>Ga0137314_1000421_pt1 | contig 12548 bp, 13 predicted proteins | sample EasRivERMZT199_2_FD_102289 | JGI IMG/M metagenome (GOLD analysis project Ga0137314, IMG submission 102289) | Soil microbial communities from meander-bound floodplain in the East River, Colorado, USA - East River MetaG ERMZT199_2 | ecosystem: Environmental > Terrestrial > Soil > Floodplain ... | reverse complement strand
GGTACCGTCCCGACCGTACTGCAGCAGATATTCCCCGACGCACAGATCGACGTCGTCGAGATCGACGCGGCAGTCGCTCGCGTCGCGAAGCGCTTCTTCGACTTCAAGCCCGGCCCGAAGATGCGCGTCTTCATCGAGGATGGCCGCGTGTTCGTGAAGCGCATGCGGCCGCAGAATCCGCGCTACGACGTCATCATGCTCGATGCCTTCGACGCGGACTACATCCCGGAGCATCTCTTGACGCGCGAGTTCCTCGAGGAGGTCAAGTCGATCCTGGCGCCGAATGGCGTGCTTGTGGCCAACACCTTCTCCAACAGCGCGCTTTACGACTACGAATCCGTGACGTACCGCGCGGTGTTCGGGCCGTTCTACAATCTGAAGCTCGGCAACCGCATCATCATCGGCCGCAACGGCAGCCTTACGCCGATAGACGAGATCCGGCGCAACGCCGCTGTTCTCGATGCCGAATACCAGAAGCGCGGCACGGGTTCGAGCTTCCTGCTGCCGCTGTTCAACACCGGCATCGACTGGAACGCGAACACCCGGATACTGACGGACCAATATTCGCCGTCCAATCTGTTGAACGCGCTGCCCCGGCGCTAGACCCATGAAGCTGGACGAAGACGCACCGGAGTCCGAGCACCCCCAGACCGGGCACAATCGCGAGCGCCCCGTCGTATGGGAGCGCTGGCAGAAGAAGCGGACCTTTGTCCGTGCGCTCGAGGGGACGTACAGCCACCTGACCAAGGAGCTGCTCGAGCAGCCGCGGGTGCTGTCGTTCCGCGACGAGCCCTGGAAGGGCGGGCCGCAGCATTACAGCAAGACCGGAATCACGCCGGGCACCACAAGGGTCACGCAATCGATCGAGACCCACATCGAAGCCTACGGCCCGGGCGCCTACGGCCAGAAGCACGGCCATCTCAACAGCGCCGTCTTCTACGTCATCAAGGGCCGCGGCTATGACATCCATGACGGCAAGAAGATCCCCTGGAAGGCCGGCGACATCATGATCGTGGAGTGCGGCTGCGTGCATCAGCACTTCAACGACGATCCCGACAACGAAGCCGTCCTTCTCGTCTTCAAGGCGAAGCCGCTGTTCCTCTTCATGCATCTGCTGTTCCAGAAGATGGTGACCTATCCGCCGACCACGCTGCTCGAAGGTCACGAGGACTGGAAGCCGCCGACCGACCTCTGACGCTACCGCCGCGCCATTGCGACGAGCACGGCCCCGACGATTGCGGTGGCTAGTCCGTAGTAGACCCACCGCGTGTTGTTAATCATGAAGCTCTCGCTCGGCCAAGTGACGTAGCCGGCACCTTGCGCCGCCCAAAACAGCCCGAGCACGATCGCAATCACACCGGCAACCATTAGCGGCGTTTTCATGGGAGCCCTCCTCTCGCCTTGGCCCGGTCCTCCGAACCATGGTATCCGAAACGGCCATGGCCGACGACCAGATCGCCATCTCGATCAGGGGCGCATCAAAGTCCTATGACGAGGGCTCACGCGACGCCATTCGCGATATCTCGCTCGACATTCGCGCCGGCGAGTTCATCGTCATCGTCGGCGAATCCGGCTCGGGCAAGACCACGCTGCTCAAGACCATCAACCGCCTGATCGATCCGAACGCGGGCACGGTCCGGACCTTCGGCACGGATGTCACCTCGGTCGATCCGACCCATTTGCGCCGCAGCATCGGCTATGTGTTCCAGGAGGTCGGGCTCTTCCCGCATCTGACGGTCGCCGAGAATATCGCGATCACGCCGAAGCTGCTCGGCTGGGATGCCGTCGCCATCGCCGCCCGCGTGAACGAGCTGTTGGACCTTGTGCGCCTCTCCCGTGAATCCGCCGAGCGTTACCCCGACACGCTCTCCGGCGGCCAGCGCCAACGCGTCGGCGTCGCGCGCGCCATCGCCGCGCGCCCGCGCATCGTGCTGATGGACGAGCCCTTCGGCGCCGTCGACCCGATCACGCGCGAGGCGCTCGCCGACGACTACCGCACCCTGCACGGCGCGCTCCAGCTCACCACGGTCATGATCACGCACGATCTGCTCGAGGCCATCCTCCTCGCGGACCGCATCGCGGTGATGCAGGACGGCCGCATCGTCGATGAAGGCACCCCGCACGAGCTGCTCACCGCTTCCAAGCACGACTATGTCCGCGACCTGATGGCGAAGCCGCGCCGACAGGCCGACCGCGTCGCCGCGCTCGCCGCGGAGGCGGCGAAATGAGCGGCTGGTTCGATCCGAATGTCGCCGACGCGTTTGCACGCCTGCCGGATTATCTCGGCCAGCACGTCATGCTCAGCGTCAGCGCGATTCTGCTGGGATTGCTGTTCGGCTTGCCGCTTGCGGTGGCCGGCCTGCGCTCGCCGCGCTTCCGCGTCATCCTGCTCGGCGTCATCGGCCTTGCCCAGACCATCCCGGGCCTTGCCCTGCTCGCGCTGTTCTATCCGCTGCTGCTCGGGCTCTCGCTCGTCACCTCGGCGGCGTTCGGCCTGCAATTTTCCGCGCTCGGTTTCCTGCCTTCGCTGCTGGCGCTCACGCTCTACAGCATGCTGCCGATTCTTAGGAACACGATCACCGGCGTGCTCGGCGTCGATGCGGCGATCAAGCAGGCCGCGATCGGCGTCGGCATGACGCCGATGCAATCGCTGCTCCAGGTGGAGCTGCCGCTCGCGCTGCCCACCATCATGGCCGGGGTGCGCACGGCCGCCGTTTGGGTGATCGGCACCGCGACGCTCTCGACCGCCGTCGGACAGACCAGCCTCGGCAATTACATCTTCACCGGCCTGCAGACGCAGAATTGGATCTTCGTCCTCTTCGGCTGCGTCGCCGCGGCGATCCTGGCGCTGTTGATCGATGCGCTGCTGGCGAGCATCGAATCCTCCCTCGCCGGCCGCAACCGCCGCGGTCTCGTTCTTGCTGCTGCGGCCACCGTTCTCGTGCTTGCCGTCAGCAGCCTGCCGGGCTTGGCGGGCAGCGGCGGCGAATACGTCATCGGCGCCAAGCCCTTTGCCGAGCAGTATGTGCTCGCCGCCCTGCTGCAGCAGCGGCTGAACGACGCGGGCCTGGCCGCCAGCCAGCGCGCCGGCCTCGGCTCCACCGTCGCCTTCGATGCGCTTGCCGGCGGCGACATCGACCTCTATGTCGACTACACCGGCACAATCTGGACCAATGTGATGCACCGGAGCGAGTTCACCTCGCGCGAAGCCGTGCTGAGCGAGATCGGCACATGGCTCGAGACCAATCACGGGGTGAAGCTGTTCGGCAGCTTGGGCTTTGAAAACGCCTACGCTCTCGCCATGCGCCGCGAGCGCGCCGAAGCGCTCGGCATCCGCACCATCGAAGACCTTGCACGCCAGTCGCAAGGTTTTTCGATCGCGGCCGATGTGGAGTTCTTCGTCCGTCCCGAGTGGCGCGCGCTTCAGCAGGACTACGGGCTGAAGTTCAGGAACGAGCGTCAGCTTCAGGCGACGTTCATGTACCGCGCGGTCGCCGACGGCGAGATCGACGTCATCGCCGCCTATTCGAGCGACGGCCAGATCGCCCAATACGATCTCGTCCTGCTCGAGGATCCCAAGCGTTCGCTGCCGCCCTACGACGCGGTGATCCTGCTCGCACCCGGCCGCGCTCAGGATCGCGCGCTCACTGACGCGCTCGCGCCGCTCCTGGACGCTGTCACCGTCGAGCGCATGCGCCACGCCAATCTGATGACGAGCGGAGGCGAGGGCGAGAGCCAGACCTCGCCCGCCGAAGCCGCGCGCTGGCTCGCGAATGCCATCGCCGCGCAGGGTGACTCTAAGTGACGAGCGGCGGCACACGATGAGCGAACCCAGATGGAAGCACGACGGCGTGCGCGTGATCCCCGGCAACTCGCTCGATCCGAATACGGCACAGACGCCAGGGATGGATCGCAAGGCCGCCGTCAATTACGCCCGCGTCGGGGCACAGAAGATCTGGGCTGGCACCGTCCGCATCAACCCCAATGCCAAGACCGGCGCGCACCATCACGGCGAACTCGAGAGCGTCATCTATGTCGTGCGCGGCAAGGCCCGCATGCGCTGGGGCGATGAGCTCGAATTCACCGCCGAGGCGGGGCCCGGCGACTTCATCTATGTCCCGCCTTTCGTGCCGCATCAGGAGATCAACGCGCGCTCTGATGAGCCGCTCGAATGCGTCGTGATCCGGAGCGACAACGAGGCGGTGGTGGTCAACCTCGACATCGAGCCCGTCGAGAAGCCGGAGGACGTGCCCTGGATCGACCCGATCCACAGCCGATGAAACGCAGGGCAGGGCAGGGCAGGGAATTTGCCCGCAATCGCCTTCTTCACAAAACGAAACGGGCTTTACCCCGCGCGGATGGTAGTGTCTCAGTTAAAGTGAGACACTAACGCGCGGATAGGCCTGCTTGATTAAGAGCGGTTCCCCCTGATATGCGAGCAGGGGGCGCCTGCGAAGGTTGCATCGATTAAGACGTTCAATCCCCTCTTCCCCTCCATGGGCTGACCGTGAACGACAGGGACATCATCGAGCGCCGGCGGGCGGAATACGTCGAAGCGTTCAACCGCGAGGATATCGCGGCCATGGCGGGATATGCGGCCGCCGATGCCGTCGGCATGGCGCCCAACCGGCCTGCGATCCGCGGCATCGACGCTCACCGCCAATTTTGGCGAGAGGGATTTTCCGCGGCAAAGTCGCTCTTTTTCGTGTTCCCCGACGAGCTGCAAGTGTTGGGCGATGTCGCGATCGATCAGCATCACTGGGTGCTGGACAGCATGCCCAAGCGGGGCGGCAGGCCCATTCACGACGAAGGCAAGGGTGTCTGGATCTGGCGCCGGCAGACCGACGGCAACTGGAAGGTCGCGCGCGGGATCTGGAACAGCGATCTGCCGCGCGCCGGCTTCCAGTCCGGCTCGAACGCGGAGCTGTCGGAAGACCTGGCTTTGCTCAACCGGCTTCTTGACGATTTCGTGACGACGGTGAATGCCGGCGACGCCGATGCCTGGGGCGCGCTCATGACCGAGGATTTCATCTTCGCGGTGCCCGATGCGCCCAGGTTCGTCGGCAGGGACACCGCGGTGGCAGCGGCCAAGCAGGGCTTTTTCGATCCGTTCAACTTGAAGCTCGCGAACAAATTCGAGGACGTGCAGATTTTCGGCTTGCAGGCCTTTGCCCACGGCATCTTCACGCTGGACTTGATTCCCAAGGGCGGCGGGAAGACCATTTCCTTGCCCGGCAAGTTCACGAATTTCTTCCGCAAGCAGAGCGACGGCTGGAAATATGCCCTGGTGATATTCAGCTACGACCAGGCGCCCGGCTAAGACCTTCGCCTTATCGGCTTCGCGTGAGAGTGCTATCGTCTGAGCATCTAGGCGCTCGGTCGGGAGGAGCTGTGACATGAGAAGCCACGTCTTCGCTTGTGCGGTGTTGTCGGCGGCCGTTCTCGCCGCGGCTCTTGGCGGGCTCGAGACTCACACGGCCACCGCCGCACAGAAGTCGACCGCGCTGCCGGTCTTCGAAGTGGACGCCAAATTCCCGACCATGCCGGACAAGATGCTGCTCGGGGGTGTCGGCGGAGCGACCGCGGATTCGCACGGCAATGTCTGGGTGTTTCATCGCCCGCACACGCTGGAAGAGGGCAACGCGACGGAGAACGGCTGGGGACCGGCACCACCCGTCATCGAATTCAGCTCCACCGGAAAATACCTCCAGGGCTGGGGCGGACCGTCGAAGAGCGGCGAGTACCAATGGTTCAATCGCGGCGGCCTATATTCGGCGCATGTCGAGTGCCAGTCCTGCTCCAAAGAGCGGCGCACCAACGGCGACGGACGTCCGGGCAGCGGCGAGCACGGCATCTTCATCGACGATGCCGACAATGTCTGGCTCACCGGCAATGGCGACGGTGACGGGCATATCCTCAAGTTCAGTGCCCAAGGAAAATTCCTGCTTCAGATCGGCAAGGGTGGTGTCGAGCCCGACAGCAGCGACACCAGCCACCTGAGCCGGCCGGCGTCGCTTGCGGTGTTCCGCAACGAGGTGTTTGTCGCCGACGGCTACGGCAATCGCCGCATCGTGGTGTTCGACGCCACGACCGGCGCGTACAAGCGCCACTGGGGAGCCTACGGCAACAAGCCGGACGACAAGGCGTCGAAGGCGCGCGTCGCGAGCGGTCAAGGACCGCAGCAATTCAACACGCCGCACGGCATCACGGTCTCCAACGACGGCGTCGTCTATGTCTCCGACCGCGCCAACAACCGCGTGCAGTCGTTCCGGCTCGACGGCACGTTCCTGAAAGAGGGCTTCGTGAAGCGCGGATCGCAGGGGACCGGCACCACGTTCGGCGTGGCGCTCTCGCCCGCGCCCGAGCAGCGCTTTCTCTATGTCGCGGACGGCTCGAACGAACGCATCGCGATCCTCGATCGCACATCGCTCGAGGAGATCGGCCAGATCGGCGGTCCGGGGCGCAAGGCCGGCGAGTTCTTCCACATCCACAGCCTCGGCGTCGATCCGCAAGGCAATCTCGTGACCGGCGAGTCGCAGGGCTATCGCGTGCAGAAATTCATCTACAAGGGGCTGTCGACGGCGGCCAGATAGACTCGTAGGCAGTTCAACAACGGGAGGATTCCATGCGTGGTGTTGCACTCTTTATTGCCGGAACGCTGGTTGGGTTGGCCGCCCACGCCTCCCTCGCCCAGAACCAGAGCCTCAGTCCGAACCGGGGCGTGGTCGGGCTCAATCATGTGGGCATCAACGTTCCCGATCTCGACAAGGCGGTCGAGTACTACACCAAGACGATGGGCTTCCCCGAAGCGTTCCGCTTCGTCGACCCGGCGTCGAAAGAGGTGCAGCTGGTCTATGTCCAGATCAGCCAGAACACCTTCGTGGAGCTGCAACCCGCACGCGGACGTCCTTTGGGCGTCAGCCATTTCGGTCTGCACGTCGAGAACATGAAAGACGCAACGGCGATGTTCAAGGCACGCGGCGCATCGGTCGAGGAAATCCGCGTCAGCGGCACGAAGGCGATCCTCTCCAACATCGCGGCCCCGGACGGCATCCGTATGGAGCTGTCCGAGCTTCCGCCCGAGTCGCTTCATCGCCAGGCGATGAACCGCTGGCGGTAGTCGCGGCCGAGCCGGCTAGGCCGGTGGCCGCCGCTTGACCGGTTCGGCCTTTGCGCTCGGTGCCGGTGTCGGCTTCGGCCATCCCGGGCCTGCGAGCTCGATCCTCCACACCGGCCCTCCGGCATAGAACGGTTGCTCCGCCCGGACAAAGGCAGGGACGTCGCCACCGGCAATCCACACGTGCGAATCCGGCGGTTGCTTTCCGAACAGCGGCGCGAGCACGCCGGCCAGACCGCCGATTTCCACCTTCAACACGTGATGCGTCGCCTGGCGGCCCGAGCCGCCGACCGAGAAGCGGTCCCGGCCTGCGCCCGAGATCGCCAGCCGCACCATCCGCGGCTTCGGAGTCGCGGCGATGATCGAAACGCTTTTCGGCATCGTCTCCGGTCGTGCGTTCATCAACAGCTTCGAGACGATGCCGTTCGCGAGGTCGGGCGGCACGTCGAACTGCTCGGTCTCGTTCTGGGATTGACCGCGCTCATCCTGGTAGCGGACCGTGACTTTGCCGCTCGTGCCGTCCACCGACATGTCGAGCGGCTGCGGAAACGCGGGCCCCTTCTGCACGACACGGTCGCTGATCAGCCGGAAGCGCTGACGCTGGGAGTAGACGGTCGTCTGCTCCATGAGCGACCCGTCCTTGAAATTGAACACCAGCCGCGCCGTGACCCGGTCCCCGTCCACCGTCTGGGTCATGTCGCCATCGGCCAGAAATCTGTCGTCCAATGTGCGGAGCACCAGAAAGCCGTGCACGGCGCCCTCGGTGTAGCGAACCGCAACCGGCTCTGCGGCCAGCAGCCCCGGCAGGGCGACTGTCGCGAAAACGAGGCCGGCACCGAGAAGCTGGGCCTGACGAGCACCCTGAAGCCTTCGCATCATGACGCACCCTTTTGCTGATTGGGGGCGCGGGTCACCGTAGGAATGGCCAGGAACAGCACCCGAACGCCGATAGGGCCCCCTCGGTAAACGCTGGAAGAGGCCGATCGTTGCTCTTTTGACGGGCTGTGGGCCCAAAGGCGGACAGCGCGCAGCATCGTTTCAGGGTGGCGCGAACGTATATGCGAGGGCCGCGCGTGCGGCCTCGGCTGCTTTCAGGACTGGTTGGCGGGGCTACTTCCCGTAGTGCGGGCGGCTGTTGCCGTTGAAGAACGAGCCCTCTTCGACCTGCAGCGACTGGTGGATGATGTCGCCCGACATGCGTGTCGTTTTTGTGAGCACCGCCGACCGCGCTTCGATCTTGCCTTCGAGCGTCCCCGACAATTCCACGAGTTCGCCGGTCACCGTGCCTTTGATGACGGCTCCGCTGCCGATCCTGACCCCTTGGCCGCGGATATCGCCTTCGACCTTACCGTCGATCTGGAGGTCGCCGGCGCTCTCCAGCCGCCCCACCACCACCAGCGCCGCGCTGATGATCGAGGGTCCGGCATAGGTTCGCGGCGTTCCCAGCGTGCGAGGCTGTGTGGGCGCCGTCGCCGACGGCTCATGAGCCGGATCGGGGACGACGGGATGGGTAGAACCGCTGTTGATGCGTGCGAGCACGTTCATGGCTGGGTCTCCGGGCGATGGTCGAGGTCCCGCGATGGGAGATGCAAACTCTCGCACCCAAATCTTGACGACCGGTGAATCCGGTTGATCTTGTTAGGACATTCGTCAAATTTTTTGTTTCGAAGCGAAGGCTGGAGCGCATGACCATCGGTGGAGACCAAAATCCTGTCGCGAAACCCCACCGGTTTCGCCGCAATGTGCTGCGTGGGCTGGCGGGGCTGGTCCTGGTCGCAGCGACCGCGGCTGGGGCCGTATGGGGCACCGCCCAATGGCGGCTCAACGCCCAGCGGCAGGCCGAATTGACTCGCACCGGCGAAGGATCGGGCGCCGCGCCCTCGGACTGATGTCGGAAGTCGCGAGAAGCGACCTCTCGCACTTCACCGACGGCGAGATCGACGCCCTCCACGGGTATCTGACGGCGCCTTAGCGGTTACAGGGTTGATCGCAGCACGCGCTTGCATTCCTTCGGCGGTCGTCTGTCCGTGGTAAAGGCCTCCATGACACAATCCCTGCATCGCCACTTGGTGAATGGGGTTCTACTGTTCTCCCGCACGCGTCTCCACTTGCATGCTGACCGTCGTCCCGGGGCGAGTGCGTAGGCGGTAACGCAAACTGCGAGGACCGCCATCAAGATCGCCAAAATGATCGTCGAATCGAGTTGGATTGCGTCACGGCCCAAGAAAATCGTCAGACCGTTGTCGTTCCAAGACATACAACCTCTCGGTCGTAGCGCAGGGTTTGGCGCGGTCTCGTCAGACTATTGCAAATGATCGCAGCCGGACAGCCGTTCGATCAACTGGGGATCACGGCGTGGTGTTCGCGTCCATTGGGCTTGCCGTTGCCGTTGCGCGAAGGCCGCTTGAGCAGGTCTTCGACCTCGGCTGAACGCGCGACGCGGCCTGCGGCGACGAACTGCTCGTGATTGTCTTCGATCGTCTTGGGCTCGTAGACGTAGTTCACCATCATGCCGAGCGATTCCGCGATTCCGCGCGGGCTCAGATTGGCCGCCCAGTTGAGGCGTTCCAGCCGCGCGCCGTTTCCAAGATGGAATCGCGCAACCGGATCGTCAGGCCCCTTCCCGCCATTGGCCGCCGTCAGGTAAGTCGCCAGTTGGTGCAGAAGCGCCGCCTTGGTTGCCGGGCTCGCGCGCTCGGCATTGGCCCAGTTGATGTCGAGCGATGCGTCCGGCAACTCGCTTTCGCTGCCCTGTCCATTCAGCCACCGCTTGAAGCTCGGCACCGGAGACAGCGTGGCAAACCGCTTCAAACCCGGCAGCTCGGCGTGGAGCTCGTCGACCACCTGCTTGATCAGGAAGTTTCCGAACGAGATTCCCCGCAAGCCCGGCTGGCAATTGCTGATCGAATAGAAGATCGCCGTGTCGGCTTGCGCCGGATCGTCGGCGGGGGCGCTCGCCGACAGCAGCGGCGCGATCTTGGAAGCGAGCCCGTGACACAGCGCGACCTCGACGAAGATCAGCGGCTCCTCCGGCAGCGCGGGATGGAAGAAGGCGAAGCAGCGCCGATCCGGCGCCAGGCGGCGGCGCAGATCGTCCCACCCCCGGATCTCGTGCACCGCCTCGTAGGCGATGACCTTTTCCAGGATGGCGGCCGAATTGCTCCAATCGATCCGCTTCAGCGTCAGGAAGCCGCGGTTGAACCATGACGCGAGCAGACGGCGAAGGTCCTGTTCCAGCGGTTTCAGCTGCGGCTGTTTTTCGAGGCCGGCGAGCAGCTCTTCACGCATGCGGACGAGCAGGGCCGTCGCGCCGGGGGCGACATTCATGCGCCGGATCAGTTCCTGGCGCGGCGGCTCGGATGCCAAGGCCAGCTCCGCCACCGTTTCTGCCGTGGGTGCATTGAGATAGGCCTTGGCCGCCGCCTTGAGCCGCGCGGACTCGGGGAGGAAATTCAGCGCCAAAAAGAGGTGGAAAAACTCCCTTTGCTCCTTCGGCAGGCTGCCATAGAGCCTGACGATCGCATCCGCGCGCCCCATGTTGGTGGCTTCGCCGCGCTCCGACACCAGGTCGAGAGCCAAGGATTCGATGCTGCCTGCGGGATTGGCGGGCCGTCGCTTGTGCAGCAGGGTCCGCCCGCGTTCGGCGACACGGGACCAAGCCTGCTTCAGTTGAGCGGTGAGCACGGGGACTCCTGCGAAGGTGAATTTGTGGAGGGCCGCCCCGGTTCTCTTCCAACTCGTCCAATCTGCATGCGAACGATCAAAACCGTGTGTCGCTTGTTGGATCAACGTTAGTGGCCAGACCCGTGGCCCAGCCCATGGACTGCCCGGTCATTGAACGCTGAAGGTTTCAGGCGGTTCCCCGCTCGGGTCGCTCCGTGGGGCGGAGTGCCGCCCTGCCGGCCGCCCCGGGAACGCCAGAGGACCGGCGCAATGTAATTTGCCCCTTGCTTAAGGGCATGGAGTACTGAAACCGTATTAGGCAGTGGAACAACCGGACCGGCGACTGGAAAGGATCAAGCTCATGGGAGGCGACCTTCATCCTGAGACCGCGCGCAGGCTGCGCGGTCGGGCCTTATTGATGGCGGCGAGCGCGTTGGTGTTCGGCCTTGTGGGATGCAATCAGGCGGCGACAACGGCCTCGGCGCCGGCCGCGACGGAGAAGGCGGCCGAAGCCGAGGAGGTGGAATTCCCCGAGTTCGCCGCCGAGCCCGCAGAGCTGGCAACCCTTCCCGTCAATGACATCGTCAAGTCGCTGCGTCTGAATGCGACGGCCATGAGCCTGGGCAAGACCGTCTACGCCGCGAACTGTGCGGGCTGTCACGGCGAAGAATTGGGCGGCTCACGCGAGCAGCACGCCCCCAATCTCACCGACGTGGATTGGCTGTTCTCGGGCGACGATCTCGACTCGGGCGGCGTGATCAAGCTCGCCTCCGACGTCGAATGGACCGTGCTTTACGGCATCCGCAACGAACATAAGAAGTCGCGGGGCCTGGAAGCGGACATGGTCGCCTACCTTCCGGAGTTCCGGAACGAACACGACACGGCTGCCTACGGCAACATGCGCTTCCTGACCGACGAGGAGATCGACGAGGTCGCCGAGTATGTCATGCAGGTGAGCGGCCAGCCCGTTGCTGATCCTGGCAAGGCCGGCCGCGGCCGCGTGCTTTTCATGGACCGGGCCAATTGTTTCGACTGTCACGGCGATGATGCAACGGGCAATCCGGCGCTCGGATCCACCAATCTGACCCGGCCGGAGCTCTATCTGTTCGGCTCGGACCGCGCGACCGTCATTGAATCCATCAAGCAAGGCCGCCGCGGCACCATGCCGGCCTTCGAAGGAAAGCTGCGCCCCGAAGAGCTCAAGGCGGTGTCCGTCTACGCCTTCTCGCGCGCGCTGAAGGAGCCGAACCCGCTCCCCTGACCTGTGGTCAACAGCCAGATGGCGAACAGGTTTCCCTATTCGCCATCTCGCCGCCCGCTATTTCGCGTTCTTCTCTACTTGCCGGCCGCGGCCTTCTGCTTCTCTTTCTCCACGGCCTTTGCCGCGTTCACCTGCGCCGCCTTGGCGCGCGCCGTCCACGTCGCCGGATCGACGAAGGGATGCGGCTGGCCCGGCTGACGGTTCTTCAGCAGCACCGCGCGCTCGAGCACGCCGCCGCCGGGATAGCCGTTCGGCTCCGCCCAGCTATGGATTTGCAGGTTCACCTGCACACCCTGGATGGTCGCCACCTGGTTCGCGGTCACCACCGATTGCTCGGCTTCCTTGACCCCGCCGCGGTAACCGCCGCCGCCCATCACGATCGCTGTATAGGTCTGGTTGCCGTCCTTGAGCTTGATGCCTTCGGTCGTCAGTACGCCCGGCGTATGCCCTGGGTGATGATGGAATTTCAGCGTCTGGTCGCCGAGCGTCAGCGTATCGCCGTCCTTG
>Ga0137314_1000420_pt1 | contig 12555 bp, 15 predicted proteins | sample EasRivERMZT199_2_FD_102289 | JGI IMG/M metagenome (GOLD analysis project Ga0137314, IMG submission 102289) | Soil microbial communities from meander-bound floodplain in the East River, Colorado, USA - East River MetaG ERMZT199_2 | ecosystem: Environmental > Terrestrial > Soil > Floodplain ... | reverse complement strand
GCTTCATCCCGTTCCCATAATCGGCGTGGATCACGGTCCCGTGCTTCGCCCCCTCCCCTATGGCTGCCTTCACCAGCCCGAGCGTCGTTCCGTCAAACGTGAATTTCTGCTTCCCGATGCGGGCGCGAAACTGCCCGCGTGCATTGATTGATCCCAACGGGCCTGTCATTCTTTCCCTCCTTTCAAGTCCACCACGTAGTCACCTTCGACCTGGCAGCTACAGAACACGGTGGTCGTCCTCTTGAGCTTGAATGATTCGCTCTCCCCGTCCGGATCGTCCGACTCTTTCGTGACCGGGACAACGACCGGGATCTTCACGCCGTGCTCACCTTTCTTGACGAAACATCCAAGCGCCTTCCAGCGTGCGAATGTGAACACGTCCTCGTAGGGAACGCATGTCCCGTCGCAGCGTCCGCCCTCTTCGAGTGCCATCATGACCCGATTGATATTGTCAATGGAGTAGCGGTCGAACTTGAGCGCATCCGCGGCGCTCATCTCCGGTCGCTTCGTCCCCTTGGCTTTCTTCTGGAAGCTCTCCGCGACGGATGGCTTGCGGCTCTTGCGGGCCTTGCGTGGACGGCTGTAGTTCTGAAAAGCGACCATGGTTCCTGCTCCTTGATCTGTGTTCCTGCGGTTAGATACATCCTAACCTACCAGATCACGGCGTGCGCACTTTTCGGCCACCAATTTCAGACCAATTTGGAAATCTCCCGTCGTCGGGAAGTTCTGGACACCAAAGAGCCCGACCCCGGGCACGCAGTTCGGGATCGGGCTCTCTGTTGGGAAGACGAGACTCCCTGACGTTTTGGGCCAAGGCACCCCGCTGCTCGCCAGTCTACAGGATCGTCACACGCCCTGAGTACCCCATTCGGGTATGGTTAGACCTTTTCTGCAGAACAGGCGGTGTGACGCGCTTCCACGTGGCTCTCCTGCGATTCCACGTCCATATCGATTCCACGATACTCCGGCGGATCGCTGCGCCAGCGGAGCAGGCCGTATCGGAACGCGAGTGCTACCAGGTGCGCTCGGTTCCTGGCGTCCAGCTTTGTGCAGATCTCCGCAATCTGATTCTTGACGGTCTCTCGACTAACGCTGAGCGTCTCGCCCATCTCTGCGTTCGTGGCTCCCCTGGCAATCATCCGGATAATGTGCCGATGCCGATCCGTGAACGTCACCCGCCCATGCACCGTATGTACCGGCAGGATGTGTCCGGTCACCGGAGCTGATCCCTCCACTGTTCCCATGTCGGCCCAGGGCAATTGGTGGCGTAGTCGGTGCGATGCGCGAGTAGCTCGAGTGTGAATCCCCGACGACGCTCGGCCCAGGCTAAGGCGTTGCGCATTTCCTCGATCTGAATCGGCGTCGGCTCATAGTCACCGGTATAGCAACAATGGATGTCCATCTCATTCGCCCCTGGCGCTGCGGATCCCCATACCCGCTTATCAAAGTCATGGCACCAATTGACCCGGCCATTCCCCTCCACCAGCAGATGGTAGGCGATAGCCGGGAAGTCGGCCTGCGCTGTCGGTCCCACTTGATAGCTGGCGATGCTGTGAACGCTGGCCGATGTCGGCCCAGCGGTGTAATGGACACGGAATCTCCGTACCCGGTTTATGTCCCTGGATCGGTACGGATAGCTCGCCGTCTCCCATCCTCCCGGCCGTGTTGGAAGCTGTCCAATCATGTTGACCGGCTCCCATGTCGGCGGAGGCGGCGGAGGCGGCGGAGGTGCAATTTGCTTCTGATGCGTTGCCCTCCACGCCACCACCGCGGCTGCTCGTTGCGTCATGATTCCTCCGTCCCTGTGTCCATCGCTCTTGATAAGGTTCAGGTTCCATTAATTGAATTTTGGGGCGGTATGATCATACCGCTCGACAATTTCTCCCGTCAGATTCGCACACAGATCGCTCACAGGCGACTTCGTTTTCCTCAGTCAGTCCGTAGCGGCCCGCGCATGACGGTCACGGCCTGATCCGTCCATCGCAATCGGTAGTAATATTCCCGCCCGCTCTCCATTGTGGCCTTGTTGCTGGCGGTCAGAATTACCTTCCCGGTTCCCGCTAATCCGTCCCCGTCGATGGTGATTCCCTCCGGCGTTGAGCGGATAAATAATGCGCTCGATGCCGGATGTCTCTGGCTCGGCAGGACATGAAATTCGAGATTCGCTCCAGCAATCGGCACCGGCGTTATCCCGTCCGACTCGGTGATAAAGAACGGGATTGCATCATCATCACTCAAATGGACGGCGACCGATATCTCTGGTGCGGTCATGTCCAGATCTGGTGGTAGTCCAGCGGTCATTCTTCCTCCCATGTTCCACGTATCCGCGAGCCTGTTCCTACCCCGCCTCGGATCCGATCCGATGGCGGCGTGCCACCCTGGATCCGTCCGCTCGTTCCCCAATGCCCCTGGATGCCGGGGATCCTGGCGTCTCGGATGAGAAACCGCGCCCCGGCATCCGCATACCTTCGCCCTAAGAGCTTGAATCGTATCCCGGCATTGGCGCTCTGTCCGATGTCAATCAGCAGTCGAACGGCCGCGTCTGCCGTTCTGCGCGTCGCAATCCCAAACCGTACTCCGGCATCGACGTAGCTCAACGCTCGAAGTCTGAGCCGCGTTCCCGCATCCCGATAGGCTCGCCTGGCAAGCGCGAACCGTACTCCCGCATTGGCATACGCCGATCCTGCCGCCAGCAGATAGAACCGTACTCCCGCATCGGCATAGCGCGTGGCTCGAATGCGGAGACGGATCCCGGCGTCTCGATAATTGCGGAGTGCGAGCCTCAGCCGTACCCCGGCATCCCGATAGGCCCGTGCCGAGAATGCCGCGCGTATCCCGGCATCCCGCCATGCTGGCGCTCGAAGTCTGAGACGCGTCCCGGCATCGCGCCATTGTGGGATCCGGATGCGTACCCGCACCCCGGCGTCACGGTAGCTCCGTATCTGTAGTGCAAACCGTGTAGCAGTATCCGCCCACTTCGATGCTCTCAGCCTGAATCGAGTCGCGACATCCCGGAACATTCCGCCCGGTACTATCAGCGCGAACCGCGCCCCGGCATCGGCCCACTTTGGTGCCCTGAGCCTGAGTCGGATTCCGGTATCACGATAGCTCCGTAGCGCTATCCCCAACCGCACGCCTGCATCCCTGTAGGCGCTCACAGCGAGACGTAGGCGCGTCCCGGCGTCCCGATAGGTACGAACAGTCATCCGGAAGCGTAGCGCCGCGTCACGCCACGCTGGCGCCCGTATGCGGGCACGGACGCCCGCGTCGGTGATCCTGGCAACGTAGAGCTTGAATCGTGTCGCCGTATCCGCCCACCGCGGCACTCGGATCCTGAGTCTGGTTCCCGCATCCCGATAGGCACGTAACGCCAGCCCGAATCGAACTCCCGCATCGCTATAGCGTGTCGCCCTCAGGAGCAAGCGTATCCCGGCATCGCGATAATTCACCCCGGCGACTGCCAGAACGAATCGGACCCCGGCGTCTCTGTAGGCTGTCGCCCGAATCCGCGCCCGCACTCCGGCGTCCGCCCACTTCGGCGCTCTCAGTCTGAGCCGTACTCCAGCGTCCGTAATCCTGGCGACATAGAGCCTGAACCGGACTCCGCTATCCCGCCATTGTGGCGCTCGAACCTTGAGCCGCACCCCGGCATCCGTGATCCTGGCTGCCAGTACACGGAACCGTGTTCCCGTATCGGCCCACTTCGGTGCCCGTATGCGGAGTCGGACTCCGGCATCCCGATAGGCGGCCACCATGAGCCTGAACCGTGAGGCGGCATCAGCCCATCGTGGAACTCGAACACGGAACCGTGTTGCTGCATCCTTGAACGCACCCGTTGCCCCACCCGCACTGCCTACGGCGTAATGCGCCTGTACCGTGACCGGATCCGGTGGCTCCCCGTAGAGTGCTACCTCATCGATGGTGCCAGTGAATTGCTCCTGCGTCTGATTCGGATATGCGCCAATGGTGTTGTTCCCGGTGCCATAGTTGAACGTCCCACTCGCGCTCTGCGTCGTCGCCTGCACCACCCCATCAATAAATATCCGTTTGGTTGTTCCGTCATAACTGCACACTACCTGGTGATATTGCCCATCATTCAACCCGGTTGCGTCGGACATCAATTGCGTCACGCCGCTCCCCGACGTGTCGGTCTCAAATCGAATTTGCCCACCAGTTAATAGGACATTGAACCCGTACCCGCCGATGGCTGAGGTATAGATCATCCCGTCGTCGGTCGACTTGAACCACGCCTCAACGGCAACCTGCGCGGATGGTCGCAGTACCGATGCCGTGCCCAGGTCTACAAATTGCGTCGATCCGTTAAAGGCGACTGCCGGATTCCCGCCTCCGCCAGGTATGCCCGCCACACTTGTCGGCGTGACTCCATAGGTGCCGTTCGTCGTCGCCTTCTCGTCGACCGCCGTGGTCCCGCTGGTCTCTCCAAGTCGCCAGTATCCAAGCAAGCTGCCCGACGCCTTGACGAATTGCGCGTATGGTCCGGTGATCCTGAACCGTGACGCGGCATCCTTCCACTGCGTTGCTCGGATCCTGACCCGCGTGGCGGCATCGGCGTACTTTCGTACATTGAGCTTGAACCGGGTCGCCGTATCCTTCCACTGGTTCACGCGCATCTTGAATCGCGCGGCTGCATCCGCCCAATTCGGCACTCTCAGCCTGAACCGAGTCGCGGCATCTTCAAAGGCTGGCGTGGCCTCCGGCTTGAACGCGACTACAACGATGACCCATGTCTGCGATGTGGTCCAGGTCACCGACGGTGCTTCGGTGCCTCCGCCGGCCATCTCTCGATCCTGCGACACCATTGGCTGCCAGCCGGATGCGCCGTTCATCATGATGTAGCGATGGCTATAGTCCACGTCCGGAACAAGCGCCGATATCGTTGCGCCCCACGATACCGGCGCAATGACCAATCGCTGCCCGCTCGTCATGGTTCCCGATGTCACCGTGGCCGTGGTGCTGCTCCCGTTGGCCGATGCGACCGCCTCATACGGTGTTCCGCTCGTGGCAACGCCGAGCCATTCCTTCGCAACGACAACCATGCTCGCCAAATCGGCAGTGCTTTGCTTGACGACCACTGCCGGCGGCGTCGTGGATTGATTGTTCTGGAAGTACCAAACCGCTACATAAAACGCGCCCTCAAAGTGTTCCCTGGCAAAGGTGAAATTATCGGCCCCACTGTTGTAATCAACATCCGTTGGAAATCCCAACGTCAGCCAGTACCAGTCCGCAACCTCTGCCGTCAGGAAGGATCCAACAACCGCATTCTCCGGCAGTGTGGCGGTTAACGTGCTGGCATTGGTTCCCGATGTATTGGTCCTGGCTGATTGTCGGAGCCCAAACTGTGCCGCGGCTGCCGGAACGACCCATATGTCCGCCGTCGCCCATGTTCCTGACCCAACGGTCATCGCTCTCGCGGACGGTGTCGGCGCATCCTCGGCCATGCCCGCCTCAATGGCAATGGCGCCTCGGCAGTTCGCGCCCGTGGTGCCGCCCGAATTGCCCTCCGCGAGTAGCTTCATGCGCCAGTCGGGCGTGATTGCCGTTCCTGCGACCGACGATACGACGCCCTGGAGCAGTAACGCTCCGCGCACGCCTGGCGCTCCAAGCGTTGACATGGCCGCCGCCGTCGAGTTTCCTGATCCCGTATTCGCTTGCGCCACCGGTGTCGTTGTGTCAGCTCCGGGAACGGCGAATATCTGCATTCTCGATGTGCCGCTGCTCGTCACACTCGGCGCTTATTCCGAGCCGCGTGCAACCTTGCGGAACCAATAGCTCCTGAGTCCTGTCCCGTTCGCTCCGTTCGCCTCAAGCGTGTATCCGCTCGGCGTGGTAACGCTACAGGATGTCCCCTCGATCGCGACATGCAGCAACAACAATTCGCCCGACACTACCGAAGCTGGTAATGCCGGGCTTCTCGGAGACGTGCTCCCCGTGGATACCGTTCCCTGGCGGATCGATCCTGGTGTTATCACGCGCTTAGATCATTACAGCTTGATGAACGTAAACCCGGTATCAATTGAGAATTGTCCCGATACCGGCGCTCCGTTCCCGTCCAGTACCGGCGATGCCACAACTTTGACGTTTCCTGGCACCGAACGGACCGAATTCTGCCGCGTGCTCCCCGCCACAAAATCGGTCTCCCATACCGTTACTTCCCCAAGATAGATCTGCTCCGGTGGACTCTCGCCTCTGTAGATTGGCGGGTATGGCTTCTGCGTTTCCGGGTCTATCCTCGGCATGCGCGTGACAGGATCGATGTCCCATTCATAAATCGGATACGTGCGTGTCTCAAATACCTGATCGAAGAACCGGACTCGAATGGTGTTCCCGGTGGTATTGATCGCTCGAAGTTGCGTCAACGTCCACGTCGATCCGCTCCCGTTGGCCATATTCGGCTCAACGGTAAATCCCGGGAACGGCTGCTGTAAGTTCTGAATCCACGGCATGCTTTCTCTAATCCCCCGGCGGTCCAAAGATGTACTCGGATAGCTCCCCGATGTTCCCATAGCGCATGTTGGCCACATTATCCCGGATCGGACCCACCAGCCGTCCCGGTACCGGCTCCCACGCCCAGATGGTGCAATTGCCTTCATCATCGTGCGCTATCCCGATGATGTTCGCCATCTGCCGGCGTCCGCCTATCCCGGCCGCAATACTTACCTGCGCCTTCACCGCGCCAATGTGAAAGATTGCTCCAAGTCCGGCATTGCGCGTTTTCTCGAGTGTGGCTCCCTGGCCGTTCGGACAATAGAGTCGGATCTCCTGCTTCCCCTCCCTCGGTATCTTCATCCAATCATTCGCCCACTCCGCACGGATGTCGCCGTTGGCATACCGAACGGCCCAATAGGACCGCCCGGTCGCCCGTGCTCGAAGTGCTGCCGGATCCAGCTTCGAGAAATTCCCAACTACCGCATCGATAATCGACATGGACTACTCGTTGCCCTGCTTTCCGGTCACGCGCTGGTACTCCCTGTACTCCAGGCGATACATGATGATCGGATTCCCGGCCGCATCCTTCCCGTCCTCATACTCCTCTACGGTGTCGTCCGTTATCAGATCGTCCAGCGCTTCCGTTAAGCCGGCGTAGCTCGGCATGTGCGGCTCGCCAAATACCTGTGTCAGCTTCGGCTCATCCCAACCCTCCACGCCAGCAAGCGATGCCCGCGACTGTGGAGAAAGAGCGAGCAGCCGTGCCACTCGCTCCCTGTCGGCCTTTGTACTCATTCGCGCTCTCCTCTCGAAACTTCCCGTCGTCGGGTAGCTCTGCTAGACGTACGTGTACTTGAGACTGATCACTGGCTGGTGGAGTCCTGGCGACATATTCGCCCCCATGAACAACCGCACCATCGTGTACCAGAATCGCGCGGTCACAGCCGGTGGCGTGTCTCCACAAGTAATGAAGTCGTTATCGCCCTGGAGGCCCTGTACGCCGCTCCACGCGCCTGTCGATGTGGTCACGGTGCCCGTAGTGCCATCAGTGACTACCGGATCGGCACGCGGCTGCGCGGCTGGCGTCTGCTGAGATGCCGTGATACCGTACGCCAAGCCCTTCAAGTAGCTCCGCGCTGTACCGCCGGTATCGGACGCATGCCCGCCGAGCAGCGAGCCGTCTCCGCGTGTCACCGAGCCATGCGCCGTGGTCGGATACGCCGTGAAGATCGGCGCGCTCGCCATCGTTCCAAGGTTGTCCCAATTCCACCGCGTCTGCAAATACGTTGCCCTGGTAAATGCGGCCGGTACCGATGTCGCTCCTGAGTCAACGCCCTGTCCAGTGGTGTCCGCTGTAAAGGCATAGGCATAGTCGACGCCCGCCGTCCCACTCGCCGGCCTGGTTGTGTACGGCCACGATGCGCTCGCGACGTTCGCCTGTGCTGAGCTATCACTGAATCGGAGTTCCTTCGCCGGTGGCGTACCGAGCACGTTGACCCAGTTCGGCGTTCCGTTGTTTCCATCATTGGCGTCGAAGGTTAATACTGTGAAGTCTGCCATTGCTCATCTCCCTCCTGGAGTCTTGCGCGTGCCCGGTTCATCAATTTAGGCGAGGTCACTCCTCGCCGCGTTTCTTCCCTTGCTCCGTGTTGGTCTGCCCGACTCCTCTCAATCCGCGCTTCGCCTGCTCCTCCTGATCCATGCTCGGATTGAGGTATTCGGTCGCCGCTCCGTCGATTGGCTCGCCTGCCTTCTCTAATGGGACGATGTCGAGAAAGACTGGATTCTGTCCCTGCGTGTACGGGAAGAACGCATAATGGTGCGTCTGATGGTCGACCCCATCCACACGGTAGAAGTCGGCTCGAATGCAGTTCCCGATCACCGTCTCCGAGAACTCCTCGAAACTCATCTTCAAGTCTCGAAGATAGTCACGGAAGTGCCAATGCGGCATCGCGTTCACTACCGCGCTTCGATCTGGAGCAAAGCCTTTGAGCGTCGGATCCTCGTACTTGTCGAAGCGCTCATCCACCCCCGTCAGACAGACCGCGTACCGAGCGTACTCCGGCAAATTCTCCTCCGCATTGACGCTCCCTGCCGGTAGGAGCGCTATGACGAGCACCATCAATCCAAATATCGTTCGCCCCATGTTCATCCCCCACTGTCCAGTACGACGGTCGGCCCTGTATCTGCGTCCCATCGGATGTATCCGCCGGCAAAGCGACGGAACACCACCGCGGCTCCGCGCTCGTTCGGCTCCCCCGGTACTTCATCGGCGCTCTCCGTTGGCCCTAACTGCGCGCCATGATCGAACCACGTTTTCTCAATCCCTGCGAGCGGATTAAAGCTGCACTCGCTCCCGAGAATCGCTCGCCAATGATCCTCATGTAACTCCATTGGTAGCCCTGCCACTGGTGGCCCTCCTGTCCCTCCGCCCGGATCCCCCGGATCGTTCTCCGCTGCAATGATGGCGTCGGCCATGTCGAGCCCGTCCTGATAATTGGCTCGGTTCGGATTGTTCACGCCTGGCATGTTTGGTTTGTTGTAGCGACACAGCGTCTCTAGCTGGTCGAGTGCAAACTTCTGCCAGTACCCGCTTAGCTGCTTTGCTCCGACCGCTATTGCATGATCCGGATTCCAATATGGCTGGAAGCACCGCTCAATCTCGGCTGCCCCTGGCCACTTCGCCGGGTTATGCCCACCCTGTACCATCGGCCCGTTTATGTATTCACTGCTCCACCGGACCGTCTGCTGCGCGAGTCCCGCGCTTACATCAGTCCAGTAGCTCTGATCCTTGTCCGCCGTTTTCGGTCTCCGTGCGTACTGGTCGAGTCGACTCTCCGCGCACAGTAATCCGAGCATCATCCGTCGCGGCATGCCGTACTGGTCCGCTGCCGCATGGCTCCGCGCGACGATCTCATCCTGGCTCCACGGTCGCTCCCCATATGGCCAGCCCGGATCGGTCTCCCCTCCGCCCGTGTCAGGCTGTTCGACCGAACTTCCCGCCGTCGGGAGATTCTGAATCACATCAAGTATCCCGGTCCCCATCTCGACGGTGATCGGCCACCACGCATCTCCGCCCGGCGTTGCTGGTGCTTCGAATAGGATCACGGTATCCGGTGCAAAGAGCGGAACGCCCTGGTCCTGCTGATCGGGTCGCTCAGCGTTAATGAGCGCCATATGGCGAATGTAGTTCCCGTATGCCTGCCCGCGTTCCCGCTCGCTTGCCCCGAGCCAGTACAGGTGGCCGTTATCGTTGTGCTCGCCAATCACGATGCGCTTCATCGGGAACCACTCGCGCCAGCGCTGCCAGCGTCCGCCCCATTCTGGATCTTCAACGTCACGCCCGTTACTGTAGCAATGCTCAATAACGATATCGCTGTCCTCGTAAACGCCGGCGAGGTTCACGCAGTACCACTCAAACCGCTCATTGTTCCCCTGGCTCAACGGTGCCGCTGCCAGCTTCACATCTGGATAGTGCTCTCGCTGGTAGGCGCGCGTTTCGTTCCATGCCTTCCGATAGCTGTCGGCTACCGCTACCCGATTCGAGATCTCATCGGCCTGGTCCGTGGCTTCGATATCGATTTCGTTGTAAAGCTGGACCACAATGCTCGGCACGCCATGGTCCTGTGCTATCTGAATCACATCTTCCGCTGTCGGCGCGTTACTGCCTTCCCACTCCTGATAGGTGAGCCCGTTCCCTGGCACGCTGTTCTGGTGCTGCGGACCCATCTTGCAGCGGATCACAAGCTCCTGTATCGGATTCTCATTCAGGATCCGGTCAATGTCCGCTATCGGCGTGTGACTCATCACCAACGCCGCCGTTGGCTGCGTCTCGCCATAGAGTGCCCACGCAGCGTCTGGCGCTGTCGGGAGCGCGTCATATGGGTGATCGTACCCCCAACGCATTACAGGCCCCCTGACGTGCTGCTGCGTGCGCCTGGTGCGGTTCTAGTTGCCCACGCTATCACGCGACTGACGAATAGTGCGTACCCTATCGTCACTGCAATTCCAACCGGGTCAATCATGCCTTCGCCTTCCCTCTCGTTTTGCTCCGCGTGAATCCGTAGATTCCTGCCGCGCTAAACGCAACCGCGATCCACCCGCTAAACAGATCCCATAGGCTGCTCTGGATGTCCTGCGGTAACAGCATATGGCTATAGGCCCATATCCCTATCCCGATCGCTGAGAGTAGAAATACCACGAGCGCCGCAAATCGGTCCGGTACTCCCGCCCACTTGATAAGTTGCGTGAGTGCCGTAACCGCTCCGCCAATGGCCACTATGGCTGCTCCGTCGATTATGACGGTGTTTTCGTTCATGGCCGCTCCTGTTCGGTATGGCGATCCGGATGATCTTGCGGATTGATCGCCCCCTGCTGGCCCGAGTGCCCGCGCGTCTCGCTCTCCGCATTGTCCATGCGCCTGTCCATCGCATCCATGCGTCGAGCCGCGTCGTTCCCTTCTCGCTCCTGTGTTAGCTCATGATGCGCCTCATCGAGCGCTACCTTGCTCACGTCCTGGAGTTCCTTAAAGGCCTCCGCGTTCTTTTCCTCCAGCTTGATAAAGTAGCGGATCCCGAGATCATACAAAGTGTTCATATGCTGCATCATCCAGACGGCTATCGCTTCCATCATGAGGAAACAGAGTCCAGATAACGCGCTCTGCGGCTGCACGTCGCCCGTTCCGCCCAATGGCGGAAACGTCATCGCGTTGATTCCAACGATCACATAGAGGAGCATCTTAACGCTCATACATTGGCCAACGGTGATGTTGATTCGCGTCGCTATTAAGCGCCCCCCGTTCAGCCCATTCTGAATGAGATCATCCCGAGCTATGTTTGACTGCCCAAGCCAATGCAACGCATGGAGGGCTCCGTATATCCCCCCAAGCGTATACAGCAATTCAATGAACGAAACGGATTGATTGATTTCCCAGGTCAGCGGATTCACTTAGGCGCCCCCCTTATCTGTTTCGAGCCGCTGATCCCCTAAGGCAACGGTGGCTTGCGCCTCAAGCATAGCGAGTCTCGCGGCTCTCTGTGAGCTTCGCTGCTTTTGTACCGCGTTCCCCACCTTGCGCTGTCGTTCCTGATCCTCGCCCTCTGGCGGATCATGGTATCCAAGTATCTTTTTTGCAAGCTGCATCGCTTTTGCTCCTATCAGGTGCATGCACATCAGCGCCTCCGCGTTCCTGCCCCGGCTCCGTTCGATGGCGGCATGTTGCTCAGTACGTCACGTATCAACTGCCCAAAGTCCGTCATGCCTTTTGCTAGCTCTTCGACCGTTTCCGCCGTGCTGGTTATTGGCTTGACGAGATCGTCGACCAACTTCTCTGCCCGCACGGCCCGTGCCTCGCTTAATGCCAGTAGCTTTCGAGAGACAAACCCAAGTGCGCTAATCACACATCCAAGCATCCCGCTTATAAGCAATATCTCGGCTCCGCTAAATGCCACATCGCCCGCCTCTTGCCCTCCGGCGACCTGCCATACCAGCATTACTGCAACGCTCAGCAGGCCTCCGGTGGCTCCAACTTGTGCTATGCCCATTCCCGCTCTCCTGTGTCCAGATTGCCCCCTCCGCGCCAACTCAAACTCCCCGTCGTCGGGAAGTTCCGCCTCGCCGTTTCCGTCCCCGCTGTTAGTCGAGAATCTCCTGCACCGTCATGTATCTCCATTGCGGCGAATTCACCTGCGAACTCGATACCTGCCAACGGATCTTGTACAAGTGCCGCCCTGGTGCTAGATTGGTGAATATGTACGATCCCGAGAAGTGGAAATCCCTGCCCGCTGTATCCGGCATGAACGTGCCAAGAAAGGTATCCGCGCCTCCGTCCTGCTGCACCGAGATGCGAGTAAACGCGCCACCGGCCGCATTCATCGTCAAGTCGGCCTCAAAGGTTACCCGGACATCCCCTCCGCGCGTCCAGAGGTCAATCCCCATATCTGTAATGTTTGCAAACGATGTATTCGTCGACGACGTTGCTCCGACGCCTGCCACGGTCCGTATCTGCTGGCCGGCCCACATTCGGTACCCGTCCCACCCGGCAAATGTCGGCCCAATACCAGCCACCGCGTTATCGACGTAGACCCATCCAAGCGGCACGTCCCAGAG
>Ga0137314_1000417_pt1 | contig 12571 bp, 16 predicted proteins | sample EasRivERMZT199_2_FD_102289 | JGI IMG/M metagenome (GOLD analysis project Ga0137314, IMG submission 102289) | Soil microbial communities from meander-bound floodplain in the East River, Colorado, USA - East River MetaG ERMZT199_2 | ecosystem: Environmental > Terrestrial > Soil > Floodplain ... | reverse complement strand
TCATATGCGAGCGTAGCCCGGCATACACTGGGCTCTGAGTGATGAGCTCCTTGTCGGTCAGCTCGCCAGCTTTAGCGTAGTACTCGTCGACCATCTGCGACGCGGAGATAACTCCACCGGTAGCGCCAGCGATAAGCGTGGCCGAGACCACACCGCTGGCAGCGGGCAACGCTAAGAGGCTGGCGGCGGTAGATGGTGCCATGTTGGCGAGCTTAAGCCCGACCACTGAGAACGGATGCTCGAGGAACTTACCTGACAAGATATCAGTCTCAAGGCGGTCGCGCCCAGCCGGCGTCATGTTCGCCATGGTCTCGGCGCCACGCATGTGGCCGAGAGCACTTTGGGCGGCAAAGTACTTGGAGCCCTCCTCGTCCCCCGAGATATCGCGAACCCAACGCGCCGCGGAGTTCAGCGAGGCGTCGAAATCATGCGCCCCTTTGACCACGGACTTGCCGTAGTCCCCCAACGTCGGTGTCCCAGTCTCCGGGGTATCCTCGTTGATGCCGGGCGTGCTGAAGAGGGGGATGGCTTGTGCCACTTATTCCTCATAGTCAGTTGACATGGCCTGTGTAGCGGGGGCGGTGTTCGCCTCCATGCGGTCACCCATAGCGGTACGCCCTTGGCGCAGCTGCTCGGCACGGGTGCGCCGCTCTGACCCCATTTTCGCCCTGATCTTTTCGCGGGAAGCATCCCCCTGAGCCGTCTCGCGCTCCTTACCGAGCCTGACGCCGGCCTCCCCCAGGCCCTTCTCCAGAGAGCCCCTGAAATTCTTGCCCTGTAGTGCCACGCTCTGCAGCCAGGCGTCGCGGGACACTGTGACCTCACGCTCATCGCCGAAGGGCCGAATAACGCGGCTGCCGTCTTCGTTGGTCTTCACCGGATTTACTCTAACAGCGGACGATACAACGTCGCGCTTGGCACCCGTATCATCGATCGCTCGCGTAACCGCTCCGGAAGATCGCCCATAAATAAGTCCGTGAGCAACCGTGGCAGCGTCCTGAGTACTTAGTCTGGGATTATCGCCGCGTATTTGAGTAGCGACGTTACCCAACGCGTCCTCCTGCCCCTTCGTCACTTCGTAGCGCGGCTTGCCAGTCTCGTCGCCCGTCGTGGTGCGCTTGAACTCCTCGTCCATAGCGCCGCGCACGCTCTCCTGCTCGCTCACCGATAAAGCCTTTGGCGGCTTTACCTCTTTCTTCTTTTCCGGCTTCATGCCGGCAGCCTCGGCAACCGCCTGGTCGAAATGCTCCGGGCGTATCTTGAGCATATGCCCACCCATCTCCTGGGGCGACATAATCTTCTTGGAGATCACCTTGCCGGTCTCGTCGTCAGTCGCGGTCGCCGTAATGCGACCTGTTTTCTGGTCGACCTCGAACTTGAGATCTTTACCCATCGGAACATTAGCGTACGCCTTAGTAGCAGCTTTAGCAGCTCCAACAGCGTCACCTTGATCAAGTGCAGCTTTAGCGATCGCCGCGTAATGATATGCGTTTTGCCGGTTCTGCTGCACTAATGCAGCCGCGGCGCGCTTTGCCTGCTCGGGCATACCCTTGTTCATGTAGAACTGGTACACCGCGCTCAGGCCGGCCATGTTGCGCTGGCTCTCGCTAAGCTTCTTCCCGGGGTCCACCTTGTTAAGCACAGCCTCAGTGAGTATGGGGCCAGCAGCGCCACTACCTTTAAGGTAACCAGCCACATTGGCTGGCTGGCGCACGCCAGCTTGCTGTATCATGCCAGCCTGTTGCTGTGCTGCAAGCAAGCCTTCTCTAGTAGCATCCTTACCGGCAGTGGCGCTAAGCCCACCATAGTTAGCGTCTTCGCCTGTGTCGTCGGTGTCTTCGTATTCTTCATCGGCGGTAACAAGCCCACCTTCTTCGTAACCCTTGGGGATAGCTATAGACTTCGGCTTTCGAACAAGCCCACCTTGGGCATAACCCTCCGGCGGCGTATACGTACCGATCCCACTGGAAGGGTCGATAGCACCGGGAGCAGTAGCGCCAGCTTCCCCAGGTCGGCCAGCACGGATCCAATCCTGATAGTCGGAAGACGCGTTGCGGCTCCTGGTCCGAGACCTCATCTCGTCGAGCTCAGCAGCACGTAATTGCGGGTCCTGCAAGTCCTTAAGCTTCTGACCAGCAATTGCAGTATTGGCTCCCACCAAGCCCATCTGCTTACCCGTCAAACGCGTGCGGGCCTTCTTGTACGTAGAGTCGTCGTACTGACCCATGATCTTGTTGACACCCTGCCAACCGGCAAGGAAGTCTTTCAGCTCTTGGTTCAGGCTCATGCAGCCCTCGCGAAGTTCGGGACAGTAGACATTGCTTGTTTCTTGGCTGGCTTCGGCTTACCGCCGCTACGATCCATGCGCGACTTCTGAATAAGCTTGTTCAGCTTGTCCTCACCGATCCAAGAAACAACATCCTTGGGCAGCACGTACTCGCCAGCAGTTAGTCTTGCCGGCACGTCATCGATCGCGCGCCCATGCGTGGGTGATGCACCCATAGGCACCTCCCCGCCTTCCTCGAAGCCAGCCGCGATGGAGGTGCCGGCTTTCGTACCTGCGGCCGCACCGGCCGGGCCGCCGAAGTAAGCGCCAGCTACACCGCCTGCAATGCCCAACGCTGTACCAATGCCAGACGACGCGCCCTGCTGCAGCTTCCACGCGTCTAACTGGCTCTTATACGCCGCGTTCGTAATGTCAGCCCCAGTGCTTAGCGCCTGGTTCCCGCCAGCGTACCACTGCGTCGGCGTACCCATGGTAGCTGAGCCGACTGACGTAGTATTCAAAGCAGCGTTAGTCGCTCCAGTTCCGGCGTTCCCGGCAGCGGCGCTGTACCCCAGAGTCTGCCCGGGATACGTCTGACCCACCTGGACCATCCCCTGCCGCATGGCACGAGCTCTATCTTCAGTGGCCAAGTCGCTCATGGTGCCGGCAGCAGCTTCGGCGGCGCCCTGCTGCGCTCGGATACCGGAGTCGAGACCAGCGTAGCGCACGGCTCCGGGGTTGATACCGTAGCTCTCCAGGTCCCGCATAGTGTTCTGACGCTGCGTCTCGAAGTTCTGCGCCACGCCAGACATAGCCATCCCACGCATGCGCTCCTTATTGTCGGCGCTGTCGTAGGTCATGGCGTCTTGGATTTGGCGGTCCTCGATCGGCTGGTAAACGTCCTTGTAACGGGCGCGGTCCTCCTCCGCGGCCTTCATATTGAAGTCTTGCGACTTAGCAAAATTTTCAATTATCGGGTCAATCTGGCCTTTATTCTTGGCGTATTCGCCCTTAGCCCAGTCAAATTGCTCTTTGGCAAGCTGGGTGCCAAATTGAGCTTGCTGCTGCAAGCTACTGAGAATAGGACTATAATCCGGGGGCGGCGGGGGGTTAGAACTGCCGCCAAATAAATCCGATAGCCAGCTCATCGCGTACTCCCACGTCTTACCTTGTACCAAAATCCCCCACGAAAGCAATTACTTTCTGGGTAACCTTTAAGCAACCCCCGACTTAAGGACGAAAAAGTTCAGCACGACAGCTTCGGATAGGCTGCCAGCGGTAATGTTGCGCAAGTGGATCTTGAACGATCCATCGGCTACGGCGTCCACGCCTACGAAGTAAGATAGCACCGTAGCCGCCGAAGCAATGGTTACAACCACAACGTCGCGCGCCAGCACCTTACCGTTCGTAACGGTGAACCCGACGCTCGTGGCCCCAGATAAAGCTGCATTGTTCATCTCGATAGCGCCGCACATCTTGTCGAGGGTGACGCCTGTAGATTTGCTTGCAGCCTGAGTAACAGCACCGCCAGCACCCGGACCATAACCAAACGACCTAAGAAGTAAAGCCTGTGTCAACGCAAGCGGCTCTATAGTGTCGAGCAACCCGATATCCAGCAGGTCCTGAAACGTTACCGCGCCAGCAGCCAGCGGGAAGCGTTGTTGGGTAAGAACTTCGAGGTTGTTCTTGAGCGCCTTTGCTACGACTTGAAGGCTATCCAGAGTCGGCTGCGGATCAGGTACAGCACTGTAGAATTTTGTATTTACAGATGCCATCTTACACCGACTTAAGCTCCTTGGCGCTCGACGCGAACTGGAAGCTCTTGATGTACATCCGGCTTTCTATCTCAAACTGATAATAGTCTGCCGCAAACCCCTTGGGCAGGCGCATGAGCTCCCCCGAAGTGCGCAGCTCCCTCGTCCACTTCAGTGTCCCGTCCGCGTAGCACCGCAGCAGCCCCCACTGGTCCGCCGCGAGCGTCTGCACGAGGGAGACGTTAGGCACGGGGTTAAGTGCTGGCGACGTAGCCGGAGTATCCCAGTACACTCGGACAGCTCCAAGGTTCTTACTCTGTGGCATCTGGAAGATTTTCGAGCGCCAAACGAACGTCTCGTAAGTAGGTGCGTCAGCAGCGATATCGATCCAGTACACACTGTTGACCCCAGAAACCGCCCGGATGACAAACAGCTCCCCAGTCCACGGGTCGTTCTGCACGTTGGTCATGGGGACGGCGTTGGACAGGGACGTAAACGCAACACGTTTATTGATAGGATCGAGAACAAAACCCGTATACGCGCCGCTGAAATCCGACATGGCAAACGCGCTATTGTCGAACGCCTCGCTATCAAAAACGCCCGGGCGGGAACTACCCCAGGCATAGTAGGCAGCGCCAAGACGAGCCGCGCGCAAAGTCGCCAGCGACGAAGAGCCAACGAGCGCCTGCCACTTGTCCTTAGTAATGAGCCCAGATGAAAGGGAGATATTATCGATCGCCCCGGACAGATTAACCACCACCAGCCCGTTGGGGGACGCGTAATACACCCCTTCCGGAGCAGAGAGCACCGACCCGCGAGACACGCACGGCTCGAGCGCCGCCAACCTTGCCTGGCTCATACTGGCAGGATGAATGCCGTGTATCGCGTAGGGATAGCTCTGCGTCCCCACAACCAGGGTCTGGCCGACAACGCCAAGCCCCACGATGGGATAGTCCACAGCCAAGGCGTATATCGCCGGCCACGCATGGGGTCGATAGGGCTCGCAGAACCAAATTTCGTTCTCGCGCCAGCCGGCGAAAATGCCGTTCGGCATAGCCACAAAGCCTTGGAGGTCAGTAGGAGGCCCGGACCAGTTAGTGCTCTGCAGCAAGTTGTTCTGCGCTACAACGCTATCCAATTGCGTGTCGTTGTACGCTGCAGTGAAAGTAATGGGGGTGTCGCCCACCGAGGTACTAGTAGCATTGTTAACCGTGACAGAGTTAGCCGCCACCACAGTTACTACGGTACTCGCCGCCACTCCCGACCCGGTAACCACGAAGTCCACGCCAATGCGAGATGTATCCGCAATATCGTCGATGGTTGTGTTGGTATGCGTGTCAGCGCTTATCGTAACGCCAGAAGGTATTTCGGCGACCAGGAAGTACGTCGCTACGCCGCTGGCACTGGTGACTGTCCGATAGATGCGCGCGTGCGTGATGTTGCGCAGAGCGCCCAGGTCTGTCGCCACTGGGTTAGTAAGCTTGATATTCCAAGTCGCGTCGATCGCGCCAGTATCCAGGGTAGGAGGACTGGGCTGGCCTTCCTCATCGTACGCGCTCACCCAGGTGTAAACGTACGCCGTAGTGCGGTTGATCGTGGATACCCCGCCTGTCCTGGTGATGACCGGGGCAACGGCGGGGGTGGGAATGCCCAAAAGGAACGGCGCGTTGGCACCGGTGTTACCGGCGAGTATGCGCTGTTCCGTGTTGTAGGAAGGCATCGACGAAGAAGACGCAAAGTAGTACCGCTTAAACGTGTCACCGATAACCGACGCGCGCAGAATATCAGTATCGATATTATCAAACTCGACCCACGTAGCATCGTCGAGGTGCTCCGTATCCTGGAAACTGCTAGGGATGCGGTAAACCTTGGAAGTAGAAGAGCCCAGCGTCCGCAACGACGTAGGCGTGTTCATCCCCGCGATGGCCCCGGAGTAGAGCCACGCGTTGGAACAGTTCGCTGCTGCGTTGTCCGGCAGGAGGTTCGAGTCGACCGCTGGAACCATCCCGCCGAACGAGTCAACCTTTTTGACTACCATTACTTCGCCTTGTCACGCTCCAATATCCGTCGGCCATACGCCATCTCTATGGCTGTCTGGGGGTGGATCTCTGGTTCTTTCGCGGGTTCTACCTTAACGGTCTCGACCTTGGGAAGAACAACCTTGGCAGGAACAGCCTTGACGGGCTCAGCGACGTTGTAGCCCCTCAGCACCGGTTCGAGCTTCCTTGGCATTACCTTGGGGGTAACTTCAGCCATTGCTTATACTCCTTCTCTTGCATGTTAGCAGGGTTAGTGCCGTCTGTAGCAGCGGGCTTGGCCCCGCGGTTGCGACGGCTCGAGCCGCCCTGTGTTACCCCGATCGGGGGTCGCTTGTAAAACTCTTTCAACGCCTCGGCAAACGAAAGCAACTTGCGTAGCCCGACTCTTTTCAGGCCGAACGGGCTTCGCATGTCAACTTCCTGTATACACCAGCCATAGCACAGCTGCGACAAGCAGCGCCGCAGTAAATACGCTGGCTAGGAAATACTGAGGCGGTGGGCGAAGGTGCTTTGTCATGCCGCAGCGGGCGCCGACTGTCTCAACCGCATAAAGGCCGCGACCATTCCTAGAAACGCAATAAGCATACCGACGCCGCCGACGATCCATCCGATGATGTCGCTACGGCCTTGTTCGGCGCTGGTAGTTTGAGTTTGCTTGCTGGCAAGCGCCGCGACTTGCGCCGTCAACGCCACGATGGCCGGGTCTTGCAATGCGGCCTTGCCCCTGCCTTCTGATCCCGCCTGCGCAAGCGCCGTCACTTGCGCCATCAGGGAGACAATTATCGGGTCAGGTGGCAGCTGCCGCCCCTTGCCCTCTGCGCCCGCCTGCTCCAGCGCAGAGATGCGCGTCGTCAGCGCCGTGAATTGTTGCTGCAAATTCCGCGACTGCTCGGCGGCGGTCGTCGCCACCAGCGTGCGCAAATCCTCGGCCTGCCGAGTGCCCTGGGTACTAAGCACAGCCGCGCTGTCCTGCACCGTCTTGGCCAGCGCCGTCGCCGTCGCCACAGCCTGCGCCGTCGCTACATCCACCGCATTTTTGTCGACCAGCCGGATGGCGTCGACGCGCCCCTTCTCCGTCGTCGCAATTGTCGACGCAAACTCTGCCCGCAGCTTCGCCTGCTCATCGAGGCGCTCAACCGTAGACTTCAGCAACTCCCGATCAAACTTGGACCGCTGCTCACTCAGTCGGCCCTCAAGTTCCAGCTTGGCGTCAAATAAATCCTTCGCCGCCGCGCGCAGATCGTCCTGCCGCCTCATCTCGGCGCGGACCAAATCCTCCACGTTTTTAGTCGGATCGATGACCGCGCCGCCGCGACTGTCTGTGGCAATGCCGGGGCGGGATACGGCGTCTAGAATTTTGTTTTCTTGCGCCCCTTGCGCTTGCGCTTGCGCTGATATCCACAGCGCAGCAAACAGAATGGCAACCCTAATCATCGCACTCATCTCCAAGCCGCTACTCGGATTTTGTTCCCAGGAATCGCGTCGGCGATCTGCGCAGACTCCGTACCCGGAAGCACCTCGACGTACCTGATCTCAGGATCAGCGTTGTGCCGCTTAAACAGAAAGTGTTTTGTCTGCTTGAAGAACACGTACAATGTCCCAAACAACGAAATCGAAAACAGGAAGAAGCTGATAACGCCCACAACGCCGTCCCCAATTTGCTGAACAGCCGCCCCGAGTCTGGTCACGTCGCCCTGACTGACGCCGACCAAGAGCAACACTCCAGTCGCCGACGACAAGGCAGATACAATAGATGCCAGAAGAGACTTGATCGCGTCGTGGTCATAAAACACTGCGCACTCCTACTGCCATGGCCACAACGGAAAAGAACGATCTGGCGCTGTCGTCGGGGGTTTTGGTGAAGGCGTCGGCGCCCGCTTCTTGTCATGCGCTCGCGCGTCCTTCTCGCCCCGGCGATACGAGTACAGCCCCATGGTGACGACGAGCAAGATCACACCACCGATCGGCCGCAACCAGGTGAAGTACGAGCCGAAGAAGTAGACAACGGCACTAACCACAACGAAAACCGCCACACCGATCCACAGCCAGGCCCAGAATGGATCAGTGAAATAGTCAAAGAGCCCAAAGAAGCGCGAAGTAACTGCGTCGAGAACACTATCAATCATGCTAGTTGTCCTCTCGCTGATGGTCAGCTTGCACGGGTGTAACTAAGCTCTGTTCTCTCACTGTCGCGTTACGCAGCCAGGCAAACAGCGCGCCCAGAGCAAACAGTCCGACTGGCCACGCCCAGGCAGGGACCGAAGCGGCCACTGGTGACCAGTCCACGTTGAGAGCTAGAGGGATGAGGAAGTCATGAATAGCGATCAAGAAGCCACCAATCATGAGGCAGGCGGCGGCGATCTGTGTCTTAATAAAAAGAAACTTGGCGCGTACAGCGGACCAGAACGTGTCCGACTGTGCGTTGAAACGCGCCAAGCTCGGTCGCGAGCGCAACATGGGGCGCAGCCACAACCAGTAGGAGACCAGGAAGCCGGTGCCGAAGAAAGCAAGAGAAAGGAACAACAACATTCGGTGTGCCTATGAATGAGCGGGAATAGCGATAGTGCCCTCTGCCACGCGGCGCAGAAGCTCTCGGTGCAACCAGGTATTCTTCGCAGCGCTACCGTCTTTGGCGCTACCGGTGTAACCGAACTCTAGCGCCAACTCCTTACGAGCAGCCAGGCTGCTATCACGATTGAGCAGCTTCAGAAGATCAACGACCGAAACTCTCCAGTCGAGCCGCTCCCGGTGCTCCATAGCAAGTGTGTTGAGGGCGACCTCCACTTGCGTAGGCGACATCAAGCTGCCCCTTAAAAAAGAAATAAGAGCGGAAACTAGTTTTCCCACCAGCGGCATTTCCATTCGGTTATCCTTTATGTGTAAATTCCCACCAGACCTTGACCGCTTCCCAGACCATCGCGACACCGAGTAGCGCCATCAGCGCAACGGGAATAGCTATACCGACGAGTAGTCCCGTCCCCATATTGTCAACCAGCCAAGTCACAGGTCACGCACTCCGTCTAAGCAAGGTATCCCACCAAGACGCCACCTTGACATCGGGTTCAGCTGGCGCAACTATAGGTGTTACCTGCTGAGTAACGTAGGACACAACGTCGTCCTGCGCGAGGACTGCCGTCCAAAACATATAGCTATGGCTAGCGCGGTAGCGAGGATCAGCCTTGCAAATGCGCATGAATTCCTGGTGGCCATCAACCATCTTGGCCACCAGGCAGCCAGCGCTATGCTTCCCTATAAGTCCAGAGTTGCTAGCGTGATGCTGGTTAATCCCCTCGTAGTCACCAACCTCGCCCTTGTCGCCGACGCGGGAAAAGTCTTCATTGTCGTCGCGCGTAAGAGTAATGGTGCCTCTCTGAACAAGCGCCTCGTACGCACCTCGGTGAAGCCCAACCTGCCACGCCTGATACTGCCCTGGCTTTACGCTCGCTGCACCCAATGGGTTCAGACGGTGTTGAACGAAGTACGGGCCGGGTTGTGTCGTAGCCGTCCAGGAACCAGCGATGTACGGCTTGCCATCCTGGAATATAATAACAGCGCGAACGTCGTCAAAGTTATCGCGACGGTTGGCATTCTTAGTGCCGTCGCGGTTGTGCCCCTCGACGTAGACAATAGTAACCTCGCCCGGGCCGGTGTCGACTCGCATCCCCTTCGCTCGCATGGACGCAACTATGCGGTCAACAAAGCTATCACCAAGTGAAACTGGAACAGGCGGTAGCTCTGGGGCAGGGGGTAGCTCTGGCGCGGAGGACGGCGGGAGCGGAACGCCTGCCATGGCCATAACCTTACTAGCAGCGCGCACATCGGTGACGCGTGTAGACCACCCACGCCCATACGTCGGCCAGATCTTCAGGCTCCTAAGAAACGTCATGCGCTCATTGCACATCGCGTCGATAAGCTTAGCCGGGTCTCGCTTCGTGGCCTCCAGAACTACTTCCGGAGTAACGTGCCAGTCTACATCAGAGAGACCCAGCACCCGCCGCAGCACCTTGCCAGAGCGCGAGATGCCGGAGTTCACACCGTAGTCGAAGCAGCAGTAGTCCACGCCCGCGGGCAGCAGATCGCAGTTCAGCGCGTCCCAGTATTTTGCCTTGTAGATGTCCACAGCCACCGAGCGTGGCATTGCGCGCACATCGGCCGCGGTGGCGTCTTTCTTCCAGTACATGCGGGCGTCATGAATCGTGATGCCCCAGTTGGTCGGGCCGCCGGGATCGGTGGCTTCGTTGGTGTATCCGCCCTCGTGGGCAAGCACCCGCTTCTAGGCTTCTGCGTAGCTGCTTTTCATCTTTAGTTCCTACGTGCGTACGCACGAATGGTGCATCGGGAACCCGCAGTCCCAGATCCACTCCACGTCGCCGTCCCAGCGGAATTAGACCCCAACACCGTGGCGTAATGGTACCCCTCCGAGAGACCGGCCTTGAACAGCTGCACGGAATACGGCACCGCCGAAGCTGCGTATGCATTTGACGCTGAGTGTGTATCCTCAGCGGTGGTGCCGTCGATACCTATGGAGCAATCGTACCTATCGCCAGTAGCAGAGAGCGAAATAGCCCCGTTGGACCCAATCTGAACAGTCTCGCCGCTCCATACAAGGAACTCAATGCGTAAGCCCGTGGAGCTAATCTCCACATACGAGCTGCTCCCAGGCGAAGCGCCAGCTGTGAGTGAGTTCAGCAGCGTAACGCCGGGGTCGTTAAAGTACGACCGCACGAAGCGCTGTGTGGCACTGTCTACCCATGCAGTCGACCCGTCGGTGCGAGCGGCCCCCACCAACGTGCGTGTCGCGTCAGCGTTTTTAATCTTAATGCCCGTACCCGCTTGGAGCGAAGCTGCGTACGCCGTGGCCGACGCCTCGAGCGTCATAGTGACGCCACTCATAAACGCGTAGATATAGTAAAACGTATTTGCAGAGAGACCGCCAGTAGATAGCGTCACGCCAGCATCAGGGACAGTCTCGATCAAGCTGTTGATGGTGAGGCGGTTGCCGTCAAACGGCATTAGCAGCAAGTTAGCGGAGCTCTTAGTGAGCTGACACTGGCCGAAGCCAGCTATAACTTCCTCTACAGCGCCCGCCGCAGCGGTGAACCGCCCCAGCATCTTCCCATGGGCAACATTTTGGATGGTAGCGTACGTAACCGACCCGTTGCCGATGCTTTGCACGGCCAAGGTACCAAGCCCCAACGCAACACGCTGCGCAGCGGCGTCGACAGCGGCGAGGACCGCGCGGCCAGCGGCGGTACAAGCGAGCTCCTGCACAGTAGCGCTCGCACCGTCAGTCCCCAGTACCTTGTCAAGCGCAGCCGTTATCGTATGCGCTGCGTTCCAGCCGCTGGGCTGGACCTGGGTGGAGTCGACGCCGTCGGACTTCGCCGAGGCGAAGGGATGCTTTACGAGAAGAGCCATGTTACCTCACCAGTAACCTATTTTCACGGTACAGTCGAGGAAATATCCCCGCTTACAAAGCCAGAATTGGTGAAGCCGTTGCCCCTACCCGAGCTGTCAACCCCGATGTCGGCGAAGCTGCTAAAGCGGAGCCAATAACCCTGATTACCGAACGAAAGCCCAGATAAATCAATAGGAGCACCGCCAAAAGCGAAGTCCGTCGCCGCTAGCAAGTCATTGTCTATCTTAGCTAATTCATCGATAAGCACGGTATTCGCCCCAGCAGTCTGGGCGTGCACCGTCCCCCTGACAGTATTCCCCCACTGAGTGTCGTAATCCTGGACTATGGCGGCACCGACGTTTGATCTGTCAACACCGTCCACAAAAATCTTACACCGGCTAGCAGCGGTAGCGTTAGCCGTGTCGATATGCACAAGTATGTGATACCAAGTATTTATCGCGAACGACACACCAGTAGTCCCCACATACCCGGACGAATTATTGTTAAGGGAGACGCGCGGACCAGCCGCAACAAACGAAAATATGGTGTCGGAGCCGGCCGCCGTCAAAAGATCCGTAACAAGAAGGCTATTCGTCCTCGCCCAAAACGAGAACGTCATTTTGCGACGGGAGCCACCCGCCCCTTGGTCCCGCACCAAGCTCTTACCTGCACCTCCAGCCAGGGACTTAGTATTCGAAAACGCTAAGGAGGAGGGCCGTAACAGAGCCGCACATGCAATACCTGGCAGCATGGCGCTAGCTCATATCCGCGGTAAAGAAACACTCGATCTCGGTCGCGGACTTAACGCAGTACGCCAGCACATCGATAGCTCCGGCCGCGGCAGAGAGCGTCGGCTTTGTGCCACCCGAGAACTTATAACTGGTGCCCCAAGATGTAATAGTCCGGCTACCGGTGCCGTCCTGCACCAAGTAGATGACGCCCGACTGGCCGTTTTTAGTGTTCGTGGCGTTAGCGATCGTCCTACCAGCAGCTCCTATTGTCCACGTAAAGTTAATACCTGTCGCGAAATCAGGAGTAACCGTGGCGCCGTCCACAAGCGTAACAAGGTCTGCCGCGGCCATACCTGGTCAGTAGAAAGGATCTTGCTAGCGGT
>Ga0137314_1000415_pt1 | contig 12602 bp, 7 predicted proteins | sample EasRivERMZT199_2_FD_102289 | JGI IMG/M metagenome (GOLD analysis project Ga0137314, IMG submission 102289) | Soil microbial communities from meander-bound floodplain in the East River, Colorado, USA - East River MetaG ERMZT199_2 | ecosystem: Environmental > Terrestrial > Soil > Floodplain ... | reverse complement strand
TCTCGCCGGCGTCCTTCGACTGATCCCCTTCCGGCTCGGTGCCGCCGATGGACCACCCGGTCACGCCCTCGACGTGGCCTTCGATCCACCAGCCGTCCAGCACACTCAGACTCGGCACGCCGTTGAGCGCCGCCTTCATGCCGCTCGTGCCGCTCGCCTCGAGCGGCTTCATGGGATTATTGAGCCAGATGTCCACACCGGCCACGATCTTGGCGGCGATGTCCATCTCGTAGTTCTCCACGTACACCACCGTGACCTTTCCGGCGAGCCTGGCGGCCGCTTCGTGAATGCGGCGGATCAGCTCCTTGCCGCCCCCGTCGTTGGGATGCGCCTTGCCGCCGAAGACGATCTGGATTGGGCCGATCGTCGCCGCGATGTGCGCGAGCCGATCAGGATTCATGAACACGAGATCGGCGCGCTTGTACGGCGTGGCGCGACGCGCGAACCCGATCGTGAACACGCTCTGGTCCAGCGCCACACCGGTGCGACGTGTCAGCTCGGCGACCATCTCCTGCTTCGCCGCAGCGTGCGCCGTGCGAATCTCTTGCAGCGGAATACCGACGGCGTAGCGCAGATAGAGATTGTCCGTCCGCCACTCCGGCATTCGCCGGTCGAACAGGGCCTGAAACGGCGACGACGTCCACGTGGTCGCGTGGACGCCGTTGGTGATCGCATCGATCGGAAAGTTGGGAAACATCCCCTGTGAAACTTCGCGGTGCTTCATCGCCACGCCGTTCACGAAGCGCGCGAGTCGCAGCGCGAGGTGCGTCATGTTGAGCGTGCCGTCGTCTACGCATTGCGCCGCCTGTAGCAGCGCGAGGTGGTCGGCCCCCAGAGCAGTCTTGACCCGGTCGGCGGGGAACTTGTCGTGGCCGGCCGGAACGGGCGTGTGCGTCGTGAAGACGCAGCGACGGCGCACGGCCTCGAGATCGCTTTCGTCGAGCTCGAACGGCTTCCGTCCATCGAGCTGCCAGTCGAGGAGCCGGAGCGTGACGAGCGCGGCGTGGCCCTCGTTCAGATGATAGGACATCTCCCCGGTGTACCCGAGCGCGCGCAGCATTTCGGCGCCGCCCATGCCGAGGACGATCTCCTGGTTGAGACGATAGTTGTTATCGCCGCCGTAGAGATAGTCCGTCAGCCCGCGATCGGCTTCGCTGTTCTCCGGAAGCTGCGTGTCGAGCAGGTAGACGGGCACTTCGTGTCCGCCGTACCCCACGACCGGAAACTTCCAGGCGCGAATGTGGACGGTGCGACCCTCGAGCTTGATGCTCGTCTTCGCCTGAACAGGGGTCAGCCGATCCTCGGGCTTCCAGGTGTCGGCCGACTCGGTTTGATGGCCGGACTTGTCGATGCGCTGTCTGAAGTAGCCTTTCCGATGGATGAGGGTGATCCCGACCATCGGAACGCCCAGATCGGCGGCCGAGCGGAGCGTATCGCCGGCCAGCACACCAAGACCACCGCTATATGTGGGCATCGCTCGATCGAGACAGATCTCCATCGAGAAGTACGCGACGGTCGATTTGTACGGAGCAAAAGTCATTTACGCGTCTCGGCTACGGGCTCGACTGCGGACTCGGCTGGCGTCCCCACGTCCCAACCGGCCGACGCTAGATAGCCAACGTGTGCTAGGGGCCGCAAGAGTTGCGAAGGGGGGCATCATGCTGCTAACAGCACGGCGAACGGTAAGTTGGCGAAGACGGGCCCGACTAGAATGGACGTCTGACCGGTGTCCGTCGTCCCACCAAAGATGTTTCTCCATTGCCTGGCGGACAGGTCGCTTGGGAGCTCGACACGGGTATCCCCCCACCAGCGTTCCGGTGGGACGTCGCCCAGAACGAGCTCGGCGATCAGCCGAGGGGCGACCGTGATGGCTCGCGCCGCGCCGCAGCTTCGGGCGAACGAGGCAATGTGCGCGGCTCGCTCGCCGGCTACCGCGAGGGGGCGATACGAACCGCGCGCGAACAGGTCGGCGTGTGTGCGGCGCGCGCACAGCAGGCGATGCGTGACCCAGAGCTTCAGCGCCGCATTGCAGACGTTGCCCAGCGCCGTTTCGCATGCCGGCAGCGCATCGAGAAGTGTGCGGCGCGTGTCATAGTCCACCGGCCGCCGATTGTCGGGATCAACGAGCGCGAACGTTGGAAGCTCGTCGCCCTGGTAGACGTCCGGCGTTCCCGGCGACGTCATCTGAAGGACGAGGCTCGACAGCGCATTCACCGCGCCGACCGGGGCGACGCGCGAAACGAGGCGCGCGAGGTCCACGAGAAATGGCGCGTCGTCCGCGGGCTCGAGGAGGGCGGCCGTAAAGTCACTCAGCGCGCTCTCGTAGGCGGCATCGGGCTGCGTCCAGTCGGTCCGCGTCTTGGCCTCGCGCGCCGCCTTGAGCATGTAGCAGTCGAGCCGCTCGGCGAGCGCGTCGCGCCAGGCGCGGTCCGGCAGGTCGTCGACGCGGCGCCCCGGTCGCGGCGATGGCCACAGGGCGACGAGTGTTTGATAGAGCAGGTACTCCGTATTCGTATCGGGTGCGATGCGTCCACGCACCGTGGTGCGCCGTTTGGCATTGAGACGCCGCCAACGCCGCACCGTGCGCTCCCACTCGGCCGGCATTTCGCTCAGCGCGTCGAGTCGCGCCCTCACGTCGCCGCTGCGCTTCGAGTCATGCGTCATTGTGCACGTGAGGGAGAGCGGCCAGCGGGCCGCGCGGCGCGTGTTGACGGCATGCAGCGCGGCGACCGCCTCGTCCAGCGGCCGGTCCGGCGCGCCGCCGACTTCGTTGCGCGACGCGAGCGGGAGATACGCATACAGCGCGGTGTCCTCGACACCCTTAGCCATCGCCGGCCGCTGAGTTGCTGAAAGCGCTCGATGAACGCGCGGGACCGGCCGTCGTCGTCCGCGGGAATGCGGCCGAGCAACAGGTCGGCGATGAACCGGACTGCGTGCGACGGGCGTTCCCTGGCTTGCACGTCGGCCACGGCGCGGTCGATCGCCGCGCGATCGGCATCGTGGACTTCGCCGTCGTTCTCCAGGTACGTGCGGTAGACGGCGAGCGACGCGATGATTTCGCGGACGCCGTCGCCCAGCATCTCGTTCGTGAGCGCGGGCGCGCGATCCGCGGCGAGGGGACCGACGATCGCCACGAGTCGGTCGACGTCGGCGCGAAATGCGCCTACGAGCACGGCGAGCTTCCCCGCCCTGGCGGCGTCGGCGAAGCCGGCGCCGCGCAGGTGTCGCATGCGCCGATATGTTCGTTCGATCTCGGCGAATCCGCCCGGCTCGATGAACACGTCCTGCAGCGTGTTCAAGAACTCATATCCCGTCGTGCCGTCCACGGGCCAGGAGTCGCGCAGCTCCTCCCCGGGCTCGAGCACCTTTTCCACGAACAGGAGCGGCGATCGCCCGGTGGCGTCGAGCCGGTCGCGCAGTTGGGCGAGGTAGTCGCGCGGGTTGCGAAGCCCGTCCACGTGATCGACCCGAACGCCGTCGATCACCCCGTCGGCAACGAGACGCAGCAGGAGCGCGTGTGTCTCATCGAACACGGCCGGTTCCTCGACCCTCACGGCGGCGAGATCGACGACGTCAAAAAAATGCCGGTAGTTGACCGCGCCCATTTCCTCGCGCCAGCTCGCCAACCGGTAGTGCTGCGCACGAACGAGTGCGTGCAGACGAGGGTGCCCCGGTTCGCGGCGAAAGGACTCGGTCACCTCGGTCGCGATGTGACGATCCATTTGCGCCAGCTGCAGCTCGGGGGGAACGGTCTCCGGATCGAGCGGAAACGACTGTCCGCCGTAGAATAGTCTGATCTTGCGACCCGGTCCGGGGCGGAGCGCAAGCTCGCACCGCTCGATGACGCGAGCGAGCGTGTCGTCGAGCACCGGGAGCGTGACGCGACGCCCACCCGCGTGCCAGTCGATGTCGAACCAACTGGCGTAGCGCGACCGCTCGCCGCGTGTGAGCACGTCGTCCCAGAACGGGTTCTCGGCGCCGATGCCCATGTGGTTGGGCACGATGTCGACGATCAGCCCCAGGCGATGCGCCGTGAGCTCGGCGGCCAGCGCGCGAAGTTCGGCGTCTCCCCCGAGCTCGGGATTCAGCCGCGTGGGGTCGATCACGTCGTAGCCATGCGCGCTACCGCGGCGCGCCGCGAGGATCGGCGACACGTAGAGATGGGAGACGCCGAGGCGCGCGAGATACGGGACGATGCCCCGCGCGTGCGCGAAGGTGAAGGCGCCGTTCAGTTGGACGCGGTACGTGGCCGTGAGACCCCGCGCAGCGCCGCGTGCACGTCCGCGCTCGCCGGGATCTGCTCGAGACTCGCGCGCATCTTTCGCGTCCAGCACGGGTAGCGATCCGGTTCAACCCCAGGGATGTTCACCGGCTCGACCTCGCCAGTGAGGTCGTCCAGCGCGAGTCCAACGAGCGCCGCCGGCGTCCCGACGAGGAACGCATGGACCGCGCCGCGCAGCTCGGCTGGGTTGACCGGCACCTTCGCTCGCGGCAAGAGTTTGGCCTGAGCGAGCCGGCGCACGAGCGCGCTCACCTCGGCATCGCGCGACTCCTGTGCTTCGGCGGCGCTCACGCTCGGTGAGGCGAGCCCGACTTGAGCCCGTAGTTCGAGATCACGCCCCTGACAAAAGCCGGCAAGCGACGCCATGTCGTGCGTGTTCGCGGTGGCGAGCGCCAGACGGGGATACCGTCTGGCCGGCTTGAAGCCGCCAGCGGCGTCGCGCTCGAACATGAGAACTCTCGACGACAGCACGCCCCAACGTTCGAGAGCGCGCGGTACGTCTTTGGGCACCGTGCCGAGGTCCTCGCCGACAATGAGCGCGCGGTGTCTTACGCTCTCCAGCGCGAGGATGCCGAGTAGATCGCGCGACGGATAGCGGACGTATGCGCCTTCGGCGCCCGTGAGGCCGCGCGGAATCCAGAACAGTCTGAACAGTCCGAGAACGTGGTCGATACGCAGCGCGCCGGCGTGTCTGAGCGCACCGCGCACGAGCTGCACGAAATAGCGGTACCCGTCGCGAGCGAGCGCGCGTGGATCGATCGGCGGAAATCCCCAGTTCTGTCCGGTCGGCGCGAGTGGGTCGGGGGGCGCTCCCACCGTAGCGGCATGCGCGAAGAGATCGTCATACGCCCACGTGTCGGCGCCGACGGGGGAGCTGCCGATCGCCAGATCCTGGTAAAGGCCGATCCGCATCCCCGCGGCGCGAGCCGTCTCCGCCGCCGCGGCGAGTTGACGGTCGAGCTCGAACTGGACCCACCGGTGATAGTCCACCCGCTCGGCGTGCGCTTCGACGAACGCGCGCACCGCCGGCGTATCTGGGCGTTGGAGCTCGGACGGCCATTGTCTCCAGTCGTGCGCCGCGAATCGACCTTCCCCTCTCGACCGGCGCCCCTGGTCCTCGTCAATCGCCATCCACGCGGCAAAACGCGTGAGCGCCGGTTCGTGCGCGGCGACGTACGCGTCGTACGCCCGGGCGCGCGCATCGCCGCGACCGCGCACGCGCTCGGCGAACACGCGGTGCAGCGCGTCGAGCGCGAGTCCCTTCACCGCCATCACCTGCTCGTACCGCACCTGCGGCGCGGTGCGCAGCTCCGCGAGCTCCTCGCGCATTTCCGCCGACGCCAGCCGCGCGGCCACGGCGGGAGCGTGCGCGAGCTCGGGGATCGCCGCGACGTCGAGGTAGATCGGGTTTCGGAACAGGCGGCTCACCGGACTGTACGGGCTCACGTCCAGCCCGCGATTGACCAGCGCGTGCAGCGGATTGACTCCGACGAAGTCCGCCCCCGTGGAGGCGGCCCACGACGCCAGCGTGGCAAGGTCGCCGAGGTCGCCGACGCCCCAATTCCGATCGCTGCGCAGCGTATAGAGATTCGCGATCACCCCGAAGGCGCGGCCGTCGTCGAGGAGCTCGTCGGGCATGACGCAGCGCGACGGCACGACGATCAATCGTTGATCTTCGGTCCACTCGTGCCCGCCCGCGCTGAGCGTGACGCGCGCGTCATGGTATCCGGGGCGTGGCGGCGACGCGAACGCGAGGCGCAGCGCGGCGCCACCGACCCACACTCCCTCCGACGTGTCCACCGCTCCGTCTTCGGTGCGAAGCTCGAGCCGCCACCGTCCCGTGCCCGCGGCGGCGGCGACCCGCGGCGGGCGGACCGCGATGGTCCCCGCCAGCGGATCCGACTGTTCGACGACCCGCGCCGGCGGAACGATCCGGCTCCGGTCGTCGCGCCGCAGCGCCGTCAGCGCCTCCTTGGCGCGGGCGTCGGTGGACGCGTCGATGCCCATCGCGGCGAGCACCGCGACGCGCGTCGTGTCGCTCGTCGCCCGGATCTCTTTCTCCTGATCGATGTACTCGGCGAGAATTCCGAGACGGTCGGCGAGCGTGCGGAGCGCCGACGGCCGGGTCATCGACGACCGGGACGTGTGCGCGGCGCGACGGTCATTCCCGCCGCGGCGCCAGCACGAGCGCGGCGAGAGGGGGCAGATCGAGCTCGATCGATTGACCGTAACCGTGCATGCCCACGAGCTCGGCGTTTAGTGAGTCGAACGACGCGAATCCGCTGCCTCCCCACTCCACGTCGTCGGTCGACAGCAGCTTGCCGTACACGCCGTGCCATGGCACGCCAATGCGGTAGCGCTGGCGCGGCACCGGGGTGAGGTTGAGCACGACCACAATCTGATCGCCTCCCACGCCGCGTGCGTACGACATCACCGAGCTGTTGTGGTCGGCCGTGTCGATCCAGGTGAAGCCCTTCCAATTCGGATCGTCGCGCCAGAATGCGTCGTGCGACGTGTAGACGCGCGCGAGCCGGGCCACAAAGCGCATGAAATCCGCGTGCGGTTGGTAATCGAGCAGGTGCCAATCCACGCTCGCTTCGTGATTCCACTCGTTCCACGTCGCGAGCTCGGAACCCATGAACAACAGCTTCTTCCCCGGCCGCGTGAACATGTAGGCGAGGAGAAGCCGGAGATTGGCGAAACGCTGCCATGGATCCCCGGGCATCTTGGACAACAGCGATCCTTTGCCGTGGACGACTTCATCGTGCGACAGCGGCATGATGAAGTGTTCGGTGTACTCGTACAGCATGGCGAAGGTGAGCGTGTCCTGATGGTGCCGCCGGTGCACGGGATTCTTCTCGAAGTAGAGCAGGGTGTCGTGCATCCACCCCATGTTCCACTTGAAGGTGAAGCCCAAACCGCCGTCGCGGACCGGCCGGGAGACGCCGGGCCACGCGGTCGATTCTTCGGCGACGGTGATGCAGTGCGGCGCCTCGGCGTGGATCACCTCGTTGGTCTGGCGGAGGAACTCGATCGCTTCGATGTTCTCGCGGCCGCCGTGCTGGTTGGGCAGCCACTCGCCGGCCTTGCGGCTGTAGTCGAGGTACAGCATCGAGGCCACCGCGTCCACGCGCAGGCCGTCGGCGTGGAACTCGGTGAGCCAGAAGACCGCATTGGCGATGAGGAAATTACGAACTTCCGTACGGCCGTAGTTGAAGATGAGCGTTCCCCAGTCGGGATGCTCGGCGAGGCGCGAGTCCTCGTGCTCGAAGAGGGCGCTGGCGTCGAAGCGGCGAAGCGCGAAGTCGTCACGCGGAAAATGCGCCGGCACCCAGTCGAGGATCACGCCGATGCCCGCCTGATGCAACGTGTCGACGAAGAAGCGGAAGTCGTCGGGCGTGCCGTAGCGCGACGTCGGGGCGTAATACCCGCTCACCTGATAGCCCCACGACCCGTAGAACGGGTGCTCCATCACCGGCAGCAGCTCGACATGGGTGAAGCCGAGGTGGCGCACGTGTTCGGCGAGGCGCGGCGCGATCTCACGGTACGTCAGCGGCCGGTTGTCCTCGTGCGGCACGCGCGCCCACGAGCCGAGGTGCACCTCGTACACGCTCATGGGAGAGCGATGCGGGTCCTGCTTGGCGCGCGCGGCGAGCCACGCGTCATCTCCCCACTGGTACTGCCCGACGTGTTCGACGATCGACGCCGTGCCCGGATGCTGTTCAATCTTGAAGGCAAACGGGTCCGTCTTCGGACGGATCGCTCCCTCGCGCGTGAGAATCTCGAACTTGTACAGCGCGCCGGGGCGCACACCGGGCAGGAAGATCTCCCAGACTCCCGAGCTCCCCATCACGCGCATCGGGAAGACGCGCCCGTCCCAATTGTTGAAATCGCCGACGACGCTCACACGCCGCGCGCTCGGCGCCCAGACTGCGAAGCTCACGCCGTCCACATCGTCCATCGTGCGCTGGTGCGCCCCGAGCTTCTCCCACAGGCGGCGGTGCGTGCCCTCGTTGAACAGGTGGAGATCGACTTCGCCGAGCGTCGGCAGGAAGCGATACGGATCGATGCGCTCGAGAGTGGCGCCATCGGCGAAGTGGAAGCGGACGCGATAGGCCAGCGGGAGCTTGGCGTCGGGGAGGACGCCGGCGAAGAGATTGACCATCCCGTTCCCGACGCACTGCAGCGATTCGACGCGTCCGTCCTCGAGCAGGCACTCGGCCCCCACCGCGTCTGGCATCATCGCCCGGACGACGACGCCCGATGCGCGGCCGACTTTGATTGGATGCGCCCCGAGGATCGAATGCGGGCTGGCGAATTCGCCGGCGAGCAGGCGCGCCAGGTCGCCGCCGTCGATCGACGGCGCGACGAGCGTTTGCGGCGCCCGCTTGGCGCGCGGTTTCTTGGCGGTTTCAGCCATCGACGCCTCCAAGCACATCGCGCCCGGGCGCGTAGCGCCGCGGCGGTCCGGGCGCGCGGCGCTCGCCGCTGTAGCGGAGCACGATCAACGAAAATGGCGCGACGTCGATGGGCGCGGGGCCGATGCGGCGCGGTTCGCAATCCGCCGTGTCGATGATCTCGGCCCACGTTCCGTCGGTGTCCATCTTCGGCAACGTGAAGGAAACCGGTTTGTCCGATGTGCTCGTGATGAGCATGAGTGTTTCACCCTTGATGGGTCTTCCGCGGTCGTCGGTCTCGTCCGTCGCCTCGCCGTAGATCAGCATGCCGACCGAGCGATTGTCGCCGTTGCGCCAATCGGCGTCGGTCATCTCGTTGCCGTCGGGGCGAATCCAGCTCAGGTCCTTCGGTCCCCCCTTCGTCGTCGGCTCGCCGCTGAAAAAGTGGCGGCGCCGGAGAACGGCGTGCGAATGCCTCAGCGCGAAGCATTTTCTGGTGAAGGCGAGCAGACGCTTGCGGCGCTCGTCCAGGTCCCACCGCATCCACGTCGTTTCGTTGTCCTGCGCGTAGGCGTTGTTGTTTCCGTTCTGCGAACGCGCCACTTCGTCGCCGTGCGACAGCATCGGCACACCCTGCGAGAACGCGAGCGTGGCGATGAAGCTGCGCATCACGCGAAAGCGGACGTCGGCGATCGCCGAGTCGTCGGTGTCTCCCTCGACGCCCCAATTGCGACTGAGGTTGTTGTTGTCGCCGTCGCGGTTGTTCTCGGCGTTGGCTTCGTTGTGTTTGCGCTCGTAGCTCACGAGGTCGTGCATCGTGTACCCGTCGTGCGCGGTGACGAAGTTCACGCTGGCGTAGGCGCCGCGTCCGCTCGGCTGGTAAATGTCGCTCGACCCGGCAAGGCGCGACGCGAACTCGGGCACCTGCGACGACTCGCCGCGCCAGTACCGGCGCACCGCGTCGCGATACCGACCGTTCCACTCCGCCCATCGCAGCGGAAAGTTGCCGACCTGGTAGCCGCCGGGGCCGACGTCCCACGGCTCGGCGATGAGCTTGACGTTGGCGAGCGTCGGATCCTGATGGATCGTGTCGAAGAACGCCGACAACTTATCGACGGCATGCAGTTCGCGCGCGAGCACCGGCGCCAAGTCGAAGCGAAAGCCGTCCACGTGCATGTCCGTCACCCAGTAGCGCAACGAATCCATGATGAGCTGGATCGTGCGCGGGTGCTGCATGTTCAGGCTGTTGCCGGTGCCGGTGAAGTCCGTGTAGGTGCGCTGGTCGTGCTGGTCGAGCCGGTAGTACGCGCGGTTGTCGATACCGCGCAGCGAGAGCGTGGGCCCGAGGTGGTTCCCTTCACCGGTGTGGTTGTAGACCACGTCGAGAATCACTTCGATCCCCGACGAATGGAACGTCTTCACCATGCTCTTGAACTCGTAGACCTGGTTGCCCAGGCCTCGCGACGCATATCGCACGTCCGGCGCGAAAAAACCGATCGAGTTGTACCCCCAGTAATTCGTGAGCCCGCGCTCGGCGAGGTGGCGGTCGACGACGAACTGGTGCACGGGCAGGAGCTCGACAGCGGTGATGCCGAGGTCGAGGAAATACTCGATCATCGGGTCGCTGCACAGTCCGAGATATGTCCCGCGCAACCGATCGGGGATGTCCGGATGCAGCCACGTCATCCCCTTCACGTGGCACTCGTAGATGATCGTGCGATTCCACGGCACGCGCAGCGGACGGTCGTCCTCCCAGGTGAAGGCGGGGTCGACCACGACGCATTTGGGCACGCCCCCCGCGCTGTTGTTCGGGTCGGGCTCCAGGTCCTCACCCGGCCCGCCGACGCGGTAGGCGAACAGCGCGTTGCTCCACGTGATGGTCCCCGTGATCGCCTTGGCGTACGGGTCGAACAGGAGCTTGGCCGCGTTGAACCGGTTGCCGCGGTGCGGCTCGTATGGGCCGTGGACGCGATAACCGTAGAATTGGCCGGGGCGCGCGTCCGGGAGATAGCAATGCCAGGCCTGGTCGGTTCGCTCGCGCAGGGTGATGCGCTGCGATTCGACAGCGTCGTCCTCGTGGTCGAACAGGCACAGTTCGACCCCGGTGGCGTTCTCCGAGAAGATGGCGAAATTTACGCCTTGGCCATCCCATGTCGCGCCCAGCGGATAGGGTTGGCCTGGCCAGACTCGCATGAGATGGGAAAGAAGTAAATTCGCCGAGCGCACGAGCAAGAGACGCGCCCTGAACGGTGCGCCGCTCAGGTCCACGACGCAACGCGGCGGCACGTTGTCCCTGTCGGCGAATGCCTTTGGCTTGTATACACTAACCGCCCCGCGAAGCGCTCCACTGCCCATGCATTCGATTCGCGCCGCGTCGACATCCGACGCTCCGTTGCTGTCCGAGCTCGGCGCACGACTGTTCGAGCAGGCGCTCGGCCGTCAGAACGCAGTTGAGGACATGCGTTTATATCTCTCCACCGCGTTTTCGATCGATCGGTGGAGCACCAACTTGTCGAACCCGGCACACCGCACGTGGGTCGCCGATAACCCATCCGGCGCCGCGATCGGTTACGCGGTGTTGAACAAGGGCCCGGCACCGGCGTATCTCGGCGCGACGAGCGCGGCCGAGATCGCGCGATTGTACTCCGACCAGGCGTGGCATGGTCGTGGGGTTGGTGGAGCGCTGATGAACGCCTGCCTCGATCAGGCCCGCGCGTGGAAGTGCGATATCGCGTGGCTCGGCGTTTGGGTGGAGAACGCGCGCGCCATCGCGTTCTACGAGAAGCACGGATTTCGGGTCGTCGGTGCACAGACCTTCCTGCTCGGAACGGACGTGCAGCACGACCATGTCATGGCACGACGACTGGACTAACCATGGACTTCAGCGACTTCGACGTTCGTCACTACCGCACGCTCCCCGTCGTGGACGGCTACCGGCTGTGGGCCGCTCATTACGAAAGCTCGGTGCACGACGAGATGGACCTACGCCTGCTCGAACGGATCACCACGGTTTCGTGGACGGGCACGAGCAGCGCGCTCGACCTCGCCTGCGGAACGGGGCGGATCGGCCGGTGGCTCGCCGGGCGCGGAGTGGAGTCGATCGACGGAATCGATCTGACTTCCGAAATGCTCGACCAGGCGCGCGCGAAAGCGGTGTATCGGTCGCTCCGCGTGGGCACGGTGCTCGACACCCATCTGCCAACGAGCTCGTATCCGCTCGTGATCCAGGTGCTGGCCGACGAGCATCTCCCCGATCTTGCACCGCTCTACCGCGAAGCGGCGAGGATCGCGCGCCCGACGGGGCAGTTCGTGCTCGTGGGATATCACCCGTTCTTCCTGTTGAACGGAATCCCGACGCACTTCCACCGCACGGCCGACGGTGTGCCGCTGGCGATCGAGAGCCATGTGCACCTGATCAGCGACCACGTCCACGCCGCCGCCGCCGCCGGCTGGGGGCTCGCCGAGATGATCGAAGGCGTCGTGGACGAACAGTGGATCGCGGCGAAGCCCAAGTGGGAGAAATATCGCGGCCGGCCTGTGAGCTTCGCGGTCGTCTGGAGGAGATGAGAGAGGCGGGCTGCCGGGCTGCTGGGCCGTTGGGCGCCTAACTGCAGGGGCTGGTCGCCCAACGGCCCAGTCGCCCAGTCGCCTGCTTTTTGCCTTTGACGAGCACGCACTCGTCTCGGGAGCACGGCATGCGCTGGACGGCGGGCGGCAAGAGCTCGAACATCGAGGATCGGCGCGGGCAGGGTGGAATGGGCATGGCCCCGATGGGGATCGGCGGCGCCGCGATTCTGCTCGTCCTCAGTCTCATCTTTGGGCGCGACTTCATTTCGGACTCCGGGCAAGAGCCGACGACCTCGGGTGGAGAGGTCGCACCGACCGCCGAGTCCCCATCCGAAGCGAGAGAGGTCGAGTTCGTC
>Ga0137314_1000410_pt1 | contig 12690 bp, 15 predicted proteins | sample EasRivERMZT199_2_FD_102289 | JGI IMG/M metagenome (GOLD analysis project Ga0137314, IMG submission 102289) | Soil microbial communities from meander-bound floodplain in the East River, Colorado, USA - East River MetaG ERMZT199_2 | ecosystem: Environmental > Terrestrial > Soil > Floodplain ... | reverse complement strand
TCGACCCTTTCCGCAGGACCAGTGATAATAGTAACGACGCTCGAGGCGATGGCTACGAGGGACGCCGAGCGGTCCGCGCTCGAGCGAAGCGGCGCGAACGTGCTCGCACTCGACGGCCCCGGCATGCGACGCGCGCTTCGAGCCTTGTCCGCTCTTGATATTCAAAGTGTTCTGCTCGAGGGAGGGGCAGCGCTCCACGCGGCGGCGTGGGACGAAGGTGTGGTTGACTACGTCCAACTGTACGTCGCTCAGATCGGCCTCGGCACCGCCGGCGTTCCGTTACTCGATGGCCGCCACTGGTCGCTCTCGTCATTGATCGATCCCAGCGTGGAAGTACTGGGGCCGGATACACTCATCGAAGGTTATGTTCACAGGCCTCATTGAAGTTGTCGGCACAATCGCAGAGCTCGAGACGACCTCGTCTGGATTTCGTATTCGTATCCGGACACCACTGGCGTCGGAATTGGCGCCCGGGGACAGCCTGGCCGTCAACGGCGTCTGCCTGACCGTGACCGCGGCCGATAACGGCGTGGTGCACGCGGAAATCGGCCCTGAAACGGCGCGCGTTACCGCGCTCGGCTCTTTGCAGCACGAGCAGCGCGTCAACCTCGAGCGCCCGATGCGGGTAGATAGCCGAATCGGCGGACACTTCGTCCAGGGGCACATCGACGGCACCGGGGTGATCGATGAGATTCGGCCGGATGGCGACTCGCACTGGCTGACGATCTCGTTCGATCGGGGCTTGTCGCCCTATCTCATCCGGAAGGGATCGATTGCCGTCGATGGCGTCAGTCTCACCGTGGCGGGCCTCGGAGGCAACGTGTTCGACGTGATGATCATCCCGTTTACCTGGGCGAACACGAATCTCTCGTCGCTGCGGCTGCGCGATCGCGTGAACCTCGAATGCGACATCATTGGCAAGTACGTCGCGCGCTCCGTTGAATTGATGGAGGAGGGGCGGCTGAGACCGGCCCCTACGAGCTGAACGTCGGGCCGGCTTCGAGCCGCCCCAAGGAAATGGCCAAGAACATCCGTATCGCAAAGGGCGCCAGCAAGCGCAGTCCGTTTGCGCCAATCGAGGAAGCGGTCGCCGCGATCCGCGACGGCCGGATGATCATCGTCTGCGACGACGAGGACCGGGAGAACGAGGGCGACCTGACGATCGCCGCGGAAAAGGTGACTCCGGCAGTCATCAATTTCATGGCGAAGCACGGCCGCGGGCAGATTTGCCTGTCGATGACCGGCGATCGCCTCGACGAGCTCGAGATTCCGCTGGCGGTCAATTCGAACACGACAGCGTTCGGCACCGCGTTCTGCGTTCCCATCGACATAAAACGCGGCGGTACCGGCATCTCCGCGGCCGATCGCGCGGCGACGGTCCTTGCCGCAATCGATCCCGCGACAAAGCCGTCGGATCTTGCGCGCCCCGGCCACGTTTCCCCGTTGCGCTCGCGCGACGGCGGCGTGATGGTGCGTGCGGGGCAGACCGAGGCGGCAGTCGATCTCGCGCGCATGGCCGGACTCCATCCTTCGGGCGTGATCTGCGAAATCATGAATGAAGACGGCACGATGGCGCGCGTGCCGGAGTTGACGAAGTTCGCTCGGAAGCACGGGCTGCTGATGATCACGATCGCCGATCTGATCCAGTACCGGATGCGCACCGAACGTCTCGTGAAGCGCGTGGCGCACGCCCAATTGCCGACCGAACACGGCGACTTTCAAATCTACCTGTACGACAACCAGGTGGACCGGATGACGCACGTCGCGCTCGTGCGCGGCGAGATCGGCGATGGCAAGGATGTGCTCGTGCGGGTCCATTCCAAGTGCCTCACCGGCGACGTGTTTCACTCGGCGCGCTGCGACTGCGGCGCGCAGCTTGACACCGCGATGACACGGATCGCGTCCGAAGGACGAGGTGTGCTCCTCTATCTCAACCAGGAAGGCCGGGGCATCGGCCTCGTCAACAAGATCCGCGCCTATGCGCTGCAGGACGAGGGGCTGGACACTGTCGAGGCGAACGTGCGTCTCGGGTTCAAACCGGACCAGCGCGACTATGGGATCGGCGCGCAGATTCTCACCGACCTCGGCATAAAGACCATGCGGCTGCTGACGAACAACCCGCGCAAGTTCGTCGGACTGCAGGGATACGGGCTGGCGGTCTCCGAAGCCGTCCCTCTCGAGATTCCCGCCTCGGAGTCCACCCGGAAGTACCTCAAGACCAAGAAGGACAAGCTCGGACACCGGCTCTCATCGGTGTAGGGTTCGATCGCGGACCTGGAAGGTCCGCGCCGCCTGCCAGTGCTTATCCCCTCGTGGACGGTTGCTCGTTCGTCAGACTGGCCAGAGGTTGCCCGAGCCGTCTATCTCGCCTAAGATAAGCGTTTGCGTCCGTTGGGCTTACCCCTCGTGGGGAGCCCGTGCGGTGTTCCGCCCAGGGGATCCATGTTCGAGTCGCTCAGCACGCGCATCCAGGATGTTTTCAAGTCGCTGCGCGGCGAAGTCCGGCTGACGCCCGAGCATGTCGAGACCGCGCTGCGCGAGATCCGGCTGGCGCTGCTCGAAGCCGACGTCAACTTCAAAGTCGTCAAGGCGTTCATCGATCGCGTCCGCGATCAGGCGATGGACCAGACGGTCCTGAAGAGCCTCTCGCCAGGACAGCAGGTCATCAAGCTCGTCCGCGACGAGATGCTTGCGCTGTTCGGCGATGCCGAAGGCGGGCTGCGCAAGGACGCGGGGTCGCCGCGCGTGGTCCTGTTGCTCGGACTGCAGGGCTCGGGTAAGACGACGACGTCCGGGAAGCTTGGGAAGTGGCTGGTGCGGCAGGGACGCCATCCGCTGATGGTCTCTACCGACGTCAGGCGGCCTGCAGCCATCCAGCAGCTCGCGATCGTCGGCGAACAGGCCGAGGTGAAGGTCTACGGACCGGACACGATGGATCCGGTTGCGCGCGCGAGCGGGGCGCTCGCCGAAGCGAAGGCCAAGGGATTCGACACGGTGATCGTCGACACCGCGGGCCGGTTGCACATTGACGATGACCTGATGGACGAACTGCAGGCGATCAAGACCGCCGTGCAGCCGTCCGACCTGCTCTACGTCGCGGACGCGATGACCGGGCAGGACGCGATCAAGAGCGCCGGCGAATTCAACCGGCGCATCGGCGTGACCGGGGTCGTCTTGACCAAGCTCGATGGCGACGCGCGAGGCGGCGCGGCCCTCTCGGTGGTGTCGGTGGTCGGCGTCCCGATCGCGTTTGTCGGCAGCGGCGAGCGGCTCGAGGATCTCGAGCTGTTCCACCCGGACCGCATCGTCTCGCGGATGCTCGGCATGGGCGACGTCTTGTCGCTCATCGAGAAGGCCGAGCAGGTGATCGACCAGGACGAGGCCGAGCAGCTTGAAGAGAAGCTGCGGAAAAACGATTTCACGCTCGACGACTTCCGCAGGCAGCTGAAGACGATCCGGCGGATGGGGCCGCTCGAAAGCATTCTCGGGATGATCCCCGGGCTGGGGAATTTGAAGGAGCTGGCCGAGAACAAGCCGGACGAGAAGCAGATGGGGCGCGTCGAGGCGATCATCGGGTCGATGACGCCGGATGAGCGGCGCAACGACAAGATCATCAACGGCAGTCGCCGGAAGCGTATTGCGGAGGGCAGCGGCACGTCGGTTGAAGAGGTGAATCGGCTGTTGAAGCAGTTCACCGAAATGCGAAGGGTCCTCCAGATGATGAATCAGGGAGGGCTGCAGGGAATGGGCAAGGGGTTCCCGAAGATGCCGAAGATGCCCGGCGGCGGTTTCCCTGCGCCGGGCGGTAAGAAGCGGAAGAAGGGCGGACCGTGGGGGCTGATCAAGACGCGTTAATCAAGCACGAAGATTCGAAGAACACGAAGAACTATTTGGTCTTCGTGGCCTTCGCGCCCTTCGTGGTTTAGGAGATTCGATGCTATCGATTCGTTTACGGCGGATGGGGTCGACCAAGAAGCCCTTTTTCCGCGTGGTGGTCACCGAGGCGCGTTCGGCGCGCGACAGCAGCTTCGTCGAGAACGTGGGCACGTATCATCCGCGTTCGAAGCCGGCGCAGGTCAACCTCAACAAGGAGCGCATCCAGCACTGGATCAATCTCGGGGCGCGGCCCTCGGACTCGGTGCGCACGCTGCTCGCCAAGCATCTCTCGCGCGATCTGTCGGCGCCTGTCGTCGCCGCGACGCCCGCTCCCCAGTGATGGCCGCGGCGGACGGGACGTCGGCCAACGCCGGCAACCCGATCAAAGTGGTCGTCGAAGTGATTGCGCGCGCGCTCGTCGATCATCCCGACAGCGTCCGGGTGACCGAGACCGAGCGTCGCGGCATGACGGTGCTGTCGTTGACGACGGCGCCCGGCGACATGGGGAAGATCATCGGCCGGCAGGGACGGACAGCCGCCGCGCTGCGCACACTGGTGGCGTTGACGGCGGAAAAGCATGGTGTGCGGGCGCAGCTGGATATTCGGGACTGACGATGAGCCGGGATTCGGGAATCGGGACTCCGGATTCGAACGCCGAAGCTCGGGACTCGTGGTGCGAACCCCGAACCCCGAATCCCGAATCCCGGGACGATTGGGATCGGATGGCCCTGGTGGGGCGCATCACGAGGCCTCACGGATTGCGCGGACAGGTTGTCGTCCATCCCGAGACCGATTTTGTTGAAGAGCGGTTTGCCGGGGGTGCGACAGTCTGGACGCGTTCGGCCGCCGGCGACGAGCAGTTGACGATCGTCTCGTCGCGAGTACAAAACGGCCGGCCGATCGTCGGTTTCGAAGGCTTCGCGTGTATCGAAGACGTGGAACGGCTTGCCGGCCTCGAGCTGAGGGTACCGGAAGAGACGTTACAGCCGCTGAGGCCCGGCACGTATTACGAGCACCAGCTCGTCGGGTGCGGCGTAGAGACCACGGATGGCGACGTCGTTGGCGAGGTCGCGAAGGTGGAAGGCGGCGGCGGCGCGAGCCGCCTGACGGTGAACGGACCGCGCGGTGAAATCCTGATTCCGCTGGCGGTCGACATCTGCGTCGAGATCGACGTGGCGAACAGGAGAATACGGATCAATCCGCCAGACGGATTGCTGGATCTGAACGAGAAATTAACCACGAAGATTCGAAGGGCACGAAGTTGACCAATGTTCTTCGAGTGCTTCGCGGCCTTCGTGGTTAAGAATTCTCTGTGAAGTTCGACATCGTCACGATCTTTCCTCGGATGGTGGAGGCCGTGCTGGCGGAAGGGATCGTCAGCCGCGGGATTGCCAGCGGGGCGCTCGACGTGGAGGTCCACGACCTTCGCGACCATACGAGCGACCGCCATCGCAGCGTGGACGACGTGCCGTATGGCGGCGGGCCGGGCATGGTGATGAAGCCGGAGCCGCTCGTGCGCGCGGCCGAGGCAATCAGGAGTCGCCGCGGGACGCCCGACGCCGTGATTGTGCTCTCCCCGCAGGGGAGACGGTTCACGCAGGCCGAAGCCGTACGGTTGAGCGGCCTCGCGCATATCGCGCTCTTGTGCGGCCGATATGAGGGGATGGACGAGCGGGTACCGACGCTCGTGGGCGCCGAAGAGCTGTCGCTCGGCGATTTCGTGGTGAGCGGCGGCGAGCTGCCTGCGATGATTGTCGTCGATGCTGTCAGCCGGTTGGTGCCAGGAGTGGTCGGTGACGAGCAGTCGGTCGCGGAAGATTCGTTCGCGAGGGGGCTGCTGGACTATCCGCACTACACGCGGCCGGCGGAGTTCGCGGGAATGAAGGTGCCCGACGTGCTGCTGTCGGGGCACCACGCCGACGTCCGGCGGTGGCGCAGGAAGACCGCGCTGGCGCGGACGCTGGATCGGCGGCCGGAGCTGATCGAGCAGGCGGTGCTCGACGACGAGGACCGCAAACTGCTCGAGGAGATTTTGAAGGAACGCAAAGGAGACGTGAGATGAGCGCGATAGAGCTGGTCGAGAAGTCGCAGTTAGTGGAGCGGCCGCGAATGAAATCCGGCGACACCGTGCGCGTGCACGTCAAGGTGCGCGAGGGCGACAAGGAGCGCATCCAGATCTTCGAGGGGATCATCATCGGCCTGCATCGCGGGGGGGCTCGTGCGTCGTTCACGGTGCGCAAGGTGTCGTTCGGGCAGGGTGTGGAGCGTATTTTCCCGCTGCATTCGCCGACGATTGCCAAGGTCGATGTCGTCCGGTCGGCGCGCGTCCGGCGCGCGAAGCTGTACTTCCTGCGCGAGCTGAAGGGGAAAGCCGCCAGGATGAAGGAAACCAAAAGGCCACAGTAGGACCCATGGTCAAAGTGCGTGCGATGCGGACCCTGGAAAACGCCTTGCGGCGTTTCGGGTTCCATCGCATCGCCGGCGTCGACGAAGTCGGCCGGGGCTGCCTGGCCGGTCCGGTTGTCGCCGCCGCGGTGGTTCTCGACCCGGAACGCTACATCGCCGGCGTGTGCGATTCGAAGATGATCACCGCCGCCGAACGCGAGCGGCTCTTCGGGGTGATCACCACGAAAGCGATCGCCTGGTCCGTGGCGTCGGCGCAGCCCGCCGAAATCGACGCGATCAACATCCACCGCGCCTCGCTCGAGGCGATGCGCCGCGCCGTCATGATGCTGGTGCCGCTGCCCGACCTCGTTCTCGTCGATGCGTTCCGGATTCCAGATCTGCTGATGGCGCAGCGCGGCGTGCTGCACGGTGATCGGCGCTGCACGTCGATCGCCGCCGCATCCATCGTCGCGAAGGTCACCAGGGACCGTGAAATGCTCGTGCACCATGCAGCGGACCCGCGCTACGGCTACGATCGGCACAAGGGCTACGCCACGGCTGACCACCTTGCTGCGGTCGCGCAACATGGGTATTCGACGCTGCACCGCCGCTCATTCAGACCGCCCACGCTGTTTGACGACATGACCCCGCCTGGCAAGACGCCCTGTGGCAATTGATCGAGACGCGACCCTAAAGCAGGCGGACAAGCTGCTCCGCCAGGGAAAGCTCGACGGAGCGATCGATCAGTACGTGCGCCTGATCACCGAACTGCCCGAGGACTGGAACGCCATCAACCTGCTCGGCGACCTCTATCTGCGCGCCGGGAAGAACGACCTGGCGGCCGAACAGTTCACGCGGATTGCCGATCACCAGTTCTCCGAGGGCTTTTTGCCCAAGTCGGCGGCGCTCTACAAGAAGGCGCTGAAGGTGAAGGCAGACGACGAGCACATCCTGATGCAGTTGGCGGAAATCGGTGAGCGCCAGGGGAAGTTCGCCGACGCGAAGTTTTATCTTCACAAGGTCGCGAAGCAGCGCCAGAGCCGCGGCGAGGACCGCGCCGCGGCAGAATGCATCCTCCGCCTCGGATCGCTCGAAGGCTCCGACCTCGAATCGAAGATCGCAGCAGCCCGCGCCGCGCAGTCGATCGGCGACGCGTTTCGCGCCGTCGAGCTTCTCAAGGATGCCGCACACGTCCTCGACAAAGAGAAGCGCCGCAACGAAGCGTTTCAGTTGCTGGCGGATGCCGCGGAAATCGACCCGTTCGATGCCGATCTGCGTAATCGGCTCGCACGGGAGTTCGTCTCGGCGGGTCAGCCCAACCGCGCCCGCGCCTATTTGAGCGCCGAAACGGCTGGCGACGATCCCGATTTGCTTTTGGCACTGGCGACGATCGAGTTCGCGGGGGGCAGGGAACACGACGCACGTACCGCGATGGCGCGGGTGCTGGCCCTTGCGCCGGAGCGCGAAGCGGATGTGGCACACCTTGCCGACGAGCTGATCACCGGAGGGCGTGTCGAATCCGCGTACGCGTGCGTTGACGCCATCACGGACGCCGCGCTGCTCAAGGATGACATTCCGCGGGCCGTTGCGGTGCTTCAGAAGTTCGTCGAGCAAGGCCCCCACATTCCCGCACTGGCGAAGCTCGTGGCGATCGCCGCGGACGCGAAGATGGGGGAGGCGCTGCGTCCGGCGCAAGAACAACTCGCCGACGCGTACCTCACCGCGTCGATGGGCGACGAGGCGCGCGTGGTCGCCGAAGATCTGGTTCGCACAGATCCCGCCAGCGATGCGCACGCGGACCGGCTGCGCCGTGCGCTGGTGATGCTCGGTGTCACCGATTCCGAGCAGGTGATCGTGCGGGTTCGCGCGGGAACGGCTCGGGAGACAGAAGACGACGACCTCCTGCCGATGGAAGATCCGGACTTCTCAGATGTCGCAACAGGTATCGACGACGCTGCCGTGCTTCCCGAGGTCGATGTGTTCGTCTACCCGGAAAGCGCGATCCGGAACGCACCGCATCCGTCGCTCGATCTCTCGCTCGAACCGTCGGACGAGATGCCCGGCGCCGCACAGGATCCGACAATTTACGGGGACTCGGCGGTGACGCTCGAAGCGTCCGAAATCGACCTGAGCGGTGCATTGTCCGGGCTGATGTCGTCGGCCCTGGACATCCCGGGCCAGACGGACGAGAGCCCGCCCGACGCGGCGGAGCCTGCGGAAGACATCGAGGACGTGTTCGCGCAGATGCGCGCGACGAGCGCGCGCGAGCAGCAGGCATCGGCCGCGCTCGGCCAGTACGAGCAGGCATTGCAGTACCTGGATCAGGGGCTCGTCAAGGAAGCGATTACCGAGCTGGAGGGCGCCGCGAAGGTGCCGATGCTGCGGTTCAGGGCGGCGGCGCAGCTGGGGCGCGTGTATCTCGAGGGCGGCGACATCGCCACGGGCGTCGAGTGGCTCGAGCGCGCGGCGGAGGCTCCGGCGCCGACGCCCGATGAAGGCCATGCCGTGCTGTACGATCTGGCCGCGGCGCTCCAGACGCACGGAGAATCGTCGCGTGCGCTCGCGATCCTGATGGAGCTCGATGCGGATGCGGACGGTTTTCGCGATGTCCGCGATCGCATCGCGCAGCTCACGCGGGCACAGACGGGGAGCCACAGCGGGTGAGGCGCACGCTCTTCATCGCCTTCTTCTTCGAGATCGGGTTCGCGCTGCTGGTCGTTCCGTGGTCCGCATTCTGGGATCGCAACTACTTTGCCGGGGCTCTGCCGTCGATCCACGCATTCATGACCAACAACTTCGTCCGCGGAGCCGTATCGGGTCTCGGATTGGTCAACATCGTCGCCGGCCTCAGCGAGATTGTCTCGGTGCTGATCGCACGCAACATGGAAAGCCCAACGACACCATTTTCGGCTACGCCGCTGACGAAAGACTGAAGGTTGAAAGTTCATCGTGACCCCCGTCATCTGCCTGATCACGGACCGTCACCGTCTTGGTGAGGCCTGGGAGCCGGCGTTCATTCAACGAGTACGAGCGGCGGCACGGGCGGGCGTCCATCTCATTCAGATGCGTGAGCGCGATCTCGCTGGCGGGGCGCTTGCCCGCCTCACGGAACAATGTCTCGACGCGGTTCGCGGAACACGGGCGCGCGTGGTCGTCAATGATCGCCTCGACGTCGCACTCGCGGTGAGTGCGCACGGCGTGCATCTGCGTGGAGACTCGATAGACGCCGCGCGAGTAAGGCGGATCGCGCCGCCCGGGTTCCTCATCGGACAGTCCGTCCACTCGGTGGAGGAAGCTCTCGCGGTCAGTGGGATCGGTGCGGTTGACTATCTGGTCTTCGGCAGCGTGTTCGAAACCAGCTCAAAACCTCGACGGAAGGCGGCAGGTTTGCACGCGCTTGGCGCGGTGTCGACGGCAACGACGGTACCGGTGCTGGCAGTCGGCGGCATCTCAGCGTCGCGCGCGGGCGCCGTCGCCCTTGCGGGCGCGTCCGGTCTCGCGGCAATCGGCCTGTTCACCGACGCTCCGGTTGATGCCGTGCCAGGCATCGTTGAGCAGATCACGACGGCGTTTGACACACCTGAACGTGTTCCCTAACATGGCGCATCGATGGCAGTGGTGAATCGGTCGGAGTCCGATTTTGGTGCCAGGATACGGCAGGCTCGCGAACAGCGCGGCATCTCGCTGCGCCAGATCGCGGAAACGACGAAGATTTCCGTCAGCGTGCTCGAGGCACTCGAGCGCAACGACATTTCTCGGCTGCCGGGCGGCATTTTCTCCCGCGGGTTCGTTCGGTCCTATGCCGTCGAAATCGGCGTCGATCCAGAGCAAACGGTCCGTGACTTCATGGCACAGTTCCCGCACGACTCGGTGACCGCGGGGAGCCCGCACGTCATCGTCAACGAGCTTGGCCCTGGCACGCGACGTCTCGATCCTCGTGCGTTGATGCTTCTCGGCACCATCGTGCTCGCCGTCGCCGTGCTCCTGTATTGGTCATTCGGCGCGAGATAAGTACTTCTCAAACTTTTCCGCTTTTCATTACCCATGGACTCTGGCCTCAAGACCCCGCTGCTCGATTTCTTTCGTCGTGGTGACGTCGCCAGGGACATCCGCCTGCAAGCGGCGCAGGGCGCGATGGCGCCGCGGGCGCACGAGCAGATCGGCCTGCTGATGCTGCTTGTCAACGATCACGATCCGGACGTTGTCGCTGCTGCGGAAGCGACGCTTGCGGCAATTCCGCGCGAGTCCCTCGCCGCGTTTCTCGCGCGGTCCGATGCGTCGCCGGCGATGCTCGAGTTCTTTGCCGCGCGGGGCGTTCAGCCCGCGGAGGCTCCTCTCACCGAAGTGGACAAGCCGCTGCTCGACGTCGGGGAGGCGTCCCCGGATCCTGTGATCGACGAAACGCTGCCGCCCGAAGGGCAGGAACGTGCGTCGACGCTCCAGAAGATTGCGTCACTGACGGTTGCCCAGCGCATGGCGCTGGCGATGAAGGGGACCCGCGAGGAGCGCGCGATTCTCATTCGCGATCCGAACAAGATCGTCGGCGTCGCGGTGTTGAGCAGCCCGAAGATCAACGAGGCCGAGGTCGAGAGCATCGCCAAGATGTCGACCCTCTCGGAAGAGCTCCTGCGGATGATCGCCTTTTCACGCGCGTGGACCAAGAACTACGGAGTCGTCCATGCGCTCGTGAAGAATCCAAAGACGCCGCTCGCGGTAGCCATCAACTTCCTGTCCCGACTCTCCGAGAAGGACATCCGGGCGATCTCGGCAAACCGCAACGTGGCAGACGCCCTGCGCATCACTGCGCGCAAGAAGATCGTTCTCGACAAGTAGGGCGTGCCTGGTCAGGCCCCGTCGCCCGTTGGCGTCGCCGTGCGGCCTACGACATGAACAGGCCGCCGTTCGCGTGAATGGTCTGTCCCGTGATGTAGCGGGCGCCGGGGCCTGACAGAAACCGGACGAGCGCAGCGATTTCCTCCGGTCTGCCGCGACGGCCCGCCAGTGGCGCATGGAGCGCGTGATGCGCCGGCTCCTTCCCCGAGGCACGGGTCGTATCGATCATCCCGGGAGCCACACAGTTCACCGTGATGCCGTACCGCGCGAGGTCATGCGCGAGGGCGCGCGTAAGGCCGACAAGGCCGGCTTTCGCGGCGATCACGTGCGCGCGTCCCGCCGCGCCCGTAAATGACGACAATCCCCCGATGTTCACGATGGCGCCGACGCCTGATGCGGTCAGGTGGGGCAGCGCGGCGTGGCTGCATAAATAGGCCGAGTCGAGAATCGTCGAGATGATTTCGCGCCACTCCGCATAGTGGAGGTTCGCGAAATCGGTTTCCTTGCGCACGGCCGCGTTGTTTACGAGGACGTCGAGGCGGCCGAAGGCTCCGACCGCCGCGTCGATGAGCGCGTCAACGGCCTTGGGATCCGAGACATCGGCGAGTGTCACGGCCGCGCGCCCCCCGGCGCGGCGGATCTCGTCTGCAACCGCTTCGGCTTCCGCCATCGACGAGCGCGCGTTGACGACAACAGCGGCGCCGGCGTTCGCGAGCGCAAGCGCAATCGCGCGGCCGATGTTGCGTCCGCTTCCGGTGACGATCGCGACGCGCCCCGACAGATCGTCGCGGTCGCTCATGACCGGAGCTCGCTCAACGCTGTGAGCGTCGGATGCGCGAACACGTCATACGACAGGCGCTGCAGTCGCTCACCCGAGGCACGTGTCCACCCGCCGGAGAGTGCGTTGTCCATGAACTTGGCTTCCAGTTCCGCCGTTGACAGCGGTGCGTGCGCGCCGCCGCGCATGAACGGCTGGCGGAACTCGAACTCCCGGCCGTCCGCGAACGTCGCGCGCAGGTGGCCGGAATAGTTGCGGGGGTAGTCATCCTTCGGATTGATCACGTAACGAATTTTCGCGGCCAGCGCCCGCACGGTAGGGTCCTGGATGCGCGCCTCCGTGAACTGGGCAAATCCCGCCTTGCGGTCGAGGAACCCGACCGCCATGCAGAACGGCGTGCTGAATTTCGCCGCATAGGGCGTAGGGGGCCGCTGCTTGTCGGAGAGCGGCTCCCACAATCGATGCACGGTGCCCTCCGCCACTTCGCACACGATGCCGGTGATGTCCTCCGCGCGCGCGCCATCGCGTGCCAGATCGATCGCGCAGTCGATGAACGGCTGCGTCATGGTACCGCAGGCGTACGGCTTGAATGCGATCGTCTCCATCAGCCACGTCTGTCCGAGGCCGTCGAGCAGCTTTCCAAAGTCTGGCGTGACAGACGGCGCGAAGGCACGGAAGAAACCGTGCGTCCCTTCGAGCACCGTTCGCGGCCCGAGAAACCCGCCGCGCGCCATCAACGCCGCGCGTAGCCCCGACTGCGCCGCCCAGCCGGCGTGCATCCGCTTGGTCCACGTCCCTTCGGCGAGGTACTCGATGAT
>Ga0137314_1000408_pt1 | contig 12724 bp, 11 predicted proteins | sample EasRivERMZT199_2_FD_102289 | JGI IMG/M metagenome (GOLD analysis project Ga0137314, IMG submission 102289) | Soil microbial communities from meander-bound floodplain in the East River, Colorado, USA - East River MetaG ERMZT199_2 | ecosystem: Environmental > Terrestrial > Soil > Floodplain ... | reverse complement strand
GCCGTAGTGGAGACTCGAGTGCGCGACGTTGTTCATCAACGGCCCGATCTGGGCGGCGCCGTCTTAGGCCGCACCACATTCCGCGAACGCCTGCTTGAGCGCTTGAGCCAATGCGGCCTTGGTCGTCGCGCCCTTCTCGGTGGCGTCCGACCACTGCACGTTCTTTCCCGCGCCGCGTCCGCAGTAATAGTGTGAGCCGTCGACGACGTGCGCGACGAGCTGGCCGAAGGTGCGCACAGTCGGCGCCGGACGGTACGAATACTTCTCCGGCGGAACCAGGGCGGCCGCGCGCGTGATCCAGTCGCTCACCTCGACGAACCCGCGACGGGCCGCGGCGGCCGCGTCGCCGTCCGGACGCGCTGCCGTTTTTCCCGCCAAGGCGACGCTTGCCGCTGAGCCATCCTTGGTCAGCTTGAACACGCCGGTGTCAGCGCCGAGCTTCATCTTCCCGGACGCGGTGCCGTTGGACACGATGCCCTCGAAGCTCACGTTCCCACCTTTCTCCTGCTCGCGCAGCACAACGTTGAACTTGAGCGCCCCGGTTGTAACGTCGAAGGTCCCGTTTGTGATGTCCCCCGCATTGAGCCGCGGGCCGACCGCGGTTCCCGAAAACTTTCCGTCGCTTCCCAGTTTGAAGTCGAACGTGATCGCGGCCGGAGTGGCTTCGCTCTTACCGATGTAGCCCGACCACTTTCCTGTCAGCGGGTCCCGGTTCTGCGCGACTGCGCCCGCTCCCGGCAACAGCAGCAGCGCAGCCATCAACACGTGTCTCGTTCTCACGGCATCGTCTCCTGTGTCAGAGTCCCGACGCAACGTCGCCTGGCCTCCAGCCGAAAGCATCTTCGCTCAGTATGCGACTTGTATGCGATCTGCGACCTACCGTTCCAGCCGGTACCCCACCTTCCACACGGTGAGAATATGGCGCGGGGCCTCGTCGTCGGGCTCCAGTTTCCTCCGCAGCTCGGCGATGTGAATGTCCACCGTGCGTGACGCCACGTCCGTCTGATACTCCCAGACCTCGCGCAAGAGGTCGGTGCGAGACGCGACCGCGCCGCCCCGCCTAAGCAACGCAAGCAGTAGATCGAATTCGCGGGGCGCCAGATTCACGAGGTGACCGCCCCGATAGACGGTGCGCGACGCCGGATTCACCTCGATCTCGCCGAATCGCTCCACCGCCGGAAGCCGCTCGCCACCGCGCGGCCCGGCGCGCCGTAGCAGCGCCTTCACGCGGGCGATCAGCTCGAGCACCCCGAAGGGTTTGGTCACATAGTCGTCGGCGCCGATCGAGAACGCCTGGACCTTGTTCGCCTCTTCACCCTTCGCGGTGAGCACCAGCACTGGCGTGTCCACCCCGTCGGCACGCAGCGCGCGCAGCAGGCGGTAGCCGTCCATGCCCGGGAGCATGAGGTCGAGCACGATCAGGTCGACGTCGGTGCGTCTGCCCTGCGCGAGGCCGGTCGCGCCGTCGGCGGCGATCAACACCGTGAAGTTCTCGTTCTCCAGCGCGGTGCGGAGCCCGAAGGCGAGGTCTTCGTTGTCCTCGATGAGGAGAATCTTCGTCATGCGACGCCCGGAAACTCGACCGTGAATCGTGCGCCTTTCCCGGGCGCTTCACCGACCGACACATTGCCGCCGAGCAACCGGACGAGGTCGGCGACAACGGACAGGCCGAGCCCCGAGCCCCCCGCCGGCGCGTTCCGGTCGCGGTCGAGACGGTAGTATGGCTGCCAGATGCGAGAACGCTCGTCGGGCGGAATCCCGGGCCCTTCGTCGTCGACGGTGACCTGCGCGCCGTTGGAGCTCGAACGTGAGAGCGTCATGCGTATCGTCTGCGACGCCGGCCCGTACTTCGCCGCGTTCTCCACGAGATTGCGCAGGATGCGCCCCACCGCGTCGCGGTCGCCGCTGACTTCGACGCGCTCGACGTCTCCGGTCGCGACGATCTCGAGCCGGTTTCCCTGTGCCTCGAGGAGAGGGCCGAGCGCGTCGGCAACCTCGCGCAGGACCTCGCCCAGCGCCACGCGCGCGATGTCTCGCCCATTGGCGGCCACCGTACGGCGAAGGCGCGCGAACTCCAGGATGTTGTCGACGAGATTCGTGAGTCGCAGCGACTCGCGATTGATCACGCCGATCGCCCGCGACCGCTCGGCCGGGGACTTGAAGCCGTCCGTCTGCAGCAGCTCGCTCAGCATCCGAATGTGCGTGAGCGGCGTGCGCAGTTCGTGCGAGACGCCGGACACGAAGTCCTCGCGCAGACGCGCGAGCCGCTGTTCGCGCCGCAGCACGATCGCGGCCGCTCCCCCCATCGCCAGCGCGAGCACGAGCAGCGCGATGATCATCGGCACCCGCGACGACGGCAGCCCGCCGGCGACGAGCGCCTGCGCCGTCGCGGGATTGATCGCGGCCGTCGCGACCATGTTTCCATAGGCAGCGCCAAGCGTGTCGGTCCCGACGAAACTGCGCGTCTCGGGGCCGGACGCAAAAAGCGGCACCGCGTTCGGCCCGGCGACTTCCACGCGCACGAGCGCCCTCGCCGCCGACGGCGAAACGAGCGAGGGGGGAAAGAACTGCGCGCCTTCCAGCGCCCCGATGAGTGGCCGCTCGATCTGAGCCCGCTCCACGACCATTCCGTAAACGCCCCGCACACCGCTTTCGCGATCGCTCACGCGCCACAGGAGGGCGACGTCGCTGCCACGGTTGAGACGCGGCGTGCCGGGGGGCAGAATCGTCCAATGCCGCGCCATTTCCCCCCCCGCGTTCGTTTCGGCGGCGAGGGCGAGCATGCGGTCGCGCAGCTCGTCGCGGGCTCGCTCGGAGAGCGGCTCGCCTATGAGGTCGAGAGTCGGATCGCCCGCGACCGCGACGCGCACGAAGGTGCGCCCGAAGGCAGCCGTCATGCAGTCGCAGTACTTCTCCGCCAGCACGCGCTGAAGAACCTCCGGTCCCGGCCAGACGGCGTGGCGCGCGACCTCCCGCTGAAGCGCGTTGCCAGCGTCGTTCATTCCATACTGCACCCAACCGCGGGCTTCGCGGGCAAAACGCCAGGCGGCCGTCGCGGCATGGTGCTGGAGCGTCGCTTCGACGGCCGCCCGATGCGACGCCGCCGCGCGAGCGGCTTGGTACGCCAGGGCGCCAGCGACCCCCAGCGTGGCCACGACGAGGATCGCGCCGATCAGGCCGGGGCGTTGGAGCAGCCGGCGCGTCGACGTGGGCACTGGGCCATCGCGCGGGGACATGCCCTATTATCACAGCCGTTCACGCCGCGGGCGAGATCATCGTGTACGGAGTGTGTATGCGACCGCACTCGGGACTCGGGACTCGGGAGTTGGGAATCGGGAGTCGGGTGTCGCACTGGCGCGTCCACCGCGTAGTGTGCAGGATTGGCGGTCCCCAATCCATGACCACATGGCGACGGATGCGAGACCGAGTTTCTGGGCGACGCTGCCGGGTGTGCTAGCCGGGACGGCGGCTGTACTCACCGCGGTCACCGGACTCTACGTCGCCTTTCGCAACCCGGGGAAGAAAGACTCCCCCCCTCCCGCGGCAGTTACGGCGGACCGTCCGCGCGAACCAACCGACTCGGCATTCGCAGGGAGTTTCGTCCGTCTCGGCTCGTTTCCGGTCCAGCCCGCGTCCGAGCTCGTACTCAGGACGGCCGGCTTTGCGCTCCGCGATACGAGCACGTTCCTCGTCGTCACGGACGCCGCCTACGGAGCCGGCGATCCGTCACGGCCGCGATCACCGAATACCTTCCGTTTCGAGTTGACGATAACCAACACGGGCACCGCACCCATTCAGCTCGATCTCACGTCGCGCTTTTTCAGCCTCGAGGATGATCAGGGACGAACGGGCGCGCTGCGTTACTTCTGTTGCCCGGCGACCGGCGATCTTTTGAGCCCGGGGCAGTCCCGCCGCGTCGTGCTGATGTTCTTCTCGGATCAATGGTACGGGAAGGAGCTGCGCGCCCACCGTATCCTGCTGCGCGTACAAGGACTGCTTCCGGTCGAGCGGGCGACCTGGGCGTTCCCGACGCTGGCCACCGCCGCCTAGGTCACACGGCGGGGCCCTTTTTCATCGCGATCCAACCCTTGTTGCGCTCGTGCTGTCAGATCTATACATAGATTTGACAGCCACGGCTCGACCGGCAATGGCTCGCCCATTCAATCGCCCCGATGACCGACACCCGTTCGCCGCTGCTCGCCGGCACGCTCGACCTCTTGATCCTAAAGACGCTCTCGCTGGGCACCATGCACGGCTACGGCATCGCCCAGCACATCCGGCGCCTGTCGAAGGAAGCGCTCCGCGTCGAGGAAGGCTCGCTCTACCCGGCCCTCCAGCGCGCGCAGGTCAAAGGCTGGATCGCGTCGGAATCGAAGCGCAGCCCCACCGGACGTCCGGCGCGCTACTACAAGATCACGCCCGCGGGACGCCGCCAGCTCGCCGTCGAGGAGAAGACCTTTCACCGGTCCGTCGCCGCGACGACGCTCGTGCTCGAGGGTGACGCGTCATGAACGTCCGTGAGATCATCGGCCGCGTGTTGGCATGGCGCCGCCGCGAAGAGCTCGAGCACGATCTTGCCGCCGACCTCGAAGCACACGTCGAGTTCCTCGCGCGCGACCTGGAGCACGACGGCATGTCGCGAGACGACGCACTCGCCGCCGCGCGGCGGCAGGTTGGCAACGTCACCTCGTACCGCGAACATAGCCGCGACTATTGGGGTTTTCCCGTCCTCGAAGCGGTTCGTCAGGACGTCGGCTACGCGCTGCGTGGCCTGCGGCGGTCGCCAGGGTTCACCGCCACGGTCATCCTCACGCTCGGACTCGGCATCGGCGCCAACGCCGCGATGTTCGCGGTGATCGACCGGCTCATGTTCCGCCCCCACACGTACATGCGCGACCCGGGAACGGCGCATCGCGTTTACCTGCAAACGACGTATCAGGGGCGCACGAGCGCGAACATCGTCTTTCCGTACCTGCGGTACCTCGACCTCACTCGCGCGTCTGGGACGGTCGCGCAGTTCGCCGCCATTTCGGAGTGGCGCTTCGCGGTGGGAACCGGTGAGGCGTCGCGCGTGCGCAAGGTCGCCGGTGTGAGCGCCTCGTTGTTCGATTTCTTCGATGCCCCGCCCGTGCGCGGGCGGTACTTCGTCGCCGCCGAGGACTCGACGCCGGTTGGCGCGATGGTGGCGGTGATCAGTCATGCCATGTGGGTCGGCGAATTCAATTCGGCCGACGTCACCGGGCGATCGCTCAAGGTCGGGATGGTCGATTACACGATCATCGGCGTCGCTCCCCCGGAGTTCGTGAGCACGGTCGTTGGCATGCCACCCGACGTCTTCGTACCCATCACCACCATCCCGGCGAACCATGGGCTCTGGAGCCAGCAGAGCTACCTCGTCAACTACAACTGGGATTGGACCGAGGTGCTCGTGCGCCGGAAGCCCGGCGTCAGCGCGGCGGCCGTCTCGGCCGAGCTGACGGGCGCGTACATCCGTAGTCGCGCCGCGGCGCGCGCCCTCAACCCTCGCGTGCTCCCCGATTCGCTCGTTCATCCGCGTGCGATCGCCGGCCCGATCAAACAGGCCGCCGGCCCCGAAGCCGGGTCCGAATCGAGAGTGTTGCTCTGGGTCACGGGCGTCGCGGTGATCGTGCTCCTCATCGCCTGCGCCAACGTTGCGAACCTCATGTTCGTACGAGTGATTCGCCGGCGCCGCGAGATCACCGTTCGGCTCGCGCTCGGCGTGAGCCGGCATCGGCTCGTCGCGCAATTCGTCACCGAGGCCTTGGTGCTCGCGCTGCTCGGCTGCGTCGCCGGTGTGTTCGTCGCGCAGTGGGGCGGCGCCGCGATCCGTCAACTTCTCCTGCCCCAGGGGTCGGCGTTCAATCTCGCCACCGATTGGCGGACGCTCGGCGTCGCGCTCGCCTGCACGGTCGCGGCCGCGGTGCTCACGGTGGTGGGACCGGCACTTGTCGCCACGCGCACCGATCTCGCCGCGACGCTCAAGGCCGGAGCGCGCGAGGGGACGTACCAGCGGTCCCGCATGCGTACCGGCCTGCTCGTGCTTCAGGGCGCGCTCTCGGTCGCGCTCCTCGTCGGCGCGGGATTGTTCATCCGCAGCTTTCACAACGCGCGCTCGGTTCCGTTGGGCTACGACGCGCGCCCCGTACTCGAGGTGGTCGTCGATTTTCGCGGTTTCAAGATGGATAGTGCCCGGGCCACCGATGAACGCCGGAAGCTTCTCGCCGTCGCCCAGTCGCTCCCCGGCGTAGCCTACGCGACGCGCATCAACAGCCGTCTGTTCGGCACCAACACCACCGACCTTCGTGTGCCGGGCGTCGATTCGGTCGAGCGGCTCGGTCGCTTCAACTTTCAGATGGTGTCGCCCGATTACTTCCGCGTGATGCAGACGCCCATCCTTCGCGGCCGCGCCATCACCGCCGACGATCGTGGCGGCACTCCGCTCGTCGCCGTGGTGAGCGACGCAATGGGACGCGCGCTCTGGCCCGGCAAGGACCCATTGGGCCAATGCATCAACGTTCGCTTCACCGGGCGCGCAAACTCCCCCGCGTGCACGACCGTCGTCGGCATCGCCGAGAACACAGCCCAGCAGAACCTCGTCGACGACCCGCGGTTCATGTACTACCTGTCCGTCGAGCAGTTCTTTCCCGCCGAACTGTCTACCCTGTTCGTGCGCATGTCGACGCCCGACGCCGCCGCTCAAGTTGAAGGTTTGCGGCGTGCCCTCACGCGGGTCATGCCCGGCGACGGTTTTGTCGTCGTGCGTCCGCTGCAGGTGGTCGTGGACGACCAGAGCCGGTCGTGGCGCCTGGGCGCGAGTCTGTTCATCGCCTTTGGCGGCCTCGCCCTCCTCGTGGCCGTCGTCGGTCTCTACGGCGTCGTGAGCTACAACGTCGCGCAGCAGATGCACGACCTCGGCGTGCGCATCGCACTTGGGGCGCGGTCGTCCGACCTCCTTGGCCTGGTCATGTGGCAGGCGCTCCGCGTTGCCGTCAGCGGCGTCGCGATCGGCCTCGCGCTCCCACTCGTCGCCGCGCGATGGGTACAGCCCCTCCTGTTCAAGCAGTCGGCGACCGATCCGGCGACCTACGCTGTCGTCGGGGCGGCGATGATTCTCGCCGCACTCGCCGCCAGCGCGATTCCGGCCCGCCGCGCGATGCGTGCCGATCCCAACGTTGCGCTGCGATCGGACTGAGCGAGCGACTTGAACAACGATGGCGCACGCACGAGGTTGCACTGGCCCACGCCCACTCACCCGCACTTCTCAAACAGAATGAAGATTCGTCCGGTTTCCGGTCTCGCGCTGCTACTCATGCTTGCGCTGGCGCCATCGATCGTACAGTCACAGCAGGTTCAGGCGACTCCCGCCAAGCCAAAAACAATGAAGGAAATGGGCGAGGACCACGCGATGAGCGGCTGGAAGGAGCTCGACGCATTTCACGCGATCATGGCGGCCACGTGGCATCCCGCCGCGCAGTCGAACGATCTGAAGCCGGTTCGCGCAAAGGCGGACTCGCTTGCCGGCGCGGCAGACACGTGGGCCGCGTCCAAAGCGCCGGCGGCGTGCGACACGAAGTCGATTCGCGACGCCATCACCGCGGTCGTGTCGCAGTCCAAGGATCTCGCCAAGCTGGTGTCGAAGCAGGCGCCCGACGCCGACGTGAAGGCCGCGCTACGCGACGTGCACATGCGGTTCGAGGTCGTCGAGCATGGGTGTCACCCGAACAAGAAGGGCTGACGGTCAGCGCTCGTCGATCGGCGGTTGGTCGTGATGCCGCGCAACACGCTTTCGGAAGAACTGGAGCCGGAGTGTAGGCTCGAAGCCGAGCGCGGCATGCGCCTCGAGGCTCGGCGTGTTCGACAGGTCGACGTCGGAGCCGAGCTCGACGTAGTCGTTCTCGGCGCACCAACGCTCGATCGCGGCGAACAGCGCGCGACCCACGCCCCGACGCCGGAGGTCCGGAGCCACCCACCAGCCTTCGATATACGGCACCGGGGTCGAGTCGCAACCCTCGGCCCACGGCCTGATCGAGAGTGACGCGAATCCGCCCAACCCGCCGTCCGCTCGCTCCCACACGAAAACCGTCTCATCGCTGAAGTCGTAGCTGTCGCCTCCCGGCCACAGCGTGCGCATCATCTCCGTGACTGCGGAGACTTCGTCTGCTCGCATCAGCCGCACGAGGTTCGTCAAGCGGCTACTCGTCGACGTTCGTCTGGATGAACTGGGGACTCAGGTGGACGTCGAGCTGCACGAGCGGCTCGTCGCCAATCGCGCGAAAGCTGTGGATCTCCCCAGCCTTCACGACGAGAATGTCCCCCGCGCTCGCCTCGTGTGTCTCACCGTTCACGATCCAACGCGCCCGCCCCGATTGAACGAAGGCGACCTTGTCGTACGGGTGGTGGTGCGGCGGCGGTCCCTTCCCCGGCGCGGAGTTGACCAGGTACGCGGAGATCCCGACGTCGCCTCGCTCGGCGCCGACGAATCTCCGCGAGATGCCGTAGTGCGGTAGGTCCTCTACGCGGATTCTGTACATCGGCTCCACGCCCTCCGCGTCACCGAACCAAGTGCGCGTCTACGTCGCTCCGATCCGCCATCGGTGCGGAGTCACGACGGGCGATGGCGACCGACGCCGTCGAGAACGTGGCGCCGAGGAAGGCGACCAGGGGCCACATGCTCCCGTTCGTTCCCATGAGAACCGGAATGGCGACCGAGCCGAGGGCTCCCCACACCGCCACACGAACCAAAGAGAGCTCGCGAAGCGTGCGCTTTCGTTCGGCCAGGGAGAACACGGTGGCAAACCCGATCCCCGAGAGGAAGCCCAGGGTGCTGAGAATGGCCGCCGCGCGAGCGAAACCTTCACCCGGCCCGATGTCTTCCGGGTGGAACACCTTGACGACCGACATAACCACGGCGCCGACCACCACCCATAGCGCTGCCCACGTCACACCGATGCCCACGGCCCCGCGGATCCAGCGAACGAGCTTTTTCATTGGTCCTCGCTTGGCGCCCGCCGAACAATATGGTGCTGTTGCGGCGAAGCACGAGGGGCTGCAGCGTATATGCATGAGCTACCCCCTTCGCATGACACACTCCGTCCGCACACTCGTGGCGATCGCATGCCTAGCCGCGCCGGCTAGCGCCCAGCGGACCCGCACCGTCACCGCGGCCGACTACGAACGCGCGTCGCGCTTTCTCGCGCAGAACGTCAACGGCCTTGTCGTGGGCGGCAGCGTGAACCCCGTGTGGCAGCCCGACGGCCGATTCTGGTACCGCAACGGGACGCTCACCGGACCACAAATCGTCGTCATCGACCCGTTGAAGCGCACGCGAGAAGAATGTCCTGATCAAGCGACGAGTTGCGCCGGCCTGACGATCGATCCCGCGGCGGGCGCCGGCGGAGGACGTGCGGGCGGTGGCCGAGGGGGCGGACGCGGAGGCGGCGGCGCCACCGCCGCGAGCGGCGAGCCGCTGGCGATGTCCCCCGACGGACGGCTCGGCGCCTTCGTGCGCGATTGGAACCTGTGGGTGCGCGACGCCGCCTCGGGACAGGAGCGCCGCCTCACGACCGACGGTGTCAAATATTTCGGCTACGCTATCGACAACGCCGGCTGGAGCACGAGCGACCGCGCCATGGTTTCTTGGTCCCCGGACTCGAAGCGCATCGCCACACAGCAGCAGGACGAGCGCAGCGTCGGCGAGATGTACCTCGTGTCGACCGTCGTCGGACATCCCACGCTCCGCGTCTCCAAGTTCCCGCTCCCCGGCGACAGCGTGATGGCCATGCTCCATCGCGTCGTCGTCGACGTCGCCACCGGCGCGGTGACGCGGCTTCGCATGCCCCCCGACTATCATCGCGGCACGCTCGGCGACGACATCCGCATGGGCGACTACGTCTGGAGCCCGGATGCGTCGCGGCTCGCGATCGCCTCGGTGGCCCGCGATCACAAGAGAGCCTGGCTCAGCGTCGCCGACGTCGCAACGGGCGCCGTGCGCAAAGTCTATGAGGAGACTGTGCCGACGCAGTACGAGTCGCGCGCGCAGTGGCAGGTGCTGTGGGGCACGAACGAGTTCGTCTGGTACTCCGAGCGCGACAATTGGGGGCAGCTCTATCTCTACGATCTGAATTCCGGCGCGCTCAAGAACAGGATCACATCGGGCGAGGGCCCGGTGATGTCCATCGCGCGGTTTGACGCGCAGGCCCGCGTGGTCTGGTACACGGCGAACGGACGCGAGAGGGGTCAGGACCCGTACTTCAGCCATCTCTATCGCGTGAATCTCGACGGGTCGCGCGTGGTGTCGCTCACGCCGGACGTCGGCAACCATACCGCGCAGATCTCCCCCGACGGAAAGTGGATCGTCGACACGTATTCCAGGCCCGACGTTTCGCCCTTCGTCGTCCTACGCGATTCGGCCGGCAAGGTCGTGATGCCCCTGGAAAAGGCGGACATCTCCAGGCTCCTCGCGACCGGATGGAAGCCGCCTATCCCGATCACGATGACGGCGCATGACGGCAAGACCGACATCTACGGCCTGATGTTCGTGCCGACGAATCTGGACCCGTCGGCGAAGTACCCTATCGTCAACAACGTCTACCCGGGCCCGCAGACCGGGAGTACTGGGAATCGCACCTTCGCCGCCGCGCGCGGCGACCGGCAGGCGCTGGCGGAGCTTGGCTTCATCGTCGTGACGATCGACGGGATGGGGACACCAGGGCGCTCGAAGTCTTTTCAAGATTCCTACTACGGCGCGATGGGGCGCGACAACACGATCCCCGACCAGATCGCCGGCATGAAGGAGTTGGCGCGGCGCTACCCGTACATCGATCTGGATCGCGCCGGCATTTGGGGACACTCGGGGGGCGGCTTCGCGACGACAACGGCGATGTTCCGTTACCCGGACGCGTTCAAGGTCGGCATCGCCGAATCGGGGAACCACGACCAGCGCGAGAACGAAGACGACTGGGGCGAGCGGTACCAGGGCCTCGTCGTGCGCACGCCCGACGGCACCGACAACTATGAAGTCGAGGCCAACCAGAATTTCGCCAAGAATCTCAAGGGGCGTTTGTTCCTGGCGCACGGCACGATGGATACGAACGTGCCGCCCTATCAGACGATGCTCGTCGCCGACGCTCTGATCAAGGCGAACAAGGATTTCGATCTGCTGATGATTCCGAACGCGAACCACGGGTACGGCGCGGCGTCGAACTACATGATGCGGCGGCGGTGGGACTATTTCGTGAAGTGGTTGATGGGGGTCGAGCCGCCCGCGCCGTAGTGGGTCTTAGTCCTGGTCTGGCGGCGTCGAGAACAATCCTGAGGCACCCTCGCCGCCGCGAGATACCGCGACCCGGTCGGCGATCATCGGTCCGACGAAGACGATCAATCCGGTTCCAATCGTTTCGGCCACTCGCTCGGGTACGCTGATACCAAAGATCGCGCACGTGGCGAGTATCACGCCGGAAACAGCCGCACCGATAACGGCACCGGCGGCGGGTGAAAACCCGTTATCGCCCGCTGCATGACCTTGAGAACACTGGGCTCATGGCTGCTCAGGGCGTTCCGTTCTCGAACCACCGAAGCCCGCCCCCCAACGTCCCGACGAGAATGTCCGGCCGCCCCTTCCGGTGGAGCTCCCCAACGGCCGGAATGGCGTCGGGATGGCTCTTCACGATGAAAGTGTCGTCGCGCACAAAACGACTCTCGGTCCCCGGCACGCCGCGCCACAACTGCAGCGTGCCGTCATCGCTTCCGATGATGATGTCCAGCCGTCCGTCACCGTCCATGTCGGCCAGCACCGGCGCACTGCGGCGCCCAACCTTGATGTCCTGAAAATGGTCGCTCACGAGCGCGAACTTGGGCGCGGTGCGCGTACCCACGTTGCGATACAGGTTGATCACCCCGGACGCTTCACCCACCACGAGATCGAGCAGCCCATCGCCATCGAGGTCCCCGAGCGTCGGCGTGGTGTTCGTGCCACGCGTGATCGTGACCAGGGCGCTGTCGGCGAGCGTCCACGATGGCGCGCTGCGCGATCCCGTGTTGCGGTACCAGAGGACACGATCGCTCCACGCGCCGAGCACGAGGTCGGCGAGTCCGTCGGCGTCGAGGTCCGCGATCGCGGGCGCGTAGTTGAACTGCCCCTGAATCGGCACCCTGCCGCGTTCTCGAAACGCAGGCTGCGTCGCGCTCCCGACATTCTCGAACCAGGTCAACGTGCCGCTGTTGTGGTCGGTCGGCGCGACTTTGCTGCCGACGACGAGATCGAGCAACCCGTCACCATTCACATCGCCCAGGGCCGGCGCCGACTCGCTGCCGACGTCGATCGTCGGGATGAGTCGCGCCGACTTCACTGCCCAGCTCTCCTTCGGAGCCTGGCGCAGGTAGTAAAGATTGTCGATCGACGAGCGGTACGGGCCGTATGCGCCGCCGATTACTCCCATGACGAGGTCGACGTGACCGTCGCCATCGACGTCGCCGAACGTCGCCGCGTTGTAGCCCGACGTCTTGAGCGGAAGAGCGTCGGGAAATCGTGCCGGCTTTCCCGTGAGATCCGGCCGCGCGCAACTGCCGGTGTTCTCGAAGCGGAGCAAACCCTCCTCGAAGAAGTCGCCCCAGAACAGGTCGAGTGTTCCCTTCTTGTCGATGTCGGCGAAGGCGAGCGTATTCGCCCCGTGCATGTGCGACGCGCCCCATGCGACCGCGGGGC
>Ga0137314_1000406_pt1 | contig 12726 bp, 15 predicted proteins | sample EasRivERMZT199_2_FD_102289 | JGI IMG/M metagenome (GOLD analysis project Ga0137314, IMG submission 102289) | Soil microbial communities from meander-bound floodplain in the East River, Colorado, USA - East River MetaG ERMZT199_2 | ecosystem: Environmental > Terrestrial > Soil > Floodplain ... | reverse complement strand
GGCGACTCCGTACCCGCGATTGGGTCCGAGCGCGCGGCGCGCGATGAACCCGCTGAAGTTCAGTGCCGAGAAGAGCAGTACGACGGCCCAGAGGGCGCGGGGGCGAATGGCGACAGCGCCGAACAGCGGCCCGCTCGGCAACAACGGAAGAACAACCAGCGCGAGCACGCAGAACTGCAGAGCTGCGTGCAGCTCGGCATCACCCAGGCGCCGAACGAGCCAGTGCAACCGCGCCTTCTCGCTGAGTGCGAGCACGACGATCGAACCCGCGCCGGCGGCTAGAGCGACCGATCCTGAGCCGGCGATCGCCCCCAGCGCAATGACGACCAGCGCGGCGGCCTCGGTGGTTCCGTCGGGTTCCATCTCTGGCCTGCGCTGCGCCGTCACGTACGCGGCGACGGCGAGCGCCAGGCCGCCCGCCGCTATTATGATCGCGACTCCGGGCGCCGACATCGACGCGAACAGGCCGGCGCATCCGCCGAGAATGCCGAGCAAAAAGAAGGTCCGCAGCCCGGCGAATCGCGCCTGCGGCCCGCTGGCGTGCCCGGACCATTCGCGTTCCAGTCCGATTCCCGCACCGACCAGCGCGGCGATCGCCAGCCGCACTGCCTCATCCCACTCGCGCACGGTCTAGGTCAGCCGCCGCCGTCAGCGGGGCTTGAGCGAGTCAGCCCGGAGCGACATGAAGCAGAGCACGAGGAGGAGCGCCGTGAACCACCAGTTCCGCGCCACCACCGCCTCGTACAGGGCCATCGCAAAGAACAGGATGAACACCGTCATGGCGGGTCCGAATTTGAATCGCGACAAGGGCACCTCCGGTCTGTTCAACGTGAGCCGCGCATCCAATGTGCGACGGCTGCGCTCGCAGTGATCGCGGAGCGCAGCCGCCGGGAGAGAACCGTCCGGGAGTTACTTCTCGACTGCGGAGGCCAGGGCTTTTGCGCCGAGCGTGAGTTCGAACTTCACCTTGACGTCATTTCCCGCTTTGATCCGTCCGAAAACCGCTGTGGGCGGCTGGATGCCGTAATCGGTCATCTTCACCGGCACCGTTCCGGTCGCCTTGATCGTCCCATCGGCGAGGCGATGCGCCTGGACTTCCACCGTGACGGGATTCTCCTTGCCCGCGAGGCTGAGCGTTCCCACCGTGCGGAGCGTGAAGTCATTCTTCTCGTCCGCGGCGACCGCCTCGAACGTCGCCATGATGTAGCTGATCTCCGGCGTTTGGTCGGCCTTCAACGCCTTGTACATGTTGTTGTCCATTCCGCCGTGCCCGCACTTCAACGACTGTACCGGGATCTTCACCTGAACCTTCTTGAGGAGCTTCGGCGCCGACTCCGCCAGTTGTACTGCCGCCGCGTCCACGTCGATCGCCGCATCGAGCGTCGTCGCCTTGCAGGTCCAATCGTGGATGGTGGAGGTGCCTTCGATCCACAGTTTGCTTTCCGGCGCCACCGACACCCGGGCGGTGTTCTGCGCACCGCCCGCTGATGCAACCAGAGCGACTAGTGCGATGGCGCTCATATATGTCTTTGACATCGTCCCCTCCGAGATGCAATGCAGTGTCGATCAACTGCATCGAACGTACGGGTCGCAGTGACCGCCGACTGTCGGGGAGCAACGTCGCCGCGCGTGCGGATTTGCTTGTTTTTTCGTCAGGGATAGCCCTACAGGGTCGACCACCCCCCCCGGGACTGTCCCCCGGCGGCTACCGGAAGTGATACGCGAGCCCAAAGGCGAGGCCCAGGTCGTAGCGCGTCACGGATTCGATCCCCACGATCGGAGACTTGTAGCAGTACATGTTCTCCCGCGCCTCGAGGCGAAGCGCGATGCGCGCGATCTGGAGCTCGGAGCCGAGAGATCCGTACGCTGCCGCGCAAGTGCGATCGGAGAGGGTGGTCGCCTTGAAGTTGTAGGAGCGTCCGCCAACGCCGAGGCCGAAGAACGGCTTGAACGCCCGCCCGTTGGCGAGGGGCCGCGTCGGGCCGATTTCGACCCCCAAGTCGAACGTGAAGATGCTCACGTTCTCGTCCGCGCCAGGATACTTGGTGTGCGCCGGTACCCACGCAAACGTTCCAACCATGTGCATGGTCTCGTCGATTTCGAGAGCCCCCTGCGCACCGACCATCGCGGCGCTCTTGAACAGGGCGCGCTGACCGCCAGTGGGCACAAACGCGCCGGCGAAGGAGCGGAGTTCCTCTTTTGGCCGCGGTTCCTGCCCCGAGAGGGCGAATGCCCCGACGGCGAGCCACCCTGCCGCCATAACGATGCGTTTCATCACTGCCTCCTTGTGGGAGTTGTCTCATCGCTCGGTTCCATTGGCACGACGAGCACCGAGCACTTCGCGTCCAGGAGCAGCGCACCCGCAAGACTGGGAAGGAACGACCGGACCGCACCTGGAAGACCGGAGATCGGCACGACGATCAACTCTGCCTGCACCGCGGCTGCGCGACGCAGCACTCCGGCGAGCACGTCGCTCCAGCGGTCGACGCCGGCGAGTCGAAGCCGGCTCGCGTCGCCAGCGAGTTCGCGGACGACGTCCGATGGGACGTCGCGCGCGCCATCTGGACCATCGCGCTCGGCGGCGGTGGACGCGGGCAGCGCGACCCACAGGCTGCCCCCCGGGCGAGTGGTCGCCATGGCGGCGCGGAGCGTCGGGCGATGCAGCGTACCGTCTGGAAAGGCAACGACACATCGCGTGGGGGTTTCGCAACCGGCGGCCACGGCGTAGAGGGGCACGCACAGATCGCGCGCGACGTATGCCGGCGTCCGCCCACCAGCACGGCGATACGTCGGATCGGGTTGGCCAAGACCGACCAGGACCAGATCCGCGGCGGATTGCTCGGCCGACTGGACGATCCGCGACACCGGGTTTCCTACCTCGAGCTGCGCCGCGCCGATCTGCACGTCTCCAGCGCACTGTCGCTGGACGGCCATCAGCAGCCGTTCGGCCTCGCCGCGTTCCGACGCCTCGCACTGCGCGAGTCCGCGGCGTTCAGCGACCGCAGGCAAGGCGACGTCCGGGACGTACACCGTCATGACCGAGAGCAGTGCGTCGTGGCGCTCGGCGAGCGCGCGTCCCGCAGTGATCGCCGGGGTTGCCGACGTCGCGCCATGGCTGGCGACGAGGATCCGGCGCGGCCAGTCGGTCAGCAGGTGCACGGACCGGCCGGCTTCGGATGCTGCCTGGCCAACGGAGTCCATCGACGACGACATGCGATCGCCCCCGTACTGCGTGTCAACCATGTGACAACGAATCCGCGTTGACGATGCAACGCGAACCCGGTGGGGACAGTCGGCGTTTCACGTTCGTGGTGTCGGTGAAAGCCGCACGTTCCGGCGGACGACGCTCGATGCGTGGGACACATGAGGCAAAGCCCTACGGATTCGTGGACATCCGCTGACGCTCCACACCGGCATAACACGCGATTATCGGCACGCGCGGTCGGATACGCGCGGGCATTCAATCTTTGGAGGGCTCATGTTCTCGATTTCTCGAGTTGCCGCGCTCGCCGCGCTCGCCGCGCTCGCGGCGACCGGAGCCGCCTGTGCACCCTCGTTCCAGGTTCGTACGATGGCGGCGCCTGATGCAGGAATGTTGACCTACACGTCGTTCAGAATGCTGCCGGGCCCGGCGCGGAGCGACGGGCGCCCGACGACCGGGTCCGACGACCCGATGATCACCAACTCGATCGCCAACCGCGCGCTCCGCGACCGCATCGTGCGGTCGTTCCAGGATCGAGGCTATGTGATGGATGAACGCAACGCGGACTTCGGCGTGGCCTTCTACGCCACGGCCCGCGAGAAGCTCGACCTCACGTCATGGGATTACGGCTATCCAGGTCAACCGGGATGGGGCCGGTACGGACAACCGGGAGTGGCGCAGTACACCGAGGGCAGCATCGTCATCGACGTCGTCAACGTCGAAAAGAGGCAGCTCGTCTGGCGCGGCGAAGGTGTGGCGATCCTCTCCGACGACGCGAGCGACAACGTGACGCAACTCGCCAAGGCCGCGGAGGCGATCGTCGCCAAGTTCCCACGCGCCGTGATCCGGGCCGTGGCCGTCCGGCCGTAGGGCTTTGATCACCTTTTTCATGGAGGACGTATGGCACTCATCAGATTCACGCGGCGCACGCCGCGCGCGCCGTTCTCAGCGTTCCCGGGGTTCGACGATTTCGAAACGCGGGTCGGCAAGTTCCTCGAAGGGGCAATCGCGTCACCGTTCGAAGGCGAGCTCACGCAGCCGATTGGATGGCTCCCCGCCACCGAGATCTCGGAGAGCGCCGATGAGCTGTTGATGACGCTAGAGCTACCGGGTATGGATCGCAAGGACATCGACATCGCGATCGACGACGGCATCCTCACCGTCCGCGGTGAAAAAACAGAGGAAAAGAAAGACGAGAACGAAGAGAAGAAGTACTACCTGTTCGAGCGCAGCTACGGCGCGTTCCACCGGTCGTTCACGCTGCCGCGCACCGTGGACGTGAGCAAGATCGCCGGTGAGTTTGACAAGGGCGTGCTGAAGGTGCACATGCCGAAGACCCCTGAGGCGAAGGTCAAAGGGCGCAAGATCGAGATCGCGCCGGCGAAGTAGTCGCCGTGCGCTCGCGCGTCGCGCTGGTGCTCGTTCTCGCGGCGCTCAGCTTCGCGATTGGCATCGGAGTGCTTCGGTTCACCCGGAGCACTCCGCGGCCGGCGATGGTCGTCGCGCCGGCGATCGAGGCGCCGGCGCCCGACGACTCGATCGGCATGCGTATGCTCGAACTGTTCACGGGCACACGCATCACGGCCGGGAACACCGTGTCGGTGCTCCTCAACGGCAACGCCACGTACTCCGCCCTGTGGGCGGATCTGCGCTCGGCGAAGCGCACGATCACCCTGCAATCGTACTACGCGCTTCCGGGCGCGGTGGCCGATACGCTGAGCACGATCCTGATCGACCGGGCACGCGCGGGCGTCCGTGTGCTCGTGCTGTTCGACGCGTTCGGTTCACAAGCGATGCCCCGCGCGTGGCGCGACGCACTCGGTCGAGCCGGCGTCCGATTCGTCCTCCTCCGCCGTCTCAGCTGGTCTACGCTGCACAACGCCGCTAATCGATCACATGTGCGGGCGATCGTTGTTGACGGACGAATCGGGTACACGGGGGGTTTCGGGTTCGCCGACTACTGGCTCGGCGATGGACGGCGGCGCGACCAGTGGCGCGAGTCCAACGTTCGCGTCGACGGTCCGGCGGCGCCCGCAATACAATCCGCGTTTGCCGCAGCGTGGGTCGAGGCGACGGGCGAGCTGTTGACTGGGGAGGATTTCTTTCCTCGGCGTGTGGTCGTGCCGGGCGAGGGCGGCACGCAGGCTGGACTCTTCTTCTCCGCGCCAACCGTGGGGAATACCGCCGCCGAGCGATTCCTTTCGTTGATGATCGCCGGCGCACGCGAGCGCCTCTACGTCAGCAGCTCGTATTTCGTGCCGAACGCGGACTTCCGCCGGTTGTTGAAGGACGCGGCCGCGCGCGGCATCGATGTGCGAGTGCTCACGACGAGCGCCATCACCGACGTCACGACGACGTGGCTGGCGGGACGCTACTACTATGAGGACCTTCTGGCTGCCGGCGTACGCATCTTCGAGTATCAACCGGCGATGATGCATGCCAAGACCATGGTCGTCGATGGCGTCTGGACCAGCATCGGCTCGCTGAACTTCGACAACCGCTCGCTCGCGTTCAACGACGAGGCAAGTCTCGTGGTGGTCGACACGAGCATCGGCGCACACATGGAGGCGGTCTTCCGCGATGACATCGGCTACTCGCGCGAGATGATCCGAGCCGAGTTTCGGTCGCGGCCGTGGTGGATGCGTGCTCGCGAGATGGCCGCCATGCTGCTCGCGCGAGTGCTTTAGCGTCGCACCAGCCGGGCAACGGACGCCGCGCCGCCCACCGCGAAGGCGAGCCAGGCAGCGCGCACGAAACCCTCGAGCAAGTGCGGCGGCCGGTCATTTCCGTCCAGCGCGACGACGAATGCCAGCATCGGCGGGAGGATGACCGCGCCGCGCGCGGCCGCCGTTGCCGCGTGCCGCCACGTCCACGTCTCCTTCGCGGTCGCATGCGCCATGAATCCGGCGCCGAGGCCGAGGAGCGCGCCCGGTGCCGTGAACACCACGAGTTGCAGCACGCCCAGGCCCCACGGTTCGGAGGATAGGAGCCAGAGCGCGAGCAGAAACGCCGCCACGAAAGCGGCGCGAATGACATGTCGAAGAGGAGTAGCCGTCGTGCCGCCCGGAGAGAGTCGCCCCAGACTGCAGGCATGAGAACGACCGCGCCATAGGACATCGCCCGACACCGCGTCCAGCGGTTGCCCCGCGCGTCCTGTGCTTTGTCCGGGATCTCCTGACCAATCACCACACGATCGCCGACAGACCGGTGCGCGCCCACCGACAAGGTTTGATGCGACGACAGCGGTTTGAGCTGTCGCCGTCGATCATGCTCCAGCAAGCGGGGTTATCATGCCATCCGGTCTTGTATCACGCGCCAAGACGCGCCGCACAGTGGCAGCCCGTACGCCGCTCGGGCGCTCGATCGTGGTTGGTACGGTGGGGGACGCGTCCTCGACGGCCGCGGTGCGTGTGGCGCACTTGCTCGCCGCGCGCGATGGCGGCGAGGTGCGTGCGATCGCCGCCGTGGCACCGTTTCCACACGCGGCGGTGACGAGCTTCTCGATCACGCCGCCGCCGCTGATGGACGAGGAGAATCGCCGTGCGACACTCGCCTCGGTCGCGCGGCAACTGCGCGAGCTGGGAGCGACGGAGGCATCCGCGCGGGCGGTGATGGGATGGCCGTCCGAAGCCGTTGTGACGGCGGCGAACGAGCGGAACGCGTCGCTCATCGTCGTCGGCCTGGGCCACCATCGCGCGATCGACCGCTTGCTCGGCCACGAAACGGCCGTCTCGATCGCGCGGCACGCGACGGTGCCGGTGCTCGCGGTGACGGCACGCTGTACGGCGCTCCCCGAACGCGTCCTCGTCGGCATCGACTTCACGGAGTCCAGCCGCCGAGCCGCCGAGCTCGCGGCTCGGCTCATTCAGCCGGCCGGCGAGATCGTGCTGGCGCACGTACCCCCGTTCGCTGCCTTCCAACGGAAGGGCGGGGGGGAGAGCTGGGTTGACGTGTATATGACCGGTGCCGAGGACCGCCTCGAGGAGGAGCGCGCGATGCTGGCGGAGCGCACCGGCCGCCGGGTCAGAGCGCTCCTTGCCAACGGGGAGCCCGGCGAGCAACTGCTCAAGCTGGCGCGCAAGATGTGCTGTGACACGATCGCCGTCGGTGCCCATGCGCAGGGATTCGTCGATCGGGTTCTGCTCGGAAGCATCGCGACGCGCGTGCTGCGCGCCGCTTCGTGCTCGGTGCTCGTGGCACCGCGTTGGCGATGAGCGAGCTCGCGAGCCCCCTTCAAGCCTCGATCGGGACCCACCCGACCGAGCGCTCGATCTTCACCGATCCTGTGCGCCGGCTCGGCGCGGCAACGCGATCGGTCCTCGAGGGCGTGGGTGAGCGAGCACGCTTCGTCGGCGACTCGCTGCTCGCGCTGCGTGACGTCCGCACCTGGGGACCGCTCGCCACGCAGCAAGCGCGGCGCCTGGGCGTGGACTCGCTGCCCATCGCCGTTTTCATCGCACTGTTCACGGGAATCGTGCTCGCGCTCCTGGCGAGCTACTCGTTCACCGGCGCCGTGCCGCTGTACTTCGTCGGGACGCTCGTCGGCAAGACGATCACCCTCGAGCTGGCGCCGGTGCTCACCGGGCTCGCGCTCGCGGGCCGCGTCGGCGCGAACATCGCCGCCGAGCTGGGAACAATGCGCGTCACCGAGCAGATCGACGCGCTGGAGACGCTCGGCTACGATCCGCTGGCGTACCTCGTGGTGCCGCGGGTTCTGGCGGGCACGTTCATGTTTCCGCTGGTGGTCGCCGCCGCGATGGTCGTGGGAGTCGGAGCCGGATGTCTGGCGTCGGTGATGCTGCTCGATCTGGCGGCCGCCGATTTCGTGAAGGGATTGAGGCTGTTCTTTCAGACCTTCGACGTAGAGTACGGCGTCGTGAAGGCGGCCAGCTTCGGGTGCGCCGTGACGTTCGCGGGCTGCTGGCGCGGATTGCGCGCGTTCGGGGGCGCGCAGGGTGTCGGCCGTGCCGCCACCGGAGCAGTGGTAGTTTCGGCCGTGCTGATTCTCGTGCTCGATGCATTTTGGGCCGTGGTCTGGCTCCTCGGCCGGGAGACGGCGGGATGAAACGGACGAACGATTTTCTCGTCGGCGCTACGGTGCTCGCGATCGGCGCTTTCGTCACCGCGGCGCTCATTTGGGTAAACCAGACCGAGGTGGGGCAACGGCGCCATCGACTTGTGGCGCGGTTCCACGACGTGGGGAACGCCCGCGTCGGCAACGCGGCGGTGATCCGCGGCGTGCGCGGCGGACGCATCGAGGCGATCGAGCTCGCGCCCGGCGGCTGGGTGCACGTGCGGATGGCGCTCGATCCCGGGGTCGAGTTGCCGCGCGACCCGATCGTTCTGCTCAACGAGTCGAGTTTATTCGGCGAGTGGCAGGCCACGATCGACGAACGCGCGTCGCAGCCGCGGGACGAGACGGTGCGCCGCCAGATCGTCGAGGCGTCGGGGGGCGGAGCCGTCGTGCCTGGCGCGACGCTGCCGGGCATCGGGAAGCTCACCGCCGTGGCGGGGGAAATCGCCGGCGACGTCGCCAGCGTGGCGAACCGGGTGGAAACGGCGTTCGACGACGACGCCGCGCGCGAGCTCCGCGGATCGATCCGCAATGTTGCGCAGCTGTCGTCGGTGCTCGCGCACACGGTGCGAGCGCACGCGTCGGATCTCGATTCGCTCTCCGGACAACTGCGCGTCGCGGTCGGATCGATGAACCGCACCGCCGGCACGGTGGAGCGCATGGCGCAGCAGGTGGACACGTCCGCGTCGAACGGACAAGTGCGCCAGATCGTGAGCGATGCGGCGGTGGCGTCCGCGGAGCTGCGACGCGCCGCGACTCAGATTCGAGATCTGTCCGAGCGATTTGCCACGTCGCAGGGCCGCCTCGATGCCTTCCTGGCGAACGGCGACTCCGTCATGGCGAAGATCAATGCCGGACAGGGGTCGCTTGGGCTTCTCGTGAACGATCCGTCCCTGTACCGGCGTGGCGACTCGTTGGTAATGCAGTTGCACGCGCTCGTGCAGGACATCAAGGCCAACCCGAAAAAATACGTGACGGTCAGAATCTTCTGATCGCGCGGAGGCCGTATGAAACGATCCCTGATCGGACTCCTTCTCATTGTGCACGGTCTCGCGCACGCCGGGGCCGGCGTGTGGGCGGCGGGCGTCGGACCGCTGTGGATCGTCACGCCGCTGTGGGGCATCGCGATGCTCGGCTACATGGGGGCCGGGTTTGGCGTGCTCCGCGTGCGGGGCCTCGCCACATGGTGGCGAGAGGTCCTCGCCGCGGCGACGGCGGCGTCATACCTGTTGATTGTTCTCTTCGCCCCGTCCGCCCTGTATGGGGGCATCGCGATCGGCGCGGTGCTCTTCGTGGCGGCGATTCGGTATGGCGGCACCGACCCGGTGGCCACGTCGGCGCCTCCGCCGCTGCGCGCCGGCGTCGTGCGCGCGCTTGCCCTCGTGTGGTTGGCGTACGCGACGGCGGTCGTCGCGTTTCGCCCGATGTATCTGCATTGGGGCACCACCCCCGTCGAGCGGGCGATGTCGCTTCCCGGCGACCAGCGCGTGCTCAATCCGACGTATCGGGTCGATCACGCGATCACCATTCGCGCCCCGGCGAACGCGGTGTGGCCGTGGCTCGCACAGCTCGGTCAGGATCGCGGCGGGTTCTACAGTTATGCCTGGCTGGAGCGGATGGTCGGCGATCACATCACCAATGCCGACCGGATTCACCCGGAATGGCAGCGCCGCGCCGTGGGCGATCTGGTTCGCGCCACCCAACCGGACTATCTTGGCGGCCGGCTCGGGGATCTCGGCTGGCGAGTTGCCGAGCTCGATTCGGGGCGGGCGATCGTGCTTGAGAACTGGGGCGCGTTCGTCGTTCACCCGGTCGACGGCCGCACGACACGACTGATCGTGCGAACCCGCGGCGCCGGGACGCCGTCGCTGCGCGCCACGGTGCTCGGGCCGTTGAGTGTTTTCGTAATGGAGCCTGCGCACTTCATCATGCAACGCGGGATGCTGCGTGGAATCCGCGATCGTGCGGAGCGCGTGGCGGCCACATTGGCGACGGAAGAGTGATCAAATGACGAGAACCGCAACCCCGACGATCGAGCCGCTGTCGCGCGCCGAATGTGACGCCCTTCTGGCGCGAAACCGGATCGGACGGCTCGCCTACACCTTCCACGATCGCGTCGACATCGAGCCGATTCACTACGTGTACGCCGAAGGGCTCCTATACTTTCGCACCTCCCCCGGCGCCAAGGCGACCACGCTGACTCATCACCCATGGGTCGCCTTCGAAGTCGACGAGGTCGAGGGTCTGTTCTCTTGGCGAAGCGTCGTGGTGCATGGGACCATGTACCACGTTTCGGCGACTACGTCGGCGGCGGACAAGGTCGTCTATCAGCGCGCGCTCGAACACTTGCACGAGCTCATTCCAGAGACGCTCGCCGAGGGGGACCCCGTGCCGCTTCGATCGCTGGTCATGGTGATGCACCCCGATACGATCACCGGCCGGGAGGCGCGGGTGACCGAATGACCATCGGAACGCGACCGAGGATGACGCGGTCAGCGGTTCCCCTCGGTTCGTTCCGGTAAACACTGACAGACGCGCGTCCCGCCCGGAACGATGTTCGTCGTTGTGGACGAACACTACGACGGCCAAGGAGGCGCGCGATGCTCAAGCTCAAAGACATCATGACGACGGACGTGGTGACCGTCGCGCCGGAGACGTCACTCCGAGACGCGATGGAGCTGCTGGCCTCCAGGCACGTCAGCGGGGCCCCGATCGTCACGGGGAACACGCTGCTGGGAGTAATCAGCACGACGGATCTGCTCGCCCTCGCCGCCTCGGCCCCCGGCGCGCGAACGCAGCGGGTGGAGAACGTGGAGTGGGGTGACTGCGGTGAGACCCAGGCCGTCGACGAGGCCATCGAGCGCGAGGACGAACCCGGCAGCACGTTCTTCTCCGATCTATGGGCAGACTCGGGCGCCGACGTGCGCGAGCGAATGTCGATGGTCGACAGCCCCGAGTGGAACATGCTGGAGGCCCACGAGGTGAGCGAGGCCATGACGCGGACGCTCGTGACGCTGCCATCGGGCGCGTCGGTCATCGCGGCGGCCGAGCTGATGCACCGCGAGCACATCCACCGCATCCTGGTCGTCGACGACGGAACGCTCGTCGGCATCGTCAGTGCGATGGACATCGCCACAGCGGTGGCCGAGCACAAGCTCGAGTCACGACGGTTCGTCTTTCCCCGCGCGGCCGCGAAGGGAGGGGGACGCCGGCGCTGGCCATAGCTCAGGGTGCCATGAACGTCGAGAGAATCGTCATCGGAATGGACTTCAGCGAGTCGGCGATCGCCACCATGCAATGGGTCGCCGGCTCCTTCGGCGTGGCCGCCGATCTGATCCTCGTTCATGCGCTCGAGCCCGATCGCCACCGGCCGCTTCCGCCGGTGTCGTATCCGACCTCGGCCGCGGCCGCGCTCCCGGAGGCGGCAGCGGAGCGAATGCGCGAGATCGCTCGTCTGCTTCCGCGCGGCCGAACGCGCGTCATCGTGCGCGAGGGACGTGGCTACACGGTGCTTCCCGACGTGGCGCGGGAGGTCCGCGCCGATCTCGTGGCCGTTGGCGCGCATGGGGAAGGGTCGCCGAGATCACGCTTGCTCGGCACCACCGCCGACCGGTTCGTTCGCAGCACGCGCGTACCGGTGTTGGTCGGAAATGGCCCCGCCGATGCCCGCGTCGAGAGGTTGGTCGTCGGTGTCGACGGCGGCAGCATGACGTCGACCGTGCTGGCGTGGGCGCAGTACGCGCGGGAGGCGTTCAATGCGCGTGTTTCGGTGGTCCGTGCGGTTGACGATCCCGCGACGGTCATTCTCGAGACAGCCGCGCGCGACCAGGCGGATCTCATCATCGTCGGTCGGCGCGCCGTCGTCGCCGGCATACCGACCCCTCTCGGGCGCACGCTGAGGCACGTGCTCCACCAAGCCACGTGCCCCGTTCTCGTCGTTACGCCGAAGGAAGAGCCCCTCGTCTTCCATCAGCCGGACGCTACACCTGGATCACGAGCTGATCGTCCACCTTGGTGACGCCCGGCGCCGACCATGCCGCGCGCTGTGCGTCATCGCGTTCGGCCCACGAACGTACTTTCCCCCGCAGCACGACACTACCATCCATCGCCTGGACCACGATGTTCTTCGAGTCCACTTCGGCGCTCCGCTTCAGCGCGCTTTCGATGCGACGCGTCACGTCGGGCACCGAGATCGACGGCTTGACCATGATGAGATTGCTCACGCCCTTTACGCCCCGCAGGTAGCGGACGACGCGTTCGGCGCTTGCCTTCTGGTATTGCCACGGGACTTCGCCGTCGAGGTAGACCCAGCCGTCGTTGACGCGGCTCTTCACGGTGTCCGGTACCTCGCTGTGCCACATGAGCGCCTCGACCACCGCGTGCGCAATGTCGGTGTCCGTGCGGACGAACGTGCCCGGCAGCTGGACGACGATCTCCTCGGCCACCGCTT
>Ga0137314_1000401_pt1 | contig 12809 bp, 11 predicted proteins | sample EasRivERMZT199_2_FD_102289 | JGI IMG/M metagenome (GOLD analysis project Ga0137314, IMG submission 102289) | Soil microbial communities from meander-bound floodplain in the East River, Colorado, USA - East River MetaG ERMZT199_2 | ecosystem: Environmental > Terrestrial > Soil > Floodplain ... | reverse complement strand
GAGATCGCGTCCCTCATGCAGTTGTTCGGGAGCCAGGCCGGGCCAATCGCCATATACCTTCCCGCCCTTCACGGGGCCGCCGGCAACAAGGATTGAGCTCGCATGACCGTGATCGGTTCCGCCTGAGCCGTTCTGACGGATGGCGCGGCCGAACTCCGTCATCGTCATGATCACGATGTTGTGCATGCGATCTCCAAGATCGCGATACAGCGCAGCGACAGCATCGCCGAAGTCCTTCAGCCGGTTTGCAAGCTGTCCACGGCCGGAGCCCTGGTTCGCATGCGTGTCCCAGCCGCCGACCTCGGCAAATGCGACCTGCAGGCCAATCCGCGACTTCACCAGTTGCGCGATCTGCATCAAGGACTGGCCGAAGGCAGAGTTCGGATACTGGACACCATCGGCCGGCGCATATGGTTGCGAGTTCGCGTTGCGCAGCATTTTCACGGCGGAGAACGTTTCTTTGTAAAGGTCGGCGAACATCGCTTCGACTTCAGTGCTCGCGGTCCCCGCGCGGATTCCGAAATCGGCGATGCGCTGCATTGCCACGGCAGGCGCAGGTCCTGCGAGGGAGCGCGGCATCGTCGCGTTTATGGCGACTGCGCGAAAGGGCGTTGCATCGTTTGAAGGTGTTGCCTGCAGATACCGGTTCAGCCAGCCATCACTGACCCCCTTATTGCCCGGCGCGCCGGATTCCATGTAATCCTGCGCATCGAAATGCGAGCGTGTGCTGTCCGGCGATCCCACGGCCTGAACAACGGCAAGGCGGCCGGAGTCGTAGATGGGTTTCAAGGCATCGAGCGACGGATGCAGGCCGAAAAATCCATCCAGGTCGATCGCGCACTCTTCACTCTGACGCGCAGGTGCAGGTATGGCGATTTGCGGCCGCGCGGCCGCGTAGTGCTTCTCACCAAAGGGGACGACCATCGACACGCCATCCACAGCTCCGCGTTGAAAGATGGCAATGAGGATCGGATGATCGTTCCCGCGTCCGGAATTCGTTTGCGACAGAGCTGTACGGATCAGGAATGACGGCGCCGCGGCGAACCCTGCGAGCGCCACGCCTCCGGACTTCAATACATAACGACGTGTCAGTGCCATGATGTCTTACCTCTTTTGAAACTCGGGTGATCCCAGCCTCGCGACGACGGTTTTAACGGGACCATCGACGCGCGCCGTGGTGCCCGGGATTTTATTGCTCGTAAGCGCGACCGCGAAATTCAGACGTTCGAGAATGGCCGCATTGCTCATCCAATGCTCTGCGCGGTCCGGATAACCGGTCGGCGGCTGGCACTGGTACAGCGCCTGTCCCATGCGCGCGACCGTCTGCGCCATCTGGCGCCCGCCGTCAGTGGAACCATCCAGCGAGCGAATGGCGGAAGCGACGTATTCGAGCGGAGTCTTCGTCTTTGCTCCGATCGCTTCCCGCGACTGGAATTCGTTCGAAGTGAGAATGGCATGCATCATTTCCCGGATGTTGCCATCGGTGTTTCGATAAATCCCCGCGACGTGCTTCACGAGTTGTGCCGGCGCGTCATCGCTGACAAACCTTCGGACCAGCTTGGTGGAAATGAATTGAGCGGTGCTGGGATGTGTCGCGAGGATCTCGATCACTTCTTCTCCATCGCGAACGCCGCCTGCAGTGATCCTGCGGCCCAGTACGTTCTTCTCGCCAGCATCATGCATGCGCTGCCGGAAAATGAATTCGCCGTTCATTTGGGGTCGGTCGATGGCCCATCCCGTCAACGCTCGCGCGACTTCCTGAACATCCTTCTGGGTATAGCCGCCTTCGACTCCGAGGGTGTGCAACTCCATCAACTCTCTCGCATAGTTTTCATTGATACCCTTGATGGACGACGACAGGTGATTGTCCAGGTAGAACAACATCGCGGGACTTTTTGCCGTTGCCATCAGGAGGTCTTTGAACTTGCCGAATACACGCGGACGGATCACATCGCGCTCGTAGTTTGTCGTGAGCCAGCGGTCGGCATTCTTGCCCCAGAAAACATTGAAGTGGTTGAACCAGAATTCAGTCATCACTTCCTGTAACTGACGCTGGCTGTGAACCGCCCGTATGAGCTTCTGGGCCTGGAGGTCCCGCAACATGTCCTGAGGAGCATTCATGACGCTCGGCCGCATTTGCGCCGCTCGCCGGGGCCGCTGGTAAGTTTGAAGGAGTTGCGGAGTCGTCATCTGAATCGATGAGAATCCGGCGAGCCGGGCTTCCGTGGATTTATCGTCGATACGTTCCGGGTGGAACTGCGCGTCCAGGTAGCGCTCGATTCCGATGTCTTTCACGCGTTCGACGTCGCTGGGGCGCGGGCCGAACGCGATCCGGTTAAGCAGATGTGTTATGTCCTGCATAACCGGGATAGACAGGAGTCCGGCGGCTGTGGATTAAGGCCTATTCTTTTTTATCGCTGTCCTCTTCTTCGACTCCCTCCGCGAAATTATCGAGTTCGACATCGTCTTTCACGTCGTCCTCGTCCTCGGGCCCGAAGATCTGGCCAGTGAACTTTTCTTTCAACGCTTTCTTCCCGCCTTCCGGCTTGAACCGCTGGGCGCGGTTGCGCGCCGGTTTGGCGTCCGGGCCGAAGTTTTTCCGGGCGGGTCGATCCCGATCTGCCGCGTTCGGATCTCCGAAATCCGGCCCAGGCGATCGCATCGGCGGACCGCCTGAGGGGCGCGGGCCGCTGAAGGGAGGACGGAAACCGCCTCCGCCGGGAGGACGGAAACCGCCTCCGGGAGGACGCGGTCCGGCTTCCTTGGCGCGCGCTTCATTGACGGCGAGTGGCCGGCCTTTGAAAGGTTGATTGTTGAACTGGCGAATCGCTTCCTGTGCCTGTTGCGAATCCGCGAACTCCACGAACGCAAAGCCTCGTTTTTTTCCGGTCTCGCGATCGAGCGGAATCGAGACGTACGAGAGATTTCCCACGGTGGAGAAATGTTGCCGAATCTCGTCCTCCGTAGCGTCGTACGGAAGGTTTCCGACAAATAAACGGACTGACATTGTTACCTCGCCGAACCTGTGATCGTCATAAGAGTTGAATCGAGAGAGGGCTCACGCGGTACGCGGGGAATGAAGTGTTGGGGTGAAACTGTTGAACATATCGTGATGCATCTTACCGCTTTGCGCAGCCGATTTCAACGTTACGGAGCACGCGTGATCAGCATGCCCGGCACGAACGTGAAATCTGAGCGGAGCTGTTTGATCAGTTTCGAATCAACGGTAAGGATCAACTCCTTATGGACGAGATCCGGCGTGCGTGTATCGATGACCTGGATGCGGAATTCGTTGCCGGTCAGGAAGTCTTCGGGCGAATACACGTAGCTTCCGGCGTAGGCGTAGTCGACGAAGCGATGATTCTTGCGATCCGTCCGACCCTGGACCACCATCCGACCGGGCATGATCGGGTCGAGCAGTTCACCATCGCGATAAATCCGGAATTCCAGGAAGTCGGCCTTGAACTCCAGTTCAGTCTGCCCGGCCTTACCGAAACGCAGCGGCGGCGGGATCATGTGCCACGCGACGCTTCGTTTGATCGGTCCGCTTGCCGGGCGTACGTCGAAAGTCACCGCGAAGTCGAGCGATTGCTCCGTCGCGCGATGCCACTCGTAATAGGGTTCCTCGCCCGCATTCGAATCGGGACGCTGATTCCCCTGCCTCGGCTCGCCATGAGGTGTTCGGCGTTTGTCATGCGGGCTCTGAAGCTTTGCGATCAGAACCGGCGTGATCGCCGTGATGAGAAAATCGCCGGCTTTCAGCTTGTACGCATCGATCTCGAGCGGTTCGGCCTGGATTTTCTGGTTCAGAACGTCTACGGGGTACCGCACCGAGCTGACGGACCGCAACTGCTCCGGAGCCGGTTCCGTAAAGATACTTTCAGCAAGCAGTTCCGGAGACGACAGAAACTCCCGAAGCGCGCCGACGCGTATCGCGCCGCCGATGGTGCCTTCACCGAACGTGTTGACGGCGAGCACGATGCCGTCGGTATTGACGAGCGGTCCTCCGGAATTACCCGACTGCAGAAGAAAATCACCGAGCACCGTCGTTTCTTCGACTTTCGAAAGGATGCCCTGGGTCATCAGGAACTTTTGATTCAACGGAGATCCAATCGCGACAACCGGAATTCCGACCTTCACTGTCGCTTCCTGGTCCTCGGCCATCACGCGCAAAGGCTGGATCCCCTCGACGACGGCGCTGTTTACTTTGAGAACCGCCATGTCATAGTGGGGATTTGCCGCTGCCACTACCGCCCGCACCTTGCGTCCGTCCGGAAACTGAACGGCCAGATATCGCGAGTTCCGGATGACGTGGTAGTTCGTCGCAATGTGACCGAACGGCGTGATGAGAAATCCTGATCCGGATCCATCGTCCGTTGTGATTTGCACGACTGCCGGCGATATTGCTTCGTAGAGTTTCGAATAATCGAAGACAACGGCTTGGCCGAATATCAGGGCCGGGAACGCGCACACAACGATCAACAGGGCGGCAGCGGTTTTCATTTCCGTCTCCTGTCGCTATTGGAGCAAGCTCTTTGCCAAAGCTTCGTTGCAAGCGCAGCATTGTCCATGGCTGCAACGACGGCTGCTGCCAGATCGACCTGCGATTCACAGTGGTCGTTTCGTTCTCACAGGTGTCCGGACTTGCCTAATGCCACGAGAAAGATCGCACTCTTTCCGGCCGCGTGCGGTGAAAAGAACTGTGTAACGTCGTCATCGAAAAAGGTCAGACCCGTTGCTCCGAGTCGCTGGGCATATGCCGCGAGATACATCTTTCCTCCGACAATGCCTGCTTCAAGATTTACGGCTCGATAACCGCGATTACCGTAAGTCTCGAAGATCGGATCAAGAGCGGCCATGAAGAAAACATCGGCCGCCGCGTCGCCGGGGAGATCCTGCTGAAGACCCAGATACCTCGCGTCGGAGCGAAATTCACCGGGCTTGAGGCATTCGAGCGTTCTGTCGCGTCGATCGTAGAAATACGCGCCGGAAGCAAGGCCGTCGACCGCATTGACGATGAGATAGAGATCGTTCAAGGCGGGGAAGTCCGCGGGTATTCCGCGCGTTGAGCTATCGAGAATGGTGGAGAACTGGTCGAGCGTGATGGATTTCCGCGCGAACCTTCGGCTCGATCCGCGCCGAAGAATGACCTGTTCGATCGTGTCCGTGTGGTTAGATACCGGGCGGTCATAGACCGCCCCTACAGCTTGAGGATCGCGACTGTAGGGGCGCTCTATGAGCGTCCACGAATCATTTCCTGTTTCCAACGATGAAGCGGCGTGAATCTCTCGCAGTTCCGGATAGTCGACTTCCGTCTTCGATAGCGGCACTGTCGGCAGGTGAAGCGGAGACGTGGGTGGCGCCGGCGGTATATCCGCGCCGGACTCACCGATCGTCACCAGCGAAAACGCGACCTCGCGCTCGGTCTCCAGATCCAGCAATGAATTCACGTCCGCATCGACGAACTCGCACCGCACGTTTGCAGGCAGTTGAAGTGCTGCCGTCATCGCGAGCATATTCGCGAGAATCGTCCCGTTGTCCCATCCGAAGTGCCGGTATGTTCGCGCGCGATACTTCCACGCATTGCGCCAGTATGTTCCCGTGCAGGCGACAACGACCGGCGCATTCAACCCAAGCAGCCCGCGGTAATCACCCTCCCGCAATCGGCGCAGAGCAAAATCACCCGGACCGAAGTGGTAGACGCCGGCAGGCAGGTCCGGAAGATCGCCGCACACGACATAGAGTTCGATCTCATACAGGGCGCCGGTGCACGACGCGGCGCGAAAGTACATCTCTCCGCCGGGGTAGGTTTTCTTTTTCGTGATGCCGGCCGAGAAGTAGAGGATGCGCGCCAGGTCCTCCAAAGTCGGAGTTCTACTGGTCTCTCCTGCGCCCTCCGTTCCGGTTGCCGAAATTGCCGATATGGCTGAGATGCCCGACTGGACTGCGTCTCTGGGCAGGGGGATTGGCTCCAGCGTCGTGTAGATTTTCAAAGGGATAGGTTGGTTGGCCCAATCGAGATAGTGCGGACTGGACCGTATGCTCGACTCCGAGTGTTTCGTCGCGTTGTGGTAAGCCCAGGCGCGGGCAATGTCACCGTTCGGACCGATTGCTGGCATGATTCAAGTATAATGGGCCGCGTTATGAAAGAGACGAAGCAGAACATCCGATATCTGGGCTTCGAAAGCACTGATGATGGCCGGCGGTTCGATTTCTCAATTACGATGGCCGGCGAAGAAGCACGACGGGTCTCTCTGATCATTCCGTCGTTGATGTTCACAGGCGCCAACAAGATCACATTTCAGGAAAGCGCCAAGATCTGCTACGAAAAATTGCGCATGCTGCTCGAGCGGGAGCGTCTCGACGCGCAGGCGCGCATCCGATTGACTGGCGATGATATCGCGCAGTTCCGCCATATTCCGCGTGGCCGTCCACGATTTCCGAAGACTGAAAACTAAACCGGCGCAGTGAGCAATCTCGATCCAGAGGCGTTTCGTCAATTCGAACACCGGGGTTGGCAGGAGATTGCATCGCGATACGACTGCGGTTTTGCGGCTGTGACGACACAGTCCGTCGCGCCTCTTCTCGACGCGGCTGAGGTCCGCCGGGGTACTCGTGTGCTCGATGTGGCATGTGGTCCGGGTTATGTCGCGGCGGCCGCCGGAGCGCGGGGCGCTGTACCGACAGGCGTCGATTTTTCATCGGAAATGGTGGAGGAAGCTCGAGGCCGCTATCCCGGACTGGATTTTCAAGAGGGCGACGCGGAAGCGCTGTCATTTGCCGATGCGACCTTCGACGCCGTCGTCATGAATTTCGGCATGCTGCACCTCGGCCGACCTGAACAGGCGCTTCATGAAGCCCACCGCGTCCTGCGGCGAGGCGGTCGGCTGGCTTTCACCGTGTGGGATACACCGGATAAAGCTCTCGGGTTCGGGATCGTTCTCGCGGCGATCCGGAAACACGGCAATTTGAATGTGCCCATTCCTCCGGGTCCGCCATTCTTCCGCTTCAGCGACCCGGAGGAGTCGAAACGCGTCCTTGCCGCTGCCGGATTTGTCGACGTGGCGGTGACGCAGGTTCCCCAGATCTGGCGATTTCCCTCTCCCGATACTCTTTTCGATGTGATGTACAACGGCTCCGTCCGAAACGCCGCGCTGTTGCGCGCGCAGACGCCGCAAGTGCTGGAAAGGATACGTTTCGAGATTCAGGAGGAAGTGGAGCGAGCAAGAAGGGAAGTCCCAATGCCGTCTGTGCTGTCCTCGGCTGGAAAAGGGGAATGACCGCTCAGGGAGACTTGCAGTCCACTTTCATCATGAACTGCGGTAACGCACCGAACAGCCGTTCTGTCGTGTAAATGAAAGACCTGCCGCCCGGCAAGTACGCCACGCTTTCCTGTTGTTGAAGAAAACTCAGCCGGATTTTCTGATGAGTCTTGAAATCCATCGTGTATTCGGTCGCGTCTGCGTACGTCAGCACGAGAAGACGCTGTCCATCGTCGGAAATCGACATGTCGGTCGGCAGCCCGCCCGTGTCCAGCGTCGAGACGAACGTCAGTGTCTGATTCGGACGATCGATGCTGCCTTTGAAGAGGCGAGCGGGAGTTTCCTTCGTGAGGATGAAAATCGTGCCGTCGGGGTGCACGGCCATACTTTCCGAATCGTGTTGGCCATCGGGATATCGAATTCTCAGCCGGGTCCTCGGGACCGCTCTTTCCGGGAAGTTCTGAATCTCGTCCACGACCGTGATTTCGAGGGATTCCCGCCTACGGTCGTTGTCTCCGATGTCCCCGATGTAGATGCATGAACTGCGCGTCTGGCCCGGGCACCTTTGGAGGCTGAGCGCCTCCGGATCGCGGCCTTCGGAACGCGAACGAACAGTCTGGCTGATAACGCCCTTCATGTCGGTGACGTAAAACCGGCCGCCATCGCCGGAGTCGTTCATCTGGTATAGCCGCCCCGGGAACTGTTTGGATGCAGCCAGTCCACTCGCTTCTTTTAGTTGAGGTTGCAGCTCTCCGATCCGCACCGCTTCACCCCATGCTTTGCACAGCTGGGCACTTGCGGTCATCACCTGTGTGCTAGCGCTTAGCGGCAGCAGGATCAGAAGGAAAAGGCCGGCGGCTCGATAAATTCCTTGAATACAGGTCACCTTACCTATACTGGAAATATGAAGAATCAGTCGGAATCTCCGGCTCATGCCTTCTATGCTGAAATCCTTAAACTCCTAAAAGACTCAAAATTCACGTTCATGGTTGCAGGAGGATTTGCGGTCAATGCATACACCGGGCTGCGCCGTCCCACAAAGGATATCGATATTTTTGTTAAAGCGGGTGATTACCCGAAGATCCTGAATAAATTTACCTCGCTTGGTTACAAGACACAGGTCCAGGACGAGCGGTGGATCGCAAAAATATTCAAAGGAAAACTGTACGTCGATCTGATCTTCGGCTCTTCCAACCTTGTTGCTCCCGTTACCGACGATTGGTTCCGGGACTCGCAAACGGCGAAGTTCTTCAGTCATGAAGTCAAAATTCCTTCCGTTACAGATTTGATCTGGTCGAAGGTCTTCATTCAGAACCGGGAACGCTACGATGGGGCGGATATTGCACATCTCATATTGATCAAGCATCAGGACATCAATTGGGAGCGTCTGCTGTGCTCGATGGAGCAATACTGGGAAGTTCTGCTGGGTCATCTGTTGAATTTCCGATTCATCTACCCTTCCGAGCGAGAAATGATTCCAAGCTGGCTGATGATCGAGCTGCTTTCTCGATTGCAGCACCAGTTCGAACTGCCGACACCGAAGATGAAGGTATGCCGCGGCAGAATGTTCTCCGTTGCCGACTACACTCTCGACGTGACGGAGCTTGGATTTGCGGACGTCGTCGGAGGGGAGAATGAGCGCAAAGCCGGATAGTGTTCGAGTCGCCGCGATCGGCGATCTTCACGTTCATCAGAATTCCTCCGATGGCCTTCAGGCTATCTTCGACAACGTTTCACAGAATGCCGATGTGCTGGCTCTATGCGGTGACCTCACCCACCTCGGCCTGCCGCAGGAGGCCGAGCGGCTTGTGAATGATTTGCGATCCTGCCGCATTCCTGTCGTCGCAGTGCTTGGAAACCACGATTATCACAGCGGCCAGGCGGAAGAGGTGAAGAAGGTCCTGCGGTCCGGGAAAGTCGCATTGCTCGACGAGACGGAGACTTTCGAATTCCAGGGTGTCGGGTTTGCCGGCGCAAAAGGGTTCGGCGGAGGCTTCGATAAACACATGCTGACGCCCTTCGGCGAGGAGTCGATCAAGCACTTTGTCGGCGAGGCAGTGAACGAATCGCTGCGACTGGAAGTGGCATTGAACGGCCTCCGCACGGAACGCACGGTCGTCGTGTTGCACTACTCGCCGATCGCAGCGACCGTCATCGGCGAGCCGCCCGAGATCTTTCCATTCCTGGGTTCGTCGCGGCTGGCGGAAACGATCGATCACTTCGACGTCGATGTCGTCTTTCACGGCCACGCGCATCATGGGACGTATCAGGGCAAAACGATGAAGGGCACGCCTGTATACAACTGCTGCCTTCAGCTTGTTCAGAGGATCAATCCGGACCGGCCGTTCGCTTTGGTCGAGATTCCTAATCCGGTTCCGGCGGAGGCCCCGCCATCGAAGCAAGATCCTGCGGCCTGACTTTTTCCACGTTGAACTTGCCGGCGCGCTCGGTCATCGTTTTCAGGACGCTTTCCACTTCCGGCAGGTCGCCCTTGATCCATCTCAGCGGATTGATCCGGGCCACGACGAAAGTCCGGAGATAAGGACTGGTCAGCCCGCGCTCCTTCAGACGTTTGACCACGTCGGAGACTTTCTCTTCCAGATCCATCACCATCTCCGCGCGCTTCTCATGCTGCCTGACGGTTTTCTTCAGCGGTTCGTCTTCAAACGGTTCCAGCCGACGGAGAATGGGGTGATAAGCGCCGCCAGCAAACATCGATTTTTTCTCGTAACAGAATCCGAGCGTCACGAGGTCGGCTTCTTCGAGGTAAAAAGCGAAGTCGGTCTCGTGACGCGAATCGTCTTCTTCAATGAGTCCGCGATAGATTCGCGCGACTTCCAGCGAGCGCTCCTTCAGGTTGTGGGCTTTTTCCGTGTTCAACGCCAGAATCTGCCATGCAAGCTGTCGATCGGGAGCGATCAGCGTCGTGATGGCTTTCGCTCCAAGTCTGCGCATCGCTTCCAGACGATGGCGTCCGTTGGGTGTCCAGAAGCCGCGATCCGGCGCAGGCACTGTGATGACGGGATCCAGAAATGTCCCGGTCTTCTCAATGACGCCGGCCAGCTTTTTATGATGGGTTTCGGAAAGGTCCCGCTGAAACGGAGTGGGTTCCACGCTGTCGATCGGCAGGATCGCAATAACCAGCGGCTGGCCGCCGAACGGATCGCGGCAGGATCCGATAACGGCGCCGCTTTCCTGCTCCACGCGCGTAACCACTTCGCGAACTTCAGCGGATGAAGCGTCCAGCCGGCAGTCGAGTGCCTCGAGCCCTTTCGATTTTGGTTTGGCTTTTCGCGATGCGCGCTTGCGCTTCGCGGGAGGTTTCGCCGGCATGAGTCCTCTTTCTACAGTTGTTCGGAAACCAGACTGGGTTTGGCATTGATGTCCGGCTCGACCCGATGACGCGTTATCCGTTCGCCTGTGAGCACGTATATTCCGTTCGAAGTCGTGAGGTAAAGTCCGTCTCGCCAGCGTTCAATCCTGAAAATGACATCATCGACAGCGTATGTCCGGCTGCGGCCGGACTTGTTGTCGCGTCGGAGCAATCCGCCGGATCGGTCCGCGCCTTCAGGATGGCGTACCAGGCCGGCCCAGATCGTATCGCCTTCGACCAGAAGATTGGAAACAGACCAGTCCACCACTTCCGGTGTCTGCAGAAACGCGAACTTTTTCGCCGCGCGGTCGAAGGAACCGATCGTGCCGACGCCGGTGATGCCCTCACCGTCATAAAAGCTCTTTCCGAACCAGATCAAGTTGCCGGTCACCTGATACGCCTCGATCATTTCGCGGATTTTCGACCCGGGACCGTAACCGTCTTTGACGCGCGCTGGCCTCAGCCGCGCGAAATCCGCATAGGTGGACTGAGGGAGTGGAACTGCCATGAGGTCCAGCGGAAGTGGTTTTGGTTCGAACGGTGTCTTCAGTTGACGTGCGAATTCGGCAGTCACTCCCAGCGCTCGCTGAATTTCACTGTCGGCGATTTGCAAGAGACCGGTATCTGTGAATTCGACGCGCTTCGTCACCTTCTTTGAAGCAGGATCAAAGAAGAGTTTTATATAGCCTTCGTCGAACCCGTAATCACTGGACCGACGCAGCACGATCGAGCCGCTGCCGGCCCTGACGACTTCATGATTGTGTGGAGTCCCCCGGATCGTTTCTAGGTCCCATGTCCGGCTGCGATCTGCTCTTTCTTCGAGGACAACACGGACAGTTTGGGTCTCTGCTCCCGCTGCTCCTGGAGTAATCGTGCGAATCAGCGCAATCTGATAAGTGTCGTCGATGGGCTTTTCGAAAAGCCGGTTCGTGCGAGGAGCCTGAAGCAACAAAAAGACGGCGGCCAGTAAAGTCGTTCGCATCATCGTTGAATCAAGCTGCGGAGTTCCCGGACGCTCTTCATGTTTTCGACATCGAGAAGACGATCGATCAGCCTGCTTGTGGACGCAGCACCGATAACTGGCGACATCAACTCGCGCGCCTTCGCGACCACTTGAGCCCGAGTCATCGGATTTCCGGCCGTGCCGAGGACAGCCGGAACATCCCGGCTCAGGCGGGATCCGTCGGCGAAGATGAGCGTCAGGAGAGGCTGCGCCGTGTTGGGATCCAGACGAACCTTGGCGCGATGCCGAAGGATGACGGGATCCTGCATACGCGGCTTATCGTGCGAGGACCTGAAGGTCACATTCTTGTCGACCAGCATGACTGCAAGCATGTGCTGGATGCAGATGTCCGGCATATCCCGGTTATTCACCACGGATGTCCGCGGATCCATTCGCACGACAATCTCGCGGACCTGGTCGGCTTCGAAGGGCTTCTGCTTCAGCATGATGTCCAGCGCATCGAGCGGCGCCTGAATGGGAGTGCCGACGGTCCACTTCTTGATACTGGCGCGCATGATTTCGTAACGCTCGCCGAGTTGTTCGACAAGCGAGTTGGGATCGCCGTGCGGAGCGTTGGCGAGCAGGAAATTATCTTCGCCGGTGAGAATGTCGTCCACGCCGGTCCAGCCGGAATGAACCAGCAGAGCCGAGGTCACGCCACCCCGCGCCGGCATTCCGCCGAACGCAAAACCTTTCTCGATGTGATCGGTGTCGCGATTCCATGCCGCAACTCCGGACGACTGCTGAGCGGTGTAGTCGATCACCCATCGCATCTGTTGCGGATTCAAACCGGCCGCGCAACCCGCGGCTGCCGCTGAGCCGAAGATCCCGCCGATGCTGTGCGTGCTTTTGTGCGTCTCGAAGACGCCCGGCCGCAATGTGATCAGCATGCGCGCGCCGATGTCATAGCCAAGCGCGACAGCTCGAACGAAGTGGGCGCCGCTGATTCCGAACTTCTCGCCCAGCGCCAGCGCCGACGGCACGACGTTACAACCCGGATGCCAGCCCGACGGCCATGAGTCGTCCGTTTCATCCGCATGCGCCATGACGCCGTTCACTAGTGCCGCCTCGATCGGACCGCAAACCATGTTCGAAGCCGCGACTGTCGACACCTTCTCGCCGCCGTATGCCCGAGCGAACTGGATCGCCGCGCGCCCTGGTGCGAGGTCCG
>Ga0137314_1000399_pt1 | contig 12843 bp, 6 predicted proteins | sample EasRivERMZT199_2_FD_102289 | JGI IMG/M metagenome (GOLD analysis project Ga0137314, IMG submission 102289) | Soil microbial communities from meander-bound floodplain in the East River, Colorado, USA - East River MetaG ERMZT199_2 | ecosystem: Environmental > Terrestrial > Soil > Floodplain ... | reverse complement strand
GGGCGTGCTGCGGGACTGACGCGCGACGTGGGGAGAGGTGCGGCGTGCGCTCGTGCGGAGGCCTTTACTGCGGTGTACAACTCCGTACGCCGTACTCCGTACCTCCCCGCAGCGCCGCTCGTCAGTTCCCTCCGCACGCCCCGCACCCGCGCCGCCGCTCGTCCATCTGGCACGTTGCATCTCCGCGCCCCACGTTAGGCGATCACCCCCGGAGACCATGCCCCGTTTCCTCCTAGCGACTCACATCATCGGTGCGTTCCTCTGTGCGTCCACGGCGACCGCGCAGGTTACGAAGATCGTCATCGACACCGTCGTTTCGCCGGCCTTCGGCGGTGCGAGTTTCGGAACCGCTGGCCAGTACGAGACCATCGCCGGCCGAGCGTTCGGGGAGCTCGACCCGAAGGATCCTCGGAACGCGATCATCACCGACCTTCAGCTAGCGCCTAGGAATGCGAAGGGAAAGGTCGAGTACATGGCGACGTTTTTTCTCGTCAAGCCGATCGACATCACGAAGAGCAGCCACTTGGTCTGGCACGACGTGCCGAACCGCGGTGGCAGAATTACCATCGGCGTGCCTGAGCGGAATTTCGGCGACATCGGGCTCAGTAGCGGCTGGCAGGGCGACCAGGCGGGCGGGTCGATCCCGAACCCGGGACGTGAGTACGTGATCGTGCCGCGCGCAAAGCAGCCCGATGGCTCCCCGGTGACGGGGCGCATCGTTGCGCGCGTCTTCAACGCGAGCGGGCCCGCGTCCCAGCTTCTCTATGTCTACAACAGTCCATTGCCGTATCGACCACAAACGCTCGATACGCGACAGGCATCGCTCACGACGCATGCTTCCGAAACGGTCGACGCCAGGATCGGCGCGACCGCGACCATTCCTAGTGAAGAATGGGCGTGGGCGCGCTGCACCAATGAGCAGCCGTTCCCCGGCGTTGCCGACTCGACGCAGATCTGCCTGAAGCGCGGCTTCGACCCCGCGCTCCTCTACCAGGTCGAATTCACAGCCCGCGATCCATTCGTGCTCGGCATCGGATTCGCCGCGTTTCGCGACGTCGCCTCGTTCTTCCGGAACAAGGCGCGCGACGATGCGGGAACTCCCAACCCGCTCGCCGGCGGAGTGGGTTGGGTCGCGAGCCGCGGCGTGTCGCAGTCCGGAAACTTTCTTCGCGCCTTCCTCCAGCTCGGGTTCAACCAGGACCTGGACGGCAGGCGGGCTCACGATGGATCGTGGGCGATCATTGCGGGGCGACGCATTTCATTGAATACGCGATTCGCGATGCCCGACGGCATTCTGAATCTCTATGAGCCCGGCAGCGAGGGGCCGCAGTGGTGGGGCCCGTGGCCCGACACGGCGCGCGGGCTGGGCACGAGTGGCATCCTCGACCGATGCGCGAAGACGAACACGTGCCCGAAGATCTTCGAGCATTTCGGCGCCGCCGAGGTGTGGGGACTCAAGTTGACGCCGGAGTGGGTCGGCTCCGCCGGCGATGCGGACATTCCGCTGCCGTCCAATGTGCGCCGCTACTATCTGCCCGGCACCGCGCACGGCGGTGGCCCCGGCGGATTCAGCGTCACGCCTGTACCGCCGAACAGTTGCCCCACGCGCAACTACGGCGTCGGCACGCTCCCGCCCAATCCAGTCCCTCACGCGCAGACGGTCAACGCTCTCAGAATCCGCTTCCGCGACTGGGTGATGAAGGACACGCCGCCGCCGGCGAGCCGGTGGCCGAGACTGAGCGACGGCACGCTCGTCGACGCGACGAAGGAGGCGATGGGCTTTCCGACGATTCCCGGACTGCCGGCGAGCGCGCCGACGGGACTGATCAATCCTCTGATCGACTACGACTGGGGCGCTGGCTTCGACCGCGTGGACGGATCCGGTGTGCCGTCGCGCATTCCGCCCGGAATCCGGCGCGTCTTTCCAATGAAAGCGCCGCGGGTGGACGCCGACGGCAACGAGCTCGGCGGAGTGCCGCTCGTGCTGCACGACGCCCCACTCGGCACGTATCTAGGTTGGAACATCACGGCTTCAGGATTCTTCAAAGGCCGGAGCTGCAGCTACTCCGCCGGCATGATCCCGTTCGTGAAGACGCGCGCCGACCGCATCGCGTCGGGCGATCCGCGTCTGTCGCTCGAGGAGCGATATCGGGGTCACGAGGGTTATGTGCAAGCGGTGCGAAACGCGGCGGCCAACGCGGTGATGCAAGGCTTCCTGCTTCAATCCGATGCTGACGCGCTGGTCGCCGCCGCTGCAGCGAGTGATGTTCTTCGACCTTAGAGGGCGCCGCGCGGGGCTTTAACGGCGCAACGGCCGGCGCCGCGGAGTGCGGGGCGTGCTGCGGGACTGACGCGCGACGTGGGGAGAGGTGCGGCGTGCGCTCGTGCGGAGTGCCTAACGGCGCAAACTGCCGGCGGCTCGGGTGTGGGGCGTGCTGCGGGACTGACGCGCGACGTGGGGAGAGGTGCGGCGTGCGCTCGTGCGGAGTGCCTTACTGCGCTGTAATAACTCCGCACGGCGTGCTCCGCACCTCCCCGCAACGCCGCGCGTCAGTTCCCTCCGCACGCCCCGCACCCGCGCCGCCGCAATCTGAGGTGTCAGGGAACGCGCGCGCTCTGCGGAACCCGAACGCGCCGCGCGACGTGAGTGTCGAAGGTCGTCCCGACCGCATCCACCATCTCGTACCTCTGCACATCGCCGTCGAGCGTGACGATGATGCCGTGGTTCACCGACGCCGACTTCTCGACATACCACGCCGGCTCAGGCTGATCGCGTCCGATCTCGCGTGGGCCCGCACCCCACGACCCGTCGCCGATGTACACCACACCGGTGCTGTCGCGCCGGCCGTTGCGCAGCGGATAGGTTCGCTTATACGCGTGGTCGTGGTTTTCGAAGGCGACGCGGACCGACGACCGCTCGAACAACGGCACCCAGTGCTCGCGCACCAGCTTGCTCGTCCCGCCGTCGAAGGTGCGCACGGATGGATAGCCCGGCACGTGATAGATCGGAAACACGTGCGGAACGTTCGCGCGTCGCGCGAGCGTCTCGCCGAGCCACACGGACTGCGCGCCGTCGACCGACGCCGTGTGTCCCGTGTTGAGAAGCACGAGCGACAGGTAGTCCCCTACGTCCACCACGGAATACTGACGACCCCCGGCGTGCGCGTGGAGCGCCGTGTAGTAGGGCGAGTCACCGACCTTCACGCCGGTTTCCTCCTTGACGCGCACGACCTCGGCGGTCGTGTCGCGATTGGAGAACACTTCGTGGTTTCCTATCGCGGCGATGACCGGGATCAAACGCCCGTCGCGCGTGACAAGCGTGTTCGTGACCGTTTCGTACCAGGCTTCTTCACGGGCGACGAGCCGCGGGTCGCCGTTCGAATAGGCCAAGTCTCCGCCGAACATGACGAAGTCCACGTCGCGAGCCGCGGCGACGCGGTTCATCGGCCCGAACCGTTCCAGCTCGGCTTGCGTGTCACCTCCCGCGGCGAAACGGACGGGCCGCGTGAGACGCGCCGGCATCGTGCGATACCGATAGGTCTTGCCCGCTCCGATGCGGAGCTCGTACGACGAGCCCGGACGCAAGTCGGTGACGTGCGCGCGCCTCACGGTGCGCGTCGAAAATGGGAATCGGACTGAGGATCCGCCGAACCGCTTCCATCCAGTGAGCCCTGGACCGCGCACTTCCAGCGCGGCGATGTCGGCGCCGGCCGCGAGGTGCCAGTCCACGCTGACCGTCGTGGTGGGATCGCCATTCCAGGTCACGAAGATTGCGGCGGGTGCTACGGTCTGCGCGGCGGGAGCGATCGCGACTCCCGACAGCATCGCGCTCGCCATCGCGAGCACGAAGAGTCGTTTTCTGCGTGCGAGAAGTATCGTCATGGGATTCGGGATTCGGGATTCGGGTCGGACTCAGCGCGTCGTGCGAACACCGACCGAGAAGGTGCGGCCGGTCAACACGTGGAGGTCGTACTGACTCCGATCGCCCTGGTACCGGACCTCGGGCGCGTTCGCCAGGTTGCGCGCGGTTGCGATGAGCTCGAGGCCCTGGCCGCGCACCTGATAGCGGACGTTCATGTCCATCGTGTGACGTGAGTCGACGAATCGATCCAGCCCAGGCGTTTCGACCGCCGTGAGGTAGTGGCTGCGGTGCGCGAGCGCGAAGCGGACTTCGAACGGACCGCGCTGATAATACGGAATCAAATTGACGACCCGATCCGGCTGGCCGAGGAACGGCAGCTTGTCGTTCCGTCCGACGATCGACAACTCCGAGTGGATGAACGCGACGTTGGTCGTGATGCCCAATCCGTTGAGCGGTCGCGGCAGGAAGTACAGCGGCTGTGAATACGCGAGCTCGACGCCCCGAAACGTGCCGGCATCTCCGTTTCGCAGCTGCGAGTACTTGAGCTGCGTGAAGAAGCGGTCGTCGTACGTGATGTTCCGCTGGGTGGAGCTGAAGCTGTAGATCGGGTTGTCCACCCGCTTGTAAAAGCCACCCACCGAGAGCTGCCCGCCGGTCTCCAGGTAATACTCGGCCGAGAGGTCGAAGTTGGACGCGGCGTACGGCATGAGGTCGGGATTGCTCGCCGAGACGGTACCCTCGAAGATGTTCGGGTTGGTGAGATCGGGGAGGTAGTTGGCGCGCGTGTATCCCGCGAGCTGGGTGTATTGCGGGCGGCCGATCGTGCTGGTGAAAGCACCGCGCAACACGAGCGCGTCGGTGGCGTCGTATTTCACGATCGCCGACGGCAACCAATGCGTGTAGTTGTGGTGCGCCGTCGTGCGGGACTCGGGGAAATCGTACCGCGTCGCTGCCGGGAGGCGGGAGTTCTCGAGCAGCTTGAAGAACTCGGCGTCGGAGTCGGTCCGCTCGAAGCGGACGCCGGCCAGCGCCGTCAACCGGCCGACTTCAGTGGTGCTCATGAGGTAGCCGGCAGTGATACGCTCCTGCACGTATGCGTCGTTGTCGATCGCCTGGACCGAAGTGTTGGGCTGGTCGAGCTTGAGCGAGTCCGAGGCGGTGCGGTTCCGGCGAACGAATGCGTTGAACCGCGCGACGTCGCCATGCACGAACGGCGTGGCGTCCCCCTGGAGGCCTCCGATCGCCGGCAACGACCACCCCGCGAGCGTGAGCGCCGGATTGGTGAAACGCTCCGAGCTCTCGTCGATGTCCTTCTCGCGCAGCTGCATCTTCGCGCCGAATTTCAGCAGCGCGGGGAAACGCCCGAGCCGCGTGTCCACTTTCCAGTCGCTCGCGCCAACGTAGGTGTGCTCGGTGGTATGCCGCGAGTTGAAGCTCAGCCCATTGAGGTTGTAGTTGGCCGGGTTGGCGACGAAGGCCGGGTTCTCGGGCTTGACGGAAAAGAAGTACGGATTGAAGTCGAGCAGGATCGAGGCTTGGGGTTCGCTCGCCCGCGGATTCTCAAACGTGGCATCGGGGCCGATGCTCTCGGCGTCGCCGCGTGTCACCACGCCGGTGAGCTCCGTGCTCAGCACGCCCCAGCGCTGGCCGCCGCCGAAACTCACGGAATACAACTTCTCTTTCTCGTCCCGCTGGCTCAGGTCCAGCTCGAGCGAACCTTTGCTGTTGCGCCCCCGTTTCGGCGTCGTGAACTCGAAGTCGCCGGTGAAGGTGATCTCGAACTCCGAGTTGAGCTCGAGCTCGCGCGTGCGCGTGTAGAGTCCCCGAAGGAACAGGTTCGTCTCGGGGCGCGGACGCCAATCGAAGGCGGCCGAGAGTCCGTAGCGATCGCGATCGTTGTCGGCGATCTGGTACTCGACCTCGTTGGACACGACCAGCGAGTCGGAGGTTGGCGCCATCTTGTTCTGCGCATGGATCCATCCATCGGGATCGAGCACCGCTACCGCGTTGTCGCGGCGCGATGCGCTCCCCGACACCACCACGCCGAGGTTTTGGTTCGGACCAAACCGGCGACCGGCCGTGAGATCCACCTCGAACGGCATCTTCTCCTGGCCGTAGCGTACCTGACGCCGATGGACCAGGCCTTCAGCGGTTCCGGTGAAAAAGGGTCCCGGGCGATCGAACGCCGTGAGCGTCCGCAGGTTGACCGTGCCGCCAATGGTGTTCGCGTCCATGTCCGGCGTTACCGCCTTGATGACCTCGATGCTCGAGACCATGGACGCCGGCAGCAGGTCGAGCGCCGTGGCGCGATCACCCGCGGTTGACGCGAGCGGCTGGCCGTTCAGCGTGACGTTGTTCAGGTTTGGCGCGACGCCGCGAATAGAGACGGTACGCCCCTCACCGCGGCTCGTTTCCATGAAAACGCCCGAGACGCGCTGAACGGCCTCGGCGACGTTCTGATCGGGCAGCGTTCCGATCTCGTCGGCCGACACGACGTCTATGACGGTGCCCGACCGCCGCTCCTGCTGCACCGATCTGATCTGCCCGCCGCGCTCACCGGTGATCGTGATGCCCGCGATCGCAACGGGAGCGAGCTCCATTGCGACGGACATGCTCGCCGCCGCACCCTGTAGCACACGAACGGTCTGCGTGACCGGACGCATGCCGACGACGCGCACGGTCACCACCTGCTGTCCTATGGGCACACCCGTCACGCGAAACACGCCTTCGCGATCGCTCGTCCCCGCCGCGATCGAGCCGGCAACGGTTACTGTCGCCGCCATGAGTGGCGCGCCGTCTGGGCCGGTGACGCGGCCGGTGATGATACCCGCTTGTTGTGCTACGGCGCTGACCGCGCTGACTGCCAACAGCGCGACGGCGTACGCGATGCTCGATGTTCGCATACCTGCTCCTTGTGGGTGGCTCGAGGAGACAGGCTACGCGCGCATCGCAGCATTTGAGCTTTCGCGAGGTCGCGGCGATGCAACGATCCGGTAGCGTCGGGCTGCCGATGTCGTATCGCGGCGAGTTCTCGACACGCGCGTTACGATCAGGGGATTGCGTTCGTGATCCGACGTGGTCGACAGCGAGGCTGAGACCGCTACCGGCGCTGCGGGTGCGGGGTGCGGGGCGTGCGGAGGGAACTGACGCGCGACGTGGGGAGAGGTGCGGCGTGCGGTCGTGCGGAGTGCCTTACTGCGCTGTCATAACTCCGTACGGCGTGCTCCGTACCTCCCCGCAGCCCCGCTCGTCAGTTCCCTCCGCACGCGCCGCACCCCTCACGCCGCACCCGTGAGGGTGAAACACTATGTGCGCCGCGCACGTAGTCCCGGCATGACCGCCCTTCGGCCCATCGAATTCGAGATCCTGCTCACCCTCGCACAGGGCGAGTGCCATGGCTACGCCATCATCCGCGAAACGGAAGCCCGCTCCGACGGCACGCTTCGACTGGAGACGGGAACGCTGTACCGCGCCCTCCGGCGCCTCGTCGCCGAGGGGTATGCCAAACCGACGTCGCGCCACGCTGCCGATCCTGAGGGCCACGACGACGAGCGCCGTCGCTACTACGCCATCACGCCGCTCGGCAAACGCACCGCCGCCCTGGAGGCGGCGCGGCTCGCGCGGCTCGTCGCGGCGGCGCGAAGCGCCAGGTTGATTCCCAAACCGGAGCGGCCATGAACCGGTCATTGCCCGAGCGCGCGGCGGCGCTGGCCTACCGCGCGCTGCTTCGCATCTATCCGGGGTCCTTCCGCGCCGACTTCGCGCGCGACATGGAAGAAACCTTCGTCGATCGGTATCGCGAGGCGCGTTCGTCCGGCGCCCGTGCCGTGTTTGCCTTCCTTTCCGCCGCCGTCGCCGACGCCGTGACCAACGGGCTCCGCGAGCGCGCGCACCCACACTCATTCGGATACGGCATGTTCCACTGGATGGACGTTCGCTACGCAGCGCGGCTGCTGCGCCGGAGCCCGGTCTTCACGCTGCTCACGGTTGTCACGCTCGCCGGCGGGCTCGGACTCTCGATCTTCACGTTCTCCTTCCTATATACGGCGATGCTGAAGCCGCTGCCCCTCCCGGCCGGCGACCGCATCGTGGCCGTTCAGCAGTCCACTCCCGGCGCGCCCTTCATGTTCGACGTCATGGACGTCGCCGCGATGCGTCCCGCGATCACGACCCTCACGGAGGTCGGCGCGTTCGCCGACGCCGACGTCGTGATCGGCGACGAGCGGCACCGCAAAGTGCTGGCCGCCAAGCTCGCCGAGCCGAACATCTTCTCGGTCACGCGCACGAAGCCGATTCTCGGCCGCGCGTTCACGTCTGAAGATCAGGCGGTGGGCGCCGAGCGAGTGATCGTGCTGAGCTACTGGGCGTGGACGACGGTGTTCGGCGCCGACAGCACGATCGTCGGCCGGACAACCCCGCTGAACGGTACGTTCACGCGAGTCATCGGCGTGATGCCGGAAGGCTACGGCTTCCCGGTTGCGGCCGAGGCATGGATGCCCCTCGGCACCGACCTGCTCGCGACGCAGACGCCGGGGGTGCAATTCGTCAGTCTCTACGCGCGGTTGGCCAACGACGCGACGCCGGCACAGGCCCGCGCCCAGCTCACGCCGCTGCTCGACCGCGCGCGCCGCCAACACCCGCCGGCGACGAACGCGCCTTTGCAACCGGCGAGCGTCGACGTTCTCTCGTTCCCGATGGCGCAGATCGGCGAGCAGGCGCCGCTCGTCCTCGCCGTCCTCAACTTGCTTGCGACGCTCATCCTGCTGCTCGCGTGCATCAACGTCACCAATCTCCTCCTCGCCCGGGCGAACGAGCGCGCCCGCGAGACGGCGGTGAGACTCGCGCTCGGCGCCTCGCGTGGCCGGCTGATCGTCCAGAGCATGTGGGAGAACGGGTTCATCTGCCTGCTCGGCGGGGCGCTCGCCACGGCGATCGCCGGCTGGGGACTCGACGCGATCAACCACTGGCTGCAGATGAACCTGCCGCGCAACCTCGCGTTCTGGTGGGTCTGGCATCTCGACCGTACCGCGCTCCTCTCGGCATGCGGATTCGTGACCGTGACGATCGCGGTGCTCGGCGCGGTGGTCTCGGCGCGCGTGGTGAACACCGAGTTCAACGCCGTGCTGCGGGACGGGACCTCGCGCGGCGGGAGCCGGAGGGAGGGGCGCATCGCGCGCGCGCTGGTCATCACCCAGGTCGCCGCCGTCACCGTGCTGATGTTCTTCGGCGTGATGTCGAGTGTCGTGGCGTATCGCGTCGCGCACGTGGACGTCGGGTACGACACGCGGCGGCTGCTCGCGGCGGCCCTCGAGCCGCCGCGCGACCGATATCCGACGCGCGAGGCTCGCGCCGCGTTCTACGAGCGGGCCTCGGACCGCCTCACGAGGAGCGCGTCGGTCGGCGGCGTGCTCCTTCTCGCCCACCTCGCCGATCCCGCGGACCGCGAGGCATCCGCGCGTCCCGGTGTCGCGAGCCCGCGCGCGTACGTCGCGGGCGTGCAGGGCAACCTGTCGACCGTCGGCGTGGCCATTCGTATGGGCCGCGCGTTCGACGCCGGCGACAACGCGAACGGCTCGCCGGTGGCGATCGTCAGCGAGGCGCTCGCCCGCGAGCATTGGCCCGCGCGCTCGCCGATCGGCGAGCGGATCCGCCTCGCGGCGGACAGCGGAATCACCGAGTCGCGCATCGTGGTGGGCGTGGCGAGCGATGTTCTGATGGGGAATCCGTTCGAACGGCGCACCGCGCTCGCCGTCTACGTTCCGCTTCGCCAGACCGACGCTCCCTTCAGCGGAGTCCTGTTTCGACACCAAGCCGACGTCGCCTCGGCGCAGGGCGATCTCTATGCGACGCTCGCGGAGATCGATCCGCGCCTTCTCCCGCCGAGTGTGCAGCCGTACGAGGAGATCCTCGAGAAGACGGCGCTCATCGCGCGCTCCGTGACGAAGCTGTTCGCGATGTGCTTCGGGTTCGCGCTGCTGCTCGCCGTGAGCGGGACGTACGGGCTGATGGCGCGGTCGATCGGCCAGCGCACGCGTGAGATCGGGATCCGCCGGGCACTCGGCGCCACGGAGGGAGGGCTCATACGGTTGCTGCTTGGCCAGGGCGGCCGGCAACTGGGGGTCGGTGTCGCGATCGCGCTGCCGGTGATGATCGCCGTGGGTGTCGGCTTCGCGACGCAGTTCCCGGTCGGCTACACGGTGCCGATCGTCTCGGCACTCGGCGTAGGTGCAGCGATCGTCGGCGTCGTGCTGCTGGCGACGTGGATACCAACGCGCCGCGTGCTGTTGATTTCGCCTAGAGAGGCGATTTGGCGGGATAGAGTTTAGCGGCGCCGGCGTTGCGGAGTGCGGGGCGTGCTGAGGGACTGACGCGCGACGTGGGGAGAGGTGCGGCGTTCACGCGCGTGCGGAGGCTCTAAACGGCGCAACGGCCGGGGCTGCGGAGTGCGGGGCGTGCGGAGGGAACTGACGCGCGACGTGGGGAGAGGTGCGGCGGGCGGAATCGTGCGGGGGCTTTACGACGCAACAGCCGACGCGCAGCAAATGAGCGTGCGGGGAATTGTGCCCACGTGAGCAGATACGGTGGTGGCCCCAGCGCGTCGGCGGCCTACCCTGCGCTCATGTCGATACCAGAGCCCTCCGACGAGCAACTCGAATGGGAGAAAACGTGCTCTCGCGCGATCACCTCCGACACCGTTTGGAAACTAGACGCGTATCGCTCGGCGCTCTTCCTGATCCGCTGCGCGAGAGCTGATCTCCGATCAATCCCGGGAATCCGTCCCGACGACGAGCTCGGCGTCCAGCTGCTGGCCGCCGCGGCGTCCGTGAGCGCGCACATCGGTGAGGGATACGGACGCTGGACGCTGGCCGATCAGCTCAAGTACCTGGGCTACGCCCTCGGGTCGGTGCGCGAGTGCATGTCATGGTACGAAGCTTTGCGCGACCGGTTGTCCGACGCCGTCGTGGATAAGCGCGAAGCGCTGATCGCGAGAACGCGGGCGCTTACTCTGGGGTACATTCGCTCGCTGCGACAAAAGCGTGGTAAGGACTGAGCGCGACGCTGGTAGTTTGGTTTTTGCGCCGTTAATCACCCCGCACGATTCCGCTCGCCGCACCTCTCCCCACGTCGCGCGTCAGTTCCCGCCGCACGCCCCGCACGCCGCAGCGCCGGCAGTTGCGCCGTTAGCCCCCCCGCCGTTAGCCACTCCGCCGTTAGCCACTCCGCCGTCAGCAGCTCCGCACGTCGCCCGCCGCACCTCTCCCCACGTCGCGCGTCAGTTCCCGCCGCACGCCCCGCACCCCGCAGCGCCGTCAGTCGCTCCGCAGCGCCTCGATGGGATCAACATTGCTCGCGCGGCGCGCTGGCATATAGCTGGCTAAGACGCCCATCGCGATCATCGTGAGCGACATCGCAGCGAACACCTACGGATCCACGGCTTTCACATCATAGAGCAGCGTCCCAAGCAGCCGCGTCGAGCCGAGGGCCGCGCCGACGCCAATCACCACGCCGATGAGTACCACCTTTGCTCCCTGCGCAACGACCTGCCGGCGCACCACCGCCGCGGTGGCGCCGAGGGCCATGCGCACGCCGATTTCGCGCGTGCGCTGGGCCACGACGTAGGACAGCACGCCGTAGAGCCCGACCACTCCCAGGAGCAGCGCTAGCGCCGACACCACGCCGAGTGTCAGCGTCGTGAACGACAGCTGGATCATCGAGCGGCGGGTGAGGAACTCCATGGTGAACTCGCGATACACCGGCGCTTCTGGCGCGAACTCGCGCACGAGCGCGCGAACCTCCCGCCTTAGCATCTCGGCGCGCGGCGACTTCACGACATACGCCGGCGAGCCCATGCCCCACGCGGTCGGTGCCGGGCCGGTGAGCGGGAAGTAGACGATCGCCTGGCCGGCCTCCCGCCAGTCGTTTTGCTTCACGTCGCCCACGACGCCGATAACGGTGAAGGCGAGGGTGTCCTGGTTGCCGAAGCGAGGACGGATGCGCCGCCCGAGCGGATTCTGGTTCGGCCAGAGCTTTTCCGCGGCCGAGCGGCTGATCACCACGTTGGAGTTCGGCGTGACGGCTTCCTGGTTGCTGAAGGCGCGGCCCTGCAGCATCGGGATGCTCATCGCCTTGAAGTAGTCGCCCCCCGTGAAGTTCATGTTGAGCAGCGCGGGCTGCGCGTCGCTCGACATTTCGTCGGTGCGAAAGCGGATCTGGTTGGTGCCCTCGTCGAGCGGGATGTTGTTCACGACGCCGACGGCGGTCACACCCGGCAGCGCGCGCAAGCGGTCCATGACGCGGAGGTGCAGATTCCCCAGCGAGGGCCCGTCACGCAGCCCCGGCTGCTCCGGCGCGTATTGGAACGTGTAGACGTCGCGGACGTCGTAGCCGGGATTCACCTGTCTCAGTCGCTGGAAGCTCTCGACCAGTAGTGCCGAGCCGATGAGCAGGATCAGCGCGAGCGCGGTCTGCCCGACCACGAGCAGGTCGCGGCCCCAGGAACGTCCGCCCGTGGAGCCGCGTCCACCGTCGCGAAGCGCCGTCAGGTCCGGCGACGACGCGCGCAGCGCGGGGGCCGCGCCGCAGGCGAGGGCGACGAGCACCACGAGCCCGAATGTCGTGGCGAGCGTCGGGACGTCGAGCCCCACCTGGCCGAGCCGCGGAATGCCTTCCGGTGCCGCGCGGAGGAAGATCGGCAGCGTGATCGCGGCGAGGACGAGCGCGAGAACGCCGGACGCAAGCGCGACGGCGAACGCTTCCGCCATCTGGAACCGTATGAGCTGCGCGCGCGACGCGCCGATCGCGCGGCGCACGGTGAGGTCGCGTCGCCGCGACTCGGCCCGCACCAGGAACAGGTTGGCGACGTTGGCGCACGCGATCAGGAGCACCACGGCCACCGCGCCGAGGAGAACGAAGAGCGATGTCCTCAACGTGGGCCCGACGACGCCGTCCATCATCGGCAACACCACCGCGCGGTGCTGATT
>Ga0137314_1000393_pt1 | contig 12927 bp, 10 predicted proteins | sample EasRivERMZT199_2_FD_102289 | JGI IMG/M metagenome (GOLD analysis project Ga0137314, IMG submission 102289) | Soil microbial communities from meander-bound floodplain in the East River, Colorado, USA - East River MetaG ERMZT199_2 | ecosystem: Environmental > Terrestrial > Soil > Floodplain ... | reverse complement strand
CTCAGCCTCGTCAACGTGGTGCTGCTCATCGTGCCGCTCGCGAACGTGGTGTTCGGCGCGATGTATCTGTACGGCGCCCGCGAGTTCGTCGAACTGCTTCTCGCGCAGCCGGTGCGGCGGCGTGAGCTCTTCGCGGGACTGTATCTCGGGCTCGTGGCGCCCGTGGCCGCGGCGTCGGTCGTCGGTATCGCAGCGCCCCTGGTACTACAGGGCGCCACGCTCGCCACACTGTGGGTGGGTGCAATCGTCGCCATGGTGAGCGTGGCGTTGAGCGCCGTGTTCACCGGCATCGCCGCGGTCATTGCCTACCGCATCGACGACCGCGTGCGCGGGCTGGCGGCGGCACTCGGCGTCTGGCTCACCCTCGCCGTCGTGTACGATGCCTTCGTGTTGCTCGCCGCGGTGCAGTTCGCGGCCTTTCCGCTCGAGCGTCCCATCCTCGGGCTCATGATCGCCAACCCGATCGACCTCGCGCGGCTCGTGCTCCTGCTGCAGTTCGACGCCGCCGCGCTGCTCGGGTACACCGGCGCGGTGTTCGAGCAGTTCTTCGCCGGCACGGCCGGTGTGCTCGTGGCCGGCGGAGCGATCGCGGCGTGGTCGGTAGTGCCAGCGCTCGTCGGCGCCCGGCGTTTTCGACGCAAGGACTTCTAACCTCAACCATTCAGGTCTCTATATGACTCGATATACCATTCTTCCCGTGGCCGCCGCGCTGGTCCTCGCCGCCTGCGGCACTTCCGACAAGACCCCGTCGCAAGCCGCTCCGGGTGCGCCCGCCGCCGCCAAAGCCGCATCGCCCACCGGCAAAGTGATCACGGTGGAGATGATCACCGACGACAAGGGCAATTACTTCAAACCGGCCAAGGTCGAGGCCCATCCGGGCGACATCGTTCGCTTCACGCTCACAATGGGAGTGCACAACGTGCACTTCCTCCCGGACTCAAACCCTGGCAAACAGGGGCTGCCCGCGGCGAGCGAATTCCTGCAGCTCCCCGGACAGACGTTTGATTTCGTCGTCAACCTCGCGCCAGGGCACTACTACTTCCAATGCGATCCCCACGCGCTCCTCGGCATGCAGGGGCATCTCGAGGTGGAAGACGAGAAGCGGTGATCGCGCCGAAAACAGCAGGACGCTGAACACACTGATCACGCAGGGCGGCGCTGCAACAGCGGCACCAAGGAACTCTCGTTGATTGTCGATTGGCCTTGTCCGCTCTGTCGGATCCCACTGACCGCGTCACGCTGGTGCTGCGACGCTCTGCGCACTCTGCGCAATCTGCGTCCAGTGGTTCGTCGGCAAGTCACAGCCCGCCGGGCTTCCATGAAGATCCCAACGAAAGCAGATCCCTCGCGGAGTTTACGCTGAGGAGCGCAAGCGACGTAGGGCTCGGGATGACAGCTAAAACAGCCCCACCTTGCCGCGCACCGACGCGATCAACTTCTCGGGATCGTAGCCGACGCCCTGCTTGAAGACGATCTCCACCTTACGCACGTCCTCGATGCGCGACGAGGGATCGCCGTTGATCACAAGAAAATCGGCCTGCTTTCCGACGGCGAGCGAACCGACCTTGTCGCCGCGGCCGAGGTACGTCGCGCCATTCAGCGTTCCGATCTTGATCGCCTCGAGCGGAGTGAAGCCGCTCTCGACGAGCAGTTCGATCGCGCGCTGGTTGGAGTAGCCCGGCAGCACGCCTCCGCCGCCCGTCGGATCGGTGCCGGTGATCAGCAGTCCGCCAGCGCGAGCGAATGCAACTTCCAACGCGCGCGCCTTGGGAAAGAGCGTCAGGTACGGTGAAGTCGTATTGCGCGCGGTGGCGGTGTAACGCTGCATGAACTGGTCGCGAAGCTGCGGCTCGAGCACGTCGAGCCCCGGAGGCAGCGGGCGGCCGGGCACGAACGTCTCGAAGATCGTGAGCGTCGACGTGAGCGCGACGCGCCGCCGGACCAGCTCCGCAATGAGCGAACGCACCGCCTCGCTGGTCGGATCGATGGCGGCGAGCGCTGCCTGTCCGGTATTCCCTCTGGGACACGTGTCGGGTTGCTTGTCGGCGACGAAATCGGTGGCGGCGAAGAATCCGTGCTCAAGATTGTCGATCCCGAGCGTGGCGGCCTCGCGGTAAGTCACGGAACAGAGGTGGCCGGTGACCTTGAGTCCGCGCTTGTGCGCTTCGTCGATCGCCGCGCCGAGTTGATCGCGCGTGATGTACATGTACGCCTTGAACGACGTCGCGCCGGCATCTGCCCAGAAGTTGACGAACCGGCGTGCGTCGGCCGCGTCCTTGAGGTCGTACAACTGTGCGATGCCCTGCCCCGCGCCTTGCAGATAGGGTGCGGTGGCGTCGATCCACGGACCGGGTTTCTGTCCGGCGTCGATGGCGCGTTTGATCGCGAGCTCGCCGAAGCCGTTCATGTTCCCGCCGGTGCGCATCGACGTCACGCCGCCGGCGAGATACAGGCGCGTGAAACTCTCGACCAAATTCCCGTAGACGCCCCCTCCGGTCGGGTAGTACAGATGCTCGTGGACCATGACGAGCCCTGGCATCACCGACTTTCCCGTGAGGTCGATCACCTGTGCGCCGGTCGGGACGGAGACGGATGCGGCATCGCCGATCGCCGCGATTACCCCGTCGCGAACGATCAGCGTTTGGTTCTCGCGTGCCGCGGCACCCGAGCCGTCGATGACGCGCGCGTGCGTGAGCGCGACGACGCTGGTGTCGATCCGCACGTATTGGCGTACCGCGTTGGACAGCGTGGGGCGCTGGGCCGCGGCCGGCGCGGCGGTTGCGAGCGCCGCGACCACTGCCCAGGAGCGTGCGCGCATTACTTCGCCTCCTCGCGCGCCTTCACGCCGCGGATGGCCCCCTCGATCATACGGTTCAGCGCCGCGACGGACAGTCCGCCCTGATCGGTGGGGGGAATCGTCGCGAAGCCGATGGCCGACGCCTTCTGGTAGCGGCGGAAGATCTGCTCGAAGAGGCGCGCGAGCTGCTCGCTCGACGGCCCGTTCGGCACCTTGTTCCCGTGCGACATCACCTCGCGCGGGTCGAGGACGTCCATATCGATGTGGATGTAGATCTTGTCGACCAAGCGGTTCAACCGATCGAGCTGCGCGAACACCGCCGGGCTCATCGTACGCAGATCGTCGACGCTCAGCTGTTCAATTTGCGAGTTGTCCAGGAGCGACTGCTCGAGCGGATCGGTGAGCCGCACGCCGGCCATGACGATGTGCCGGTCGGAGAGCGGCGGATCGAGATGCGCATCCTGGCGCATGACCGTGAGGGCGCGTCCGGTCGCGATCGCGACGGGCATCCCGCCGACTGAACCGCTGCGTGTCGTCTCCGGCGTGTTGAAGTCGGGGTGAGCATCGAGCCAGAGCATCCCGATCTTGATCGGCTCACGCGTCGGCCCGGAGTGCTGGAGTCCGGCGACCAGCCCGGGCATCGACGGACAGGTCGCGAGGAGTCCGACGGTGAAGTAGCCGTCGCGTTCGTTCTTGGTGACGATGTCGGCGAAGTGGCCGAGCGCCATGCCGAGTCGCTTCCACGCGCCGTACTCGGTGGTCTCATCGGGCGTGAGCGCCGACTCGTCGATGCGCACGGTGGCGCCGAGCGCGGCGAGGCGTTCCTGGATGCCGCCGTTCGCCATGGTGGTGGGCCCGACGGACGTGCCGGTCGGGGAGAACGGCTGCTTGGCGAGGGCGACGCGAAGTTTTCCATTCGCGTCGGTGTATCGCTGGGCCGCGGCGGACGGCGGCAGGGCCAGGGCGGCGGCCGCTCCGAGAACGAGGATTCGCATGGGGGCGAATCTGGCGCACAGAGTCGGGTACGGCAACGCTGGGTTCTTCCGGGAATTCCGGGAGACGGGCTGTGATTTGGCGACCAACCGCTGGACGCAGATTGCGCAGAATGCGCAGAGCGTCGCAGCAGCACCGTGACCCCGGTCAGCAGGATCACGGTACGGTGGACATGGCCTTGGGCACAATCAACGAAAGTTCCTTGGTGCCGCTGTTGCAGCGCCGCTCTGCGTCATCAGCGTTTTCAGCGTGCTGCTGTTTCGGTCTGGGGGTCGGTCAGGCCGTCTTTCTGCCTTCCAGCTTCCACGACTTCCGCCCCTGCAAGATTTCGCCCGTGAGCCCAGTTTCGGTCGGCTTGAACGTCACCGTCGCCACGCCGTCGGCAGTTCTGAGCCGTGCCGTGATGACCCCGTTGGTCACCGACAGCAGTTGCATCCCCGACGCCGGCGATCCGTCGGCGATGAACGTCGCCTCGAGGCACCCCTCGAGCCGCTCGAACAACACCAGCGCCTCGATCGGCGCCGTCTTCTCCGCCGTGACCACGACCCGATACGTTCCAGTCTTGATCGTCTGGTCGCAGGGTGGTCGTGATCCTTCGCGCGGCTGGGCGCGTAATGGGGCGACGAACAGAAGCGTCGCGGCGGTTGCGAGGTAGACAGCACGTGCGGTGCGTAGCATCATCCCTCCCGATGTGAAGCGCGCATTCCTCTGACAACGGACATCTCGTGAAGGTTTCCTACGACCGCCGGCCAGTTATGTTGCGCCGGTATCGTTAAAGAAGTTGTAAGAATGCACCTTACCGAGCTGTTCGATCTGTCGTTGACCGGCCGCGCCGAACGTGTCGCGCTCGAGTACCTGTCGCCCGACGGCGCCATCCGGTCCCTCACCTTCGGCCACATCGAAGCGCGCGCGAGCCGCATGGCCAGCGAGCTGGCGCAGCGCGGCCTCGCACGCGGCGACCGGTTGTGCGTCCACCTCGCCAACTGCGTCGAGTTCATCGACCTCTTTCTCGCCTGCGTCCGGCTCGGCGTCATCTTCGTGCCGATGAACGTGCTCTACCGCGAGCGCGAGCTACGACACATCATCGCCGACGCCGACCCGGCTGCGGTCGTGATCTCGAACGGCTCGGACGCGGTCTATCCCGATGGCGCCAGGCTGTGGACGATCGATTCACTCGCCGACGCCGCCGCCCACCGGCCGGCAACGCGCGTCGTCGCTCCGCTCGACGGCGACACGCCCGCGGTAATCGTGTACACCTCGGGGACCACCGGGCTCTCCAAGGGCGCCGTGTTGTCGCACAACAACCTCGCCGCGAACGGGATCAACGCCGCGACGTGCTGGCGGTTCACGGACGCGGACCGCTACCTGGCCGTGCTGCCGCTCTTCCATGTCCACGGACTCGGCAACGGCGTACATGCCTGGCTCGTGAGCGGATGCCGCATGCGGCTCGTCGAGCGCTTCGACCACCGGACGGCAGCCGCGCTGTTCGCCGAATTCGCGCCTACTGTGTTTTTCGGCGTTCCCACCATCTACATGCGCCTACTCGACCCGTCCGTCGTCTCCGACGACGCTGCGCATGCGATCGGACGCGCCGCGCGGTTGTTCGTGTCGGGGTCGGCGCCGCTGCCGGCGCACGTCCACGAGGCGTTTCACCGGCGCTTCGGCCATACCATCCTCGAGCGCTACGGGATGAGCGAGACGCTCATGATCATGACCAATCCATATGAAGGCGAGCGTCGCGCCGGCACGGTGGGGTCGCCCTTTCCCGGCGTGTCCGTCCGACTCCTCGACGACAGCGGCGCCGACGTCGCGGACGGAGACGTCGGCGAGGTCTGCGTGCGCGGCCCGAGTGTGCTGCGGGAATACTGGCGGCGACGCGACGCCACCGCGTCGGCGTTCATCGATGGCTGGTTTCGCACCGGCGACCTCGCGGTGCGCGCGAGCGACGGATATTTCACGCTCCGCGGGCGCCGCGGCGACATGATCATCTCCGGTGGTTTCAACATCTACCCGCGCGAGATCGAGGAGCTCTTGCTGGAAAATGCCCGCGTACGCGAAGCCGCCGTCGTTGGCGTGACGGACGAGACCCGCGGCGAAGTGCCGGTCGCCTACGTCGTCACCGATCCCGCGCTCGACATGGACGAGCTGCGCGAGCAGTGCCGGCGTCAGCTGGCGTCGTTCAAACTCCCACGCGCCTTCGTCCGCGTCGACGCGCTGCCCCGCACCGCGCTCGGCAAAGTGCAGAAGCACTTGTTGCCTCCGGTCACCGCATGACGCCTGCGGTCCTCGCCCTCATCGCTCTGATCGTCGCGATCGTCGTCAGCATGACGTCGCGCATCAACGTCGGCATCCTCTCGATCGCGCTCGCCTGGCTGATCGGCGTTTATGGGGCGCACATGAAGCCGGAGGCGGTGATTGCCGGCTTTCCGGCGACCCTCTTCATCACGCTCGCCGGCGTGACTCTGCTCTTCGCCGTCGCCAAATCGAACCGAACGCTCGACGTGTTGGCGTATCGGGCGGCGCGCTTCGTTCGCGGCAACGCCGGGCTCTTACCGCTGGTATTCTTCGCGCTCGCCTGCGCGATTGCGACGGTCGGACCGGGCGCGATCGCCAGTGTCGCCCTCGTCGCGCCGATCGCCATGGCCGCCGGTGCGCGCGCCGGCGTGCCGAACTTTCTCACGGCCGTGATGGTCGGCACGGGCGCCAACGCCGGCAACCTGTCGCCGATCAGCGCCGTGGGCGCGATGGTCGACGGCATCATGGTCAAGATCGGCCTTCCCGGCCACGAGTGGCGCGTGTGGGCCGCGAGTTTCTTCGCGCACGTGCTCGTCGCCGCGGCGGCGTACACGATCTTTGGCGGCGTGCGTCTGTTCCGCGCCGGCCGCACCGTCGAGCCCGACGTCGGCACGGCAACCCTCGACCGGCGTCACCTCATCACGATCGGCATTACAGCCGCGTGGGCCCTCGCCGCCATCGTTTGGCGGGTGAACGTGGGACTCAGCGCCTTTGCCGCCGGCGCGGCGCTCATTCTCCTCGGGATGGCCGACGAGCAGGACGTCATCCGGCGCGTTCCCCTCGACATCATCTTCATGGTCACCGGCGTGACCGTGCTGATCGGCGTGCTCGAGGCCACCGGGGGCATGGAGCTGTTTACCGGGATGCTGGCGCGGGTTTCGAGCCCGGCGTCGCTCAACGCGGTGATCGCCTTCGTCACCGGCGTGATCTCGACATATAGTAGCACGTCGGGCGTGGTGCTCCCGGCCTTCCTACCGATGGTGCCGGGACTCGTCCGTCAGGTGGGCGGCGGCGATCCGCTGGCGGTCGCGCTCTCGATCAACGTCGGCTCGTCGCTCGTCGACGTCTCTCCGCTCTCCACACTCGGCGCCCTGTGCGTCGCGGCGGTAGTCGACCGCTCCACCGCGCGCGACCTGTTCAAGAAGCTGTTGATCTGGGGGCTATCGATGGCCGTGGTCGGTGCGGTGTTGTGCGGGCTATTCGCGAATGCGTTCGCGCGCGCATAGGAAGTGGAAACGGGCGAACGGGCGAGCGGTGACCAGCGGAACACCAAACGGCAAAAGGATACGGATCTGAACGGATCGAACGGATTTGAACGGATCAAAGCAGCTAATGAATGTCGAGTGGCTGGTGGTGCCATCCAACGTTCCTCTTAGCTGCGACCGAAGTAATCCGTTCAAATCCGTTTAGATCCGTTCAGATCCGTATCCTTTTGCCGTTGCAGTTGCTGTTGTTTTTTGGGCGCTAAAATCAATGGGGTCAGACTCCATTGATTCTCGATATTCAATGGAGTCTGACCCCATTGATTCTTAGTGGCCAGACGCGACCAACGTCACCTTGAACACGTCGAGGGCCTTCTTCATCTCCTCCATCGTACCGACGGACACGCGGACGTGCGTCGGCAGCGCCGGGAACTGGCGCCCCACGGCGACGTTGTGCTTCACGCACTCGAGCTTGAACGCTTTGGCGTCGCGGTGGATGTCGAACATCATGAAGTTCGCTTCGCACTGCGCGACCTTGTAGCCGGCGTTCTCGAAGAACTTCTTCGTATAGGCGCGCGTCGCGCGGTTCTTCTTCTGCTCGGCGGCGATGTGCTGCGTGTCGCCAATCGTGGTCGCCGCGGCGGCGAGCGCAAGCTGGTTGACGTTGGAGCCGAGGAGCCAGGACGACATCTTGGCCAGCGTCGCCGGCTGCCCGATCGTGTAGCCCGCGCGCAGGCCGGCCATCCCGAACACCTTCGAGAACGTCCGCGTCACGACGACGCGCGGATTCGCTAGCGCCAGCGGGATGACCGTGCCGTACGACGGCTCATCGACGTACTCGTGATAAGCCTCGTCGATCAGAATCGTCGTCTGCGGGGACGCCTTGAGCACCTGGTCGACGAACGCGATCACATCGGCTTTGCCGTGAACGGTCGCCGTCGGGTTGTTGGGATTGCAGAAATAGACGAGACCCGCACCCTTCGCGGCATCCGCCGTGGCGTTCAGATCGATCTTGAGCTCGGAGTCCACGCGCGGGGAGACCACTTTGGTCCCGATGAACTTGGCGAAGTTCGCCGGCGCCTCGAACGTGGGCTCGGGGGACACGAGCGGCTTGTCGGGGGACGTGAACCCCTGCACGGCCGCGCGCAGCAACTCACCGGAGCCGCAGCCGAGGATGACGTTCGCCGGCTTCATGTCGCCGCCGTGCACCTTGATGATCGCCGCGATGAGGTCGTCTTCCCCCTTCACGGGATACCGGTTCGAGCGCGAGAGCGCGTTTCTGATCGAGGCGAGCGCGCGCTCCCCCGGTCCGCCCGGATTCTCATTGCTGTCGAGTCGGATCATCCCGGGCCGCTCGGCGAGGAGCCGATCGGCCCGCCGATCCGACACGCCCTGAAACGCGTACGCGGACTCACGTCCGCGCCACGACACGAGCGGAAACCCGAGAACGCCGGCGCCACCGACGCCAAGCGTAGCGATGAACGAGCGACGAGAGGGCATGGGGGAGCTCCGAGGGAGTTATCGAGAAATTAGCTGCTGATGGGCGTTTGGGCGTGTGGGCATGTGGGCCTACTCGCCCACTCGCCCACTCGCCCACTCGCCTACTTCAGCGTGAGTTTCTGCAGCCGCCAGTTCAACAGCTCCGCGACATAGAGCTCCTTGTCCGACGGGCACGCGATCTGGTGGATCCAGCCGAACTGCTTCACCTCTTTGCCCGCTTCGCCAAGCACGCCGACGACCGTGCCGTCGAGCGTGAGTTTATAGATGCGCCCCGGCACCGCATCGGACACGAACAGATATTGCGTCGGGCCCGGCGTGATGCACATCGCCCACGGGGCGCCGGAGACCGACAGGGTGTTCGGTCCGGGCGCGGCGCCGAACATCACATTCGGCTCTTTGGTGAATGGCACGTCGATCGTGAACTGGCGAAGGAAGTTGCCGTCGCCGTCGAACACCTGCACGCGGCGGTTCGAGCGGTCGCCGACGTAGACGTTCCCCTTCGCGTCGCTGGCGATTGTGTGCAGAATATTGAACTGGCCCGGGTCGGTGCCGCGCTCGCCCCACGTCTTCACCCACCGGCCGCGCGGATCGACCTTGACCACGCGCGAGTTGTTGTAGCCGTCGGCGACGTAGATGTTGCCCGCCGGATCCAACGCTACGTCGGTCGGACGGTTGAAGCCGCCCCAGTTCGGTCGCGGGATCGTATTCCCCGCCGGGGGCGCCTCGACCGCTTCGGCGCGCCGGCCGAGCACGAGCGTCACGCGCCCCGCGGGGTTGAACTTCACGATCATGTTGCTGCCTTCGTCCGTCGCCCAGACGTTGTCGTCCTTGTCGATGCGGATGGTGTGGGCGAACGCGAAGCCGTAGAGATCCTTGCCGATCTCACGGACGAACTGCCCGGTGGGACCGAACTCGAACAGCTGCGCGGACGACGCGCCGTGGATGCTGCTGCGTGCGCCCGTCCGGCTGAACACGAAGACGTGTCCCTTCGAGTTCAGCGCGACGCCGGCGACCTCGCCGAGGTGGATCGAGGGGGGGAGCTTGAGAAAGTCGATGTTGCCATCGAAGCGGATCTCTGGCACGCTCTGCTGCGCACCGGCCGCCGACGCGGCCAGGGCGATCGCGACAAGACTGGACCAACGGGGCATGATGGGGTCTCCGTGAGACGACACCGGCGACACCGCGCCGCCGGCTCAGAGCGATAGAGTACTGCGCGGGGCGTAAGTTTGCATCTCGGCCAGCCGGTACGCCGGCTCGATCGCCGCCAGCTTCGCGGTCACCTGGGCGCGGGAGCGCTCGTCGCCGGGGGGCATGGCCTCGAGCCGTTCGCGGAGCGTCGCCAGCGCCCGGGCATAGGCCGGCTGGGCGAGCGTGAGGAACTGATCGTAGCTCAGATCGAAGGCCGCCTGAATACCGACGAGATGAAGGTCTTCCGCGTCGGCCATGAAATCATTCTCGAGGTCGGCGGAGAGAGAACCCTCGAGCAGTGCGGCGACCTCATCGCGACGGTGCTGGAAAAACGATCCGTCGGCGATGCGCAGCGCGCCGGTGAGCAGACGGAGATCGACCACGTCGTCGATGGTGAGCGGCGCGTCCATCAGTCGGTGTCGCGCGTAGTCGAGCACGAGATCGAGCAACTGGCCGCGGAACGCGGGGTCGCTCGCTACGTCGAATTGCGCGATCCGCGCATCGAAGCCGGCCGGATCCAGTCCACCGTCCGCCAACCACTGCGCCACGTCACCTACCGCCCCTCGATTTTCTTGCGACGTAACCCAGTGCTTGAAGAACGTGGGAATCCGCTCGAGCTCCGACGCCATGGCGGCCTCGCCGTGGTAATGAAGCCCGCATGTTATGTGTGTCCGACGTTCGCGTAAAGAGTTTTTCGCGGAGTTTTTTTGCAGAACGCGCCGCGAAAAACTGATGCGTGAGCGCGACAGTTTTTGGTCACGAGTAAACATGAATTGGTGCGCGTGTGCACCGTTAACCGCCAAAGCGTCGCCACGACGGATGCTTTGCACCGTGAAGTGAGCGCGCGCAGAAGCAGGGTCGGCCGCCATAAGCCGCAAGCACCGCTTGGCTTGCGCGGTCAGTCCATCCTTCCGCTCCAGCCCGGCTCCCGGTATGCTTCCCCTACACGCGAATCCCGTGACGGAGACTCAATGATGCGCAAACTATCGTTGTTCGCTCTGGTGTTGTGCGCCGCTTCGTGTAAGTCCGGCGGCACTCCACCAGCGCCGCAGCCCATCACGCAGCCCGCAGCGCGGCCCGCGGCACCGCCGACAGCCCCACCGCAGACCTCGGCGCCTGGCGCCGGCAACGCAGCGACGGCCCCCGCGGCACCGGTCGACACCAACCCCGCGCTCAATGGGCAAGTCCAGAATCAGCTGCGCGCCATCGCCGGCCGCGAGAACGAACCGGCGACCGCGGTATTCAAGAATGTTCAAGTCCTGAAGTCGTTGACGGCCGGACAGTTCCTCCGCATGATGGGCAGCTTCACCCGCGCGACCGGTGGCCGGTGCTCCACCTGCCACGTCGCCGGCGACTGGCCCAACGAGACCAAGCCGCAGAAGCAGGTCGCCCGGCAGATGGTCGAGATGGTCGAGGTGGTCAACACGCGGATCAAAGGCATCCAGGGGATCCGCGGCCAGGATGCTCGCGTCGGGTGCTTTACCTGCCATCGCGGGCTGGCGCAGCCGGCACCGTAGTCCGTCCCTGGCGCGGCTGATCGCCGCGACCGAACCCAAACCCCCGGCGGCCATGAACCTTTGGCCGCCTGGGGTTGTCTTATTGGAACATCCGCCGTGTGCCGCCCGTACGGCGTGGGTCCCATACATCGCCAGGCATGCAAATCCTGCTCAACCTCAGGCTCGCCCTTCGCACGCTCTTCAAGACGCCGTTCGTGACCGTGGTCGCGATCCTTTCGCTGGCACTCGGCATCGGCGCCAATGCGGCGATCTTTTCGATGTTCGACGAGATCCTGCTGCGGTCGCTTCCGGTCGTGGACCCGACGCGCCTCGTCAACCTGGCGGCGCCCGGACCCCAGCAAGGGTCGAACTCGTGCAACCAGGCCGGCGACTGCACCGAAGTGTTCAGCTATCCCATGTTCCGCGACCTCGAGAAGGCACGAACAGCCTTCAGCGGGATCGCCGGCCACGTCAGCTTTGGCGTCAACATCGCGGCGCAGGGACAGTCGCCCCGCAACGGCGAGGGAATGTACGTCTCGGGCTCGTACTTCCCATTGCTCGGACTGAGACCGGCCCTGGGCCGGTTGTTCACGACGACCGACGACCTCGTGCTCGGCGGCAACTACGTCGCCGTGTTGAGCTACTCGTACTGGGAAACGCAGTCCGGGTCCGATCCGGCCATCGTCGGCAAACAGATCACGGTGAATGGACAGAAGCTGACGGTCATCGGCGTGGCGCCAAAGGAATTCAACGGCACCACGCTCGGCGTGCGGCCCTTCGTGTACGTACCGATGTCGATGCGCGGCGTCGTGTCGCCCGGCTGGACCGGCTTCGACCGGCGCAACAGCTACTGGGTCTACCTCTTCGCCCGACTCAACCCCGGCGCGACGATGGAGCAGGCGCTCGCGGCGGTGAACACGGTCTACGGCGGCATCATCAACGAGGTGGAGGTCCCGCTCCAGAAGGGGATGAGCGAGAAAACGCTCACCCAATTCAAGGCCAAGAAGGTCACCCTCGCCGACGGACGCCGCGGCCAGAGCTCGATCCAGCGTGAATCCAAGACCCCGCTCGCTCTCCTGCTCTCGATCACGGGGATCGTTCTCCTCATCGCCTGCGCCAACATCGCCAACCTCCTCCTGGCGCGCGCAGCCAGCCGGCAGATGGAGATGGCGGTGCGCCTGTCCCTCGGCGCCACGCGTCGCCAGCTCATCTCGCAGCTGCTCACCGAATCGGTTCTCCTCGCGGTGCTCGGCGGCGCCGTGAGCATTGTCGTCGCTAAGGGGACGCTGAACGGAATCGCCGCGATGCTCCCCCCCGAGGCGACGACGACGATGGACTTCACCCTGAGTGCGCCTGCCATCCTGTTTGCCGCCGGGCTGTCTCTCGCCACCGGAGTGCTCTTCGGGCTGGTGCCGGCCATCCAGAGCACGCGGCCGGATCTCGTCACGGAGCTGCG
>Ga0137314_1000390_pt1 | contig 12967 bp, 10 predicted proteins | sample EasRivERMZT199_2_FD_102289 | JGI IMG/M metagenome (GOLD analysis project Ga0137314, IMG submission 102289) | Soil microbial communities from meander-bound floodplain in the East River, Colorado, USA - East River MetaG ERMZT199_2 | ecosystem: Environmental > Terrestrial > Soil > Floodplain ... | reverse complement strand
TGTTCTCGATGGTCCGGTCGGCATGCACCGAGCTTCTCCCCACGGCCTCTACGCGAGCTTCCTCAGGCGGGGAGGAGATCAGTTCCTGCGTCCCGGTCGCGGCGGCATAGCCGTTTTTCATGATCAGGAGAACCGCGTCGCCGTGATTGAGCAGGTTGGAGGCGACACCCGAGAGCAGTCCGTTGTGCCAGAATCCCCCGTCGCCCATGATCGCGAGCGGCCGGCGCGCGGACATCGGCCCCACGCCGGCACTGCTCGCGAGGCTCATGCCGTAGCCGAGCAGCGTGTTGCCCTGTGAGAAAGGTTCGAAGGTCGCGAACGCGTGGCAGCCGACATCGACCGAGATGTGCGGCCGACCGACATCCTCGGCGACGAGCTTCATCGCAGAGAATACCGGCCGCTCGGGGCAGCCGATGCAGAAGGTGGGCGGCCGTGCGGGCAGCGTGCCGAGCAGTTGCGCCGCGCGCTCGCGCGAGGCCTCTACGCCTTCCAGCCAGCGCGCGCCGGAGGAGGTCTCGATGCGCGGGGCGTGCCGGGCGAGGAAGCGCGCAAGAGCGCGCACCAGCACCTCGGTCGTGTAATCACCCGCCATCGGCAGCAGGTCTTTGCCGTGGAGCTTCGTCTGAATGTCCGCGCGCCTGAGCGTCGTCGCGATGTCCTGCTCGATGAATTCCGGCTGGCCTTCCTCGACCACGAGCACGGCCGATTTCCCGGCGCAGAACGCGGTGATCTCCTCAGGAACGAGCGGATAGACGACGTTCAGCGCGAAGATGGGAATCTTGCAGCCGCCGAAGTTGTCGGCAAGCTCGAGCACCTGCAGCGCACGCATGAGGTTGTTGTAGAGGCCGCCCTGCACGATGAGACCTGCGGCCGACTCGCTTCCTTCGAACACTTCGTTGAGCTTTTTTTCTGCGATGAACTTGCGTGCCGCGGGCAAGCGCACCGCGGATTTCTTCTTTTCCTGCGGAAAGATCGCCGGAGGGTGAGCAAGCCGCTCGTAGAGAAAATCCGCCGGCCCCTCCATCAGCCTGCGCGTGGACATCGCCGGCGCCCGGTTGTCCTTCGCGGTGAAGCTTCCCTGCACGTGGCAGGCGCGGATCCTGAGCTCCATCATCACCGGCGTGTTCGAGGCTTCAGAGAGCTCGAAGCCCTTTTCGACCATGTCCGCGATCGTCGTCAGGTTCGGGCGCGGGTCGAGCAGCCACATCATCGACTTGAGCGCATACGCATGGCTGCGCTCCTGCGCGACTACGCCGCCCTCGCCGTAGTCCTCGCCGAGAACGATGAGGGCGCCGCCCATCACGCCCGCGCTCGCGAGATAGGAGAGGGCGTCGGCGGCGACGTTGGTGCCCACGATCGATTTCCAGGTGACGGCGCCGCGCACCGGGTAGCTGACCGAGGCGCCGAGCATCGCGGCGGCGGAGGCCTCGCTGGTGCAGGCCTCGACGTGCACGCCCAGCTCGTTCATGTAGTCCTTGGCCTGCACCATGACATCCAGCAGGTGCGACACCGGCGCGCCCTGATAGCCGCCGACATAGGACACGCCGGATTGCAACAAGGCCTTAGTGACGGCGAGGATGCCCTCGCCATGGAAAATCTCGCCGTCGCCGAGCTTCAGCGATTTGATTTCCTCGTGGAAAGATCGTTCCACGATCAGGCGGCGTTCCGATGCTCACCCGGCTTGCGCCGCGAGAACACAATGGGCTTCGGCCTGGGCGGCAGCGGCGCGATGCCGTGCGTCTCCAGCGAGTGCTCGAGCTTGCGCCCTTCCGGGTCGGCAAGCGCCGCCTCGCGCGCCTTGCGGATCGCGTCGATCCGGGCGCGGTCGTCCGGTACCGCGTCGCCCTCGACCAGCGTGTCGAGGATCCTCAGGAAGTTGCCCTTGCCGCGCTGGTGCGTGTCGCCGTAGCCCTTGATCAGCCGGCCGCACAGCGCAATTTCGAGTGCGAGCCCTGCGTCCCGCTTCGCCGCGGCGGCGATCGCGCCGAGCCAGCGGCCGATCAGCGCCTGCTCCTCGTGCCAGCGCGAGGTCAGGGGCCGGAAGGGACGCAGCCAGGCGAGCAGGCGCAGCAGGAAGAAGCCGCTGATGCTGGTGGTCTTGATGTGCATGCCGACGTTGAGCTTTTTCGAAAGACCGCTTGCCTCGGCCAGGTTCTTGAGCGGGCCGGCGAGAAAGCGCGGCAGCACCCCGGTAAGCTCGTCCACGCCGGGCTTCAGGAACTCGACAATGTGCACCGGCTCGTGGGGCTTCGCCTGAACCTCCTCGCGCACGCGCTCGAAACGGCTCCGACGCGTCTTCAGGTCGGCGACGCGGATTATGTCTTCGTAGCACATCCATAGCGCGAGGAAGCGCCCGGTCTCGATCGTCAGCTTGTATCCGTGGGCCGCGCTGTCGAGATTCGCGATCGGCTCGACGCGATCGAGGTAAAGATCGGCGTAATTGCGATCCTGGAAGTCAGCGCAGCGCGCCAGGCCTTCCCCGAGGATGGCGTGGGTTTCATCCGGGAAAGCCGGCCTGAGCGGCTCCGCCGGCGAGCTTCGCAGGCGCTTTTTCTCCTGCGTCGTGGTCATTGGCCCTGCGGCGTGCTCGTAACCCGCGGCGAATCCTTTCAGGCTCGCCTCGGCGCCCTTGCCGCCCGAGCGGATCGCCGCCTCGCAATCGCCGCGCGAGAGCGGCAGCGTTCCGGAGCCGGCCAACGCCCCGAACATCACCGCACTGATCACGGTGCCCGCTGCATTTGCCTGCGCCTGCATGTCGAACAGGATCGCGCGCTTCGCAAGCGCCCGTGCCGCCTTGAGCACGACCTCGCTGTCGAATCGCCCGTCGCCCATCTGCATCTTCTCCGCAACGGTGTAGATACGGTGGGTCGAGGCGATCAGCGTGGTGCGGTCGCGCGTGACGAAGCCGTTTTGCATCGCGCGTCCGGCCTCGAGCAATTCGGAGGCGACCATGACGTCCACGTAGGAGGGCGCGGGGGTCAAGGTCATCACCGGGCGCCTCGTTCCGAGCTCCGAGAGCTTCGCCGGATAGATCTCGACGTAATAAGTGGTGGCGCCGGTGCGCTGGGCCACACCGGGAATCGAGGTGCTCTGCACCGGATAGTCGCGCGCGGTCGCGGCGGCGATGATCCAGTCGGCGAGCACGCCGCCGCCTTCGCCGCCGAGAGCGGCGATCAGGATCGTGATGGGACGTTCGGGTAGCGTCATGATCTTCCTCCTTCGACCGGCTGGAGCCAGACGATGACGGTGTTGCGCAGTCGCGCGGCGAATCTGTCCAAGAGGCTCGGGTTCTGCACGATCTCGGCGCGGAAGAACGAAGGACACAGAACCGCCGCGTGCGCCACTTCACCGCACAGCCCGCAGCCGACGCAGTCGTTGTTGACGTGCGCGACCGGGTCCACCTTGAGCGGATCGCCCGACGCCTTGATGGTGAGCGAGGGGCAGCCCGAGAGCCGGATGCAGGAATGGTCGCCCGAGCATACGTCTTCGTCCACGCCGAAGCGCGTGCGCACCACGCGCTTGCCCGCTTTCAGCGCGGCCGCGATCTGCGGCCGGATCCTGCGCTGGCGCTCGAGCTGGCACTCGGCGTCGGCGATGATGACCTTCAGCCCCTTGTAGGCGCTCGTCATCGCCTCCCTCAGCACCTTCGCCATCTTGGCGACGCGGTAGGTGTACACCGGCTTGATCCACTCGACGCCGATGCCCTTCAGCGCGCGCTCGATGCTCATGTCGCCGGATTTCCACTCGGTCTGGTGCAGCGAGGAAGGGATGTTCTGCGTGCCGGTCGCCGAGGTGTAGCCGTTCTTCATGATGACGAGGATGCCGTCGCTCTTGTTGAACACCGCGTTGGCGATGCCCGAGGTGAGACCGTTGTGCCAGAAACCGCCGTCGCCCATGATAGTGACGGTGCGCCCGGAGAACATCGGTGCGATGCCGGAGTTCGAGGCGAGCCCCAGGCCGTAGCCGAGCACGGTGTTGCCGATATTGAATGGGGGCAGGGTGGAAAACGTATGGCAGCCGATGTCGGCCGAGATGTGAAAGGCGCCCGACTCGCGCTCGATCAGCTTCATCGCCGTGAACACCGGCCGTTCCGGGCAGCCGGTGCAGAACCCCGGCGGGCGCGCGGGCACGGTTCCCCCGAGGAGATCTGCGGCGCGCTTCCTCGTCGCGGCGAGCGACTCGAGCGCCGCTCGGACGGCGTGGATATCGACGCCCGCTTTTTCGATGTGGGGCGCCATGGCTTCGATCCACTTCGCCACGCCCGTCAGCACGGCTTCGCCGGTGTACTCGCCCGCAACAGGGAGGAAATCCTTCCCGTGAACTTTGGTCTGGCTCAACTCACGCAGACCGGGCTGCTCGGCGGCACGGCGCAGGGTCGCGTGCAAGGCGTCCTCGAGATATGCGGGCTGGCCCTCCTCGACCATCAGCACCGCGCGCTTGCCGGCGCAGAACGCGCTGACTTCCTCCGGAATGAGCGGGTAGGTGACGTTCAGGACGTAGATCGGAATTTTAGAAATTCCGAAGGTATCGGCAAGCCCGAGCTGCTGCAGCGCGCGCACCGCGACGTTGTACATCCCGCCCTGGCAGATGAGGCCCAATTCGCCGATCGGTCCCTCGAAGACCTCGTTCAGCCGGTTCTCGCGGATGAATTTCACCGCCGCGGGCCAGCGCACCTCGACCTTGTGCTTCTCCTGCGCGTAAGTCGCCGGCGGAAGCGAGACGCGGGCGAAGTCGAATTCGGGATTCTCGATCGCGTTCCTGCGCGAGAACTGCGGCGCGCGGTTGTCTTTCGCCTCGAAGGCGCCGTGTACGTGGCAGGCGCGGATGCGCAGCTCGAGCATCACCGGCGTGTTCGAAGCTTCCGACAGCTCGAAGCCCTTCTCCACCATCCTGACGATGGTCGGAAGATTCGGCCGCGGATCGAGCAGCCAGATCTGCGACTTCATCGCAAAAGCGTGGCTGCGCTCCTGGATGATCGAGGCGCCCTCGCCGTAGTCCTCGCCGATCACGATCAGCGCGCCGCCGCGCACGCCGACCGAGGCGAGGTTGGAAAGCGCGTCGGAGGCGACGTTGGTGCCGACCGTCGACTTCCACGCCACGGCGCCGCGCAAGGGGTAATTGATCGAGGCGCCGAGCATCGCCGCCGCGCCCGCCTCGGATGCGTTGGTCTCGATATGGATGCCGAGCTCATCCATGATGTCCCGGGGGTCGTTCAGCACGTCCATGACGTGCGACACGGGCGCTCCCTGATAGCCGACGACGTAGGAGATGCCCGACTGCAGCAGGGCCTTGGTCACGGCGAGGATGCCTTCGCCGTGGAAAGTCTGCCCCGCGCAAAGCTTGAGCAGCTCGACCTCTTTGGTGAAGGAGCGTTCCATGGCTATTCGCGGGCTAGAACAGCGCCTTCGGGAGCCACACCGCGACCCCTGGCACGAAAAACACCAGCGCGAGCACGACCAGGCTCATGAAGAGGTAGGGCACCACCGCCCGGAAGATGTGTCCCATCGTGACCTGCGGCGGCGATACGCCCTTCATGGTCATGAGGAGGAGCCCATGCGGCGGCAGCAGCAGACCGAGCTGCATGCAGATGAGGAACATTACGCCGAACCACACCGGGTCCACGCCGAATTTCTGAACCAGCGGCATGAAGATGGGGAGCGTGATCATCATCATGCTGACCTGCTCGACGAACAGGCCGAGGAGGATCAGCACGAGCATCATCGCCGCGATGAGCGCTAGAGGCGGCAGGCCGAGCTTGGCGATGATCTCGACCAGGCCGTTGCTCGCCCCGGAGAACGACAGGATCTGGGAGAAGGTCATCGCGCCGACGATGATGAAGAGGATCATCCCGGAAATGCCCGCGGTGCCGCGCAGCGCCCGCAAGAGGTTTTCGAGCGTGATCGCCCGGTAGAGGGCGGCCAGTACGATCGTGAAGAGGGCGCCGATTGCGGCGGATTCCGTCGGCGTCGCCCAGCCCGCCGACATCGAGGCGACCACCACGACGAAAATCGAGACGAGCGGCACGACGTACTGGATGAACGGCCGCAGCTTTTCCCAGCCGCGGTATTCCTTGAATTCGGCGGGCGGCGCGAGCGAGGGATTCATCTTTGCTCGCACGATGATGTAGACGACGAAGGCGAAACTGAGCAGGAGGCCCGGCACGATCCCGCCTATCAGCAGCTTCGATATCGAGATTCCCGAGAGGCTCCCCAGCAGCACGGTCAGCGCCGAAGGCGGAATCAGCATGTCCACCGCGCCGATCGCCATGAGGGGCCCGGTGGCCATGGTGGGGTGATAGCCGCGCGAGAGCATCACCGGCAGCATCAGGGTCCCGAGCATCGCGGTGGTCGCGATGGTCGAACCGGAAATAGCGGAGAACACGGTTCCCGCGACCACCGCCACCACGGCAAGCCGGCCCGGCACCTGCCGGATCAGCCGCTCCACGCCGTCGATCACCTTCACCGCGAGCCCGGTGTGGAACAGCACCTCGCCCATCAGGATGAAAAGCGGAATGGGCGTGAGCGAGAAGCTCGCGACCGACCCCACGCTGTTCCGCGCGAGCTGCACCAGGCCCGCCTCGCCGCCGAGGAACAGCACCGCGCCGACCAGATTGATGACGATGAAGGAGAACGCCACCGGCAGCCCAAGGAAGAGCAGGAACGTGGAGCCTCCCAGCATGAGCCATGCGGCCGCCTCCCAGGACATGCGATGCCTTCAGCCCGCCGAAACGGCGTCCTCGCGCGGGGCGCGCTCGCCGAGATAGAGCCTGCGCATTCGGAACAGCATCTCGATCGCGAGCAGCAGGAACGCGACGGGCAGCGGCGCAAGCAGCCACCATTCCGGCATGACCAGCGTCTTGACCGACATCGAGCCCGCCTTCCAGCTCGCCAGGGTGGCGCGGGCGCCGTAGGCGGCCATCACCAGGCAGCAGGCGAATCCAAGGAAATCGGAAGCCCACTCGCAGCACCAGCCGAGCTTCTTCGGCACGATGCGCAGCAAGACGTCCACGCGGATATGCCGGCCCTGCCGCAGCAGCCACGGAGCGGTGAGCATGGTGACGAGGTAAAGCGTCGCCTCGGAGACCTCGTTGCTCCAGGCGATGTTCCTCAAACCCGGGATGATCGAGGTGTTGCGCAACAGCACGTCGCCGCAGATCATGAGCGTCATGAAAAAAAGCATCGCGCAGGCGACGAGCGCGAGAGCGCTCAAGAGCTTTCCGTACCACTGTGAAAGCGCCTCCATGATTAGGGCGTCATTCTGAGGCCGAAGGCCGAAGGATCTGCTTTTCGACGCGCCGAAAAAGCAGATCCTTCGCGGAGTTCATCCTGAGCGAAGGCGAAGGGCTCAGGATGACAGCGCGCGATTCCGCGCGCTGTCACTTCGAGAACAAGGCCTTCATCTTCGGCCCGTGCTCCGGGCTCGCCTTGATGATGCTCGCCCAGCCCACCTCGTAGGCTTTGTCGACGTATTGCTTGGAGGTGGCCGCGTCGAAGCGGATCGTCTGGATGCCGGCTTTCGCCTGGCGCTGCGCTTCTTCGGCGTTGTATTTCGTCCATTCCTCGTTCTGCGCTTCGAAGGCGAGCGCCTGCTTGGTGAGATAAGTGCGCTGCGCCTGCGTGAGCGCCTTCCACTTGTCCAGGTTCACGATCAGCGACACCTCGGCGTTGTAGAAGCCCGGGTCGACGCGGAACTTCGTGTGCTCCTGCCAGTTGAGGTCGAACAGCGCGTGGATCGGCCAGCCGTAACCGTCTACCACTCCGCGCTCCAGGGCCGTGTAGACCTCGCCCGGGGCGATCTGCACCACCGTTCCGCCGAGCGCCTGGAAGAAGTCGCGGTACACCGGGGTGATGCGCAGCTTCATCCCGTTCAGGTCCGGCTTGTCGATCTTCTTATTGATGTAAAGGTGGAACGGCGTGTTGTCGACGACGCGGGCGAGGTAGACCATGTTCGCCTTCTCGTTCCACACCTTGTTGATGTAGTCGTAGGCGCCGTTCTTGCGCAGTTCGGCGGCCGGAAGCTGGGTGAGCTTGAGCGCGTCGGCCTCGGGCATGACGTTGGTGTAGAACGCCCCGGTGCTCATCGCGAGGTCCACGACGCCGGTCTTCACCGCATTGCCGACTTCGAACGTGGGAATGGCCTTCGGCCCGCCGAAGAAGTTGAGCTGCAGGGTACCCTTGCCCTCCGCGTTCACCTTCTGGATCCAGTCTGTGAGGCGCTTCACGTAATACAGGTTCTCGGGGAACGCGCTCACCACTCGCAGGGTGATCTCCTGCGCGCAGGCGGCGCCGGCCGCCGCGGCGAACGCTGCGGCGAATGCAAATCTGGCTGCAAAACGGGCCATCGTTGTCTCCTCTGTTGTGGTTTGGGCTTGACGACTTGTTTGCAAAGCGAGAGTAGGCGCGGCAGCTGCATCTGTCAAATTGATGTCAGATATGCTATAGATTCATGTCGTGAATGTACTGGACCTCGACCTGAACCTGCTGCGCGCCTTCGACGCGGTGCTGCGCGAGGGCAGCGTCACCGCGGCGGGCGAGCGCCTGGGGCTTTCGCAACCGGCAATGAGCAACGCCCTCGCGCGCCTGCGGCGCCTGCTCGACGATCCCTTGTTCATGCGCACCCCGCGCGGGATGCGTCCCACGCCGTTCGCGCAGCGGCTTGCCATACCGGTGCAGCAGGCGCTCGACCTCATCCGGACCGGCCTCTCGGAGCCGTCGGGGTTCGATCCGAAGACGTCCGACCGGGTTTTTCGGCTGCAGCTCACCGACGTGGGCGAGCTGGTGTTCCTGCCGCGTCTTCTCGAACGCTTGAAGCGCGACGCGCCCGGCGTGAGGATCGAGGTCGAACAGCGGCGCCAGAAGGAGGTGGGCGACGCGCTCTCCGCGGGCGAAATCGACCTCGCCGTGGGATTTCTGCCGGAGCTTTCCGGGGGGGTGGTGCAACGCAGGCTGTCTCGCGATCAATACCTGTGCCTGGTGCGCGCCGAGCACCCGGCCGTCGGCGCGCGCCTGACGCTCGCGCGCTTTCTCGACGCCTCGCACGTTCTGGTCTCCGCCGAGGGCTCGCCGCACGAGATCGTGGAGCAGACGCTGCGCGCGAGGGGATTGCGGCGCCGGATCGCGTTGCGCGTGCCGCATTTCATGGTGCTCCCGATGATCCTCGCGCGCACCGACTACATGGTCATCGTCCCGAAGGGCTTCGTGCAGGCCATGACGCCGCTCGGCCGCTTCAAGTCGCTCAGGCTGCCGGTGGACATCCCGCAGCTCGACGTGAAGGTGCATTGGCACGAGCGCTTCGACCAGGATCCCGGGATCGCGTGGCTGCGCGGCGTGCTGATAGACCTCTACGCTGAATAGCCGAAGCCGCCGTCGCACCCGCACCAGCAGCACGTAGCCGTGCGCCGCATAGGCATTGGTCATGTCGACCCGCTGCAGCTTGATGCGGCAGCCGCAAGAAGGCCGCTTGACGACCTGCTGGACTGCCGCCCGGTTGACTTCGCCTCTTAACAACTAGTCGTCGTCGCGCGGAACCAGAGCGAAAACACGCACCGCCGAGCCGGTACCGCCGAGGATCTTCAAAGGCGGAACCACGACGACGAATTCATACGCCTTAGCGCGCGCCAGCTCCTCGAGGTTCAGATTCTCGATGATGTAGATGCCGGAGTCCTTGATTAGCTGCATGTGGACGGGGAAGACCTGGAATTTCGGCTCGAACACGACAGGAGGCCGCATCTCGAAAGTCAGCGTGTCGTTACCTACGATGCGCGCACCGTGGTCGATCAGGAATTTCGCGCCGCCGACGCTGGGTCCGGGTGAATCATTTCCCTTATAGAGGTCAGGATTGGCCTTGAAATAGGGACCCCAGCCGGTGCGGATGAACACCGTATCGCCCTTCTTCAGCTGGACGCGCTGGTGCCTCGCCGCTCGTTCCAGGTGCTCCGCTTTGATCTCGAAGACCGCGGGGAGCGGACTCCAGTCACCCTGAACCAACCGTGCGACATCGAGCAGAACGCCGCGGTTGACCATCAGGTCGGTGGGAAACTGATCGATCGCGAGATTCGCGCCCACGCCGCTCGTTCCGATCCCGTCCGGGTTGCTGGTCGAGGCCGCTGCGTCGAGTCCGCCGAACAGCTCTCCGTCGCGGCCGATGTGCCCAATCGCGTCGATGCTCGGGGCACCGTGCTGGCCGCTGAATTGCATCACCTCGGATGCAAACGAAAGCTGCCCGCCGTCGTTGAAATCGGGGCGGAAACGTGTGTTGGCATGCGTGTCTCTGAGTGCGAACGAATACGGCGGATTGACCCCAGCGATGGGCGAGTTCTTGTCCCAGGTGTGGGAGAGATCGATCAAGCGTGCTTTCTTGACGACGCGCAGAAGCTCGCGAGCGTTCCCTGAATCGTTGTCGGCAAGTGCCGGCACAAGTGGACTCAGGCAGAATGCGGCGAAGGCGCCCACGAGTATGGCGCGGGCGGAACGGCGCGTGCGGAATGTTGGCTCGGACACGGATTCTCCTCCTTTAGGGTTAACGGGAAAAAGGACTGCTATACGGATTCGATTCTGGAGTCTCTCCCCAGCTGGCGGCGCCCGGCCTGAGCCCTCGGCCGGGACTCTTGCGCGTCGGGCGGAATGTGGAAGAATAGCGGACGGGATTTGTTTGTCAATCGCCTGCGACGGATGCAGCGGATCGATGCGATAATCACCCGCCAGTCCTCCTTTCGATCCGCCGACCATGACTGCTCCGAAACGACTTTCAGGCGTCCTTTCCCCGGTGGTGACACCCTTCAAGCGCGACCTTTCGCCGGACCGCGAGCGCTACGTGCGACACTGCAAGTGGCTTCTCGCGAACGGCTGCCGCGGGCTCGCCGTGTTCGGAACGAACAGCGAAGCGAACTCCCTTTCCGTCGACGAGCGCATGGTCCTTCTGGAAACGCTGATCCAGGAAGGCGTGCCGGCCGCAGCGCTCATGCCGGGCACGGGCTGCTGCGCGCTCACCGACTCGGTGCGGCTCACGGGGCACGCGACCGCGCTCGGCTGGGCGGGCGTCTTGATGCTGCCGCCCTTCTACTACAAGGGCGTTTCCGACGAGGGCCTGTACCGGAATTTCGCCGAGGTGATCGAGCGCGTGGGCGATGCACGCCTGCAGGTCTATCTCTACCATATACCGCCGGTGTCGCAGGTGCCGATCACGCTGCCGCTCATCGAGCGGCTGCTGAAGAAATTCCCCGGAACGGTGGCTGGCGTGAAGGACTCATCGGGCGACTGGAACAATACGAAGGCGATGCTGGATGCCTTTGCGAAATCCGGCTTCGACGTGTTCGCGGGCAGCGAAGTGTTCCTCCTCGACAATATGCGGGGCGGAGGGAAGGGCTGCATCACCGCGACCGGCAATATCAATCCGGGCGCGATCAACAAAGTCTTCGAGAACTGGCGCGGCCCGAACGCGGACGCGCTTCAGAAGGACATCACCGCCACGCGCGGCGTCATGCAGAAATATCCGATGATGGCGGCGCTGAAAGCGGTCATCGCGCATTTTGGGCGCGATCCGGATTGGGCGACGGTAAGGCCTCCGCTCGTCGAACTCACGCCGGCGCAGAACAAGGCGCTGACGGCAGAGCTTGAAACGCGCGGCTTCGACATGCCGGGGCTTGCGGCCGCTAGTGCGACGGCGACTGCGTAGGAAACGATTTGAGAGTTGTTGTTTTACGCTCGCCTCTCGCTCGCCGAAACGCGCCATTTCGCTACGTTTCGAACGCCGTCAGACGGAATGCGACGGCACGACTTCGAACATTTCCTATCGTCGTTTGAAGCATCGCGCGCTCAGTCGTGCCAGTCGACGACCTTCAACCCCCGCACCCTGCCGAACTCGCGCAGGTTGCGCGTCACCAGGGTTGCATTGCGTGAGAGCGCCGTAGCCGCGATCAGGGTGTCCATCGGGCCGATGCCTTCGCCGCGGCGCTCCAGGGCGTAACGCAGTTCCGCTGCCCGCCTGCCGACGACGGAATCGAACGGCAGGACCTCGACGGTCGCGAGGAACTGTTCGTACTGGGCCTGGCGGCGCTTGGCGTTCTGCGAGCCCAGCACGCCGATCCAGACTTCGTAGGCGACGATGGCGGGCAAGGCCACTTCCCCCGGCGGCACAGCAAGCAAATTCTTCGCAACCTCGCCCTTCCCTTTGAAGTAGTCGAGAACCGTGTTGGCGTCCAGGGCGTACATCGCTATACGCGGCTGCGGGTGATGTCCTTCGCCTCCGATTTGCGGATCTGCTCGGCCGAGGGCAGGTCGGGCCATGCGCCCGCCAGTGCCCGAACCGCCTCGGGCCATTCGCCGCGCGCGCGCCGCCGTATGCGCCCGGCCACCCACTTGCTGAGCGGCATCCCCTCGGCGCGCGCCGCCGCCCGCGCCTTCGCTTCCGTTTCGCTATCCAGATAAATGGTCACTTGGCCCATGCGGCTTCCTCGACGCTTATGTTGAAGTATAGGTGGTCATGAGGAAACGCAAGCGGGCGCCCCCATCAGCCGCCGGAGTTCCATTTGCTCGAAATGCCACCGCTCGTTTCCCAGCAACGGAGAGGTGCACGCCCTCAGGCGGAATGCGACCGCACGACTTCGAGCAACGCCTCCCCGTAGCGCTCGAGTTTCGTCTCCCCCACGCCGGATACGCCGCGCAGCGCTTCGCGCGTTCCCGGCCGCAGCGCGGCGATGGTCTCGAGCGTGCTGTCGTGAAACACCACGAACGCCGGCACGCCGTGCTCGCGGGCGATGCCCAGGCGCCAGGCGCGCAGCGCCCGGAGCAAGGCCGAGTCGGGAGCGGTTCCGCCGGTGGCCTCTTTAGCGACGGTTTGCCTGCCGCGCCTGACGCGGGAAGGGCGGGCGGTCTGCTCGCGCAGCATCACGCTCGTCTCGCCTTTCAGCACCTGGCGCGCGGTCTGCGTGAGTTTCAGCGCGCCGAACGCTTCGCCGTCCGCCCGCAGG
>Ga0137314_1000388_pt1 | contig 12994 bp, 9 predicted proteins | sample EasRivERMZT199_2_FD_102289 | JGI IMG/M metagenome (GOLD analysis project Ga0137314, IMG submission 102289) | Soil microbial communities from meander-bound floodplain in the East River, Colorado, USA - East River MetaG ERMZT199_2 | ecosystem: Environmental > Terrestrial > Soil > Floodplain ... | reverse complement strand
GCGAACGCGGCCGCCGGCGCCAGCAGCAGCCCGAATCGGTGCAGCCGCTCGGAGGAGAGCAGCCCCTCGCGAGCGAGCCAGGAGACGTGGTCGTGCCCGAATTCATCGAACGAGAGGAAGAAGAGGCCGCCGAGCGCGCCCAGCCGGCCGAGCAGGCCGAGCAGCGGGGCGAAGCTCCCGAAACGGGAGCCGCGCGCCAGCGCGCCCGCCGCTGCGACGATCGCCGCGAGCGCGACGATGGCGAAGCCCCAGCCGAACTCGTTGCTCCAGAGCTGGTGGTCGTCCATCCAGACGTCCACGCACTTGAGGCCCCACGCCGAGAAGAGGCCGACCACGATCAGGAGCAGCCAGCGTGAGTTGAAGAGCAGCGCGAAGGGCAGCGAGAGCAGCCACCACGCGAGCACCGCGTTCGGCCAGTGCGCCTCGAGGTGGTAGATCTGCGCGACCAGCGCGATCGCGCCGCCGAACGAGAGCATCGCCGCGCCGGTGAGCGCGAGGCCGACGGCCGGCGCCCGTCCCGGCCCGCCGTCGCGCGCGACCTGCAGCCGCCAGCCGGCCGCATGCAGCCCGACCAGCGCGCCGAAGATCAGCGCGAGCTTCGTCCACTTGGAGAGCTCGTCCCAGTTGAGGCCGACCAGGGTGAGGAGGCCGGCGCCGACGAGCGCGCCGCCGAGCCACGCGACGAGCTTCGCGATCTTGCTCGCGGCGTCGCCGGCGGACGGCGGGAAGAGCAGTTCGAGCAGCCGCGCCTCGACGCGCGGCGCCTGCTGCGGTTCGACCAGGCCTTCGCTCGCGAGCTGGCGCACCGCACCGACGACCGATTCACGCTTCATCATGGGGATCATGGAACCTCCGCGGGCCGCGCGCCATGGCAACGGCGGTGCCGCCGTCGCGACGCCTCCCCGTCGTTTCGTCGGGCATTCGCTGCCCGTCGCTCAAGCCGGCGCGGCGAAACTCTTGGTGATCTCGGCGACGACGGTCGTCGCGTAGCTGCCGGGCGGCAGCCGGAGCTGGAGCACGAGCGTCCGCTCGCCCGGCTTCGCCTCGACTTCGACGTCGCGCGCCGCGAACCGGATTACGCGACGCTCGCCGTGCAGCGAAAGTCCGCTCGGCCGGCGCAGCCGCGCGCGCGCGATCCCCGTCGCAACGAGCACTTCGTTCTCGAGCGCGCCCGCCTCGCCGCCCGCGAGCTCGACGTGCTCGCCGAAGAGCGGCGCCGTCGGATGGAGCTCGAAACGGTCGACCAGCGGCTGGTCGTGCGCCGGGTCGACGCACGCGTGCGTCGCGCGCGAGCCCGACAAGGCGTCGCGCATCAGGAGGTCGCCGGCGAGCGCGACGTCGAGGCGGTCGACGCGGCGCGCGAGGACGCGGTTGAAATGGAGCGACTGCCAGGCGGAGAGCCAGAAGCGGCGCGCCTCGGGCGAGAGCGTGCCGGCGACGAAACGGCGGTCGCGCCCGCGCGCGAGCAGGTCGAGCAGGCGCGCCTCGTTCGCGAGGCGGCCGGGGCATTCGGCGCGCGCGCCGCGGTAGTCGCCGCGCTCGTACGCCTCGCGCATGCGGCGGCAGCGCGGGTCGCCCTCGCGCTCCGACGGCGCGCCGAGCACGAGGTCGAGCGCGCCCGTCAAGTCGCCGAGCAGCAGCAGACGCCCGACCTCCGCCGCCTCGAGGCGGACGCCGAAGCGCTGCTCCCCGAAGTAGTTCGGCACGCCGCGGCGGGCGAGCTCGGCCAGGATCGCTCTGGCGCGCATTAGCGCGGCCGCCTCGTCGTCGACGCCGCGCACGTGGATGCGGAAGCGGTTGCCGGCGAGGTCGCCGGGCGCGAGCGGCCGCTCGTCACGGGCGATCTCGAGCACCTCGACGTCCTGGATCGTCGCGGCCGAGAGCTTCGGCTCGGCCGACCACGGCGCGCTCACCCACTGGCGCGCGACCGACTCCTTGTCCTTGAGGCCGGCGGCGCCGAGCGCGTTGATCGGGACTTTCAGCGCGCTCGCGAGCCGGCGCAGCAACTCGGGCGTCGAGATGCCGCGCTTCTCCACGCGCGCCCACGCGAAGTCGCCCTGTCCGCTCGCGCTCCGGGCCGGGACCTCGTCGACCTCGAAGTCGGCGGCGCTCTCCTTCACGACGCCGCCGGTGCCCGGCAGCGCCGCCGTGGGCCACGGGGCGCCGGTCACCGCGGCGCCAGCAGCGCCTCGCGCGCGAAGCGCAACGGGCTCGAGCCCTGCTCGAGCAGCTCCGTGTTGAAGCGCAGCTCGCTGAAGCGGTCGCCCCACGCCTTCCTGCACTCGTCGCGCAGGTCGCGGATCTGCTGGCAGCCGTAGAGGTAGGCGCACTGGTAGAGCGGCGAGTAGGTCATGTAGCGGTCGACCTCCGCCTGCGCGGCGCTGCGCTCGAGGCCGGCGTTCTCCACCATGAAGTCCACCATCTGCGGCGCGCTCATCTCGTTCAGGTGGTACTTCGTGGAGACGACGATGCGCGCCGCGCGCAGCAGCCGCCAGAAGAGGTGGCCGATGCGCTCGACCGGCGTCCGGAAGAACCCGTTCTCGTCGAAGAGGCGCTCGCCGTGGACCGCCCACCCCTCGCCGTAGAAGGGCGAGGCGAAGCGGTCGCGCCACGGTGCGCTGCGCCGCGCGAACCAGCCCTGCAGGTGGTGGCCGGGGATCAGCTCGTGCGGGACGACCGTGCGCGTGGTCGGGCGCGCGTTGCTGCGCAGGCACTCGACCTTGCGCAGCGAGTCCATCTCCGCGAGCGGCGACGCGACCCCCATGAAGTTGCCGCCGTAGAAGCCGTAGGCGTAGCTCTTCTGGGTGTCGAGGTCGGAGAGCTGCAGCCGCCAGCAGTCGTCGGCGAGCGGCGGGACGGGGAAGAGCTGGCGCGTCCGGCAGAAGGCGACCGCCTCGCACGCGACGTCGTAGACGAAGGACTTCTGACCGCCCACCTCGACCTGGTCGGCCTTCTCGAGCTCGAGCCCGTCCTGCCACTTCACCGCCGCCGGATCGGCCGGCGCTGAGTCCTGCTCCTGCAGGTGGCGCAGCGTCTCGCGCCGGATCTCGTCCTGGAGCGCGGCGAGCTGCTGCTCGCCGAACGCGAGCATCTCCTCGGGCGAGAGCGCGATCCCCTCGAAGCGCAGCTCCGCGACGTAGCGCTCGCGGCCGATCGCGAAGGCGTTGTGGGACGCGTCGCGCTTGAGGCCTTCGAGCACTTCGCTCTCGAGCCACTGCGCGAGCTCGGCGAGCGCCGCGCTCGCCGCCTTGGCCGGCGTCGCGGCCCAGAAGGCGAGCTCGGGGTCGGCCGGCGGGTCGCGCCGCGTCCAGGCGTCGAGGAACGCCTGCGCCTCGCGCGTCCGGCGCAGCGCCGCGCGCACGGCGAGCGCGTCCTCGCGCGCCGCCGCCACGGCATCGCGCGCCGCCGGGTCGGCCGGCTCGCGCACGCTTCGGACGAGCCGCGCCGCCTCGTCGAGCCGCGTCGCGATCGCCCGCCCGTCGAGTCGCCGCGCCGGCGCCGCGCCGGCGTCGCCCGCGCCGCGCGGCGGCGCGCCGCAGAAGCGGTCGTCCCGCTCGAGCGCGACGAGCGCGGGCAGGAACGGCAGCAGCGGTGCGGCGCGCCGGCCGTCGGCCTCGTCCCAGTCGATCCGAGTGCGCGAGCGCGCGAGGTCGTTGCGGATCAGGAGGAGGTCGACGCGCCCGTCGGCGTCGAGCTCCTCGTCGCGCAGCGCCGCGACGTCGGCGGCGAATGCGTCGGCGAGCGCGCGCAGGTCCGCGAAGAGCTCGTCGGCGGTGATGGGCAGGAACGTGGTGAGCGCGCGCTCGTCCTCCTCGAACGAGCGCAGCCGCGCGAGCAGGCGCGCGCGCGCCGCCGCCGGCGCCGCGCCGCCGTTCCGCGCCAGCGCGGCGGCCGGCGCGGCGGCGCCTTGCGCGCCGGGTGCGCCGGGTGCGCCGGGTGCGCCGGCGCCGCAGCCGGCCGCGATCGCGGCGGCCGCGGCCGACGCAAGGAAGGACGCGACGAACACGCTCAAACGCCCGGCTCTCATCGCTCGCTCCGCATCCTCTTGGATCCGGCGGATCACGCCGGCGACTCGAGTTCCGCGACGACCGGCGCGTGGTCGGACGGATTGGGTCCCTTGCGCTCGTCGCGCTCGACGGTGACGGCGCGCAGCCGGCCGATCAGCGCCGCCGACATGAGGAAGTGGTCGATGCGCAGCCCCCAGCCGCGGGGGAACGACCCGTTGCGGTAGTCCCACCAGGTGTAGACGCCGGAGTCCTGGTTCTTCTCGCGCAGCGCGTCGATCAGCCCGAAGTCGCTCACCTGCTTCAGCGCCGCCTTCTCGGGCTCGGAGAAGAGCACCTGGCCGCGCCACTTCTCCGCGTCCCAGACGTCGCGGTCCTCGGGCGCCACGTTGAAGTCGCCGCACACGACGAGCGGCTGCTCCTTCCGGAAGTTCTTGTCGAGGAAGGCGCGCAGCCGCGCGAGCCAGCGCAGCTTGAAGTCGTACTTCGGGCTGCCGACCTCCTGGCCGTTGGGGACGTAGACGTCGACCACGCTCATTCCGGCGACGGTGACGGCGAGGAGGCGCGCGTCGGCGTCGGGGTCGCCGTCCTGCATGCCGCGCACGACGTCGGCCGGCGCTTCGCGCGAGAGGATCGCCACGCCGTTGTAGGTCTTCTGGCCGTGGAACGTCGCGTGGTAGCCGAGCTCGCGGAACGCCTCGACTGGGAAGTCAGCGTCGACGATTTTGGTCTCCTGCAGGCAGGCGACGTCGGGCGCCGCCTTGCGGAAGTACGCGACGACCCGCTCGAGCCGCGCGCGCACCGAGTTCACGTTCCAGGTGACGAGCTTCATCCGGCCCACGGTACGAAGGGACGGGAGGCCGGTGCAACGGCTCGCGCATGGGCGCGCCGCTCCATCAACGTTTCACCTTCGGGACGAAGACGCCGAGGCGCAGCTCGTTGTCCTCGACGCCGACCGTCATCGGCTCGAGCTCGCGCTCGAGACGGTAGGCGCGGTCGATCTCGGGCCGGAACCAACGATTCTTTCCACGGGATGGAAAAATGATCGCCGCGAACTCGCCGCGCTCGATCGCCGCGACCAGCTTCGGCGGCAGCGGATTGCCGGTCGACTTGCCGCGCACGCCCAGCCAGTCCTCGAGCGCGAGCATCGTCGGCCGCATCGACTGGCCGGGAATGCGCGTCGTCACGTAGCCCCACGGCGAGAGCCAGACCTGGCCCTTCGCCGCATGGGAGTCGACGACGGCGAGCAGCTCCTTCCAGTGCGCCTCCTGCTCCGCGGTCGGGAGCGCGCGCTCGACCGGGAACCACGCGAGCGCGAGCACCGCCGCCACGCCGAGCCGCGCCAGCGCGCCGAGGAGCCGGCCGCGCGGCGCGCCCGCGCAGCGCGCCTCGATCCACCACGCGCCCATCGGGAGCAGCGCCGCGAGCAGGAGGACGATCGGGATCAGGATCTTGGCGGTCGCGCCGGTGCGCGTGCGCGAGACCGTCGTGAAGAGCGCCATCGCGACGGTGCCGAAGAAGAGGACGACGAGGCGGCGGCGCGCGTCGCGGCCCGGCGCGGCGACCGGCGCGGCGACCGGCGCGGCGGCGTTCGCCGGCGGGGAGCCTGCGCGGCGCCCCGCGAAGAGCGCGACCGCGACCAACGCGACGCCGATCAGCGACGGCAGCAGCGGGCCGAGCCAGTCCTGCGCGAGCGTCTCCTTCAGCCGCTCGAAGGGGAGGTCGTGCCCGGAGGTGAGCGCGATCGCCTGGCGCCAGAACCAGCCGTCGGTCGCGACGTTCTCGGCCCACACCGATGCCGCCGTGAGCGCGCCGAACGTCGCGCCCGCGACCAGCGCGCGCCGCCAGTTCTCGAGGAGCAGCAGCGCGCAGAACGCCGCCGAGAAGAGCGCCGTGCTCTGCTTGCCCCAGAAGGCGAGGCAGAGCAGCGCGCCGATCGCGACGCCGCTGCGTGGCCGCTTGAACATGGCCGCCGCACCGACGGCGAGCACCGCGAAGAGCGCCGCCGCCGGGTCGGTGCGCGGCGCGTCGTAGAAGAACTCGCACGCGCGGTCGCCCGCCGCGGCGAGCAGCAGCACGCTCGCCCCGACCCACGCCGAGCGGGTGGTCCGCCACGCGAGGAGCGCGAGCGCGAGCGCCGCGAGGGCGACCAGCCCGAGCGCGGTCGCGCGGCAGGCGACGAGCGGATCGGCGACGACGCGCATCGTCGCCGCGGCGAGGTGGTAGTAGAGCGGCGTGTAGACGACCGGCATGAAGCGGTCGTCGGGCTCGCAGTACGTCTGCAGGCCGTCGCGGACGCGGATCGCGTGGTCGACCATCGCGCCGCCGAGCCGGTCGGTGACGAGGTCCATCGGGAGGCGCGCCGCCGACGCCGCGGCCACCTGCCGGAACGTGAGCACGCCCGCGATCAGCGCGACGAGCGACGCGGCGAGCCAGAGGAGCTGCGGCGCGCGCGCGCGCGGCGGGGCGCCGTTCACCGCGCGCCGCCGTCCTTCTTCGGGGCGGGAGGACTCGTCTCGGCGCCCTCGCCGCTCGTGTACCCGAGCTTCTCGAGCTCCTCGAGATGCTTGGGATCGGGCGCGCCGCCCTCCTCCGCCCCCTGCGCGTGGATCGCCTCGCGCCGCTTCTGCCGCTCGACCTCGGCGAGCAGAGCGCGGTCGAGGCGGGCCGCGATCTCCGGGTGCCTGGCGGCGACGTCCTCGAGCTCGTAGGGGTCGCGCTCGAGGTCATAGAGCTGCGGCGCGCCCTCCTTGCCGCGGATCAGCCGCCAGTGGGTCGTCGTGTAGGCGAGCAGCCCGCGCGTGAGCGGCGCCATCCCGAACACCCCGCGCGGCGTGAACGCCTCGGCGAGCACGTCGACCCCCCGGAGCTGGTGGAAGAAGGAGTCGTCGACGAGGCCGGGCAGCCGCGCGAGCGCGGTCGGGACGACGTCGATGGTGGAGAGCGGCGCGTCGATCGCGCCGGCCGCGGCCGCCGCGAGCTGCTTCACGCCCTCGAGCCGCGTCGGCAGGCGCATCAGGAGCGGGACGGCGAGCTGCTCCGACCAGACGATGCCGTGCGCGAGGAAGTCGTGCTGTCCGAGCCCCTGGCCGTGGTCGGCGGTGACGACCAGCAGCGTGCTCGCGCGCATCTCCGGCGTCCCGAGCCGCTCGAGCAGCGGCGCGAGCTGGTCGTCGAGGTAGCGCACCGCGCCGTCGTAGAGGTCGACGACGTTCGTCGTGTCGGTCTCGTCCGTGTTGACGCCCGAGATGCGGGCCGGGAAGCGGCGCTCGGCGAGCCACTGCTTCAGCGCCTCGCCGGCCTGGTAGCGCGTGCGGTACTCGGCGGGCGGGTAGTCGGCGTCGAACGGGCCGTGCGCGTCGAAGAGGTGGACCCAGAGGAAGAAGGGGCGCGCGCGCGTCGCGTCGAGCCAGGCGAGCGCGTCGGCGATCGTCTCGTGGCCGGGGCGGCGGTGCTCGGCCGGCTCGCTCCAGCCGTCGAAGCCGGCGGCGAGGCCGGTGATCCGCTTCACCGGGGCGGCGCTCACGAAGCCGCCGGTCGCGACCCCCTTCGCCTGCAGCGCCTGCGCGAGCGTCTGCAGCGTCGGCGACGGCCGGAACGCCGCCTCGCGCTGCCGGTCCTCCGACTGCAGCACGGTGTTGGCCGTGATGCCGTGCTCGAAGGGGTAGACCGACGTGAAGAGCGACGCGTGGCTCGGCGTCGTGTGGGCGATCGGCGCGTAGCAGCGCGTGAAGCGCAGCGACTCCTTGGAGAGCGCGTCGAGGTGGGGCGTGGTGTCGCGGAAGTAGCCGTAGCAGCCGAGGTGGTCGGCGCGCAGCGTGTCGAGCGTGACGATCACGAGGTTGAACGGCGCTTCGGCGCGCGCGGCGGGCGCGGCGACCGGCGATCGGGCGCGGCTCGCGCAGGAGAGCGCCGCCGCCGCGGCGAGCGCCGCCGCGAGCGCGCGCCGGTGCACCGACTTCACGGGAGCGTCCACCAGATCGGGCTCGACCAGACGAGGTTCAGGTCGTCCTGCACGAGCTTCAGATGGTAGCTGTGCGCCTTTCCGTCCCGGATGGGGGAGGGGTCGCTCCATTCGAGTTCGAGCACGCTCTTCCCGTCCTGGCCTCCGACGTCGCCGAACTCCTCGCTCTTCACCACCGTCGCGCCGTCGCGCACGAGCTCGCCGCGCCGGAAGCGGGCGACGACGTTCCGGCCGAGCCCCGCGGCGACCGCGGCGATCCGGAACGCGACCGGACCGTCGCTCGCGACCTCGCCGCCCATCGGCGTCCCGTCGCGCGCGGTGAACGAGAGCAGCGCGCGCACGCCGGTCGTCGCGTAGGTGCGGCGCTTCACGAGGCCGTCGAAGACGCGCTCGCGCAGCCGCGCGACCGACCGGTCGCCGAGGACGAAGGCGAGCCCGCGCCGTCCGTAGTTCTGCGTCTCGTCGAGCTCGCGCCGGCGCTGGTAGAGGCCGTAGCCGTGGTTGTCGCTGCCGCCGACCAGGCCGAACCGGTACCCGAGCGCGAGGCCGTCGGCGACCGAGGCGCGTTCGCCGGCCGGGCGCTGCGCCGCCGAGCGGTGCTTGATGAGGTAGGGATCGGCCGACCTCTCCGGGACGAAGCGCTCCGACGAGCCGTGCTCGCCGTAGATCTCGACGAGCGGCTGGCGCGGCACGAAGGGGCGCGGCGCCCACTCGTACGTGCCGTGGATCGGGTCCTCGCCGACCCAGAGCGGATGGTGGGCGATCGCGAGCACGGGCGGCGCGGCGGGGTCGCGCTTTTCCAGCCAGTCGAAGAAGGCGGCCAGCGTCTCGACCGGGAGCGGCGGCGGCGTCTCCTCGCCGCGGTACTCGCGGTCGCACGGCGCGCGCTCGTCGGCGAAGTCGCGCCAGACGACGTGGCGGTGCGCGCCGGGCAGCGTCCATTCGACCGCGGGATAGGCGACGAACTCGCGCTCGTCGGGGTCGACCTCCTTCTGGAAGGCGCGCGCGACGGCGTTCCCGTGGCGGAAGCCCGCCCAGCGCGACGAGACGTGGGGCAGCACGGCGCCGAAGTCGTCGCGCCGGTTCCAGAGCTGCGGCCAGCAGAGCGCCGCGGTGAGGCCGGCGTGGCCGCCCTCCGCGCTGTGGCGATGGAGGTCGCCGGCGAGGATCTGGAAGGGGAGCGGCGCGTCGACCCAGGCGGGATTGCTGAAGCACTCGGGCAGCGGCGCGGCGGCGCCGTCGGGATGGCCGTCGGGATGGAACGTCGCGCGGATCCACTGCGGCCCGGCGCTCTTGAACGTGGCGCGCAGCGAGAGGACGCCGCGCGCCTCGGCGCGCAGCTCGGTCGCCGGCGGCAGCTCCGCCTTCGGGTCGCTCGCGGCGAAGGTCACGCGGCCGCGCGCGTTCTCGACCTCGACGACGTTCGCGTCGGGCGAGTCGTCGCTCCCCTGGAACGCCTGCACGGTGAAGCGGAACGGCTCGTTCGTGCGCGGCGTGGCCGGGATCGTCACGTGCAGCGCGTCGACGCGGGCTCCGGTGAAGAGCACTTCGGGCAGCGCCGGCGCGGCGGGGACGAAGGCGCCGCTCGCCTCGCGGTCGGCGAGCACCAGCGCGGTCGGCCGGCCGGGATGGAAGCTCATGGCGCCGCCCGGACCCCCGCCGCTCATGTCGCCGAAGACGGCGGTGATCGTGTCGCCCTCGACGAGCGCGGCGCCGACGTGGATCTCGAGGAGGTTCTCGACCTGCGTGTTCGACTTGACGACGCGCGCGCGGCCGACGGCGCCCTCCTTCGAGCCGCGCGTCGAGACGTAGTCGGGCTGGCGCGGATCGTCGGTCTGGAACGTCCCGAGCGGGAACTGCTTCAGCCAATAGCACGGGCCGGACAGATAGCCGCCGTTCGCGGCGACGAGCGCGCTCCCGTCGTCGTGGACCGGATACCCGAAGCCGAAGCGCAGGCGGCCGCCCTTCGGAAAGCCGTCCGCGCCGGCGCGCCACATGACGGTCAGCGTCACGCGGCCGACGTCCTTCGCTGCCTGGAACTCCGGCCAGCGGTCGATCGGGACGCGGTCGGGCGGGAGCGCGACGACGGCGGGCTCGACCGTCACCGTCGCGGCGCCACCGTGCGCCGGCGCCGCGACCGGCGGAAGGCGGATCGCCACCGCGACCAGGAGGGCGAGGAGGGGACCCGCTGCGGCGCGGACGAGCTCGGCGCGGTGCATGGGGCGGCCATTCTGCCGCCGGCGTGCGCGCCGCGCAGCGGCCGCGCGCCGTTCAGCTCGCGAGCGCCTCCTCCAGCGTCGCGCGCGCCAGCGCCTCGTCGGGCGCGCGGCCGGTGAAGAGGCGGAACTGCGCGAGCGCTTGCGCCAGGAATATTTCGAAGCCGTCGAGCACGTCGGCGCCGGCGCGCGCTGCGTTCTTCAGGAGCCGCGTCGCGCGCGGCCGGTAGATCAGGTCGAAGACGGTCTGGCCGTGCCGGAACGCGGCGCGGGCGAGCGGCGTCGCGTCCACGTCGGGGTGCATGCCGGCGGGCGTCGCGTTGACGATCAGGTCGAATGACGAGATGGCGGCGCCGTCGACGGCGGCGAGCGCGGCCGCCTTCGCTCCGAACGCCGCGGCGAGCTCGGCGGCGCGCGCCAACGTCCGCGCGGCGACCGTGACGTCCGCGCCGAGCTCGGACAGGACGGCGACGCCGGTGCGCGCCGCGCCGCCGGCGCCGACGACGAGCGCCGCGCGGCCGCGCCACGCCTCGGGCCGCCCGCGCGTCGCGAGCGCGGCGGAGAAGCCGATGCGGTCGGTGTTGGCCGCGAGCCAGCCGCTCCCGTCCGGCAGCAGCGTGTTGACGGCGCCTTCGGGAGGCGGCCACGGGAAGCCGGCGGCGGCGCCGCGCGCGGCGCGCAGCGCATCGCGCTTGAAGGGGAGCGTGACCGAGAGGCCGGCGACGTCGAGCGCCGGAGCGAGCGCGAGCGCGTCTTCGAGCCGGTCGGCGAGCAGCGGCACGAAGGCGTGCGGCAGCCCGGCGGCGCGCAGCAGCCGCGCGTGCAGCCGCGGCGAGAGCGAGTGGGCGATCGGGCGGCCGACCACGGCGAGCACCGGCGTCGCCGCCGTCTGCTCGCGCACGCGGAACTGCTCTGCGAGCTCGCGCACGCTCTACTGGCCCGGCGCGGTCGCCTCGAGCGCCGGCAGGTGGCCGTAGGCGAGCGCGCTCCCGAGCTTCCCTGTCAGCGCGCGCAGCGCGCGGCCGTGCTCGCCCAACGCGATCAGCGCGCGCCGCGGCCCGCTCGCGCCGCGCCGCACGAAGGCGGCGAGGCGCGCGACGTCGGCCGACGAAACGGGCGTGACCGCGAGTTTCAGGAGCTCGGCGTCGGGCGCGCGAGCGACGAGCTCGCGGAACGCGGCCTCGAGGTCGGCGGGCGTCGCGGTGAGCTCGTGGCACGAGACGATCTTGCGGGCGGGGGCGAAGGACTCGGCGGCGAACGGCGCCGCCGCCTCGACGTCGACCCAGCGCGCGGTGCGGCTCGCGGCGCGCAGCAGCGCTCTGCGCTCGGCGTCGCCGCCCGCGAAGGCGCCCCCCTCGGACCGGGTGCGCACGGTCGCGATTGCCGGCAGCGGCAGCGATCCGATCGCCTCGGCGAGCGCGTCCGCCGCCTCGCGCCACCCGTCCGCGCGCAGCTCGACGAGGTCGCACGGCTCGCCGCCGCCCTGCGGCTCGCGCGCCAGCGCCTCGCGCAGCGCGACGACATCGGCGCGCGTCGCCACCGCCGCGCTCGCGACGATGCGCGTCGCCGCTCGACTCTCCTCGCCCGCGCTCACGGTCCGTCGAGCAGGCGCGCCAGCGCGGCGCGCTTCGTCTCGTCGAGCGTCCCCTTGCGCTGCGCGGTCGCGAGGGTGGCGCGCGCAAAGGTCCGGTAGGCGTCGAGGAGCTGCGGGGCGGCGGCGCGGATCGCCGCGAGATGGCGCTCGACGATCTCGGCCTGCCCGCGCTCGATCGGTCCCGTCAGCGCGTGCGGCGCGCCGAGCTGGCCGACGTTCTCGAGGGTCGAGCGCGCGAGCTCGGTCAGCGCGACGCGCGCCGCCATCGCGGACGCGCCGGAGCGCTCGGCGAGCTGCTGCGCCACGTCGAAGAGCGCGACGAAGCCGTTCGAGGCGAGCGCGGCGGCGGCGTGGAACAGCGGCTTGCCGTCCTCGCGCACCTCGAGGACGCGCCCGCCGAGCTTGCGCACCAGCTCGCCCGCGGCGGCGCGCGCCTCCGGGTCGCCGTCGACGTCGAAGGTGACGCTGCGCAGCGACTCGGGCGGACGCTCCGCGTCGGCGAACGACGCGAGCGGGTGCATGCTGCCGACCGCGACGCCGCGCTTGCGCAGCGGCGCGAGCACGGCGCCCGGCAGCGAGCCGCTCACGTGCAGCGCGACCGCGCCGCGCCGCATCGGTCCCTCCGAGAGCTCGTCGGCGACGCGCGCGAGCGCGTTCTCCGGCACCGCGACGAGCGTGGCGGCGGAGTCGCTCAGCGCCTCGGCCATCTCCGTGGTCGGCGCGCCGTCGCCGATGCGCTTCGCGGCGAGCGCGGCGGCCGCGGCCGAGCGCGCGAAGACGAAGCCGATCTCGACGTCGGCGAGCGCGAGGAGGCGGGCGATGCCGACGCCGGCGCGACCCGCGCCGATGACGTGGACCCGGAGAGCCATGCCGTCAGCTTGGCGCAAGGCCGGCGGCGAGGAAAGGAGCGACCGCTCGGCCGATCAGGCCTCGAACTCGCGCTCGCTCGTGCGGCGCGGCGGGAGCGGAGCGGATTCTTCCCCCTCGTCGTAGTCGGCGCCGAGCTTGGGCGGCAGGTAGCCCGGCTGCTTCGACTTCTCGATCTCCGCCTTGAACGCCTCGATGATCACGCCCTGGATGCGGCTGCGCGAGTCGGCATTGATCGGGTGGGCGATGTCGGTGTGGAGCTTGGCGCGGCCGCGCTCGTCGCGGCCGGCGCGGTTGGGATCGAGCGTGCGCCCGCAGTCGTTGCAGTAGCGCGAGCGCAGGTGATTCT
>Ga0137314_1000387_pt1 | contig 12995 bp, 15 predicted proteins | sample EasRivERMZT199_2_FD_102289 | JGI IMG/M metagenome (GOLD analysis project Ga0137314, IMG submission 102289) | Soil microbial communities from meander-bound floodplain in the East River, Colorado, USA - East River MetaG ERMZT199_2 | ecosystem: Environmental > Terrestrial > Soil > Floodplain ... | reverse complement strand
GTGGTGTCGCGCGGGCCGCCGCGGATGCGGAGCTCGTTCTCCTCGCTAACGCGGGAGATGCCGATCGCGGCCCAGTCGCCCCGCGGCGCGAGCCGGGCGGCGCCGAGCTGCTCCCATTTGCCGAAGTCTTTCGGCGTAATGACCGGCTTGGATTGGGCGGCGAGGGACGTACTCGTCGCAACGAGGAGGGCGAGGGCGATTGTGCGAGTCATCGGAGCGCTCGAGAAAAAAGGGGCGATCCGTGAAGAATACGGGGCGTACGGTCATGCGCCACTGCCGAGCGCGGGCGCGCCGGGTCATCCCTTCGTCCCGCAACGCCGCGCGACGACGCCCGCGCTCAAACGCTCCGGGAACGCAGGGGGAACGTCGGCCGAACGGGGCACGAGCAGGTTGCGCGCGCGAAAACCTTATCCGGTGCCAGGAGCACCACGGAGGTCGTATGCGGCGTCGTTTGATCCCTCTGGCAGCCATCCTCGTTCCCGCGATCTGCGCGGGGGCCCGCCTTTCGGCGCAGGTACAGCAGGGCGGCGCCGCGCGAGGCACGTTGGTCATCGCCGATCCGCGGGCGACGGCAATCACCGAGTACCAGGCGGCGCTCGATGCCTACCAAGCGTGGTCGTGGACCGAGGGGTACGCCCGTGCCCAGCGCGCGCTCGCGCTCGATTCCTCGTTTGGCCTCGCGCGGGCTCTCGTCGCGCGCTATCGCGGCGGACCGAACGGCGAGGGCGAGCGCAATCGAGCCGCCGTCGACGCGGCGCGCGGTTCGGCCGCCGAAGCGGTAACCGCGTTGGCGATTCGCGCCGGAGCCGGAGCGGGGGCTCCCACACTATGGGACGCGGCCGTCGCGCTGGCGCCGAACGACCCACGTCTCGCGCTCGACCGCGCCCTGGCGCTGGCCGGCCGCGCGCGCGTCGATGCGCTGCGCGAGACGGCGAAGAAATTCGCGGACCATGCCGCGACCAAGCAGTGGCTTGGCTATTACCTGACCCCGAACGTCGATCCCGGTGCGAACAGCGCCGACGCCGCCGAGGCGATGGCGGCTGTGCAGGACGCGGTTCGTCTCGCGGCGAACACCTCCGGTTCCCACACCGCGATGGCCCACGTGCTGGCGCGCCTCGGCCGCGAAGATGAGGCGCTGCGCCATCTCCAGGCGGCGACGTCGATGACGCCGACCAACGAGTACGCCTTCAGGCTGCGCGCCGAAATTCACCTGCATCAGGGTAAACCCGCCGACGCCCGTGTCTCGATGGACAGCGCGATCATCCTCGCGGACAACATCAGCCAGCTCGAGCTCTATCGAACGCAGCGCGCGCTGACCTTCCTGCACGAGGGGAACCTCCCGGCCACCGTCGCGGCGATGGAAGAGAACGCGCGGAGCCTCGAGATCATGGGCGCCCCGGTCACCGCGGCATCCGCCCGGCTCTACCTGGCGATGGTGCTCGCCGGGGGAAACAACGCCAAGGCAGCGAATGAGCAGGTTGCGCTGGCCCGCCGGCTCGGTGCGGGAGCAGTTCTGCTCACCGACAACTCGATCATCGTTTACTCACTGACCCGGCAGGGACCGGCAGCGAGACAGGCGCTGAACGAGTACCTGCGCCTCGCGCACGGAGCCGCGCCGTCGGAGGCGCTCCAGCAGAACATCCACCGGATGACCGGTCTCACGCTGCTCGGCGAGGGCAAGCCGACCGAGGCAATCGCCGAGTTGAAGCAGGGGGGCCCGAATTCCTATTCGCAGCTCGGGCTCATCGAGGCGTATGTGCAACTCGGGGACAAGAAACAGGTGGATGCCGAGCGCGCGACGTTCCTGGCGCGCAAGGACTACGTCGGCAACTCAACGGCGGCGGCAATCGGACGTTACCGGAGCATGATGGCCGCCAAGAAGTGACGGACTGGTCCACATGTTCGAATCGACCCATCGGCGTCGCGTAGATTCCTCGCATCCCCAGACGCCGAGCGAAAGAGATGAAGATGGTTTCGTTGGTTGCCGCAGCCCTCGTCGCGCTCTCGAGCGCCGGGTCAGCGCAGGTGCGCGTTTCCGTCGGTGCCGGCGGCGGAGTCGCCGGCTCGACGGAGTCTTCGCTGTCTAATGGAACAGGCGCCTTTGCTGTCATGGGCCAAGTGGTGAAGAACATCGTGCCGTTCGTCGGCGTCGGCGGGGAGGTCAATTACTGGTGGCGCTCCGATCGGAGCGTGGCCTTCGGCACAGCCATCCTCCAAGCCCATCCGCCGGCGATCCCCCTTCTGATCAAGGTCGGCCTCGGTTATGGGGGCGGCGATCCGGACGACGAAGGGACGGCCCGCGGATTTGCCGGAGAGATTGGCATCGCGTACGACATCACCATCCCTGCGGCACCGGTGGGGTTCACAGTTTTCGTAAATGGACTCTTGGCGAATGCGTCGGCGCGGAGCGTTCAGATGGTCGCTGGGGGATTGGCGATTACGTGGCGGTGACGCAGCGGACACGGCCGTGCGGTCGGCAAGTTTGACGCGGACGTTGGTCGGGCTAATGCTTCGAGTGGGTAGTCTTCCAGCGAACACCCGGCCCTTCGGACCATGAGCCTCGCCATCTCGTCGTCAGCATTCTCTCACAACGGCACGATCCCCTCTCAGTACACGTGCGACGGAGCGGACAACGTGCCACCGCTGTCGTGGAGCGGCGCGCCGAGCGGGACGAAGAGTTTCGCGCTCATCGTGGACGATCCCGATGCGCCCGATCCGGCCAAGCCCAAAATGACGTACGTGCATTGGGTCGTGTACGACATGCCGGTGACGGCGTCGGGGATATCGGAGGGCGGCAAACTCCCCGGCGGTGCGAGAGTGGGTAAGAATGATTGGGGCAAAGCCGCGTACGGAGGCCCCTGCCCGCCCATCGGACGCCACCGCTACTTCTTCAAGCTCTACGCGCTCGACGCGACGCTGGGGGAGTTGTCCGACGCTTCCAAAGGGAGCGTCGAGCGGGCGATGAAGGACCATGTCATCGCGCAGGCGGAGTTGGTCGGTACGTACGAGCGAAGCAAGAAGGCCTGACGACGTCAGAGCCAGAGGTCGCCGCGGATCAGCTGGCGCGCCTTCCACCAGAGCGCGCCGAACACCGTTGAGCGCTCGAGCTCTACCGCGGCCTCGCCGGTCGCGCCGGGCCGCCAGCGAAGGTCCGCGGCGCGACGGACGCGGGCTTCCACTTCGTTCGCCGCAACGCCCGCGACGGATACGGCGGCCAGCTGCCCGGTCCACGGCGCCGACACGTCGGCGTAGGAAACGAGGTGCACCACCTGGCCCGGCCGCGCGCGTGTAGCGCCGCCGCCGCCCAGCGACACGCGCGCCTCGACCGAATCGAGGTTCGCGATCGCGAGCAGCGAGTCCCCGGGCGACACGCGCCGCCCGACGAGATCTTCCGGCCGCGGCGTGACGACGACGCCCGCGATGACCGCGCGCACCGTCAGCTGCTGGAGCCGGCGGTCGAGCGCCGCGAGGCGCGCCGTGGCGGACTGGCGATCGAGTCCGAGCCGCGCGGCGACCGCCGGATGCGCGGCAACGTGCGCCGCGGTCTCGGCCGTGGCGAGCGAATCCACGGTCCGGGCCGCGGCGAGGAGCTCACGCTCGAGGACGCGATCGACGAGGCGAACGACGGGCGCCCCGGCCTCCACCCGCGCGCCTTCCGACACGAGCACCTGCGCGACGACGCCGCTGTCGGGCGCTGAGACGGTGGAGCTCGCGGCCGGGCGGACCACGAACGTGCCCATGGTCGTGAGCGTCCAGGGGAGAAACATCATCAGCACGAGTCCCGCCAGCGCGACGAATGCCCAACGCCGGCGCGGCGACGCCGCCAACGTGGCGCGGCGCGCGCGAACGGCCATGGCGACGGTGCGTCCCCACGTCATGAGCCGGGGACGCAGTGCGAAGAAGAGCGCGATGACGCTGGCCGCGGCCCCGAGCGATCCGAAAGCGCGGCTCACCCAGCCGAGGGCGAGCAACGCGAGGAAGGCGAACATCAACGCGATGTACAGCGACGCGAGCGCGCCGTAGAGGAGAAACACGCGCCGCTCGCGAAGGGTCACCGCCGGCTCAGGAAGCTCGAGCCGAAAAACACGACGCTTGATCCACCACGCCAGGTGCGCAAAGGCGCGCTGGCGCAGGTTGGGAATCTCCAGCCAGTCGGCGAGCGCGAAATATCCGTCGAGCGGGAGCAGCGGGTTCATGTTCGCGAGCACGGTCGTCACGCCGCCGATCAGCATCGTGGCGACGGCGACGTCGGCAACGAGCGTTCCGGGTTGAACGATCAGCCACACGAACGTGGCCAGCGCCGTGACGATGAACTCGATCCACGATCCGGCGGCCGTAACCCATAGCCGCGCGCGGCGCTCGGTGAAGCTCCAGGCGTCGTTGACGTTGCAGTAGAACGCCGGCTGGAAATAGAGAATCATGAATCCCAGCTCGCGCACCTCACCGCCAAAGTACTTGCACGCGACGCCGTGCCCGAGCTCGTGGATGAGAATCACCACTCCCGCGGTGAGCCAGAAGATAGCGGCCGTCGCGAGCGTGAGGTTGCGCGGCGCGTAGGTCGCCGAGAGCGCCGCGCCGAATGCGTCCCAATTCGCGGCGAGCAGGATCACGTACGCGGCGAACACCACGACCGAGGCCGCGACGAAGCCGGGCGTGAACATCCAGCGAATGCTCGGCAAAACGCGGTCGAGCAGCGCGTCGGGATCGCCGAAGGACCACCGCATGCGCAGCAGTTCGCCACGAAAGAGCGGCGCGCGGTGCCGCTTCCGCCGCTCGGCGCGCAGGCGCTCGAGCTGGAGGATGGACTTCTCGCCAAGCGTCCGCTCGAGGAACCCGGCGCCGCCGAGCTTGCGCGCGAAGCGCTCGACGACTTCCGTGGAGACCCGCAGGCCCTCGGCGGCGAGTGCGGCGGCGATCTCGCGCGGCGTGCGATGGCCGTCGAACAGGCGCATCACGCTGATCTCGGTCTTGCCGAAGCGAAAGTACTTCTGCGCCGCCGGGTCTTTTACGACGTAGCTCGTCTCGCCGCGATAGGTCCGCTCGACGATGTGGAGGTCGCCGCGCAAACACGGCGCGCCGGCGTCCATGCGCTATCGCCCCGGCCGGGCGAGGCGCTCGCCCGGCGACAGGCCGGCAAGCACCTCGACGCGCCCGCCGTCCAGCGATCCGCCGATCGTCACTGAGCGCAGCGTGGCGCGGCCGTTCTCGACGACAAGCACGTAGCCTTCGGGAGCGACCGCGTCGCGCGGCACCATCGTCACGCGGCGCCGCTCACGCCCGAGACGGATGACGACGTTCGCCCCGGCAAGGAGGTCGGCCTGCGGACGGCTGACGCGCAACACGGCCTCGCGCGTTCCGCTGGCGGCGTCGATGATCGGCGCGGCGTTCACGACGACGGCAGCGCTGATGCCTCCCGAGCCGGAGACGACGGAGCCCGCTTCACCGACGCGGACGAGCCGCGCGCTCGCCTGCGGCACGCGCACGCGCGCGAAGAGCGGCGCGGCCTCCGTAACACGGAACAGCGTGTCGCCCACCGACACGAACCGTCGCGGACGAACCATGCGCGTCGTCACGATGCCGTCAAAGGGCGCGGTGACGCGCGTCAGCTCCAGGTCATGCCGCGCCTTGCGCCGGGCGATCTCGGCCTCGCGCAGCTGGTACTCCACGTGCTCCGAATCGGCCGACGTGACGCCCCCCGACTTGCTGAGCGCGCGCGCGCGTACCGCGGCACGCGAGAGGTTGTCGTACGCCGCGTCGGCGGCGGCGAGCGCGATCTCTTGCTCGGCGCTCTCCAGCCGCGCCAGCGCCTTGCCGGCCGACACGTGGTCGCCCAGCTCGGCGAAGAGCGAATCAACTGTGCCCGCCGAGCGCGCCACAACCATGGCGTCGTGCTCGACGTAGAGCTGCGCCGCGAGCTCGAGGGGCAGCTCGACCGTGGCCGTGTCGACCGTGAACTCGGCGACCACTGCCGAAGCACTTCCCGCCTGGCGTGGCGTCGCCGACTCGGCGCGGCCCTGGCATCCGGTCACCACCGCGGCAATCACGCATGCCGATGCGATCCTCATGACCACATCCTCCACCAGAGAAGTCTCATGGAACGCATCGAGTCGCGGGTGAGACGCCCGATCAGCGACGCCGGCTCGGTGAGCACGCGGGCGTAGGCGCTCATCCCTGGCCGCAGCAACCCCTCGGTGTTGGCGACGAGCGCACGAACAGGGAACGACACGGCGCCCGGCGCGCCGGAGGAGAGCGGCGCGATCGCGACGACGCGGCCGGAAAACGTGCGCTGCGGTAGCGCCGACACCCGCAGCCTCACTTCGTCGCCGAGGCCGATGCGCGTGACGTCGCGCTGATCGATGCCGAACTCGAGCTCGAGCGAGTCGGTCCGCCCCACGACGACGAGCAGGTCGCCCGCCTCGGCGCGCGTGCCGACGCGTTCCTCCGGCCGCGCCGTCAGCACGTCGCCGCTCACCGACGAGCGCACCACCGCGGACCGGATCTGCTCGTCGAGCAGGCCGGCCTCGCGCCGCAACACGTCGACGCGGAGGCGCTCCAGCCGCTCCTCGGCGGCGGCGCCACGCGCGGCGGCGATCGCCGCGGCGCGCTCGGCCTCGGCGACCGAGGCGAGGGCAGCGTCGCGTTGCGCGCGCAACTCGTCGTCGCGAAGATGCGCGATCGGCGCGCCGCGCTCGACCCGATCGCCTTCGCGCACGAACACGCGGTCGACGACGCCGGTCAGCGTCGGCCGCACCTCGGCGCGGAGGAGCGGCCGGAAGACCGGGTCGCTTCCCGGGACGCGGAGCGGCCACCGGATCAGACCGAACGCGGCCACCACGAGGAGCGCGACGACGGAATAGATGATTCGACGCGCCAGCGGAATCGCGAAAAACGCCTCCTTGCGCGCAGCAAGGGCGCCTACGGCATCGGCGAGAGGCACCTGGTGGTACAGTCGCGCGTTGCGCACCGCGACCGTGGTCTGGTTCGCGAGGATCGTCGCCAACTCGCGCTGGCGTGGCGTGGCGAGCTCGGTCCTCGCCGCCTCGAACAACAGAATGCCGACGATCCCCTCCTCGTCGCGGAGCGGGAGATACAGGCCGCTCATGACGCCGTCGCGCTCGAGATCGACGCGGAAGATCTGCACGAACGTTCGCTCGGCGTCGGAGGCCGGATCGTCGCGGTCCGAGAGGTAGAACGCCTCGCCGACGCCGGCCGCCCACGCGGCTCGCACGGCCAGGTCCTGCAACGTAGGGCTCTTTGGATCGACGGCGTCGGTCCCGGCCACGGCGCGGATGTCGCACGCGCCGTGCTCGTACAGCGCGACGGCGCCACGGTCGAAGGCGAGCATGCGAGTCGCCAGGTTGACGACGGAGGCGAGAACGCGGTCGAGGTCGAGCGTCGAGACGATCTCGCGGCTCATCTCCGTGACGAGCGAGAGGTCGCGCGCCGTTTCGTCGGCAGCCCTTTGGCTCGCGGACAGCCGAGTCGCGTTGGCGATCGCCGCGCTGGCCGCGTCGGCCAGCCCATGAATCAAGTCCCGCTCCGCGCTGGTGAACGCGCCATCGGTGACAATGGGGCGCGTGCTGCGGAGGACCAGGTTCGCCGCGCCGTCGACGCTGATGTCAGCCGTCAGGATGGCCAGGCCTTCCTCGCCGGGCAGGGGCGACGCGACGAGTCCTTCGTCGACGCGTACGCCCGCCAGTCGGTCGCGGCCGACGGCGCCGCGGCACTCGAATTCACCCTTGTCGAGCACCCAGAGAGACACCGTTTCCGCGGCGACCAGCTCGTGCGCGGCCGCAAGCGCCCTGGCGGCGATCTCGCCAGGGTCGTCCGTGGCGAAGAACTCGAGCGTCGCACGGTGCAACGCGGCGTGTGCCGGAGCGCCGGGCGAGTCGGTACCGAAGGGAGGCGTCGCTATCGCGGCCGACTCAGTCCGTGCCACGGGGACTCCGTGTGGGCGGGGAGGCTAACGTGCCCCGCGTGGCGGCGGTTGGCAACCCCGGGGCGACCCGTCAGTGTCATCCCGCAGGCGCGCAGCGCCTGTCGGGATCTACTCTCCATGCCACGTAGCCGGCCACGATGTATGGAAGGAAGATCCCGACACTCGCTGTGCTCCCATCGTCGCTCACGCTCCTCAGGGCAGGCGTGCGGGATGACACGGTCCACTAGGCCTCGGAGAGAAAGGCCTCGTTGTGATTGAACGAAATCCTCGGGGTGATGCGCTCCTCCAACTCCGCGACGGTCAGCTCGATGGCATCCGCGCGCTGCCCTGTCTTTGCCTCGACTTGCTTCTGCTGACTCGCGGTGAGATCGATACGGACGATGTTGCTCGGCGTAGGCGTCGGCATGGCTCCTCCACTGGTGTAGGTCGAACGGCTCACACCAGTACAGATCGGATTTTCTGCCGCGCCCCCGACATCCCGATCTTCGAGTGGGGAGCCCCCCCGTCACGTCGCGCCGAGCGCCGGCAACGTGCGAGTCGCGTCGCCGGCGCCAGCGGCCCCGACGTCGTTGCCGTTGCCGACCTCGCGAAGAATCCCGTGGTCGGCGAGCATACGCACCAGGTCCTCGGTCAGGCGGACGGATTCGACTTGTTCGATGCGGTCGAGCGCATCCGCGGTCGGTCCGCCGTCGAAGTATCGGAGAAGCCCCACCACGCGGTTGCTCAGGATCGCCGGATCGTATGGGCTGTAGGTCTCGACCTGCACTCGATCGTCGTCGATATGGCGTTGCGAGAGGCGTTTGCCGGATAGGCGAGCGGGAATCTCGGCCGAACGTAGTTGGCGATACGAATCCTGCACGACGGCCAGCCGCGCGCGCAGCGCCGAACCGCCGATCCGACACACGTCGTCCCACGTCAGCGCCTCGACGTCGGTCGCACAAGCGCGGTAGAACTCCTCCTCGCGACCCAGCCACTGTCCCCACACTTGCTTGGCGTACACCTCCTCGAGTCCGTCGATGAGCTCCGTGCTCAATGGCGTCGCGGCGCGACTGACGGTCATCGTGATAAGACGGCGAAGGGTGGCTTCGTCGAGTCCCCGCTCCATCGCCGACCAGATGGCCAATTCCTCCTCGGCCGCGCGTAGGACCTCTCGCAGGTCCATCCAGAACTGTTGTCCGACGGCGCCGCGCTCGTGCTTGCAAAAGAACGTCGTGCACACCGCGTTGCGGTACTTCCAGATCCCGCACAGGCCCCCGTTCTCATCGACAAAATGAGGGCATATCAGAGCCCGGCTGCGGCCGAAGAGTTTGCTGGAGCTCGCGTCCCCCTGCTGGTACAGCAATGCGAACACCGGCGCTGTGCCTGCGCCGAGCGGGGTCACCGCGATCCGCGACCGAACGCGCGCCTCGACGGACGCCCGACCCGCGGCGCCGGCAGGGTCGTCGTCGTTCAGCACCCGACCGATGAGGAAGTTCGGGAGCGCGGGCAGGTAGCTGCAGCACTTCACATCCGGGCGAAAGGGCGTGTATCCGGGTGTTGCCCCGCCGTTCGACCCGCACATCGCACAATCGAGACACGTCGCCTTGGTCTCGCGTGGAATTGGCCCCGGCAAGAATCCCTCGACCCAGCGCTGGAAAAGCGTCGGAAGGGTTTCCGTGCCACCGAGGATCGGTAGCTGACGAGTGGGGGGCGATGAGCTGGCCATGTGCACGGAGATTGCCGGCGCCGCTAACGTGCCCTGCGCGCCGGCCGTTGGCAACCCCATCGAGTCCAACAAAAAAAGCGAGTGGGGAGCACGCTCCCCACTCGCCACGAGCCAACCTGCCGTCGCCTTTAGAGGGCTTTGCGCGGCGCGATCCGATCCTCGAGCTCCTCGACGGTCAACTCGATCGCTTCGGCGTCACGGCCGGTCTTGGCCTTGAGCTGTTCCTTCTGCGGCTGGTTGAGGTCGATGCGAACGATCTCTTTCTCATTCTTCGCCGTCATGGAGGTCTCCGTTGGGTGTGGGGTCGTGCAAGCTCTGGGTCAGTCGATTCAGTCCGTCAGGAACGCGTCGTTGTGGTTCCGGATGAGGGCGGGCGCTATGCGCTCCTCCAATTCCGTGACGGTGAGCTCGATTGCTTCGGCGTCACGGCCGGTCTTGGCCTTGAGCTGGTCCTTCTGCTTCGGCGTCAGCTCGATGCGGACAATCTCCGGTGGAGTCGGCATAGCGTTCCTCTCATTGGCGGATCGGCGAAGAAAGCTGAAACGCGATCGTGAAAACAGCGTGAATCGCCAATTCTCGAGCGTGAAGGGCGCGTTCGTTGTCATCCTGAGCCGAGCGAAGGATCTCATTCACTCGAAGAACCAGTCGCCGTTCTCGGCCTAGGCCTCCGAGAGAAAGGTCTCGTTATGGTTGAACGCAATCCTCGGGGTGATGCGCTCCTCCAGCTCCTCGACGGTCAGCTCGATGGCGTCCGCGCGCTGCCCGGTCCTTTCCTTGACCTGCTGCTGTTGATTCGCGGTGAGATCGATACGGACGATGTTGCTCGGCGTGGGCGTCGGCATGGCTCCTCCACTGGTGTAGGTCGAACGGCTCCACCAGTACAGATCGGATTTTCGGCCGCGAGCCCGACATCCCGTCATGCGTTTTCCGTCGCGCGCTTTCCTACCCGTTTTCAGCTGTTCGTTGTCCGTGAGAGCCAAAACAGCAAGCCGGGCGGGAAGACGTTCTTCCCGCCCGGCTTAGGCGTACCGCTGCCTGCGGCTGACCTAGACGGGTTTGCGCGGCGCGATCCGCTCCTCGAGCTCCTCGACGGTCAACTCGATCGCTTCGGCGTCACGTCCGGTCTTGGCCTTGAGCTGGTCCTTCTGCGGCTGGTTGAGGTCGATGCGAACGATCTCTTTCTCGTTTTTCATCGTCATGGAAATCTCCTTGGGGCGTGTGGGTCGTGCCAGCTTCTGGGTCAGTCGATTCAGTCCACCAGGAACGTGTCGTTGTGGTTCCGTATCACGCCGGGCGTTATGCGCTCCTCCAGTTCGGTGACGGTGAGCTCGATGGCCTCGACGTCACGGCCGGTCTTGGCCTTGACCTCGTCCTTCTGCGGCTGGCTCAGGTCGATGCGAACGATCTCTTTCTCGTGCTTCGTCGTCATGGAGGTCTCGGTTGGATGCAGGCCGCGCAGGCTCTGCGTCAATCGATTCAGTCCGTCAGGAACGTGTCGTTGTGGTTGAGTTGCTTCCCGGGCGCAATGCGCTCCTCCAATTCGGTGACGGTGAGCTCGATGGCCTCGACGTCACGGCCGATCTTGGTCTTGACCTGCTCCATCTGCGCGTGGCTGAGATCGATGCGAACGATCTCTTGCTCATTCTTCGCCGTCATGGAGGTCTCCGTTGGATATGGTGCCCTGCAGCTTCTGGGTCAGTCGATTCAGTCCACCAGGAACGTGTCGTTGTGGTTCCATGTCCTGCCGGGCGCTATGCGCTCCTCCAATTCGGTGACGGTGAGCTCGATCGCCTCGGCGTCACGGCCCGTCTTGGCCTTGAGCTGGTCCTTCTGCTGGGGCGTCAGCTCGATGCGGACAATCTCCGGTTGAGTCGGCATAGCTTCCTCTGAGTTGGCGGGTCCGCGGGGAAAGCTGAAACGGGATCGTGAAAACGGCGTGAATCGCCGACTTTCGAGCGTGAAGGGCGCTAGGCTGGAGCCGCTCCGGCATCGGCCACGCACCGCGCGTAGTTCATCCGGCAGGCAATGGTCTTGGGATGCTGCGCCCCAAGCGTTTGCTCGAGGATTTCGACGGCGGCAAGGTAGGTCGTCGTCGCCCGCTCGTAGTGGCCGCGTCGCTTGTAGACCATACCCAGATTGTTCAGCGTCACCGCGACGTCGGCGTGCCGGGGGCCAAGGGTCTCCTCCCTCAACGAAACAGCTCGGGTCAGCAGCGCCTCCGCTTCCTCAAGCGCGCCTCGCTTGGCATAGAGCGCACCGAGGCCGTTGAGGGTCACAGCGATGTCGCCGGCGTTGGCCTGCGGCTCGCGCTCGAAGACCTGCAGGGCGTCAACATATAGTTGCTCGGCCTCGTCGTGCTGCTGCTGCGCGTCGAGGATGGCGGCCAGCGCAGCCATGTCCGCCGCGACGGCCTCGGCGTCACCGCCCAATGCGCGGCGGATCGCCAGACCGCGTCGGGCGAGCGGCTCGCCCTGCGCATAGTTGCCGCTCGCGTGCTCGATGCCGCCGAGGTTGTGGTAGATCGTGGCGATCCAGTCGTCGTGGGAGCCGGGCGCCTGCTCCAGGAGTGCGAGTGCACGGCGGTACGCGGCGCGGGCCTCGTTGTGTTTCGCCAGATCCTTGCAGACCAGGCCGAGCCCGTTCAATGCGACGGCAAGCCTCCGGGCATCGAGGGGGTCGGCTTGCTCGGCAAGCACAACCGCCTGCCGCAGGAGTTGCTCGGCCTGCGGGTAGTCGCCGCGCCGACGGTGCATCTCGCCGCGAACGGTGAGGTCGCTTGGTGAGGGCATCGAGAAATCGTAGCTCCTGACCCGACTAATGGTACGTGATTCAATCGTGAGCGCCTATCGCCCATCGTGAATCGCGCGCATGTTCTCGCGACGTTACCGCCGGGGCGCGATGTCGGGACTCATCCTGAAGTTGTGTGGCGACGTCCATTTGACCGCGCCGGGCGGCGAGCCTTTCGGGCGCGAGCTGGGCGCGAAGTCATTGGCGCTCTTGGCGTTCCTCGCGCTGGAGCCTGGCCCGCATCAGCGTGACGCGCTGGCGACGCTCCTCTGGAGCGAGTATCCGGAAGAGAAGCCGAAGGCGTCGCTTCGGCAGGCCCTGACGCATTTGCGAGACGCCCTCGGCGAGAGCTTGCACACCGACCGATCCACGGTGGAGCTGCGGGGCCCGTTGACGTGCGACGTGAACGAGTTCCTCCGACTGGCGCGCGACGACCCGTGGCAGGCAACGCTGATCGACGCGCCGCGCTTCCTGGCGAGTGTCACCATTCGAGGCGCGCCGGCGTTCGACGACTGGGCCGACGAGAAGCGCCGAGCGCTCGTCGAGCGCTATGTACAGGTAGTC
>Ga0137314_1000383_pt1 | contig 13053 bp, 13 predicted proteins | sample EasRivERMZT199_2_FD_102289 | JGI IMG/M metagenome (GOLD analysis project Ga0137314, IMG submission 102289) | Soil microbial communities from meander-bound floodplain in the East River, Colorado, USA - East River MetaG ERMZT199_2 | ecosystem: Environmental > Terrestrial > Soil > Floodplain ... | reverse complement strand
TTGCCCTTGGCGTCCGCGATCCGCGCGTTGCGCTCGGGCGCCGAGTCGCCGCCCGACATCAGGGTTTCGGCTTCGAGATAGAGCTCGCGCAGAAGCTGCGCCTTCCACCCGTTCCAGACCCCGGGTCCGACGGCCCTGATGTCCGCGACCGTGAGAATCAGCAGCAGGCGCAGGCGTTCCGGCGTCTGCACCGCTTCGACGAAATTCTGCACCGTCTTGGGATCGGACACGTCGCGCTTCTGCGCCGCGTCGCTCATCGTCAGGTGCTGCCGCACCAGCCACGAGACGGTGGCGGTATCGGCCGGCGAAAGGCCGAGCCGCGGACAGATCGACTCCGCGAGCGCCGCGCCGAGATCGGAATGATCGCCGGGCAGGCCCTTGGCCATGTCGTGGAGCAGCATCGAAACGAACAGCACCTCGCGTGATTTCACGCGCTTGATGAGGTCGCTCACCAGCGGCAATTCGGCCTTCAGTTCGCCGCGCTCGATGCGCGAGACGTTGCCGACGGCCACCAGCAAATGCTCGTCCACCGTGTAGTGGTGGTACATGTTGAACTGCATCAGCGCCACGACGCGCCCGAACTCCGGCAGGAAGCGCCCCATGACGCCGGCTTCGTTCATCAGCCTGAGCGCGCGCTCGGGATCCTTCCGCGAGCACAGCGTGTCGAGGAACAGCCGGTTCGCCTGCGGGTCGGCGCGCAGATTGTCGTCGATCAGATCGAGCTGCCGAGTCACGTTGCGCAGCGTCGCGGGATGGATGTCCAGGCCCTTGGCATCGGCGACATGGAACAGCCGGAGAAGGTTGATCGGATTCTCGCGGAACAGGCCGGGCCGGGCGGCCAGTCGCGCGTTCTCGACGAAGAAATCGTCCGATTCCGTGCGCATTTTCAGGAAGCCCGGCAACAGCCGGCTCAGCGAGGGGATCGTCTTCTTGTGCTGCTCTTCCAAAGCGGCGCAGAAAATCCGCGTCAGGTCGCCGACGTCCTTGGCAACGAGGAAGTAGTTGCGCATGAAGCGCTCTACCGCCTTGTGCAGGTTCGGATCGGAATAGCCGAGCTGTTTGGCGAGCTCGGGCTGCATGTCGAACGACAGGCGCTCTTCGGCGCGACCGGCGAGATAATGCAGATGGCAGCGCGCGGTCCACAGGAAGGCCTCGGCCTTCTGGAACGTCTTGTACTCTTCCTTGGTGAAGACGCCGTGATGGACGAGGTCGCTTGCGTCCTCCACACGGTAGAGATACTTGCCGATCCAGTAGAGCGTTTGCAGATCGCGCAAGCCGCCTTTGCCGTCCTTGACGTTGGGCTCCACCAGGTAGCGGCTTTCGCCTTGGCGGCGGTGCCGCTCGTCGCGCTCGCCGAGCTTGGCTTCGACGAAGTCCTGTCCGTTGCCGGTGGCGATGTCGCTCCAGAACTTCCGCTTCAGCTCGTCATACAGCTCACGGTCGCCCCACAGATAGCGCGCCTCCAAAAGCGAGGTGCGGATGGTGATGTCCTGCTTGCCCAGCCGCACGCATTCGGGGATGGAGCGGGTCGCGTGGCCGACTTTGAGGCTCAGATCCCACAACATGTGCAGGATGAACTCGATCACGCTCTCGTCCCACGGCGTCTCCTTGTGGGGGCGGATGAAGAGCAAGTCGATGTCCGAGGACGGCGCCAGCAGGCCGCGGCCGTAGCCGCCGGTGGCCACGATCGCCAGACGCTCCGACTTGGTCGGATTGGGCGCGGGATAGAAATGCCGGACCGCGAAATCGTAGATCACCTGGATCGTGGTGTCCTGCAGCGCGGAGAGGGCTCTCGCCACGGCAACGCCCGGCGTGGTACCCGAGTCCATCCGCTCCTTCACCTGGGCGCGCGCGGCCAGGAACGTGGTGCGGATGGTGTCCAACGCCGCCTTGCGCAATTTCGCGCGGTCGCCGCCCATTGCGCGCGCCAGCGCGGTCAGGTCACGGCCCAGGGCATCGCCGTCCAGCGGCTGGGCGCTGTCCGCAACTCTCGGCGCGACGTGGCTGACGATGTCGAACGACATGGACCGATTCACCTGCAAGGACGATTTGCCATAGAAGGACGCCGTCCTCGTAAAGGCAAGGCGACAAGATCGTTAAGCCGGAACCCAAGGGTTCTCTGCACATTCCCACCTGGGGCGCGGCGGTGCTAGAGAGGGCCTCATGAAACCGGCCAAGAAATCCGTCCTCGTCACCGGCGCGGCCAAGCGCTTGGGACGCGCCATTGCCCTGCATCTGGGCGAATCCGGGTGGTCTGTCGCCGTGCACTACAACAATTCCCAGGCCGAAGCCGAGGAGACCGTCGCCGCCTTGCACCAAAAGGGCGTGCACGCCGCCGCCATCAATGCCGACCTGACACTGGAAGACGACACCGAATGGCTGATTGCCCGTGCGCGCGCGGCGGTCGGGCCGCTGACCGCGCTCGTCAACAATGCGTCGGTGTTCGAGAACGACACGATCGCCACCATGACCCGCCAATCCTGGGACAAGCACATCGAAGCCAATCTCCGCGCGCCGCTTGTGCTGTCGCGCGATTTCGCCGAGCAGCTTCCCGACGGCACGGAGGGTGCGATCGTCAACCTGCTCGATCAGCGCCTGCTGAAACCCACGCCGCAATTCCTCTCCTACGGCGTGAGCCGCGCCGGCCTGCATTGGCTGACGGTTACGCTCGCCCAGGCGCTGGGGCCACGCATCCGCGTCAACGGCGTGGCGCCCGGCCCGACGTTGCGCAACGAGCGCCAGAGCGAAGCCCACTTCAAGCGCCAGCAGGAGTCCACGATCCTGGGCCGCGGCGCGACGCCCGATGACGTCGCCCGCGCCGTCGGCTACCTCATCGAAGCGCGCGCGGTCACCGGCCAGATGATCGCGGTCGACGGCGGCCAGCACCTGATCTGGAAAACCGCCGACGTCGGAGCCGAGCAATGAACAACACCACCCTCGTCTTCGTGCGCAATCTCGAGCTGCTCGCCCGCATCGGCGTCCACGGCCACGAGCAGGGCAAGCCTCAGCCGATCCGAGTCAATGTCTGGCTCACCTGCAACGCCTGCGCGGCCGGCGACAAATTGGAGGCCGTCATCGATTACGAAGCCGTCGCCGACAACATCCGCGGCATCGTCGCGGCAGGTCACATCAATCTCGCCGAAACGCTCGCCGAGCGCATCGCGCGATCGTGCCTCGAAGACAAGCGCGTGGAGAAAGCCCGCGTGCGCGTCGAGAAACTGCACGCACTCCCGGGGACGGAAGCCGCGGGCGTGGAGATCGAGCGCGTCTCGCCGCTCTGACTTACGAGCTGCCGCCCTCTACCGCGTGGCCTTCGCCGCGCCATCGCAGCATGCCGCCCGGCAGGTTGGCGACGTTCGTGAATCCCGCCTGCTGAAGGATGATCGTCGCCTGCGCCGAACGGCCGCCCGCGCGGCAGACGGCCACGATCGGCTGGTCGTTCTTCAGCTCCTGCGCGCGCCCCGCGAGCTCGCCGAGCGGGATCAGCACCGCACCGGGGATGCGGCCCAAGGGACCGGTGAACTCGTCGGGCTCGCGCACGTCGAGGACCTGCACCTGGCCCAGATGCTCCTCGACCCAATGCGGCTGAATCTCCCAGATTCCGGAGAAATTGCAGGAGAGCGGTGCCCAATCGGGGTCGGCCATCGGTTGATCCTCGTTCGGTCTGCCGCATTTCAGGTTCGCCGGCACGGCGATATCGAGTTTTTTGGGGTGCGGCAGCTTGAGATTGCTCATGTAGCCCACGAAATCACTCTCGGAAAGCGCGCCGCCGAGCCGCGGGTTGAAGCGCTTCTCCTCCGCCACGCTGGTCGCAGTCAGCCCGCGGTAATCGTGCGCGGGATAGAGCGTGCAGGACTCGGGCAAGGTGAAGAGCTGCAAATGGACCGAGCGGTACATGTCGTGCGACTCGCCCTGCTGGAAATCGGTGCGTCCGCAGCCGCGGATGAGGAGCGTGTCGCCGGTAAACGCCATGCTTTCGTCGTCGAGCACATAGCTGGTGCAGCCGTGGGTATGGCCGGGCGTGGCGCGGGCCGCGAGGTGCCGGGTGCCGAAGCGCACGTTATCGCCATGCTTGAGGTAGACGTCTGCGCCTTCAGCACCGCTCGCCGCCGGTACCGCGATGCGGCTTTGCGTCCGTCGCTTGAGCAGCCAGGCGCCCGTCACGTGATCGGCGTGGACGTGGGTTTCCAGCGTGGAGATGAGCTTGAGGCCCAATTCGTCGATCAGCGCCGCATCGCGCCGCACCTGTTCGAAGACGGGATCGATCAGGATCGCTTCGCGGCTTTTGCCGCAGGCGAGCAGATAGGTATAGGTCGAGGATTGCGGGTCGAACAATTGCCGGAAGATGAGAGCCATGGTGCCAACGCGCCTTCCCCAAACAACCTGAGTTCTACTGTAATATGATGATGTGATGGAAGAAAATCAGAATACCGATGCGTCCGAAGCGGGCGACGCGGAGAGGTCGCTCAAAGGCGCCGAGCGCATCGCCGCCTATCTGAAGACGCTGCCCGATGCGCCCGGGGTTTACCGCATGCTGAACGCCAAGGGCGAGGCGCTCTATGTCGGCAAGGCGGCGAGCCTGAAAAAGCGCGTCGCGTCCTACGCCAAGCCGGGCGCGCAGTCCTACCGCATCCAGCACATGATCTCGGAGACGGCGGAGATGATCTTCGTCTCGACGGCGTCCGAGGTCGAAGCGCTGCTGCTGGAAGCCAATCTGATCAAGCGGCTGAAGCCGCGCTACAACGTCTCCTACCGCGACGACAAGAGCTTCCCCAACATCCTGCTCCGCACGGATCATCCGTTTCCGCAGGTGCTCAAGCACCGCGGCGCGAAATCGCGCGACGGCATCTATTTCGGTCCGTTCGCGGCCGCCTCCGCCGTGAACATGACGCTGAACACGCTCCAGCGCGCGTTCCTTCTGCGCTCGTGCTCCGATGCGGTGTTCCAGGGGCGCACGCGGCCCTGCCTGCTCCATCAGATCAAGCGCTGCAGCGCGCCCTGCACCGGCCGCATCGATGCCGAGCACTACGCCGCATTGGTGGCGCAGGCTAAGGAGTTCCTCACCGGAAAGAGCCGGCTGGTGCAGGACCAGCTCGCGGAGCAGATGCACGACGCATCGGAAAAGCTCGACTTCGAGCGCGCCGCGCAACTGCGCGACCGCATCCGCGCGATGAGCCACATCCATTCGCGGCAGGCGATCAACCCGAGCGGGTTTTCCGAGGCCGATGTCTTTGCCCTGCATCGCGCCGACGGGGCGTCCTGCATCCAGGTGTTCTTCTTCCGGGCCGGCCAGAATTGGGGCAACAGGCCTTACTTCCCGCGTCACGGCGCCGACGTGCCGTCCGGCGAAGTGCTGGGCTCGTTCGTCAGCCAGTTCTACGATTCCCGCCCCCCGCCGCGGCTGATCCTGTTGAGCGACGAGATTCCGGAATGCGCGCTCGTGGCGGAAGCCCTCTCCATCAAGGCCGACCGCAAGGTCGAGGTCAGCGTGCCGGCGCGCGGCGAGCGGCGCGAGATCATGGTCGCGGCGGTGCAGAATGCGCGCGCGCAATTGGCGCGTCAGCAGGCCGAAAATGCCACCCAGCGCGCACTGCTCGAAGGCGTTGCCGAAACCTTCGCACTCGACGCGGCCCCCAAGCGGATCGAGGTCTACGACAACTCCCATGTCCAGGGCACGAACGCCGTGGGTGCAATGATCGTTGCGGGGCCGGAGGGATTGCAGAAGGCCGAGTACCGCAAGTTCAACATCAAGTCGGCCGACCTCTCGCCGGGCGACGACACCGCGATGATGCGCGAAGTGCTGACGCGCCGCTTCGGGCGTCTGATGCGCGAAAGCGGCGCGGAGAACGCGGCCGACGGCAAGTGGAACAAATGGCCCGACCTCGTGCTGATCGACGGCGGCGCGGCCCAGGTGGAAGCCGCGCACGCGGCCCTGACCGAAGTCGGTGTCGACGACGTGATTGTCGTCGGTGTGGCGAAGAGCATAGAGCGCGAAGCGGGACGCGAGCACTTCTACCGTCGCGCCCAGCCGCCCTTCCGGCTCGAATCGAAAAACGTGGTGCTCTATTACCTCCAGCGGTTGCGCGACGAAGCCCATCGCTTCGCCATCGGCAGCCATCGCAAGCGCCGCGCCAAGGCGATCGGGGCAAGCCCGCTCGAAGAGATCGGCGGAGTCGGCTCAGGCCGCAAGAAGGCGCTGCTCGCGCATTTCGGCTCGGCCCGGGGCGTCGCGCAGGCAAGCGTCGCCGATCTCGAAGCCGTGGACGGGATCAGCCGCGCGCTCGCCCGGAAGATCCACGACTTCTTCCACGGCGAGAGCTGAGCTGTTTCCTGCGCACAGCAGCTAACGCGCCACCACTTTGCGATACAGGTGCCACGTCCCGTGCCCTAGCACCGGCATGACGATGACAAGGCCCAGCAGCAGGGGAAGCGACCCAAGCACGAGTCCGCCTGCGACGATCAATCCCCACACCGCCATCGGTAGCGGGTTCATCGCGACCGCACGGACCGACGTCGACATCGCTCTGGTAAGCCCCACCTCCTGGTCGAGCAAAAGCGGGAACGAGACGACGCTGACCGAGAGCACGAGAACCGCGAAGAGGAAGCCCACGCCCATGCCGACGCCGATCATGGTCCAGCCCGCGTCTGTCGTGAACACGTCGCGGACAAAGGACTCGATCGAAGCCGGCGGCTCGGGTCCGAGCGTTGCCTCGTAGATCGCGTAGGCCGCAAACAGCCAAGCCAGGAACACCGCCAGCAGGATCAGGCCCAGCACGGCGATCGCCCCGAATGCACGCGAGCCGATGACTTCGAATGCATCGAGCCATGTGGTGTTGAGGCCGCGCTCGCGCCGTCTGCTCATCTCATAGAGACCCACCGCTGCGGCCGGACCGACAAGCGCGAAACCGGCGGCGATCGGGAACACCAGCGGCAACAACTCCTGATGGAACATCAACCCGATCAGGATCAGCCCGATGACCGGATAAACAAGGCAGAGAAAGAAAACGTCGGTGCGGTACGCGCCGGTGTCATCCAGCCCCTTGGCCAGCACGTCTCTCAGATCGCGGAGCGCGATCCGTCGCACCACCGGAGCCGCAGCACGCCGGCCCTCGTCGGTTCCGATGACGGATTGCACCACGGACTTCGCTGCGGCACCCGCAGATACGACTTGATCAACAGCCCATTCGGCCGGATTTCGAATATGGAGTCTGGTAGCCATCTTCGCTTCTCCCGAACCATTGGTTCCGGATCGCGAGCCTCGTGGCCTGACGTCCCCTGGCGTCGGTCACGAGAAAGAAACCGCGACCCGCTGGAGCAGAGATCATGCTCGCATTTCGGCCCGATGTCTCATGAAACGAATATCATGTTTGTGACAACCGCTACGGCTCAGGCAGAGCAGGCGCCGGACGGATCGCATCGCGCATCTGCTTCAGTGGTGATGCGCTGAAACGCTCTTGACGTATTTGGCCAGCAGATCGCCGGGCGCGAAGCTGCCGACATCGCCGAGACTCAGGATGCCGACCATCCGCTTGTTCCTGTTGATCACCGGCAATCTGCGCACCTTGAGGTCCTCCATATGCTTGATGGCCTTGGCGAGGTCGTCCTCGTCGCGGCAGCAATGGATGCCTTCCGTCATCACGTCGCGGGCCGTCGCGCGGCGCGCATCGAAACCGTCCCGTGCCAGTCCTTTGCAGACGATGTCGCGGTCGGTCACCATGCCGGTCAGCCGGTCGTTCTCTCCGATCGGAATGGCGCCTATGTCGTGCTCGCACATCAATTTCGCGAGTTCGGCGATTGGGGTCTCCGGACCGACCCAATCGACGCCCTTATGCATCACGTCCTTCACTTTCATCGCGACCTCCATTCGATCGGTTCAAGATGTCCGAACGCCCAATGGGAAGGGATGGCTCTTCATGACGCCGTCAGGCAGGGTCACGGAAATTCCGCGGCCGCCGCGCGCGCCATCCTTCAAAGGATGAATCAACGCGGTGATCTTCATGCCCGGCATCAAAGTCTTCGGAACCCAGCCTTGGCGCGACAAACCTGCCGGCGTTCCCAGCTCGATCGACCACTGCTCTTCCCCGCCTTGGGCATTCCTGACCATCATCAGGATCCAGCTATGCGGGTTCGTCCATTGGAACTCCTTCACCGTTCCTTCCAGTGTCATGCTCTTCATGTAGTCGAACATGGCGAAGGAATGATGAGCATGAGCAGGCGTCATGGACATGACGATTGCGACGCCAGCAAAGGCGAATGCGGTGAGTTTCATTTGGGGCCTCCTCGTCGTTGGCCACCCCTCCACATCTCAGCGCATGGACCGCCCCGCGTCGGGTGCACTCGATGAGGGCCCGCAGAATAGCACGTTTGCCGAAGGAGAAGAACCTGGAATGGATGGCGGCAAGATAAAACAACCGTATACTGACGATTGTCGCGCGTTCGCTGAGCGCGCCAAGCCGTACACCGGACGCCATCGAACGCGGCCGGCTCATTCTCGACATGTCAATTCGGTGCCGACGCGGCTGCGTCGGTCACCGGCAATAGCGCAAATCGTGACTGGAGGACTGGCAAACGTGCTGGTTATAGGGGGAGTCGTTTAGGGCCCGGGTGTAGCTCTCGTCGAAATCGCCGTAGGCGTAGGGGATATCAGCGCAGTTCGTCAGAAGCACGACAGCGGCCGTAACGCTGAGCGCTGTTGCGATCCATCTCATGGTGCAACTCCCTCAACCGGTTTCGGGCTAAGCCTTGTGTCCTATGCTCGGTCCTCGCTTCGACACCCTCATTCTACGCCCCCAACGGGCCGGGCGGCAACTGAGGACGATCGCGGCCGCTGTTCGGGTCAGGAACCTTGTGGTACGAAACTGCCCGTTCCCAAAGGAGCGAGATCGTGACCGTTCGCTTTGCAGTGCTCCGTTCGCTGGCCGTGGCCGTCGCTCTCGGCTTGTTTGCGTTAGCCGCACTTCCGCTCATGGCCGCGGCACCGGAGCTCGGTCCGCCGATCGGGGCCAAGGTGCCGGACATCGGCACACCGTCTGACCAGACCGGCGCACAGCGTTCGCTGCCCTCGCTCATGGGCGAGAAGGGCCTCGTGCTGTTCTTCTTCCGCTCTGCCGATTGGTGCCCCTTTTGCCAGGCGCAGATGATGGACCTCAACACGGCGGTCGCCGCGATCGAACGGCGGGGCTACAAGATGGCCGGCATCTCCTTCGACAGCCCGCAGATCCTCAGCACGTTCATCGAACGGCGCAGCATCAAGTACACGCTGCTCTCCGATCCCAAATCGGAAATCATCGACCGCTACAAGCTGCGCGACCCGCAATATCCGCCGGGCAGCTTCGCCCACGGCGTCCCGCGCCCGATCATCTTCGTCCTGGACAGAAACGGCACGGTCAAAGCGAAACTCTACGAAGAGACCTATACGAAGCGGCCGCCGGCGATGCTCGTCGTCGAAACGCTCGACAAGGTCGCGGCCGGGACGAATTAATCAGCGGCGCGCTACGCCGCAAGCCGAAGGGGAGACGTGGCCCATGTCCAAATATCACCCGCTCAGCGTCGCGCTTCTGTCGTGCGCGATTGCGCCCTTCCTTCTGGGCGCCGCGGCGCAGAGGGATGAAGTCTATGGCGACAATGTCTACGTCAGCTGCCAGTACCGGTTCGCCGCCCATTTCCCGAGCGAGCCGATGATTCGGGATGTCATGCACACGAACGGCGGGCGCAGCGTTCCGGCACGCCAGTTCTACATGCAGCAGGGGGCCGACTCCTTCAGCGTCATCATCGCCGATTTCTCGAACGGACCGGCGGTGGACGCGCAGATCGTCGAGAATGCGGCGGTGCCCATCCGCCGGCGGGGCGAGGTCCGCTTCCAGTTCGCCGAAGATTACGATCCCGGAATCCCCGGCCGCCAGCTCAACATCTACGAGTCCAATGGCCGCCAGCATCGGGCGTCGGTCTACATGTGGGACCATCGGCTTTACATCACGGAAGCGAACGCCACGCCGGGGGACTTCTTCGCGCTTCAGTTCGAGCAATCGATAACGGTCCTCGACGCCAACGGGACCGACCTCGACAAGAACGGCAATGCGCCGTCGCGGCAGTACAACTGCGCGAGATAGGCATTTCCGAGCGGAAGCTCCGGCGTGGCCGAAAACCGTCCATTGCCCCCAACCCCTTCTAAGCTCGGGGCCCATTACCCCCTTCTCAAGGGGTGGGATTTCGAGCCGTCTGTATTACACTGTCCCCCATGTCATCCCTGCCCAACGTCCTGACGATCACACGCATCGGCCTCGTGCCCCTCTTCGTCGCCGCCTTCTTCCTGCCGGGGGAGGCGGGGCGCTGGATCGTGTTCGTGCTGTTCTGCCTCGCCGGGGCCACCGATGCGCTCGACGGCATTATCGCCCGAAAGTTCGGCGCGGAGAGCTCGTTCGGCCGCATGCTCGACCCCATCGCGGACAAGCTGATCGTCTCCGCCGCCCTTCTCATGCTGGCCGCCGACGGCACCCTCCGCGGATTTCACCTGGTCCCTGCCCTGGTCATTCTTTGCCGCGAGATCCTGGTGTCCGGATTGCGCGAGTTTCTTGCCGCCGCCGCCGTCAGCCTGCCGGTGACAAGGCTCGCGAAGGTCAAGACCACCGTGCAGGTCGTGGCGATTGCGGCCCTGATCGCCTCCTCGGCGACCGAACGCATGCTGACGGGCGTCACCAACGCCGCGCTGGTCGGGATGTGGGTCGCTGCCGGACTCACGTTCTACACCGGCTACGCTTATTTGCAGGCCGGGCTGTCGCACGCGCAGGCCGGCCAAGGGCGGCGGACACCGCCAGTCCCCGGCGAAGACTCGCCCGCCGCGCGCCGCGAACAGAGACCGGCGTGAAGCTGCTCTATTTCGCCTGGGTGCGGCAGAAGATCGGGCGGTCGGAAGAGCAGCTGGCTGTCCCGCCGGACGTCACCACCGTTGCGTCGCTCATGGACTTCCTGCGCCGCCGCGGAGCGGGCTACGAGGCCGCGTTCCAGAATCCCGCGCTGCTGCGCTGCGCGGTCAACCAGGAGCACGCGCGCTTCGACGCGCGCGTCGGCCCCGACGATGAGGTCGCGTTCTTTCCCCCGGTGACCGGCGGATGAGCGAGGTCCGCATCCAGCACGAGGATTTCGACCCCGGCGCCGAGATCGCCGCGCTCCACACAATGGCGGGAGACGTCGGCGCCATCGCCAGCTTCATGGGCCTCGTCCGCGCCGATGACCGGATGGAGGCCATGACGCTCGACCACTACCCGGGCTTCGCCGAGCGCGAGATATCGGCCCATGTTGCCGAAGCGAGAACCCGCTGGCCGCTCCTCGGCGTGCGCGTCGTGCATCGCGTCGGCCGCCTGACGCCCGGCGAACGCATCGTCTTTGTCGGCGTCGCCTCGAGCCACCGCCAAGCTGCGTTCGCAGCCGCGGAGTTCCTGATGGACTACCTCAAGACGCGTGCGCCGTTCTGGAAGCTCGAGGAGCGCGAAGGCGGCGCCACCTGGGTGGAGGCCCGCGACAGCGACGACGAGAGCGTCAAACGCTGGCGTTGACTCGTCAGCTCGTGACAAGCGTCTGACCGGGGCGCACACGGTTGAAGATCACCGGCGCCATGTCGACTTCCGGGTCTCCGTCGCGCATGCGAACGACGGTGTAGGTCGAGCCCTCGAGGGCGGAAGACTGCGGATGATCCGTCCGGAAATGCGCGCCGCGGCTGTCGATACGCGCTTCGGCCGCCGCCGCAATGGACCGGCTGACGAGAATCAGGTTCTCGAGATTGAGCCGGTCCATCCAGGTGAGATTGTAGCGGCGGTCGTCGTCCGGCACGCCGCAAAGCGCGATCTCGCGCGTCATATCCTCGAGGACGGCGCGGCCGCGCGCCAGGCTCTCCGTGCTGCGGATGATGCCGACATCGTCCCACATCATGTCGGCCAGTTGCCGGCGCAGCAAATTCAGATCGCCCCGCTTCTTGCCGAAAACGCCAAACGCGCGTTCATGCGCGGCATCGAGCGCGGCTGGATCGGGATCGGCACGCGCGCCGGCGGGATTCGTCTTCCGAGCCATGGCATCGCCGGCGAGCCCGCCGAACACGGTGGAATTCGCCACGCCGTTGCCGCCGAGCCGGTTGGCGCCGTGGACACCGCCGGTATCCTCGCCCGCCGCAAACAGGCGCGGCATCGGCGTCGTGCAATCCGCCTGGAAGACGACGCCTCCCATCATGTAATGCGCCGTGGGAATGACCTCGACCTGGCCGGCGGCAAGGTCGAAACCGCAATCGGCGCAGCGCTCGACCATGCCCTTGAACTCGCGCCGGACATTCTCGGCGCCGAGATGCCCCATCGCGATGAACACGCCGCCGTTCGGGCTTGCATGGCCTTTCAGGATACGATCCATGATGGAGCGGCTGACGATGTCGCGCGTGGCCCGCTCGCCGCGCGCATCGTAGTCGAACATGAAGCGTTTGCCCGCGCCGTCGAGAAGCCAGCCGCCCGAACCGCGCAAGCCCTCCTCCAGCACGGTGCCCGTCATGCGCGTGCCCTCGCCCGCGAGCAGACCGGTGGGATGGAACTGGACCATTTCCATGTCGCGGAGCGGAAGGCCCGCGCGCAATGCCATCGCCATGCCGTCGCAGGATTTGTCGCCGGACGGCGTATGATATTTGTACATCGTCGGCCCGCCGCCGGTCGCGAGCAGCGTGCTCCGTGCACGGACGAGAAGCGGTTCCCCCGTGCGCATGTCGAGCATCAGCACGCCCGCCAGTCCCGAGCCGTCGGAAGCGGGCAGAAGGTCGAACGCCCGGTGATCCTCCAGCCGCCGCACGTCGCGGCGCCACACCTGTTCCGCGAGGCGGTTCATGATCTCGATGCCGGTGAGGTCGCCCTTGTGCACGGTGCGGTCGAAGGTCTGTCCGGCGAACGCTTTCTGGTGGATCGTGCCGTCGGGATTGCGGTCGAAGAAACAGCCGAGCTCGTTCTCCAGCTCGCGAATGCGCGTGCGCGCCTCGTTGACGAGCAGCCATGCTAACTCTTGATCGTTGAGCCACGCGCCGCCCTC
>Ga0137314_1000382_pt1 | contig 13109 bp, 7 predicted proteins | sample EasRivERMZT199_2_FD_102289 | JGI IMG/M metagenome (GOLD analysis project Ga0137314, IMG submission 102289) | Soil microbial communities from meander-bound floodplain in the East River, Colorado, USA - East River MetaG ERMZT199_2 | ecosystem: Environmental > Terrestrial > Soil > Floodplain ... | reverse complement strand
TCTACGGCGAGCCCGACGACGTGCGCCCCGACAGCTACGGGACGCGCCAGTTCACGCCGAGCTGGAACGGGTCGAACTGGGACCTCACGCTCGTGCCGGGGCTGTTCCACGGGTCGATCCTGAAGGCGTGGACCGGCGCGCAGGTCCGCTCCAACAACAACAACGGGGAGGACGGCCGCGTCTACATCGCGTCCGTGGTGACCGGCCCCGACTCCCAGGGCGTCTACCACTATGAATACGCCATGCACAATCGGGACAACTCGCGCGGCATCGCGTCGTTCCGGCTGCCCGTCGTCCCCGGTGCCCACGTGGCCAACGCCGGCTTCCGCGACATCGACGCCGACGCGACCAACGACTGGACGTTCACGGTGAAGGCGGCGGAGATCGAGTGGTCGACGACCGCGAATCCGGTCGAGTGGAACACCCTCTACAACTTCTGGTTCGACTCCGACGCGCCGCCCGCCGACGCCTGCCGCGCGCTCGTGTCGGAGTTCCGCGCCGGCCCCGGATTCGACCACTTCGACATCACGGTGCGCGCGCCGTCGGGTCCGGCGCTCGGCACGCGGCTGGGCTTCGGGCTGGCGGGCGGCGACGGCGTCTTCCCCGACCTCGCGATCTCGGGCGGGCTCGACGTCGGGGAGACCGTCCAGATCGTCGCGCGCTACGCGGCGCCGAGCGCCTTCGCGCTCGCCTTCATCGGTTCCGACAGCACCGGCCTCGACTACCGCGGCGGCCACCTCGTCCCCTATCCGCCGGCCTGGATCCTCGCGACCACGACCGACGTCGACGGGCAGATCCTCGCCACCGGCCAGGGCGCCGGCGGGAGCTTCGACCTTTTCCTGCAGCTGGCCGTCGTCGACGCCGGCGCGCCGCAGGGGATCGAGCTGAGCGAGGCGGTCGAGCTCGTACGCTGACCGCGGGGCGCGGCGCGGCAGCATGACGGCCACGCGCGAGCTGCCGCGCCTCGACTCCCACGTCCCCCGCTGCGGGACGCCGGCGCGTTCGCCGAAGTCGCGTCGTCGCGCCGTCGCGCTGATCGCGGTCCACCTGCTGATCGTCGCCCACGTCGCCCACTGGAAGGTGACCGGCGCGACGCTGACGCCGCTCGAGCCTTCGGAGGCGATGCAGACGCTCGAGCTCGGCTGGGTCAACGCCGGCTTCGTCGTCTTCGGCCTCTTGTTGGTCGCGACGCTCGTCTTCGGCCGCTTCTTCTGCGGCTGGGCGTGCCACGTCGTCGCCTACCAGGACCTCTGCGCCTGGCTGCTCGAACGCGCCGGGCTGCGGCCGCGGCCGCTGCGCGTGCGGCTGCTCCGGCTCGTCCCGATCGGCGCGGCGCTCTACATGTTCGTCTGGCCGAGCGTCGCGCGGGCGTGGAGCGGCGCCCCCGATCCGGAGTTCGTCACGCGCTTTACGACGAGTTCGTTCTGGCGGACCTTCCCCGGGCCGTGGATGGCGGCGCTCACGATCGCGGTCGACGGAGCGCTGGTCGTCTGGTGGATGGGCGCCAAGGGCTTCTGCACCTACGGCTGCCCCTACGGCGCGCTGTTCGGGATCGCCGACCGCCTCTCGCCCGGCCGCATCCTCGTCTCCGACGCGTGCGAGGGCTGCGGCCACTGCACGGCGGTCTGCACCAGCAATGTGCGCGTCCACGAGGAGGTCGCGACCTTCGGGCAGGTCGTCGATCCGGGCTGCATGAAGTGCCTCGACTGCGTGAACTCCTGTCCGAAGCAGGCGCTGCGCTTCGGGTTCGCCGCGCCGACGCTGTTCGCCCGCCTGCGCGCGAAGCTCGGCGCGGGCGCGCTGCGGCCGCCGTCGACGGCGCGGCCCGACCTGTCGTGGGGCGAAGAGCTCCTCGCCGCGCTCGCGTTCGCCGGCGGGCTCTTCGCGTTCCGCGACCTCTACGCGGCCGTCCCTTTCCTGCTCGCGCTCGGGCTCGCGACGCTATCGGCCGTCGCCGCCGTCGTCGTCGTGCGAGCGCTGCGGCGCTCCGACTTCCGCTGGCAGTGGAGCGAGTGGCGCGCCGGCGGCCGCTTCACGCGCGCCGGGGTGCTCGGCCTCGCGCTCGCGCTCGCATTCCTGGTCTTCACGGCGCACGCCGGCGCCGTGCAGTACCACGCGCGCCGCGGGGAGAGCGCGCTCGACCGCTGGCTGCACGACCGCTCCGACGCAGCCGCCGCGCGCGGCGCCCAGGAGCACCTCGAGGCGACGCTCGCGCTCGGCCTCTTCCCCGACGGCCGCGCGCACAACCTCCTCGCCGTCTACCACTTCCGCGCCGGCGCTCCGGAGAAGGCGCTCCCCCACCTCGAGCGCGCGCTCGAAATCGAGCGGACCGCGCCGCGCCTCGTCGCGCTCGCCCGCATCCTGCTGCAGCTCGGCCGGCGCGACGCCGCGCTCGACGCCGCCCGCCAGGCGCTGCGGCTCGATCCGGAGGACGCCGACGCGCGACGGATCGTCACGACGGAAGCGCGCTGAAACAGGAGGGCGGGAGCGACCGCGGCCGCTCCCGCCCTCTTCGTGACGAATCGATCCGGACGCGCGCCGCTCAGATGCCGAGGGTCAGCGCGAGCCCGTCGGTGAACGCGTACCCCTTGGTCGCGCCGGCGTCGAGCTCGATCGCCTGGAAGTCGACCTCGAAGCCGCACAGCGCCGGGTCCATCGCCGGCAGCGTGCCGGAGAGCGCGAAGCCGCCCGGCGGCAGCGGCAGCGGGATGAACAGGATCGGGACGAGCATGAGCGAGCCGTCCTTGCCGGTCGGGATGTTGGCTTGGGTGACGCCGAGCATCAGGAGCGCGGTCGTGTTGACCCCGGCCGAATTCGAGATGTTGAGCGAGATGGTCGTGCCGAGGACCGGCGGCGCGGACGACGTGATGGTCGGCGTGAAGAGCGTGCCCGCCCAGCCGAAGCCGTAGTTGAACCAATTGGCCGGCACGCAGGAGTCGCGCCGGAAGACGTCGTTGACGACGTTGGTGTCGCCCGCCACGAGGTTGGTCGCGAGGCTGTTGAAGACGGTGATGCGCCCGTCCTCGCTGTTCCACGGCAGCTGGCTGATGCCGTTCCCCTCGACGCCGCTCGAGTCGAGGCTGAGGCGGATCGTCTCGCCGGTGGTCATGTCGTGGCGGAAGACGTCGCCCATAAGGTTGGTGTCGCCCGCGACGAGGTTGGTCGCCTCGCTGTAGAAGGCGACGAACTTGCCGTCGGCGGAGATGCGGGCGGTGTAGCTGTTGCCGTTGCCCTCGATGCCCGCCGAGTCGACGCTGACGCGCGTCGTCGTGCCGGTAATGCGGTCATGGACGAAGATGTCGGCGAAGCCGTTCCCGTCGCCCGGGACCAGGTTGGTGGCGAGGCTGTAGTAGGCGCACACGGAGCCGTCGCCCGTGATCGTCCCGTTCAAGCTGGTCCCGTTGCCCTGCACGCCGAACGAGTCGACCGAGATGAGCTCGGTGACGCCGGTCGCGCGGTCGTGCACGAAGGCGTCGGTCGCCGCGTTGGCGTCGCCCACGACGAGGTTGGTCGCGTCGCTGTAGAAGAAGATGCACTGCCCGTCGGCGGAGATGCGGGCGCTGTAGCTGAAGCCGTTGCCCTCGACGCCGAACGAGTCGACGCTCACGCGCGTCGTGGTTCCCGTCGCGACCTCGTAGACGAAGATGTCGGACTGCGCGTTGGTGTCGCCCACCACGAGGTTCGACGCATAGCTGCTGTAGGCGATGATCGACCCGTCGGCGGAGATGATCGGACCCGAGCTCGTGTTGTTCGCCTCGGCGCCGAACGAGTCGACGCTGATGCGCGTCGTCTTGCCGGTGCTCGCGTTGTGCATGAAGACGTCGGTGACCAGGTTCAGGTCGCCGTTCACCATGTTCTTCGCGTCGCTCTGGAAGGCGGTGATCACCCCGTCCTTCGAGACGCACACCCCGCTGCTCGGGCCGTTGGCCTCGACGCCGCTCGAGCGCACGCTCACGCGCGTCACCGCGCCGGTCAGCGTGTCCTTCACGAAGCAGTCGGTCCTCAGGTTGGTGTCGCCGACGACGAGGTTGGTCGCGTCGCTGTAGAAGGCGACGTAGCGCCCGTCGGCCGAGATCCCCGAGACGAAGCTCTGGTTGTTCGCCTCCGTCCCGACCGAGTCGACGCTCGACCGCGTCGTCTCCTGCGCCATGGCGGCCGTCGCCGCGAAGCCCAGCGCCGCCGCCCCTGCCGACCCGAATCGAAGCGCGCGTCTCATGGTCGATCCTCCCTGGACCTGCCGGTCCGTCCCGGTTCGAGATGGAGCACCCGACCGACGGCGGCGGACGCGGCGACCACGTCCCCCGCAGCCCTTTCCCGCGGCGCGGGATGGTATCCCTGCGTCCGCAAGTGCGCCCGGGTCGAGCGGCCGGCGACCGCCGTCGCGTCGGGAGCCCGGGAGATCCCGCGGCGCGCCTGAATCGGAGAGACTGCGGACCATGGCCGCGAGCGAAACCCGCCTGCGCATCGTCGTCTCCGGCGCCGGCGGCGTCGGCGGGCTGCTCGGCGCCCGGCTCGCGCGGACGGGAGAGCGCGTCGGCTTCGTCGTCCGCGGCGAGAGCGTCGGGCCGCTGCGCGAGCGCGGGCTGCACGTGAAGACGCTCACCGAGGAGTGGACGCTCGCGCGGCCCGAAGTCACGGGCCGGGCGGAAGAACTCGGCCGCGCCGACGTCCTCTTCCTCGCGACGAAGGCGCAGGACCTCGCGGCAGCGGCCGCGGCGTGCGCGCCGGTCGCGGGCGAGGGGACCCTCGTGATCACGCTGCAGAACGGCGTCGACGCCGAGGAGATCGCGCGCCGCCGCCTGCCCGACGCGACGGTGCTGCCGGGCGTCGTCTACGTCGCCGCGCTGCGCGCCGCGACCGGCGAGATCCGGCAGACGAGCGACTTCTTCCGCATCGTCTTCGGCGCGCCGCGCGGACCGGCGCCGGCGAGCGCCGCGCGCATCGTCGCCGCCTGCCGTCCGGCCGGGATCGACGCGACGCTCGCCGACGACATGCCGGTGCGCCTCTGGACCAAGTTCCTCTTCATCGCGTCGGTCGCCGCGGTCACGGCGACGCGCAACCTCCGCGTCGGCGCGCTGCGCGCGGATCCCCCGGCGATGGCCGAGCTCGAGAGCGCGATGCGCGAGGGCGAGGCGGTCGCGCGCGCCTCCGGCGTCGCGCTGCCCGCCGACGTCGTCGAGAAGGCGCTCGCCTTCTTCGCCTCGCTGCCGGGCGACATCACCTCGTCGCTGCACGAGGACCTCCTCGCCGGCCGGCCGCTCGAGCTCGAGTTCCTGAGCGGCGCCCTCGTCCGCCGCGCGCACGCGTGCGGCGTCGCGACCCCGGTCCATGCGAATACCTGGACGACGCTGCGCCGCTGACCGCGCAGGGAGACCCGCGATGGAGCCGCTTTTCGCAGTCGCCGCCCTCCGGACCGCCCTGCTGCTCGCACCTGCCACCGGCGGCGGCGCGCCGCCCGAATCCGACCGCGACGGCCTCTCCGACTTCGACGAGGTCCACAAGTACCTCACCGACCCGAAAAAGGCCGACAGCGACGGCGACGGGATCCCCGATGGCGACTGGAACGAGCGGCGCGAGTACGCCTACACGGTGCGCGCGGTGATCGACGTGATGGCGCCCTTCAACGTCGCGGCCATGAACGACGACTACCAGGACGTCCGCGTCCTCGAGCAGCGGCCCGACCTGCTCGAGTTCGAGGTGGTCATCTATCCGCTCAACACCGTCGCGGATGCGATCGAGCCCGACGCCGGCTGGCGCAAGCCGAAGCCCGAGCTCAAGCCCTTCCTCGCGCCGGGGACCTGCTGCAACTGGGACGCGGAGCTGAAGCGGCAGCTCGAGGCCGACCTCATGGCGGACGGCATCGACGTCGCGAAGCTCGACGACGTCGCGACGGTGCAGAAGGTCTCGAAGTGGGTGCTCGACCGCGCGACCTTCGACGACGGCTTCACGGCCTTCGCCGTCGACTTCGAGAAGGGCCGCCCGTTCATCCCGCCGCGGAGGAAGGACGACGTCGCGGCGGAGCTGAAGCGGAAGGGGCGGACGCTCGAGCAGCAGTGGGACCGCGAGCTGTTCGGCAAGGGGATGCTGCAGAACAAGATCCGCGGGAGCTGCACCTCGTCGGCGATCTACCTCTCGACCGCGCTCAAGGCGGTCGGCATCCCGACCCGCACGATCGTCTGCATCCCGGTGATCGACGCGAGCGACCCGCGGGAAGTCGCCTGGATCACGCCGCGCATCACCCACTTCGGCGTGCGCAAGATCGTGAAGGACGCCGCCCTCAAGTCGAAGACGAGCTGGACCTCGCACACCTTCAACGAGGTCTTCGTCGGCGGCCGCTGGCGCCGCCTCAACTACGCGCGCCTCGGCCAGAACGTCCTCGACGCCGAGTACCTCGGGCTCATGGTCCACGTCCACACCTTCACCGACCACGCCGACGCCGGGCTGTGCGGCTGGGGCAGCCGCATGAGCCATCCGCTCCACGCCGCGCTCTTCGGCGGCCCCAATCCCTACTCGTGCGCGAGCCTCTCCGACGAGTTCGGCGCCCATGCGAAGGTCGACAACGAGCCGGTCGACGACCTGCGCGAGCTCTCGATCGGCCGGGTCTACTGGTACGACGACCCGGCGCGCGACCAAGGCCTCGACACCGAGCTCGGCGGACCGCCCGACGCCGGCTACTTCGTCGCGCACATCGACACCCCCGACGCGAAGGCGGGCGGACAGGAGTGCCTCGCGTTCTTCGACGCGGTCGACAAGGAGTTCGTCCTGCGGGCCAAGGGCCGCGCCGACGTCCGCGCCCGCGCGCTCATGAAGTACTGGATCGACCCCGGCCGCCGGCTCAACGACTTCATCCTGCAGATCGAGCCGGAGGCGTTCTCCCGCATGGAGCGCGGCGTCGCCTACGAGCTCGCCTGGTCCGGCGCGGGCGCATCGCTGCGCTGGACGATCCGCGACGGCGTGACGCTCACCCGCCCGAAGAAGTGAACGCCGGCCGGTCGCGGCACGGGCTTTCGCGCGCGGGCGCACGCGACGATACTCTCGCCCCTTTCAAGCCCCGGGAGACTGAATCGATGGAACGCCTGACCGCGCGGCGACCCCTCGCCGCTCTCGCCGCGACGATCGTCGCGGCCGCCTCGCTCACGAACGCCTCGGCCCAGGACGCGCTCGTCACGACCGACTGGGTCGCGCAGCACGTCGCCGACCCGAAGGTCCGGATCGTCGAGGTCAGCGTCGACGCCGGCCTCTACGAGAAGGGCCACGTCCAGGGCGCGGTCGGCCTCAAGTGGCACTCCGAGCTGTGCGACCCGGTCGCGCGTGACATCGTGAGCGCGCCGCAGTTCGAGAAACTCTGTGCCAAGGCCGGCATCGCCAACGACACGACGGTCGTTCTCTACGGCGACAACAACAACTGGTTCGCCGCGTGGGCCGTCTGGACCTTCAAGCTCTACGGCCACAAGGACGTGAAGATCATGAACGGCGGCCGGACCAAGTGGGAGCTCGAGAAGCGGCCGTGGGACACGACCGTCCCGGCGCCCGCCGCCGCGATCTACAAGGTGGCGAAGAGCGACCTCGCGCTGCGCGCCCGGCTCGCCGACGTGCTCGCCGCGGTCGACGGCAAGCAGCCCGCCGTGCTCGTCGACGTCCGCTCGCCGGAGGAGTTCAGCGGCAAGGTGATCGCGCCGCCCGGGATCCAGGAGCTCGCGATCCGGGCCGGCCACGTGCCGGGCGCGAAGAACATCCCGTGGAAGAAGGCGGTCAACGACGACGGGACGTTCAAGCCGGTGGACGAGCTCCGGAAGCTCTACGCCGACGCCGGCGTCGACGGCAAGGCGCCGATCATCACCTACTGCCGCATCGGCGAGCGCTCGAGCCATTCCTGGTTCGTGCTGAAGTTCCTGCTCGGCTACGACGTGCGCAACTACGACGGCTCGTGGACCGAGTACGGCAACGCGGTCGGCGTCCCGATCGTGAACGAGGCGGGCACCGTCTGGACGGGCAAGTAGTCCGCAGGACCACGGCGGCGGCCGCCCTCGCGCTCGCGGCGGGACTCGTCGTGTTCGCGTGGCGCGTGCACGACGTGCGCGGGCGCGACGCTTCGTTCGCGCTGCTCGCCGGGGCCGCGTTCGGCGTCGTGCTGCAGCGGTCGCGCTTCTGCTTCGCGTCGGCGTTCCGCGATCTCTTTCTTTCCCGCGAGCCGCGCGTCGCGCTCGGGCTGCTCGCCGCGCTCGCCGTCGGGAGCGTCGGCTACGTCGTGGTCTTCGGCGCGCAGCTGCCGGATCCAAGCGGCGGCTACGTTCCGCCGACCGCATTCATCTCGCGCGTCTCGTGGCACACGCTGCTCGGCGGCGCGTCGTTCGGCATCGGGATGGTGCTCGCCGGCGGCTGCATCAGCGGCCAGATGTACCGGCTCGGCGAAGGCTCCGCTTCGGCGATCGTCGCCCTCTTCGGCGTGGTCGGCGGCCAGATGCTCGGCCTGCTCGCCTGGAACCGGCTCTGGGTCGCAGCCGTCGCCGAGGCGCCGACCGTCTGGTTGCCGCGCGGGCTCGGCTACGGCGGAGCGCTGCTGCTCCAGCTCGCGCTCTTCGCGGGGCTCGCACTCCTGGTGCTCGCGCGATCCCGCCGCCTCGCGCCCGATCCGGCGGCGCGCGCGGCGACGTCCGCCGATCGATCGCTGCTGCAGCGCGTGTTCACGACACCTTGGACGGCCGTGACCGGCGGCGTCGCGATCGGAGGGCTCGCGATCCTCGCCCTCTTCCGCGGCGCGCCGCTCGGCGTGACCGCCGAGCTGGCGCGGTCGGCGCGGAAAGTCGGGACGGCGGCCGGAGTCCTGCCCGCCCGACTCGAGGGCCTCGACGCGGTCGGCGGCTGCCGGCCGCTCGACGGCGTCGAAGGGATCTCCGAGCGCGGCCTCTTCATCCTCGCGCTCGTCGCGGGCGCGGCGGTCGCGGCGCTCGCCGCCGGCGAATTCCGGCCGCGCCTCGCACGGCCGCGCGCGCTCGCGCTTGCGCTGCTCGGCGGCGTCCTGCTCGGCTTCGGGGCGTTCGTCGCGTCGGGCTGCACGGTCGGGGCGCTCCTCTCCGGAGTGATGGCCTTTTCGCTGCACGGCTGGGTGTTCGGCGCGGGGCTCCTCGCCGGCGCCTGGGCCGCGGTCGCGCTGCTGCGGCGGATCGCGCCGCGCCCGGCGCCGCTCCTCGACCTGCGCGGGGAGTCGTGCGGCATGCCGGAGCTGCGGCTCGCGGCGCGGCTCGACGCGCACGACCGGGCCGTTCCGATCGCCGTCCTCGTCGAGGACGCGCGCGCGCTCGAATCGCTGCTCCCGATCGCCCGGCAGCGCGGCTTCACGGGCCGGATCGAGCGCGCGGACGACGGGAGCTGCCGCGCCGTCTTCGAGGCCGACGACCGCGCCTCCTGACCGGCTACACTCGCGCTCCTCCCCACTGGCATCCCGCCAGGAATCCCGGCCATGCCCGCCGCGTCGCTGTTCGTCCTCGCCTGCGCCGTCGCGCAGGACGACCGCCTCGACTGGGTCCTCGACCACTCCGTCGCGCTGCGCACGCTCGACGTCGCCGACGACGACCTCTCCGACCTCAAGCCGCTCGCCGCCGCGATCGGCGACGCGCGCGTGGTCCAGGTCGGCGAGCAAAGCCACGGCGACGGCGCCTGCTTCCGCGCCAAGGCGCGGCTGATCCGGTTCCTGCACGAGCGGCTCGGCTTCGACGTCCTCGCCTTCGAGTCGGGCCTCTTCGACTGCTCGATCGCGGAGCAACGCCTGCGCGCCGCGACGGGCGACGCGGCGCATGCCGCATTCGAGCAGGGCGTCTTCGCCATCTGGACGCGCAGCGAAGCGTGCCGGCCGGTCTTCGACTACCTGCGCGACACGCACGCGCCGGGAGCGGCGCGTCCGCTCGAGCTCGCCGGCGTCGACTGCCAGTTCACCGGCAGCGCGTCGGCGGGCTGGGTCGACTGGATTGCGAGCGAGGCGAAGGAGCTCGGCGTCGCGCTCTCGGACGACGAGCGCGCCCACCTCGCGAAGCTCTACGCGCAGATCCGGCAGCTCTCGGCGCCGCCCGCCGCCGGCGCCGCGAGCACGCCGCCGACCGAGAAGGCCGCCGCAGCGGCTCCATTCGTGAGCGGCATCGAGGAACGCTTCGCGCCCGTCGACGAAAAGGCGACCGACGCCGCGGCCGCGCGCCGCCGCCGCTTCGCTGCGCGCACGCTGCGCAACCTCCGCGTCGAGCTCGCCGTCGCCGAAGGCTTCGCCGCCGGTCCGGGGCAGGACGCGAAGCAGCAGGAAGCGAGCAACCTCCGCGACGTGGCCATGGGCGAGAACCTGGTCTGGCTCGCGAACGACTGGTTCGCCGGGCGCAAGATCGTCGTCTGGGCGGCGAGCCGCCACATCGCCCACGGCCTGCCGAAGGTGCGCTTCGTCGGCAGCAGCGTGCACCTCTACGAGAAGTACGTCACGATGGGCGACGTCGTCCATCGCGAGCTCGGCGCCGCCGCCTACACGATCCTCTTCACGGCCGCACGCGGGACGTTCGGATCGGTCTTCGAGAAGGTGAAGAGCCCGCTCGAGCCGCCCGCCCCCGGTTCGCTCGAAGACCTCTTCGACCGCGCCGGCCCGCCGCTCGCGTTCCTCGACTTGCGCGCCGCGCGGGCCGACGACTCGCCCTTCCAGAAGCCGTTCGAGGCGCGCCCGTTCGGCTACGCGCGCTGCACCGGTCCCTGGTGCGAGTTCGCCGACGCCTTCGTCTACACCGCGGAGATGACGCCGAGCACGCCGCGCGAGAAGACGCGCTGAAGTCACTTCACGCCCGCGGCCGCGATCTCGAAGATCCCGCCGCCCTGCGTGAGGGCGTAGAGCTCGCCATCGCGGTCCTCGGCGAAGCTCGTCACGTTCTTGGGCTGCGCGAGCAGCGTCCCGTGCGCGGTCACCTTCCCGTTCGCGTGGCGCAGCCCGAAGATCGTCCCGAGCGTGTAGTCGGCGTAGACGTAGACGCCGCGCAGCGCGGGGTGCTTTCTGCCGCGGTAGACGTACCCGCCGGTGATGCTGGTGCCGCTGCCGTGGTCGGGGAAGGAGCTCTGCTTCGCCAGGCCGTCGTTGTGCGCGTACTCGATCACCGGGTCGATCAGCTTCGCGCCCGACGCCTCGCCGACGAAACCGTGGAAGCCCTCGCGCACCCTCCAGCCGTAGTTGCCGCCGCGGACGATCAGGTCGACCTCCTCCCAGCGGTCCTGCCCGACGTCGGCGGCCCACAGCTCCTTCGTCTCGCGATCCCAGCTCATGCGCCAGACGTTGCGCAGGCCCAAGGCCCAGATCTCCCCGCGCACCTTCCCGCCCTCCTTCGCGAAGGGGTTGTCGGGCGGGATCGCATAAGGGAGCTCGCCGTCGCGGTGGTCGACGTCGATGCGGTGGATCTTGCCGAGCAGCGTGGTCCGGCTCTGGCCGTTCCCGTGCGGATCGCCGGCGCTGCCGCCGTCGCCGCACGTGAACCAGAGGAAGCCGTCGGGGCCGAAGCCGAGGAAACCGCCGTCGTGGTTCCAGTAGGGGCGCGTGAACTCGAGGAGCTTGCGCTCCGACGCGGGGTCGGCGCGGTCGGGGTCGTCGGGAAAGGTCAGGAGCTCGCTGATCACCGTCCTCTTCGGCTTCTGCTGCGAATAGAACACGAAGCAGCGGTCGTTCTCGCCGATCTTCGGGTGGCACGCGAAGCCGAGCAGCCCCTCCTCGTTCTCGACGTAGGGCCGCCGCGCCTGCAGATCGAGGAAGAGCTTCGCGTCGCTCCCGTCGCCCCCCTTTCTCGTCACCAGGATGCGACCGCGCTGCTCGACCACGAAGAGCCGCCCCGACCCGTCGAGCGCCTCCTCCATCCAGAGCGGCCGGTCGACGTCGAGCTTCGCGAGGACGCGCCGCAGCTCGATCTTCGGCAGCGCCTGCGCGGTGGCGGGCGGCACGGCCGGCGCGACGGCGAACCCCACCAAGAGCGACCGGATGAGAAAGGCGCGGTGGACCATTTCGCGATGAGAGCGGGGGTCTTCACGCAAGTAAAGCCGACGGCGCGCCGCTACATTCCCGCGCTCCGTCCCACGTCACTTCCCACGTCACTTCACGAGGGATGAAAATGGCCGCTCGCGTCCGGGCGCTCGTGCTGGTCGGCGTCGTCGCGATCGTCCCGGCGCTGCTCGCGCCGCGCGCCGCGGCGCAGGGCGACGGCGAGAAGCCCGCGCTGCTCGATCCCGACACCCGCAAGTACGAGCTCGACGTCCTCAAGCCCGTCTTCGACAAGTACTACGAGGCGGGCTCGGGGTACTACGAGGGCAGCTGGCGCGGCGAGGCGCTCTGGTGCTTCGAGCGGGCGATCGAGCTGATCCCCGAAGCGGGCGGCCTGCGCCGCTTCACCGGCCTGCTGCGCGACTTCGACAATCCGATCTGGAAGCGGCGCAAGTGGAAGTCGCCGAAGGCGTTCGTCGAGGCCGGCTTCAAGAAGAAGAAGGAGCAGTACGACCAGGCCTACGCGACGGCGCTGCTCAAGCTTGGAGCCAAGTACGCCAAGAAGCCGGGCGATCCGATCCTCGCGAAGGCCGCGCACGAACGCTTCCTGCGCGCGCTCGAGCTCGTGGGCGGCCCCTACGACCTCGACGCCGAGGGGCGCCTGGTCGCCGGCAAGGCCGGCACGATCCCGGCCGACGTCTCGAAGCGGATGGTCGTCGACGACCTCGTCCTGATCAACGGCAAGCGCTGGCTGCGCGACAGCATGCTGCGCAGCCTGAAGAGCCTCGATTCCGTGCACGAAGCGCGGGACGACCGGATCCTGGTGCGCACGGTCACCTCGGAAAAGCAGGCGGCCGACCTGCTCGCGCTGCTGAAGCTCGCCTATCCGCAATACGAGAAGCAGCTGGGCGAGCGCGCGACGCCGCGGCCGCTCGGCCTCTTCGTCTTCCCCGACACTTCCTCCTACCAGGAGTGGTGCAAGTCGTCCGACCACGCCGATCGCACGCTCTCCGCCGGCTTCGCGACGTCGAAGGAAGGGTTCGCGGTCACCTTCGCGCAGGCGCGCCTCGAACCGATCGCGCTCCACGAAGTCGCGCACCTCTGGCACTTCGACGTCTACGCC
>Ga0137314_1000380_pt1 | contig 13220 bp, 10 predicted proteins | sample EasRivERMZT199_2_FD_102289 | JGI IMG/M metagenome (GOLD analysis project Ga0137314, IMG submission 102289) | Soil microbial communities from meander-bound floodplain in the East River, Colorado, USA - East River MetaG ERMZT199_2 | ecosystem: Environmental > Terrestrial > Soil > Floodplain ... | reverse complement strand
TGGAACGACGTCTCCCTGTCCCTCGTGAGCGGCCGGCCGATCTCGTTCGTGATGGATCTCTATCGCCCGCTCTACGCGACGAGGCCGACGGTCGTACCGGAACTGTTCGCCGGATTGCGGCCGCAGGTTTACGAGGGAGGCACCGACAGCTCACGTGCGCGCGCGGCTATGGGACAAGTGGGTGGCGCCGGAGGACGTGGAGGACGTGGGGGAGCCGCGTCGCCCGCGGTGGATTCGTTCAGAAAAGCCCAGGAACAGCGCGCCATTGGGTACGGACCTGACGGTCAACCGCTCATGAACCGGCTCGATGAGATCGTGGTCACGTCGGCGATGATGGATGCCGCGTCGTCGGTGCAGTCGATCGCTTCGAGCGGAAAGCTCGGCGAGCTGTTCCAGTACGTCGTGGGAAACGTCACCCTCCCGCGGCAGAAGTCCGCGATGTTGCCGATCATCACCGACAGCGTCGCGCTCGAGCGGCTGTCGATCTACAATGCGTCGGTGCTGACGTCGCATCCCTTGAATGGCGTGCTGCTCAAGAACACGAGCGGGAAGCATCTGCTGCAGGGTCCGGTGACGGTGCTCGACAACGGCGGCTACGCCGGTGACGCACGAGTCGACAACCTGCCGCCGGGCCAGGACCGTCTGCTGAGCTACGGGATCGACCTCGACATGCCGGTCGACAACACCAAGAACACGCAGCGCGGGGCGGTGACGTCGGCCAAGATCGTGAAGGCCATGCTGGTGGTGAGCCGCAAGCTGCTCGCGTCGCAGGAATACGCGGCCGACAACAAGACGGCAAAGGACAAAGTGATCGTCATCGAGCATCCGGTGCGTCCGGGCTGGAAGCTGGTGGACACGCAGAAGCCGTACGAGACGACGCCCGCGCTCTACCGGTTCAAGGGCGCCGCCGCGGCCGAGAAGGTGACGACGCTGACGGTCAAGGAGGAGATGATCGAGAACGAGACGATCGCGATGCTGTCGGCGGACGTCACGCAGCTCTCGGTTTACGCGCAGCGGTGGGAGCTCTCCAAGGAGGTGCGCGACGCGCTCGCCAAGGCGATCCAGCTCAAGCAGGGTGTGATCGACGTCGACCGGCAGATCGCCGCGCGGAATCAACGGCTCGCGGAGACGACCGCCGAACAGAATCGCATTCGCGAGAACATGAAGACGGTCGCGTCGAGCACGCAGTACTATGAGCGTCTTCTGGCGAAGCTCAACGAGCAGGAATCGGCGATCGAAGGGATGCAGCGGGAGCGCGACGCGCTCACGGCGCGGCGCGACACGTTGCGGCGCGAGCTGGAGGAGTACGTTGGCGGGCTGATCGTGGGCTGATTGCCGTAAGCGGTTCGGCCGTAGGCACTAGGATCGTACACCGCGGATGGGCAGCTTTCGCCCCCATCCGCGGTGTACGTTTCGCCCGTTTTCCGCGTCGCCGATTGGACCGCGAACTGAATGCTGTCCTGCATCCAGACTGAGCTCACCGCCCTGCTTTGGAGACACTCGGACCGGACGGACTTGCTTCCCCATCGAATGGTCTCTTGACGCTCCCGGATCATGCGACCATGGTCCGATCGTGAGAACCTGGCTCATCACCCTTTTGCTCGTGGCGGCCGCGATTCCACTTGCCGGTCGCTACACGCGCCGGGTCCGCCGTCGCGCGCTCCTGCGTTTTCGGGCGCGCATGAACCGCTTCAAGTTCGCCAGCCGGAGCGCGGTGCAGGCGCGCCTGCTTGGCGACGCGGCAATCGCCGAGGCGGTGCGTGCGCACGCCGAGTCGCGGGGGATGAGCGAGGCGGAGGCGTGGCGGCGCGTCGAGGTGTACGTCAAGGAGATCGTTCCGTTCTTCAACGTCGTAGCCTACTACCAGATCGGCTACCGCGTTTCCGAATGGCTACTCACGCTGTTCTATAAGGTGACCGTCGAGCACGAGGACCAGGCGGCGCTCCGGCGGCTCCCGCGCGACTCGGTGCTCGTGTATCTCATCAACCACCGCTCCAACGCCGACTATGTGTTGGTGAGTTATGCGCTCGCCGGCCAGGTCGCGATCTCGTACGCGGTCGGCGAATGGGCCCGGGCGTTTCCGCTGGAGCATGTCTTCAAGGCGTTCGGATCGTATTTCGTCCGTCGCCGCTATCGCGAGCCGCTGTATCACACGGTGCTCGAGCGGTACGTGCAGCTGATCACGCGCGAGGGCGTGACGCAGGGGATTTTTCTGGAGGGGGGTCTGACGCGCGATGGTATGCTCCGTCCGCCGAAGATCGGCCTGCTCGACTACGTGATCGGAATTGCGCGCGATCCGGGTTATGCGTCGCGGCTGTACATCATCCCGGTCGCGGTGAACTACGACCGCGTGCTCGAGGACCGTTCGCTGCTTCGCGCGCTGGCGAGCCGCGAAGGCCGGGATCGGCCGTCGCGAGCGGCGCAGTTCTCGGAAGTCGCGCGCTATTTGTGGTGGAACGCGGCGCGGCTGGCCACGCGCCGGTGGAGACGCTACGGCCGCGCGGCCGTCACGGTCGGTGCGCCGGTGCCCCTCGAAGGTTGGTTCGCCGAACAGAGCGATCTATTCGCCCTTTCCAAACCGGAGCGCCTGGCCAGGGTGCAGGCGCTCTGTGATGGGATCATGTCGCTGATCGGGCGTCTCATTCCGGTGACGCCGGTGCCCCTCGCCTGCGCGGCGATTCAGAGCTTCGACAGCGACTTCATCCCGCGGGCGCGCCTGATCGAGCGGATGGGTGAAATGCGGGACGCGCTCGTGGAGCTGAACGGTCGAGTGGTTCGCAGCGAGCGGTCGATCGAGGAGACCTTCGACCGGGCCTGGAGAATGCTGCGCATGCGGAGGGTGCTGGTCGAGGAGGGCGAGGGGTTCGTGGTGCTACCACGTAACCGCGAGTTGGTGAGTTACTACGCCAACAGCATCGCTCATCTCTTGGGACCATTTGAATCGGCCGTGCGCGAGCGGGATGCCCTGCCGGCTATGCTCGCGGCTCGTTTGTAAGCGGGCGTAAACGCCGGACCGTAGGGCCGCAAGCCTCTTGCCGAAGCCGTTACCCGAGCGCTACGATTTGGTCACAAGGGTCGCCATCCTACCCGGCGACACGACCGCATTTTAGGAGGATCGCAGTTGTCGTGGGAATCCTCAGGGTTTCGCCGTGCGCAGTCCGGCGACACGCTGACCATTGCCCGTGCGCTTTCGCACGGGCGGCCGGAGCGTAGCTCACTGTCCACCAACACCCGGTACATGTCATGAGAAAACGAGTACTCATGTTACTGATGGGAGCATTTCTTGTTCCCACCTACGCCTTTGCACAGCAAAAGACCGTCACGGGCAAAGTGACCAGCGAGGGGGGCTCTCCCCTGGTCGGTGTGTCCGTCACCATTCGCGGGACCACCACCGGCACGGCGACCAACGGCGAGGGGAACTACTCCATCCGCGCCGCGGTGGGGGACGTCCTGTCGTTCCGGCTCATCGGGACCAATCCCGAAGCGCGGACGGTCGGTGCTGACAACGTCATGAACATCGCACTTCGGCGGGTCGCGACGAATCTCGACGCCGTCGTCGTGACGGCCCTCGGCCAGACCGCCTCGCAGCGGGCCCTGGGAACGGCGCAGCAGACCGTTCAGGGTTCCGACATCGCCGGAACGCAGCGCGAGAACTTCATCAACTCGCTGCAGGGACGCGTGGCCGGAGTCGAGGTGACGAGCAGCTCGGGCGTGCCCGGGGCATCATCATCGATCACGATCCGCGGTGTCAGCTCGATCAGCAGCAGCAATCAGCCGCTGATGATCATCGACGGCCTGCCGCTGGACAACAAGACCCTCAACACCGGGTCGCTCGCGTCCGACGCGCCGGGTTCGGCGACGGCGTTCAGCAACCGCGGCGTGGACTTCACCAACCGGGCGGCCGACCTCAATCCCGAAGACATCGAGACGCTTACCGTCTTGAAGGGACCTGAAGCGTCCGCTCTCTATGGAATCGATGCCGCGAACGGCGCCATCGTCATCACGACCAAGCGCGGTCGTTTCGGCGTGGGCGGGCTGCAATACAGCAACCGATTCAGGATCGAACAGACCAACGCCAGACCGGAAATCCAGCACATGTTTGGTCCGGCCAGTTTGGGAACCACCACGCTGCAATACTTCGGCACCCCGTATCCCGCCGGCACGAAGTTCTACGACAACATCGACGGCTTTTTCCGCACGGCGCTGTCGCAGGCGCACAACCTGTCGTTCAGTGGCGCGGCACCCGACAACAGAATCACCTACCGCCTCTCCGGCAGCGTCGCCCGTCAGGAGGGCGTCGTTCCGCATTCCGGACTGGACAAGATCAACCTGACCGGAGCGTCCCAGTCGCAGGTCAATCGGTGGCTGAACGTCGATCTGTCGATGCAGTACATGTATGACATCAACAACCAGCCGTTCAAGGGCGACGGCAGCGCGTTGATCGGACTGCTCGTCTGGCCGGATACCATCGACGCGAAGGACTACCTCACGGCGGCCGGCAACCGGCGCCGGCTGACGACGCTGACGACGGCGTCGGAAGTGGACAATCCGTACTTCAGCGTTTCCAAGAACAAGAACAGCGCCAGGAACAACCGCATCAACACCAACTTTGGCATGGTGCTCACGCCCTTCGCCTGGGGCAGCTTGAGAACCAACGTCGGCGCCGATGCCTACACCACGCAGTACCAGATCCTCCGCAGCCCCGAGAGCTCGCTGGGCGCCTCGTCCAATGGGATTCTCGACCAGATGGACGACATCACGCGGAACGTCAACGCGCAGACGGTGCTCAACGTCAACAGCCGTCCGGTCATTAGCGACCTCTCGATCAGCGGGCTCTTTGGCCACGGAATTCAGGACAGCAAGTCGACCCAGGACGGAATGGTGGGCCGGGACTTCCTCGATCCGAATTTCGTCTCGGTCAACAACACCAACGCGAGATCGAACCGGACCGTGATCGCGCAGCGTCGTCTGGTGAGTGTGTACGGCCAGGCGACAATCGACTGGAAGAAGTACCTGTTCGTGAACGTCACGGGGCGGAACGACTGGACGTCGACGATCCCGGAGGAGAGAAACTCGTTCTTCTATCCCTCCATCTCGACGAGCTTCATCTTCTCGGACGCCTTCCCGGCGCTCGGCCGTCACATGACCGGGAAGTTCAGAGCCGCCTACGCCGCGGTCGGCAAGGATGCGCGTCCGTACGCCTACCGTCCGTCGCTCGAGTTCAAGCCGACCGCCAACGGTGGATACGGCTATGGCTTTACGGGCCCGAACCTCGGCCTGAAGCCCGAGTTTGCGAAGTCGTACGAGTTCGGCACGGAGCTCAGCTTCCTGAACAACCGCCTCGGCATCGATGCGACGATGTATCGGAAGCAGACCAAGGATCAGATCGTCAACGACATCAGAGGGAGCTACGCCACCGGCTTCATTCTGTTCAACCTGAACGGAGCCGAAACGGAGAACAAAGGGCTCGAGCTCACGCTGTCGGGCACCCCGGTGCAGCGGCGCAACGTCTCGTGGGATATCCAGGCGAACTTCGAGAACGCCAAGGGCAAGGTGTTGGCGCTGCCGAATGCGCTCCCGGAATCGTACGTCTCGGACACCTGGCTCTTCGGCAACGTCCGCAATGGCACCGCGCCGGGCCTTTCGACCCGGTCGCTCACCGGTCTGTTCTATCTCCGGAACAACCAGCGTGAGATTCTGATCGACCCGACGACTGGACTTCCGCTCCGCTCCACCGTCTTCATCGACGGCGGTTACGATCGCCAGCCGGACTACACCGTCGGCATCACGAACTCGATTCGGTTCAAGCGCGCCTCGTTGAGCTTCCTCGTCGACCTTCGCAAGGGCGGCGACGTATTCAACGCGACCCAGCATTTCCTCACGGCGAGAGGTCTGGCCATGAGCACGCTGGATAGAGAACAGCCGCGCGTGATCAAAGGCGTGTTGAGGGACGGGAAAGAGAACTCCGCCACGCCCACGAAGAACAACATCGTCGTCGTTCCGGCCGTTCAGACGACCTACTACACCGGCATGAGCGAAGAGCTGTTCATCGAGAAGGACATCAACTGGTTGAGGCTCCGGGACGTCACGCTGCAGTACCGTCTCCCCGAACAGATGCTGCGGGCGCAGAACGCCAGCATCTTCGTCACGGCGACGGACCTGTATCTCCTCACGAACTACACGGGACTCGATCCGATCGTGAACGGCAACACCGCGTCGGTCGGCGGATCGGGAGCGCAGGGGATCGACTACGGGAATTTCCCCATGCCGCGCGGAATCAATTTCGGCATCAAGATGGCCTTCTGACGATGAGCCGACACCAAGAAGCCATGCGACCCACACCGTTTACAAAAAAGCCGATGAAGAAAATATGCGCAGCCCTCGTCGTAGGCTTTCTCGCGCTGCCGACGAGCTGTAAGGAGTTCCTGGACGTCAACACCAACCCCAACGCTCCTCAGGTAGTGACGGCGAATTTGTACCTGCCGCCGATGGTGCACTGGATGGTGACGTCGCCGCAGTTCGACGGCCGATTCGTCGGACGCTACACGCAGAACTGGACGTTGCCGGGCACCAGCTTGAGTACGTGGGACCGGATGGGGTACGACCCGTCGAGCGACAACGCCGCGCAGCAGTGGCGCGACGTCTACTGGTCGCTCGGGCAGAACCTCGTAGACATGATGGCCAAAGCCGAGGCCGAGGAGCGCTGGGATCTCCTCGGCGTCGGGTACGTCCTCAAGGCCTGGGGATGGCAGGTGCTCACCGACCTGCACGGTGAGATCATCGTCAAGGAAGCGATCGACCAGTCGAAGTTCGGCTTCGCCTACGACACGCAGGAGTTTACGTACACGGAAATTCAGGGACTCCTCAACAAGGCCATCGATCTGCTGCAGAAAACCGACGGCGCCGTCGACCAGGCGTATCTCGCCAAAGGGGACAAGCTCTACGTCGGCGATCGCAATAAGTGGTTGAAGCTGGCGTATGGCATGCTGGCGCTGAACCTGAACCACTACTCGAACAAGGCCGCGTACAAGCCCGCCGACGTCATCGCGGCCGTCGACAAGTCGTTCGCGAGCAACAGCGACGATGCGCTGCTGACGTACCCGGGCGCGAGCCCTGGCCTCGAAGACCTGAATTTCTGGGGGCGCTCGAGAAACAACATCACGGGTTACCGGCCGACGCAGTTCATCGTGAACATGCTGAACGGCACGAATTTCGGCGGGGTGGTCGACCCGCGGATGACCCGGATGTTGCCGCCGGCGCCGGATGGGCAGTTCCGCGGCCTCGACGTCAATGTCGTGAATTTCGGCGCGCTCACGGCCGCGCAGCAGCCGAATAACTTCTTCGGCTATGTCGGCGCGGGCGGGTTGCAGCTCCCGGGTCGCTACCTGTTCGACGACAAGGCGCGCATTCCCGCGATGACGTATGCACAGTTGCAGTTCGTCAAAGCGGAAGCCGCGTACAAGGCCGGTGACAAGGCGACGGCCCTGGCCGCGTATCGGAACGGAATCTCGGCGCACCTGGACTTCGTCAACGCCCGGAACGCCGACAACGGCCAGACGCCCCTCGCGATCTCCGCGGCGGAGAAAGCCGCGTTCCTCGCGGCGCCGGAGATCGTTCCCACCACGCCGGCCGGTCTCACGCTCACCCACATCATGTCCCAGAAGTACATCGCGCAGTGGGCGTGGGGACACAACGAGACGTGGATGGATCTGCGCCGCTACCACTACACCGACATCGATCCGGCCAGCGGCAAGCAGGTCTTCCCCGGATACGCCGCGCCAACGAACCTGTATCCGGACAACGGCGGCAAGATCGTGCAGCGCATCAGACCGAGATTCAACTCCGAGTACGTGTGGAATAGACCGGGGCTCGACGCCATTGGCGGACTCGCGCTGGACTATCACACGAAGCCGCTCTGGATCACTCAACCGTAATCGCACAATGACGCATATGAATCGATTCAGATCTGTCGCGGTGCTGCTGTGTGCCGCCGCGCTTGCATCGTGCGGTGAAGACGCGGCCCAGGACATCACCGGTCCGGTGGCCAGCTCGCGCATCAAGTTTTTCAACTTCGGCGTGAACGCGCCCGGCGTGAACTTCTACGCCAACGACACGAAGATGACGGCGATCACCTCCGCCACCGGCGCCGAGTCCACCACGGGCACGGTCTACGGCGGCGTGGGAGCGGGCGGGTTCTATTCCGCCATCGACGCCGGACAGTACACGGTGTCGGGGAAGATCGCGGCCACGGCGGACAAGGATCTCGCCATCTCGAAGATTACGACCACGATCGAGAGCGGAAAGTTCTACTCGTTCTTTATGAGCGGATTCTATGACGCGACGGCAAAGAACGTGGAAGGGTTCGTGGTGGAAGACGTGTTTCCAGCGGCGATCGACTTTGCCAGCGCGCAGGTGAGGTTCGTCAACGCGATCTCGAATTCGAGTCCGATGACGCTGTATGCCAAGAACACGACCACGACCACAGAGGTCGCCATCGGCAGCACCGTCGCATACAAGTCGGGGGGCGTATTTACGTCGGTGCTGAACGGCGTCTACGACCTGAGCACGCGGACGGCGGGATCGTCGACGAGCATCATCACCAGAACAGCGGTGTCATTCGTCGCTGGCCGGGTGTACACGATTGGCGCCAGAGGGGACATCACCGTCGTGTCGACCACCGCGACCAACCGGCCGTTCCTGGACAACACGATGAACAGGTAGGCGGAGAGGAAGACGGAAGACGGGAAGATGGGAAGAAAGGAAGACAGGACGACAGGACGACAGGAGGATCTCACGAGGTCGGTGAGATCCTTTCTGTTTTTTTCGGCAGTGGCGGTGTTCTCGAGAGGGTGTATCCCCTGAAAGGTGACGAGGCGCTGGTTCAGTTTGAATCGCGATTTTCTCCTCTGAAGAATCGCGAGATTGTAGATTCCGATTCATGCCGAAGAAACGAACGACGCCCGAGCGCCCCCGCGACGTGAATCAACTTGCCAAGCGCATTGTGGACATTGCGACCGGCTCGGCGCCAAAGGATGAAACTGCCCCGCTGCCCGACGCGTCCGCCGTGAAGCGGGGCAACGCCAGGGCGGAGAAGTTGACGCCCCAAAAACGGAAGGCGATAGCCAAGAAAGCGGCTACCGCCCGTTGGTCGAAAGGGTCGAAGCCCTAACGCTTCGGCCCTCCGGAGACGATACTCAACGGACGCGATGTCCGCACACATACAGGCTACCAGGAGGACAGAAGCGTGACCACTCAACCGTTACCGCTGAAACACCAGCTGCAACAGCGGAGCGCCCTGTGGTATGGCAACGCCACGAATGTCGGAGACGATGTTGTTGGCCTTGGCGAAATCAGCGTCCTTGGTCTGGGCCTCGATAAACAGAGTCCGGACCTGTTCGACTGGCATCGCCGTCTCGTCGTGAATCACGCCGGCGATCCGGGTGTGGTCGGCGGAGATTGAACCCAAGAATTCCTTGAGTTCCTTCTCGCCCAGCGATGCGGGGCTAGACTGCTGCATAGCAACGCCGTGAAACATGAACGTCGCGTGCGGGCAGGCGTAGCGATGCGTCCCCGCCAGGAACACGGCGTTACCAATGGAGTCGACGTTTCCGACGTTGTGCGTTGTTAACGGAACCGGCAGGCTCTTGAGCACGTTGTACGCGTTCATCCCGGCAGACACTTGCCCGCCCGGTGTAGACATGAGCAGGTAGATCCCGCTCGCGCCCTTGTTGATTTGCTCGAAAACCACTCCGAGCAGACCCTCGACGGTCTTGATGTTGATCTCCGCCGAGAACGAGATAAAGACCGGCGGCTTGACGGGTGTGGGGGCCGGGGTCACGGTTGGTGTCAGCGCCGTCGCTGACGTTGTTGCGGTGGACATCGTAGGTTGACCTTTCACAGAAAAAGGGAATAACTAGGGGGCGTCCTCCGACGTTGGCCTGTGTGTGGCGAGACGGGGCCGCCCAGGTACTCCCCGTCTCGCCGCACGACTGTTAAGTTTTTTTCCGCGACGGCAACAACATGTCTCACCTCGCTGTGGCCACGGCCACTGGTTGAGGGTACGCCCGCGACTCGGAATCCTCCCCAGGATCACGCCGAGTCGCGGTTTTTTTATGACGGGTAGCCCAAAAGCCGCTCGATACGATCAAGCAGCTTTTCCTCGATTTCGCCTTCGGCCGTGGCCGCCTTCTCCATCAGCATTTCGATGTAGCGGGTCTTGGGGTCACGAGTCACCGGCACCTCCTCACCGTCGTCGCCGTCATCGGCTGAGGCACCACCACTCCCCCCCTGCCGTCGTGCGTTCCGCGGCGTAACAGAGCGCGCTACGAACGACGGGACCTTGAAGTGCTTGCTGAGGGGGTGTCCGGCATACTTCGCCGCGCCGAGATAGAACCCGACCGCCTTGCGAAGCGTGTCCCCGCTAATGCCGACGAAGGACTCCTCTAGCTGCCGTGTGGTGGCGTTCACTGCCGCCAATTCGGTCGCCTTCGGATAGTGCTTCGCCAGCAGTTCCTTCATGATCTGGTGGCGCTCCTTGTCCGTCGCGCTGACGAAACGAACAAACAGTTCGGTCACGTCGCCGTTCTCCCTCACCCAGCCGAAAAAGCGCATCGCCCCGAGGATTTGCGTCTTCTGGCCTTCCGAGCCGCCGAGCACGCTCCGATCAACTCGGGGAGGAAGTCCGCTCTCTTTGAAACGGTCAGCAACGTTCAGGAGCGACCTCCACGACGTGTAGGGGATAGTCGCCTGCTTTGTCTGTGCTGCCGGTGTTTCATCGGCCATTGGACACCTCAGTTGCTCTCTGTCGATAGGTACGAGAAAATTCACACGCACAGAAAGTAATGCCAAACCATGATTCGCAACAGAGGCTTCACAGAGGAAATTTGACACCTCACTAAGTCGTTGTTAAATAACATGTTCCACGATCGTGGTGAGGTTGCGGTGAGATCGATTCAAGTTGGGGACCGTGTAAAGGTCGTGACGGCGGATGGGAGCGAGCTCCGGCGAGTGGCGATCTCTGGGCCGGTTGACGGTGACGACTTTCGCGTCGTATGGGTCTGTAAGCCGGAGGAATGGCCGCGAGAGACTATGGACGTAAATAGCGGTACTTCAATGGCTTGGCCGATCGAAGCCGTCGCTGTGGAATGATACCATCTGACTATTGACATGCGGTTGGTATTCAAGCATATTAGTTCAGTTTCAATACCTGGACTGAACGATGAACCGCCTGCCAGCCGAACGCCGAACCGCCGTCATCGCCGCCCTCGTCGAGGGTGCGTCGATCAACGGCGTTGTTCGGCAGACGGGCGTGGCGAAAAACACCGTGCTCAAGCTGCTGAAGGAGATCGGTGAGGTGTGCCTCACCTACCAGCGCGAGCACATGATCAACCTGCCCTGCAAGCGGGTTCAGGTCGACGAAGTGTGGTCCTTTGTGGGATGCAAGGAAAAGAACGTTCCCCGCGACGAACGCGGCCGGGGCCGTGGCGACGTGTGGGTGTGGTCAGCGATTGACGCCGACCTGAAGATCGTCCCGTGCTTTCATGTCGGCGGTCGCGACGCCGACGCAGCATGGCTTTTCATGGAGGACCTGGCATCGCGTCTCGCGACCCGCGTTCAACTCACGACCGACGGCCTGACGCACTACTTGTCAGCCGTGGAGGGTGCGTTTGGGTGGAACGGTGCGGACTACGCGATGCTAGTCAAAATCTACGGCACCGCTGGCTCCAATCGGTCGGGCTACAGCCCGCCGGAATTAATCGACATTGAAAAGCGGTGGGTCATGGGTAACCCCGATCCGGACCACATCAGCACGTCGTACATCGAGCGTCAGAATCTCGCGATGCGGACGAACATGCGTCGCTATCAGCGGCTAACGATCGCGCACTCGAAGAAGATGGAGAATCACATGGCGGCGGTGAGCCTCTACTTCATGCACTACAACTACTGTCACACGCACTCGGTTTTGACGAAGGCCAACGGTGGTATTCACACGTCGCCCGCGATGGCCGCCGCTCTAACGGATCGCGTTTGGAAGGTGAAGGACATTGTTGATCTTCTGTCAAACTGAACCAGCGCCAGGTGACGACGTTAGCTTGACACTCCATAACGGCTCGTCTACCTTTCCCAGTCTCTCCCGGCCAATTTCGACCGGTGAGAAGTGCATCCACGGGGCTATCCCGTTCGAATTCCTCGGTCCTCATGCCAACGATCAATCAGCTCGTCCGGCGGAGCCGTCGCGACGTCCTCAAGAAGGAAAAGTCGCCGGCGCTCAAGTCGAATCCGTTCCGCCGCGGTGTGTGTACGCGCGTCTACACGACCACGCCCAAGAAGCCGAACTCGGCACTGCGCAAAGTCGCCAAGGTTCGCCTCACGAACGGCTTCGAAATCATCGCCTACATCCCCGGAGAAGGACACAACCTGCAGGAGCACTCGATCGTGCTCGTGCGCGGCGGTCGCGTGAAGGATCTCCCGGGTGTTCGTTATCACATCGTCCGCGGGTCGCTCGATGCCTCGGGCGTAAACGGCCGCAACCAGAGCCGCTCGAAGTACGGGACCAAAAAGCCGAAGGCGGGAGGTAAGAAATGAGCCGCCGCAAATCATCGGTCAAGCGCCCCGTGCTCGCCGACGCGCGCTACGACAGCCAGACGGTTTCGAAGTTCATCAATGCCATGATGCTCCAGGGGAAGAAGTCGACCGCGGAGCGCATTTTCTACGGCGCGATGGATCTCGTCGAATCGCGGACGAGCCAACCGGGCGTCAACATTTTCAAGCAGGCGCTCGCCAACCTCAAGCCGGTCGTCGAGGTGAAGAGCCGCCGCGTCGGTGGCGCCACCTACCAGGTTCCGGTCGAGGTGCGTCCCGAGCGTCGCACGGCGCTCGCCATGCGCTGGCTGATCGCGTTCTCGCGCGACCGCAACGAGAAGTCGATGCCGGAGAAGCTCGCCGCCGAGATCATCCTCGCGTCCAAGGGCGAAGGCAACGCCGTGAAGAAGAAGGAAGACACGCACCGCATGGCCGACGCGAACAAGGCCTTCGCGCACTACCGGTGGTAGGCTGCTAGGCCGCTGGGCGGCTGGGCTGCTAATGATTGGGCGATGAGGCGGGTGCCTCATCGCCCAGTTTTTTTATCACAGTTCTTGATCGGCCACTGGCCATTCGGCCACGCGGCGCTTGCCCAGCGGCCCAGCGGCCCAGCGGCCCAGCGGCCCAGCGGCCCAGCG
>Ga0137314_1000378_pt1 | contig 13299 bp, 10 predicted proteins | sample EasRivERMZT199_2_FD_102289 | JGI IMG/M metagenome (GOLD analysis project Ga0137314, IMG submission 102289) | Soil microbial communities from meander-bound floodplain in the East River, Colorado, USA - East River MetaG ERMZT199_2 | ecosystem: Environmental > Terrestrial > Soil > Floodplain ... | reverse complement strand
GGCATGACGACGTACCCGCTCGGCGAAGCCACGGCGAACACGCGCAGGCCGATGCCGCGCGCGGCGATGCGGTTGGAGTGGCCTTTATCCAGTACCGGCGCCTGCGACACGCGCACCAGCTCCTGCGCCACGAAGCGCTCCGGGTGTGCCGCGAGCTTCTTCCGCAACGCGGCAAGTCCCGCATCATCCAGGTCCTGGCCGAATACCGGCTCCATCGGGAACGCCGGGTCGGCCGGTTTGAACACCAGGTTCCTGACATGATCGAGGGCATCCGCGAGCGCCGCCGGCTCGCCGCACCACCAGGTAGCAATTGACGGCAAACGTAGCGGTTGGCCGGTCAGATGTTCCGACAGGCGCGGCAGAAAGCCGAGCAGCGCGCCCGTTTCCAGGATGCCGGAGCCCAGCGCGTTGGCGATGAGCACGGTGCCGCGCCGCGCGCAGTCGGTCAGCCCGGCCACCCCCAGTGCCGAGTCGCTGCGAAGTTCCAGCGGGTCGCAATAATTGTCATCCTGCCGGCGCAGGATCGCGTGCACGCGTTTAAGGCCGCCGATGGTTTTCAGCCAGATGCGGCCGTTGCGCACGGTCAGGTCTCCGCCTTCGACGAGCGGGAAGCCGAGATAGCGCGCAAGCAGCGCGTGCTCGAAATAGGTTTCGTTGTATGGCCCCGGCGTGAGCAGCACCGTCAGTGTCGGACCGTCGCCTTTCGGCGCGAAATGCATGAGCGAATCGCGCATGGTCGCGAAGAAGCGTGCGACATGCTGCACGTCGAGTTCGCGATACAGGGCAGGAAACGTGCGCGACACGATAAGCCGGTTTTCGAGCGCGTAGCCGGCACCCGACGGTGCTTGCGTGCGGTCGGCCATGACCCACCAGTGGCCATCGGGCGAACGCGCAAGGTCCGCGGCGTAGACATGCAGATGTACGCCGCCGGGTACCTTCATGCCGCAAGCCGGCCGCAGGAACCCGCTCTGCGCGAAAATCAGCGAGGGCGGAACCAGGCCCTGCCGGAGCAGCGTCTGGCTGCCATAGAGATCGGCGAGCACCTGATTGAAAAGCTGCGCGCGCTGGATGACGCCGGCTTCGATTTCGCGCCATTCTTCCGGCGCGATGATGAGCGGCAGCACATCGAGGTCCCACGGGCGGTCGAGCCCTTGCGGATCGGCGTAGACATTGTAGGTTACCCCGCTATCGCGGATCTGGCGCTCGGCCGCCGACAGTCGTTCGCGTACGTCGGCTGCCGAGGTGGCAGTGAGCACCGACAACAGGCGCGACCAGTGGGGCCGGGGTGTGAACGGCGCTTCGAACAGTTCGTCGAAGCGGCCCTGCGCATCGGGATAGGTTGCCAGCAGTTCTTTCAAATTCGAACCCGGTCCGGAATCGGCGTTGCCGCGCGGCGCATCTGGCGGTGACATTATGCCTAACACCGGCGCAAGTCCAAAGTGAACGGGAAGTCCGCGTTGCGCGGCTCCTCGGCGATCCTCATCGTGCCCGGGGTGTGACCAAGGCGGAAGAACCGCGCGAGCCGGCGCGCTTCGGCCTCGTACGCATTGACCGGAAAAGTGTCGTAACTGCGGCCCCCGGGATGGGCCACATGATATTGGCAACCGCCCAGCGACCGGCTCATCCAGGTGTCGACAAGATCGAATGTGAGCGGCACGTGCACACCGATTGTCGGATGCAGGCTGGATGCGGGCGACCAGGCGCGGTAGCGCACCCCGGCCGCGAATTCGCCGACGTTTCCGGTCGGCTGCAGCGGCAGCGGGCGGCCATTGCAGGTCACGACGTGACGGTCGTCGACAAGACCGGTGACCTTGACCTGCAGGCGCTCCACGGAGGAATCGACATACCGTACCGTGCCGCCGGGCGCGCCTTCCTCGCCGAGGACGTTCCAGGGTTCGAGCGCCGTGCGCAGTTCGACATGCACATTGCTCGCCGCGAAATCGCCGAGTTTGGGAAAGCGAAACTCATAGTGCGGTGCGAACCACGCGGCCAGCATCGGGTAACCGAAATCGCTGATTTCCTCGAGAACATCGCACGCGTCGCTCCAGACGAAATGCGGCAGCATGAAGCGGTCGTGCAGTTCGGTACCCCAGCGCTTGAGTTTCGGCGGCTGATAGGGATGCTGCCAGAAGCGCGCAACCAGCGCGCGCATGAGCAGTTGCTGGGCAAGGCTCATGCGCGCATGCGGCGGCATTTCGAACGCGCGCATTTCGAGCAGCCCGAGGCGTCCGGTCGCGGTGTCCGGCGAATACAGCTTGTCGATGCAGAATTCGGCGCGGTGCGTGTTACCGGTCACGTCGATCAGCAGGTTGCGCAGCATGCGATCGACCTGCCAGGGCTGCGTGCCCAGGAGTCCGGACGCCTTCATGCGCTGCATCTCGCGAAACGCGATTTCGAGCTCGTACACGGAATCGTTACGCGCTTCGTCCACGCGCGGCGCCTGACTCGTCGGGCCGATGAAGAGCCCTGAGAACAGATAAGACAGAGCCGGGTGGTTGTGCCAGTAGGCAATCATGCTCGCAAGCAGATCGGGCCGGCGCAGGAAGGGCGAGTCAGCGGGTGTCGCGCCACCGAGCACGAAATGATTGCCGCCGCCGGTGCCGGTGTGTCGGCCGTCGAGCATGAATTTCTCGGTCGAGAGGCGCGACTGATGCGCTGCGTCATAGAGAAACGTCGTCTGCTCGACGAGTTCGTCCCAATTGCGCGCGGGCTGAATGTTGACTTCGATCACGCCCGGGTCCGGCGTTACGCGCAAGTGGACGAGCCGCGGATCGCGCGGCGGGTCGTAGCCTTCGAGTACCACCGGCAGCTTGAGCGATGCCGCGGCCGCTTCGACCGCCGCGACGAGTTCCAGATAATCTTCGAGCGTGGAGGTTGGCGGCATGAATACGTGCATGCGGCCGGCCCGCGGTTCCGCGCACAGCGCTGTGCGCGTGATCCAGCCCGCCGACTCAAAGGGGGCAGGGCGCGCGGCAGGATCGGTCGCGGGCGGGGACTGCTGGCTGCCGTCGCCGGCGCGGCGCGTGCCGCCGCGTCCCGGTGCCGCAGTCTCCGCATGCGGAGTAGTGGTGAGGTCCAGCCGCGCCGCGCCTTCGTGCCCGGTACTCGGAATTCGCTGGCGGATGGCCTGATAGCCGGGCAGAGCGGGAAAGGTCTGATTGGGGTCGGGTTGATGCAGCCACGGGTAATCGCCCGCGGTGGTCCATGGATGCGAGTCGAGCGGCAGGCGGTAGCCCAGGGCGGAATCGCCGGGGTGCAGGTAGCACCGCTCGGTGCGGAGAAACCACCGGCCGCTTTGCCAGCGCGCGCCATCGCCCGTTTTCGCCACTGGCAGCACATGGCCGACCACCTGGTCGAGGCCTTGCGAAAAAATCCTGCCCAGCCGCTCGCGCTCCAGTGGATCGTCGAGGCGCGCATCGAAAGGATCGACATTGGCGGGCAGGCGGCGTTCGCGCCACAGGTAGTACCACGCGTCTTCGAAAGCGGGAAAGATATTCGCGGGGTCGAGTCCGAGCCGCCGTGCCACGGCGTCGAGCAACGCGCGCGCCTGCAATTCGGTCACACCATAATCGACGTGTTCCTGCGCGAATAGTGCAGGGTCCGACCACAGCGGCTCGCCGTCGGCGCGCCACAATGCATTGAGCGACCAGCGCGGCAGTTGCTCGCCCGGATACCACTTGCTCTGACCGTAATGCAGCAACCCCTGCGGTGCATAGTGCGCCTTGAGTTGCGCGAGCAGGCCGGCCGCAATGCTCTTCTTGCCCGGGCCCATGGCATCGGTGTTCCATTCGGCCCCGCTGCGGTCATCCACCGAGACGAAAGTCGGCTCGCCGCCCTGCGTGAGCCTGACGTCGCGCGCCGCAAGATCGGTATCGATGCGGCGGCCGAGCGATTCGATATCGCGCCATTGTTCTTCGGTATAAGGCTTCGTCACGCGCGGCGCTTCCCACACGCGCTCGACTTTCATGTGGTGTTCGAAGCCGACTTCGCATTCGTCGACCGCGCCGGTGATCGGGGCGGCGGATGACGGTTCCGGCGAACACGCGAGCGGAATATGTCCCTCGCCCGCCAGCAGTCCGGAGGTCGGGTCGAGTCCGATCCAGCCGGCGCCCGGCAGATAGACTTCGCACCACGCGTGCAGATCGGTGAAATCAGCCGCGGGCCCTGACGGCCCGTCCAGCGCCTTGACGTCGGGCGTGAGCTGGATCAGGTAACCGGACACGAAGCGCGCCGCGAGCCCGAGGTGGCGCAGCAGTTGCACCAGCAGCCAACCGGTATCGCGACAGGAACCCGAAGCATTCGTCAGCGTGGCTTCGGGAGCCTGCACTCCGGGCTCCATGCGAATCAGATAGGCGATGTCGCGCTGCAGGCGTTGATTGAGCGCGACTAGAAAATTGGTGGTCTGCATCCGCTCACGCGGAATTTCAGCCAGATACGCGGCAAACTTCCGCGTGGCCGGCACTTTGGCGAGGAAAGGCGCGAGTTCGCGTACCTGTTCGGGCGAGTAGGCGAAGGGGAAATGCTCGGCGTCAGGCTCGAGAAAGAAATCGAACGGGTTGTGCACCGCCATTTCCGCGACCAGGTCGATTTCGACGCGCAATTCGCTGGTCTTGTCCGGAAACATCAGCCGCGCGAGATAGTTCGACTGCGGGTCCTGCTGCCAGTTGGTGAAATGCTTGCGCGGGTCGACTTGCATGGAATAGCCGAGAATGCGGGTGCGGCTGTGCGGCGCGGGACGCAGACGCACGACCTGCGGTCCGAGATTGACCGGCCGGTCGTAACGGTAGTGCGTGATGTGATTGAGCGCGACGTGAATCGACACCGCTGACGTCCCCTGGAGCGCTTAGAGAAGGTAACGAAACGAGGGGATACTCCCCTCGTACTCCCCTGCATCAGGGGCAGTTCCAGTCATTTTGAAATGGCCTCTGAACAGAATGAGCGCGGCCGTTGCCTCTTCGATGGAAGGGGCTGCGGATCGAGCATCACGCGGCTGCCGCGGTGCCGTCTGCACGCTGCGGTCATGCAGTCGCTGCGGCGGGCAGTGCGCCGGACTGCTCGTACAACTGAAGATACTCAGCGGCAATCGCCTGGTGTATCGCCGCGATATCGGTCTGCACGGCATCAAGATATTCGTGTCGCAAGGATGGCGTGAGGCTATCGACCCGCATCGCATCGAGCCGGCGTTGGGCAACCCGCAGCAGCTTGAGCGGGTGCACGTTGTGCGGGAGCACCGCAAGGCAGTTTTCGACTTCATCCAGGCAGCGGCGGACGGTGCGCGGAAAATGCGGGTCCTTGAGCAGGTAATTGACCACGTCCGCGCTGCGCACGTGCACGGACACGTGCCGCCGGTACATCTGATACGCGTGCAGCGATTTGAGCACGCCCATCCACAACAAGCCGATCGCCGGATCTTCAGGAACCTGCTGGCGCGGCACGAGCACTGCGGCGTGGATGTCGACGATGCGCGTGGTCATGTCCGCACGCTCGATGTAGCGCCCGAGTTTGATGAACTGATAGGCGACGTCGTGGCTCATGCAGTCCGTCAACAGTCCGATCACGGACTGGCGCCGTTCGATCATTTCTTCGAGGATGCCGTAGCGGTGACTGCGTTCGACGGCTTGCGCTGCGCGGCTGTTGACGAACAGATACAGGGCATTGATGCGTTCCCACGCAAGCCGCGGCATTACTTCGCGCAGCGTTCGGCAGTTTTCGCGCGCGCTGCGGATGCACGAGATGATGGAGCCGGGATTCTTCTCGTCGCTCACCAGAAAGCGCATGATGCTCGCTTCGTCGTGCTTCGTGTGTGCCTGGTGGAACACGCTGTCGAGTCCCGCAACCTTCAGCAACACGTCCCAGCCGAATGAGGCTCCCCGCGGCAGGTCCAAAACCACCTGGGTCGTGGCGTTGATCAGGCGCGCGGTATTTTCGGCGCGCTCGAGGTAGCGCGTCATCCAGTAGAGATGTTCCGCAACACGCGAGAGCATCAGCTCCGAGCCTCCACTATCCAGGTGTCCTTGCTGCCGCCTCCCTGCGAGGAATTGACCACCAGGGAACCCTCGCGCATCGCCACGCGCGTGAGACCGCCGGTCGTTACATAGCGGGAGTTGGACTGTAGCACGAATGGGCGCAGATCCAGGTGCCGCGGCGCCACGTCGTCGCCGGCGAAAGTCGGCGCGGTGGAGAGCGCGAGCGTGGGCTGCGCCATGTAGTTGCGCGGGTCGGCAAGAATGCGCTGCCGGCATTCGTCGCGTTCGGCCGCGCTGGCGCGCGGGCCGATCAGCATGCCATAACCACCCGATTCGTTGGCGGGCTTTACCACCAGCTTGTCGAGGTTCGCAAGCACATAGCCGCAATCGCGCGCGTCCATGCACAGATAACTCGGCACATTGGGAATGATCGGATCCTCGCCAAGGTAGTAACGGATGATCTTCGGCACGAACGTGTAGACGACCTTGTCATCCGCCACGCCTGCGCCCGGCGCATTCGCGATGCCGACTTTGCCGCGTCGCCATGCGCGCATCAGGCCGCGCACGCCGAGCATCGAGTCCGGACGGAATGCTTCAGGATCGAGAAAATCGTCGTCGACGCGCCGATAGATCACGTCGACGGGGCGCAGGCCGTTGATGGTTTTCATGTACACGCAGTCGTCCGCGGCGACGGTCAGGTCCGGCCCTTCGACCAGTTCGGCGCCCATCTGCTGGGCAAGATAGCTGTGCTCGAAGTAGGCGGAATTGTAGATGCCGGGTGTGAGCACGGCGATTACGGGCCGTGTGCCGGGGCGGGGCGAAAGCGCCGCCAGGGCGTCATAAAGGTACGTCGTGTAGTCATCCACCGGCAGGATGTCGCAGGCTTCGAACATCTCGGGAAACAGCCGCTTCATCAGCATGCGGTTTTCCAGCATGTAGGAGACGCCCGAGGGCACGCGCAGGTTGTCTTCGAGCACGTATATGGTTCCGTCACGATCGCGCACCAAATCGGTGCCGCAAACGTGCGCCCACACCCCGAAACGGGGCATGTGACCTGCGCACTGGGGACGAAAATTCCTGGAACTCGCAACGACCTCCGGTGGAAATACGCCGTCCTTGACGATGGACTGCTTATTGTAAAGATCGCTTATGAATAGATTCAATGCGGCAAGCCGCTGTTTCAGGCCCGCTTCGATATGGCGCCACTCCTCGTTGGGCATTACGCGCGGAATGATGTCGAACGGCCAGGCGCGATCGATATTGGCGCTGTCGCTATAGACGGTGAAGGTGATGCCCATCGTCATGATCGCGGCGTCCACCGCAGCCCGGCGCCGGTTCAGTTCAGCGGCGTCCAGCCGCGAAAGGTAGTCGATCAGCGTCTTCGCCCACGGGCGCGGGACTCCTTGCCCGTCGATGAGTTCATCGTAGAAGCCGTTCGAACGATAGGTGCTGAAATCCAGTTTCATGACCATGACGATTGCAATAGCAAACCTGCCAAGGCAAGAATCGTGCGCAGGGTTGTCTGCCGCACTATACCCTCGAAATCGCAGTGTCAGACCACGGTATTGGATGGCCTGGCCAACTCGTGCAAGACTGCACGGCAGGGGTTAATCGGTCATACTGTGAATGTTCCACCGACACGATGCGATCCCGATGATCGAATCCCTGTTACTGACCGCCGCGCGCCTCCTGACATTCGAGCAGCAGCGGCCGCTGACCAATTCGAGCAGCTTCTTCTTCGAGCGCGACGAGCGGCTGTTCCTGGTGACGAGCCGGCACGTGATGATCGATGAGCCGAGCAAACATTTCCCGGACCGCATCGAAATCGAGTTGCACATCGACCCGGACAACCTGGCCAAGTCCACCGGTTTCTCGATTCCCCTGTACCGCAACGGCAAGAGCATCTGGCGCCAGGGTACCGACACGGCCGGAGAGATCGACGTCGCGGTGATCGAGCTGGAACGCGCCGCGCTGCCCAGGACGACGGTCTACCGTGCGTTCACGCCCAAGCATCTGCACACCTCGCTCGAACAGATCGAGGTCGGCAGCTCGCTGCTGGTAGTGGGCTTTCCGCTCGGATTCCACGACACGCTGCACCACATGCCGGTGGTGCGCCACGCGGTCATCGCGTCGTCATTCGGCCTGCGCTTCCGGGGCCACGGCTACTTTCTTACCGATGCGCGCACACACCGGGGCACCAGCGGCGCGCCCGTTGTGATGCGGGTTTCCGGGCAGGACCGGGGCCCTGGCGACCTGCCGTGGATGCTGCTCGGCGTCCACTCCGCGCGGCTCGATGCCGGCACGCGTGACCATGACCTTGACGAGGCCTTGGGGTTGAACTGCGCCTGGTATGCCGACATTTTGCTTACGCTCACTGAACGCTAGCGCCTGTTTCTCGATACCCGTCGCACATGTGATGCGTGCTTTCGTAAGTTCATATCTCTTCAGTTCTTCAGACGTACCTGCTTGCCGAGGTGCGCGCAGTCCTCGTCCGTCTTGAGGCCCGCGGCGCGGATGCCGTGCGCGGCGAGTTCTTCGTCGCGCGTTTCGGTGTCGCCGGTGACGCCGACGGCGCCGATGATCCCGCAGTTGCCGTCGCGGATCAGGCGGCCCCCGCCCTCCGGGAAGATTTTCCCGCCCGAAGCGCTGATGAGGTAATTCATGAACTGCGGCTTTTCCTCGTTGCGCACGCGCACCAGACTCGAGGAGCGCCCCAGCGCGAGCGCGGCGAACGCCTTGCCCATCGCCATTTCGAACCGCAACATCGCCGAGGTGTCCTCCTTCTTGAACGCCTTGACGTGGGCGCCCGGGTCGGTGACTACCACGCTCAGGGGGCGGCAATCGAGCTCGCGCCCGCGGGCAAGGACCGCGTCGATGATGCGTTCGGCCTGATTCAGCGTGATCTCGGACATGAATTTTCCGGGCAAGTGCGTTGGCGTGGTCCCGAATGATAAGTCGCGGCCCGGAAAATTCAAATAGGCACTGCCACATACCTTAGAATAGCTGTCAAAGCGGGACCTTCGGACCCGTTTGACTGCTCGCGTTCGAGCCGGACGCGCACCCGCTCAACGCTCGCGGGTTCCAATAACGACGAGGGAATGGCCCTATGTTCACGATTTGCCTGCCACGCGCGGTCACCACGGGCTTCTTCAATTTTGTCCTGATGATGTGTTTGGTCCAGCCTGCTGCATGGTCGGCAGAGGCGTATCCGGCGAAGCCGATACGGCTGATCGTGGGCTTCGCGCCGGGGGGCGCCAACGACCTGGTCGCGCGGGCGGTGGCGGCGCGGCTCGGCCCGCGGCTCGGGCAGCAGGTCGTCGTCGAGAACCGCGCCGGGGCGGGGGGCAACATCGGCACCGAGCTGGTGGCGCGCGCCGCGCCGGACGGCTACACCTTGCTGCTGGCATCGGTGGCTTCGTTCGCGATAAGCCCCGCGCTGCTGGGCAAGCTGCCGTTCGACCCGATCAACGATTTCGCGCCGGTGGCCCAGGCGGCGCTGGTGACGAGCTTGCTCTCGGCGCATCCTTCGCTGCCGGCGCGCTCGTTGAAGCAGTTCGTCGCACTGGCGAAACAGGCGCCCGGCAAGGTCAACTACGCCACGCCCGGGGCGGGCAGCATTGCCCATTTATCGGCCGAGCTGTTCTGGCATACGGCGGGCGTCAAGTTGAATCACATCCCGTACAAGGGCGGCGGGCCCGCGGTGGTGGACGCCATGGCTGGCCATGTCGAGAGCATTTTTTCCCTGATTTCCACGCAAACCCCGCACGTCAGGGCCGGCAAGCTGTATGCGCTTGTCGTGAGCAGCGCGAAACGGTCGGCCGCGCTGCCCCAGGTCCCGACCATAGCGGAGTCAGGCTACGGCGGATTCGAGGCGAGCGGCTGGCTCGGGTTGGTGTTCCCGGCGAAGACGCCGCGGGCGATCGTGGACCGCGTGTACAAGGAAACAGCGGCCGTGCTGAACATGCGCGAGGTGCAGTCGCAACTCGAGGACCTCGGGCTGGACGCGGAAGCACTCGATCCCGGGGCCTTTCACGCCCGGATCAAGGCCGATTACGCGCGGTGGGGCAGGCTGGTGCGGGACGCGGGCATCAAGGGAGGGGAGTGAACTTCGCATGAGCATCGCAGTTTGCATCGCGTGCCTGCAGACGATCGAGCGCATGACCTACGGCCATTCTCTCGTCACCGACCCGTGGGGCGAAGAGCTTGCCGACGGTGGCGATTCGCCCGGGGTGGTCTATGCGGATCTCGACCTGTCGAAGGTGGCGGCGGTGCGTGCCATGCTGCTGTCGCTGACCCACGACCGCCCATTCGCGCCGCCCCCGGAGTGCGCAGGGAAGTAGTCCCGGACAGATCCCTGACGATTACCATAGATCGGCCCGCAGTTCGTCAGGGAGTATTTCGGGAAACGGCAGCCGCTGGGCCTGCATGGAATCTACGTCGATCCGCAACTGGGATTCGAGGTGGTGTCTTGCCGCTGCGCCGCGGCGCGCAGCCTGCACTTGCGTGCCGCGCGCCGGCGCCATGCTACAATTTTTCTTCCCGATGCGTATTCTCCTCAGCAACGACGATGGTTACTTCGCACCGGGCATCATTTTGCTCGCCGAAATGCTGGCGCCTCTGGCCGAGATTACGGTGGTTGCGCCCGAGCGCGACCGCAGCGGCGCGAGCAACTCGCTTACGCTCGATCGCCCGCTTACCGTGCGCCGGGCGGAGGGCCGGTTCCATTACGTCAACGGCACGCCCACCGATTGCGTGCACCTTGCCGTTACCGGGGTGCTGAAGGAGCTGCCCGATATCGTAATCTCCGGCATCAATCACGGTGCCAACATGGGCGACGACACGATTTATTCCGGTACGGTGGCGGCGGCAACCGAGGGCTTCCTGCTGGGCATTCCATCTATCGCGATCTCGCTGGTGACCGAGAACGGGAGGCACTTCCGGACCGCGGGGCGCGTTGCCGTGGACCTCGTCACCCGCTTCCAGCGGCAGCCGCTGGCCCAGCCGGTGCTGCTTAACGTCAATGTTCCCGACGTCGATTACGCGGATTTGCGCGGCATGCAGGTGACGCGGCTGGGCAAGCGGCACAAGGCGGAGCCGGCAGTAAAATCCACCACGCCGAGGGGCGAGAAGGTGTACTGGATCGGCGCCGCCGGCAGCGCGCAGGACGCGGGCGACGGCACGGATTTTCACGCTACCGCCGCGAACCGTGTCTCGATCACTCCGTTGCAGGTGGACCTCACGCGCTATTCACAGCTCGAGACGGTCAGCACCTGGCTCGCCAATCCATGACCGGTGACGGGAGTCAGGGCAGGCACGCCGGCATCGGCATGACCTCGCAGCGCACGCGCCTGCGCCTGATCGAGCGCCTGCGCGGCCAGGGCATCCGGGATGAGGCGGTGCTGGCGGCAATGAAGGAGGTGCCGCGGCACATATTCGTGGACGAGGCCCTCGCCAGCCGCGCCTACGAGGACCTGTCGCTGCCGCTCGGTTTCGCGCAGACCATCTCGAGCCCGCATACCGTGGCGCGCATGACCGAACTGGCGCGCAACGGCCGGCAGCTCGACAAGGTGCTCGAGATCGGCACCGGTTGCGGCTACCAGACCGCGATACTGGCGCGGCTGGCGCGGCAGGTCTACTCGATGGAGCGCATTGCCGCGTTGATCAGGAAAGCGCGGAATCATCTGCGCGCGGCCGGGGTTTCCAATGTGCACCTGCGGCACGGTGACGGACACGTCGGCATGCCCGAAGTTGCGCCCTTCGACGCGATCGTGATTACAGCTGCGGCGGCGAAAGCGCCGCCGGCGCTGCTGGATCAGTTGACCGTGGGTGGTAGAATGGTTTTGCCGGTTGACGGCAAGGGCGGGCAGCATCTCTACCTGATCGAACGCACGGACAAGGGAATGGTCGAACGACGCATGGATCCGGTTATTTTCGTGCCCTTGCTGCCGGGCATAGCCTAGGAGTTTTCTGGACTTGGCGTCATGAACCGTTGGTGTGAACGAATGGGTAGCTGCTCCGGGTTATCTCCAAGCCGAACGGCTGCAAAGCTCCGAAATCGCAGATCGCCGATCGTTCTGGCGCTGGCATGCCTCGCGGCCGCGCTGACGGCGGGGTGTATCGCCGAACGTGGCGCCCCCGTTATCGAACGCACGTCTGGGGCCAGGCCCGCACCGGTCAAGCCTGCCACCGGAGCCGTTACCACGCCGGCACCGAAGCCGGGAGAAATTCGTCCCGAGTTCTATACCGTGCGGAAAAGCGACACGCTTTACAGCATCGCGCTCGACCAGGGACTCGATTATCGCGATCTTGCGCAGTGGAACGGCATAACCGATCCCGCCGTCATCAGTGTCGGACAGATTCTGCGGCTCACGGCGCCGGAGACAACCGTGACGACCGCGCCGCTCCAGACCGCTCCCGGGGTGCAGGCGCGGCCCTTGGGGGAAACTCCGATCGCGCCCGGCACAGAGGTTGCGCCGCCCGCCGCCGCACCGGCGTCACCGCCGATAGTCTCCGGCACCGCTGTTGCACCGCCGGCTGCCGCTGCGGCGTCACCGCCCGTCGCTGCCAGCGGCAGCGTCGTGAACCAGCCCAAGGCGGTGCGGGCGCCCTATTCGGATCAGGTCTATGCCCAGTTGTCCGCTGCCAAGCCGGTCCTCGCGCCGAAGACCGATCCTCCGGCAGCCGCGGGGGACGGCAGCGACAATGTGAACTGGGGCTGGCCGGCGAGCGGCAGCGTGGTTAATTCCTACAACGAATCCGCCACTCTCAAGGGCATCGGCATAGCTGGCAAGCTCGGGCAGCCGGTGGTCGCGAGCGCGGCGGGCCGTGTGATCTTCAGCGGCATGGGCATCCGCGGCTTCGGCAAGCTGATCGTGATCAAACACAACAACACCTTCCTCAGCGTTTACGGGCACAACAGCGAGCTGCTGGTGAAGGAGGGGCAGAACGTCTCCAAGGGCCAGAAGATCGCCGAGATGGGCTCGACCGACACCGACCGGGTGAAGCTGCATTTCGAGATTCGCCGCCTTGGCAAGCCGGTGGACCCGGTCAAGCTGCTGCCGCCGGCATAACCGGTGACTAGGTGACCGAGTGATTAAGTGATTGAGTGAAGGACCGGCGTCGCGCTGCCAGGCAGCTTACTCAGTCACTTAGTCGCCCAATCACTTAGTCACTCAGCTAGGCGCTGAATTGCCGGACCTGGCGCTGCAACTCCTCTAGTCGCGCGCTGCCGGTGGTCGTGCCGTAGCGCAAGGCGACATAAAGCCCGGTGATGGCGATCACCACCGGCACGAGATCGGGGCGTAGCCGTTCCAGCCTGCGCGCGTAGTCCGCG
>Ga0137314_1000375_pt1 | contig 13343 bp, 22 predicted proteins | sample EasRivERMZT199_2_FD_102289 | JGI IMG/M metagenome (GOLD analysis project Ga0137314, IMG submission 102289) | Soil microbial communities from meander-bound floodplain in the East River, Colorado, USA - East River MetaG ERMZT199_2 | ecosystem: Environmental > Terrestrial > Soil > Floodplain ... | reverse complement strand
GTCGCCTGAAATGACAGGCTATGAAGATTACCGTTAATCAACATAGGAGGAATGTTAGTGGATAGCAGAGAACGATACAAGTTCTCTCGCCATTGTGAACGCCTGTTAATTTGGCAGGCAAAAGAAGTGGAGAGAGAACGGCGTGAAGTAAACAGAATACTGCGAAAGAGCTGGAAGAGGTTTCTTCTCAAACGAGCAATCGAGCGCGTCACCGCGAGCAATCGAGAGTACATGCTGAAGATTTTCCTTGACGCCGGCCGCCGGTAGTGGTATACTGTAGCTGCGGGTCGGGGGAGACAATCCTGCCTCCTACCGCCCGCCTCTCTCAACCTGCTAGTTTGGAGTTAGTTATGCCACGTATTGCTGCAAAGTTTACCGACCACCAGATTCTCGGAACGTTCGAACAGGTTCCGGTCGTTTCGGATTCGCTCACCTCGGAAGTTGTTGCCGTGGTAGCATCCGACCGGGAATCCGAGAAGTCCGGCGAAGTGAACGCTATCGTTTACAAGCTGGCCGAGAACGCAGAGAATCCGATTGATGCCGCGCTGGCATTGTTCGGTGGTTCGCCTGCCGAATTGGCAAAGTTCGCAATCGGCGCGTACAATGACGATGTTCGCCTCCGCGCGAAGTCTTTCATCGTCACGAGCATTGAGGGTCCGGAAAAGATGGTTGCACGTGTTGTGCGTCGGATTGCTAAGGAACTCAATCTCGACGAGGCAAACGTGTTGGCGAAGGTCAAGGCCAATCCCGCTTACCTCGACATGTTGCTTTCACTCGCAAAGTAAAGCAACATTCGTTCAGTAAAGGCAAGAGCCTATTCTTCTCCCGAGGAATAGGCTCTTTTCCTTTCATCTGGCACCATGCGCCAAAGTGCCGTATCATTCTACTGCTACTCCACAACACCACCTCAGGTACCACACAGTAAGGTCACAACTCCTCCACTAGAGGGGTCTAGACGTAAGTGCTTGTCAGTCAACAGCTTACAAGCATTTTCGTCTACACCTCCCCCACTCCCCTAGAGCATAGGGTGGGATGATGGCTTGGGAATCCAAGAAATTGGATGTCCTCAAAAGGGGACAGTAGGAGAGTTGGTATCTCTCTTGCTTCTTCTTTTCTATTTTTTTTTTGTTTTTTTATGCCAACCTTTAAGTGACCCCTAAACAGGACACTGTCCACTTTTTGAGACTCCTCAGTAAGTGCTAGGTTGACATGAGAGAAAGAGGGGGAGGTATCCTCCTAAGTGCCGAGTTCGCAAGCACTTAGCACCTCTTGACATGGTGGCATCCTTGTGATATAACTGGGGTCACAGTGTAGTACCACTGAGGTACCACTGTGACAAGGTAGCCTCCCACACGGGTAGTTACCATGCAAGGTTCATGCCACGTTATTCCAAGGATAGCTACCATGTCAATTAGCAAAGACCAAATAGTTTCGGAACACGTACCAGATAATCTACAACAACTAGATATCTGGCAACGTGCGTATGAAACTCCAGACGGCTGTTGGGAATTAGGCTATACGTATCCTCAAGTAAACATAAAGGGAAAGACGTATAGGCTGAGCCGTTTGATAAGCGGCGCACCAAAAGGATTGCTCGTATACTTTACATGCGACAATCGCAGGTGCTTTCGTCCTTCACATCTCTTCACACGTACGCATGAGGAGAAACACAAGCTACGCATGGAAAGGTTTAGCTAATGTCAGACCACATCTTCTCTGCTGATAAAATCCGTGAGATTCAAACGGAAGAGTTGAGAGCGATTCACGGCATGTCTATCGAAGACTTGTCAACTAGAATCTCAAAGTATCAGCAAGCGACGAGAGACTTAGCACTACGCTACGTCAAGGCGAGCGAAGAACTACATCGTCGTCTATCCGAAAAGAACTCGGACGAACTCGAACACCTTATCGAACGTGTTCCTGCGGCGGAATCAACTCTGCGAAACCGTGGAACAATGCCTAACTTGGTAAAGGCAAAGAAACCTACCTTTGCTGATAAGGTACAGAACAATTTCAAGAAAGAAATGCGCACCAATCCCGAGATGCGCGCTTTCATGGATTCACTCAAGGCGGATTCAAAGTAGTCATGCGCGGAAAGAAACGTCCAGACAGGAAAGATTACCAAGTACAAGGGCGGCCGCCGACAGCTAACCGAGATTGTACGGTTAGAGCATTGCATATCGCGTCGGGTTTAGATTACGACCTGTGTGCAATCGCTCTCGCAGTGTGCGGTCGAAGGAAAAATTCGGGCTGTCGTTTGTCCGATTGGTTTCCTGCGATGAGACATCTCAACCTTTGTCACCCCGAGACAAAGATTAAAGATGTCAAGAGAGCAAACGACTCAAGACTACAGGACAATTGCGTCGTGCTTGTTCGTGGTCACGTGTTCGCAATCAGAAACGGCGTGCATTCGGATGGTCCGTATGCATTCCTCAACAACAACATGCGCGTCAGATTAGCTTGGAGGATTGAGTAGTGTTCAACATTACTGGAAACAAAGGTTTCCACATGCAATTCGACAACGGTTTCCGTATCTCCGTCCAATGGGGAGCAGGAAACTACGGCGGAAACTATGACCTACCGTACTCGGCTCATGTCGGTAGTTCAGTACCCGGCGCAGATACCGCAGAGATTGCTATCTTTTCACCCGATGGCAATATGGTTCCATTCAAGGATGGCGATACCGTACAAGGGTACGTAACAACAGACCAAGTTTTGTCGTACATGAACGCGATTGCATCCTGCACTTCAATCGAACACCTCGTTCAGCTCCTCAAGGAACACTAAAGTTTAGTGGTCATTCGATACGGTATAGTACCAAACACTTACCGTATCCTAAGACTCCTAACCTTCGATAGTGTGGTTAATTTACCACACTTGACAACGCGCTCAACCTGAGGTATAACCTACAACATGGCACGCATCACACAAGCATGTAAGTATTGCAATCTACCCGCAATAGAAAAGTCAAGAAAGCCACTCGGCCCTGACTCTTTCATTGTAACCTTGGAATGCGGTCATGCTATGGTATCCAAGGTCAATCACTCAGCATACGATATCGTTGCCGAGAATGGAAAGCAACCGTTCCCATTCCAGAAAGAAGGCATTCGATTTATCGAGGACACAGACTTTCGATGCATCATTGGCGATGAGATGGGATTAGGTAAGACAATCCAATACCTCTGCGCGCTTAAGATGCATGACGAAAAGTTGCCAGTGTTAATCTTTGTCAAGTCTGGATTGAAACGACAGCTCGAAACGGAATTGTACAATTGGTCCGGTCATCTACCTCAAGTGATTGAGAGTTCAAAGCAAAAGGTATTCCCCTTCCCTGTCACTATCATCTCATATGATACGATGGCACGGATGAAAGAACCTTACGAGACTTTCAAGTTTGTCAAGACTGTCATCCTTGATGAGTGTCAATACATCAAGAATGAAGATGCCAAGCGAACGAACGCTATCAGACTGCTCGTTCAGCGAGTCGGGATTCAGAATGTGATAGGAGTAAGCGGCACGCCAATCAAAAACAAAGCCGATGAGTTCTTCCCTATCCTTAACCTAATCGCACCAACCAAGTTCCCGACCAAGCACTATATGATGCGACGATACTTCGATTCGTATCAGGATGCACAAGGGAACTATCACATCATCAAGGCATGGCCCGCATTCTACGACGCCATCGATGGCATTATGATACGACGAACACGAGAGGAAGTAGCACCTGAACTACCGCGTATCAATCGAATGTTCTTCAACTCAGAGATTGAGAACAAAGACATTCGCAAGAGCTATGCGGAAGTTCAAAAAGAATTCGAAGAGTTCATGGACAAGAACGAAGGCAAGCTAAATCCTGAAGGATACACTAGTTTGCTCGGATTCTTTGCTCGAATGCGCCGCATTACCGGATTCGCTAAGCTTCAACCTGTAACTGAGTTTGTTACGGACTTCCTTCTGTCAACCGAACGAAAGATTGTTATCTTTGGACATCACAAGGAGACATTGGAATCACTAAAGGAAGTGCTCGATAGTTGGTGCGCGGAAGGCGGATGGAATCCATGCGAGGCGCTCAAGAGTTCACTCGATGCAGACCAAAGGCAAAAGGTTATCAATCAATTCAAAGATGACCCGCGGTCGCGCATTCTAATCGCAAGCACACTCGCCTCGGGCGAAGGATTGAATCTTCAGTTCTGTTCCGATGCTATCATGCTGGAACGTCAATGGAATCCAGCGAATGAAGAGCAAGCTGAGACAAGGTTCACTCGGTTTGGCTCGACAGCAGAGCACGTGAACGTGACATACTTCATCTCAGTAGGTACGATTGATGAGTGGTTGACTGAGCTAGTAGAAAAGAAGAGAGCACTGTTCAACAAGCTAATCAATCGAGATGAGAATGCATCGTGGGACGAGGGCGGTTTGATGAAAGAACTCGCCGAGATTATCTACTCAAAGGGAGGAAAGAAGTGGACGTACTAAACGAAACAAAGACAAAAGTACCACATCGATTCACCGTGTACATTCATGATTCATTCGATGGTTCAGCGTTACTGTACGGTGGTGAGAAAGAAAGAGTGCTAGGTTTCCTGCGGTTCTGGAAACTCTATCGACCGTACGCTATCATCACGATTCGCTCGTTCGATTCAATGAACGGGGTAATCACTAGGTTCCACGGTGAAACGAAAGACTTCAAAGGATTGGTAGACTACGATGTCAACTAACTACGCTAGCTACATCGCGGCAATCCTTGGTATGAATCATCCCGTCCCGCATCACAAACGTGTATTGATTAGCACTGTCTCAGCACCGAGTATCTTTCACGCGCAAGCAATCCGCGAACATAACAAGCGGGTAATCTTGAGCTTCAAGTTGTTTGAACTAACCGAACAACTCAAAGAAAAGGAGAAGTAAGGATGAATCAAGAGGAGAAAGACCAACTAACCAAGTCACTCAATCTAGATGAGCTAGAGTATTATCTTTGGACAGACGTAGAAGATGGACGCGGTTGGTTACTTAGCTTCCGCACGTATCGTCCTGAGATAATGATTCAATACTGCACACGTACCGCGCGGAGGTTTCCGAACGAACGCATCAAGGTAATGTACGGTACGGAGAAGGTAATGTACGAAGGCATAGCAAGGAACTTTGGCAAGGCATGAAGACTTTCATTGCGGTCTTCATAATCTCACCGTTCGTTGGCTTAGCAATGGGCTATACTGTAGGCGGTGTGATTAACCTCATCGGTTGGATATATAACGAGCTAACCGATTATAAGTACGCTCATGGTAGCGGAAGGAAATAGGTAAAACTTCAATGCTCACTCAGCGTCGAATCAAAGGTTACATTCGCACGCCGTACCACACTGCGGTTATCGATGCAATAGAACGTGCAATCGAAAAGGAATGCGCACGATACAATGTATCTCGCTCCTTCGTCATTGCTAATGCACTGGCATACACGTTCGGCATCAAGACCGAGAGTTACATTCCGAAAGAAAAGAAAGTCGTGAAGTTCAAGTCAAAGGTCGGATAATTAATCGTCGGCACCGTGTGTCCTCGAAAGAGGACGGTAAATTCTACCCGTTGACAAGGGTGCCGGACTGTGCTATAATTAGACATGGCCCGGCCCTTATTACTCGATGACATGATTAGTTTCCCCGAGCTAATCGAATGTGAGGAGCTATATTCAAGGCTCGCATTAACGTTTATCGAGGATAATAACTGTTGGATTAAGCCAACGAATAAAGAAGGCAACCGAGTAAAGGTAGGCTGGAAAGGTAAACAAGCCTTACTCTATCGCATAGTCTTCGAAGTAATTCACGGTCCCATCCCTAAAGGATGGCAAGTCTGTCATTCATGTGACAATCCTGGATGTTATAGTCCACACCATTTATGGGTGGGTACAGCACAGGACAATATGGAAGATAGAATAAATAAGGAACGAGTGCCCAAGAAATACAATACCTCTTGGATGAGAACGCTTGACAAGATAACAAACAAACACGGAATGGTTAGGCGATGACGTTTGAAGAATCGTGTTACCTAATCAAGGAACTCTCGGCAAAGTATAGGGTTGTTCTTAGGTACAGGAGCGACCAAGTTTGGTCATTCAAGTTTGAGCGAGGTAGTAATCAGTACGACGCGGTTGATATTCTTTACATGCACATACACAGTAAAGACAAACCTAATCGTATTGATGATACGTGGTACAAGGTAGGCTTGAGTATTGAAGACTCGCTTGCCTTAATCAACCTCGCATCTGGTGGTTGGCGTGGCTTAATAGAATGGGATAAAAGATATGACAACTACAAGCGAACCTTCGAACACATCACCGGAATCTCTGTCACTTGATGTCCCCGTACCACACGTATCAACCTCACGTCTAGTTATTTCGTTAGACTCACAAGTCCTATCTAAAATACAAACATGCGGCCAACAGGCCGCATACAATCACTTAGAGAACATCGAGCCAATCGATTACGAGAATGACTCCTTAGATATCGGGCTCGTAATGCACGAGGGATTGGCTGAGTATTACAAGCATAAGAATCTACCAACAAACATCGCACAAGCTAAGGCACTCGCGCGTGTAGAAACTTCCGCGATGAGCAAGCCCGCTCTTAACGGAGCAAAGATCCGAATGATGATTGATGCGGTGTCACAATACATTCGGAAGTATGAAACAGAATCATGGATTGTAGTCAAAGATACGAACAACAATCCCTTAGTCGAGCAAACCTTTAGCAAGACACTGTATCAAGACGAAGACATTCAGGTTTTGTACACGGGAATCACTGACCTGTTAGTTCGCGCGCATGAGGGGAGTCAAGCAATCATGCCCGTTGACCATAAGACATACGGTTCTCATTACAAACCAGCGGTGTTGTCTAATCAATTCAGCGGTTACATGTGGGCAACGAACTCAGCTAACCTAATCGTAAACAGGGTAGGAGTTAAGAATAAGCTCGGTTCGTTTGAGCGTATACTCGTAGCACGTACGCCCGCAATGATTGAGGAGTGGAAACAGAATGCTATTAGAGCTGTCCTCTCCCACCTCGATGACATGCAGGCTAATAACTTCAGGCGTAACTATGAGGCTTGCACAATGTACGGCGGTTGCCGTTACCTACGACTGTGCAATGCTGACCCGAGCCATCGGAAATATCTCAAGGCTAACGAGTACAAGGTAGTCCCGCCTTGGAATCCACTTGAGGCGAGGGATTAAATCATGGCTAGCAAACACACTCACCAATATAGAAGAATCAAGCAACCACCCTCTAACCGGATTATTTACCGATGTATGCGTCCCAACTGCAATCACTACCTCACACCAGAGTTTATCTTAGGAAAGGCAAGTGTATGTTGGCAATGCAAAACAGACTTCGTGATGGACCCGTATTCGACAGAGAGACAATTCCCAAAGTGCAAGGATTGCCGAACCAAAGTAACAAGTTTCAGCATAGCGAAGCAAGAGCGTTTACTAAAGCTATCTACTACTGGACCAAAGCCTGTATCGAATTCGGAGAACGAATCACAACCCGATGTAGCCAGTCCTGTTGCCGACATTCTGAAACGGTACGGATTGTAAGATTAGATAGCATCCAAGTAAAGTGTTTACGGTGCGGCAAGTTGTCGAAAGGAATTACAATCTAACATGGACATCATGGACGGATTGAAGAAGGACGAAGTAATGTTCCTCTTTAAAGGTGAGCCAAGTTCAGGGAAGAGTATCGCCGCTGCATCCTTTCCGAATTGCTACATCTTCGACATGGAATCTAGAATTCGGTCAGTGGCAGCATACCATGTACCAAAGGGAAAGACAGACATCAAGTACGATACCTACAACTATTCAGACTATCCAAAGTTCGATAAGAAGTGGGACGAATTAATTGATGCGTCTAAGATGTCGAAGTTCCCATACGATACAGTAATCGTTGACACGTTGACATCTTGCTCTGACCTCTTGCTACATCACGTAATCAAAGAGAAGGGGTTGATTGGCAAAGGTAAGAAGATAGCCGGTGTCACTGTCAATTCGATTGAAGACTATAACGTCGAGTCTACTGCATTGACTGAGCTTGTTCTCTTGATGCGGCAGATTAAAGCTAAGTACAAGATCCTTGTTGCGCACGTAGTAAAGACCGACCGACAAGACATCGAGAACAATACGACTGTGGTTACTAGACAGTTGTTGACAGCGGGAAAGAAAGTCGCAGCTAAACTACCCGGATACTTCGACGAGATTTTCCATTTCGAGCAACGACTTAAGTCCGGTCGCCCATCGTTCATTGCTCACACTATGTCTACTGGCGAAGACTTTGCACGAACGACGTTGAACATTCCACAAGAACTCAACTTCACGAATGCAAACTTCTTCGACATGATTGAACCATCACTCAAGGGGGTAATGAGACTTGAACCTCCAATTACAGCATCAGTTATTAACATCGCTGATAAGTCTAAGTAAGATTCGTCCGAGTGGATGTGTTGAGTATGTTGGCAAAAAGAAATCAGGCAACTATGGATACATCAGAGTTCCCGAGCTACACAAAAGTTACATAACATCACGTCTTATGTATGAGCTAACGTTTGGTTCAATACCCGAAGGATTAAACGTACTCCATAAGTGTGACAATCCTCCGTGTCTAAATCCTATGCACCTATTCTTGGGAACGCAACAGGATAACGTAAAGGACGCGGTTAACAAGGGCAGATTCCAAGGTAAAGGTGAGCTAAATAGTTATGCCATTCTTACTTGGGATAAAGTAAAGGAGATACGAGCCGAATGTAAAAAGGGATGGTCATACGAATCAATCGCAAGACAGTACGGTGTAAGCGGTGCGTGTATAAGAAAGATTATACACAACGAAACGTGGAAGGAATAGGAGAATAACATGGCGTTCACATACTCACAAGAGGACGTAGCTAGGACGCAGGTTGTTGAGGAAACGAACTGGCTCTTCTGCAAGGTAACGAAGTACGAGGAGAAGGCTAGTAAGAAGGAAGGCCGACAGGGTATCATCAATTACGTTGTGACCCTGAAGGTTGAAGACCCGTCCTCGAAGTACAACGGTATGGTTTTCATGCCGAACTTCCCCGAGGATTATCCGGGCCTCGCGTTTCCTTTCCTCACCGCAATGGGTCACGGACCACAGCAGGGCGGCGGTTCCGTTGACTTCGCGGAGTTTATCGGTCAGAACGTTCAGGTTTGCGTTCAGCCCGGAACGTACAACAACAAGCCCACGAATAACATCGTTGATTACCGCCCCGCGGATTGGAATCCTGAGGGTTAGGTAGTTTCGTTTGCTCTGGTCGGTAAATCCCGGTAACGGTGGGTAAGATTAGTTGGGAGTACGAACGGCTTACCCTGACCAGAGTTTTTTCCCTTTCGCGAGCGTGGCGAAAAGGCAAACGCGGCGGCCTTAAAAGCCGCTGGAGCAATCCGTGTGGGTTCGAGTCCCACCGCTCGCACTATTGGTTATGATGAGTTGGCAGAGTTCACCGAAGAACAACTCAAGTATTTAATCTGGAGAGTCAATGGATTACTTGAACAGTACAGAGGCCAGAGGGTATATAGGGGACCAGTACGCGGACAAGGTTCCGACACGGGAACCAATCAAAGCGGAACTGCAAAGGCAAGCAGTTCAATTGAAGAACGAGATGGACCGTATCCATCAGATGATGGAACTGATTGAGCAGAATCCTGCCATCGAGAAGTTCATCAATCTCCAGCGTGGGTACATCGGGTAGATGAACATCAATCAGATGAGATGGCAAGTACGGGCAATGATTGTCATTGTTATTTGCCAAGTCATTGCCATTACGTTAACCATCTATAACATGGTGCGGTAATGGATGAGTTTGCTTTAAAGGTTGTGATAGCTGATGTCGTCTCCCGCGTACGTGAGCTATCAAAGGAAGCGGATGATTTATCTATAAGGTTATCCGCGTTAGCTAGTAATCTCGACGACACCTATCGTCATATTAGGGAGCAAGACTATGAAGCACACACTCAACTCAGAACAGAAGCAAGCAGTAGCGGCAATCCTCGATCTTCCGGTGGAAACGATTCCGGACGAGTTGGAACTCACGAAGGAAGAAATTCTTGAGGAAGATGAAGACAATTCGGAAGACGAGGAAGAGGACGAAGACGAACCCGAAGATGACGAAGAGGATGAGGAAGAGGACGACGAAGAGGATGAAGATGAAGTTGACGAAGAAGACGATGATGCGGAAGATTCTGCAGAAGATGTAGAGTTGCTTCGTCTCAAGGACGAATGGCAGAAGTCCGCATCAACCACTCCATTCTCTGAGTTCCTCAAGTCTCGCGGTAAGTAATAAAGAATCCCTCTCATGCGTTCCCTACATCCAAGTGAGGGATACTAGAAATGTGAGGGGGTTAGGGAAGGGGACTAATACTCTCCTTCCCTTTTTCGTACCGGAGGTATCCAATGCTCAGGCTTCCTAGTAATTTAGAAGCGGAGCTAGATAAAGAATTTCAATTCACGCAAAAGTTATACTCAGAGTCCGCACTCTTACATACCTGGGCAAATGGTAGATTACTAATCGCCCCACTCCCTCCTTATCGTCAAGGTTCAATCGAACTCTACTTAAACAAAGCACTCAGGTCAACTGCGGAAACTGTTGTATTGTTATTGCCTTGCGATGTATCTACCGATTGGTTCAATCGGATGTGGCAGATAGCAAGGTCTTACCCTGATAAAGTTCAAATGAGATTCTTCAATGGGCGAATCAAGTATGAAGGCGAAGGGCAATTACAGTATAGGATCTCCTCGTGCCTTATCGTTGTTCGACCAATTGAATACTCAAACGAATCCCGTGAACGCACCGCTTAAGATAGATGTCCCAGGTTGCGGCAATCCTAACGCTAAGATTGCGATTGTTGGTGAGGCACCGGGATATCAAGAGGCATTGAAAGGCGAGCCGTTCATCGGACCGTCTGGTCATCTCTTGAATAGTGTATTGCAAACCGCCGGCATTTCTAGGTCAGAGTGCTGGATAACCAATGTGTGTAAGATTGAACCTCCCCAAGTAATCAAGAATGGTCAGAAGGTATACGATATCGGTAAGGTTCCCAACCTCCAAGCATACAAGGATTACCTCATCAATGAACTCCGAACAATCAATCCAACCATCATCCTTGCACTCGGCAATGTCGCACTTCAAGCTCTCACTGGAAATACAGGAATCCTACAATGGCGAGGTTCTATTCTCAATGCACCTCTCCTCAACAAGAGAGTCATTCCCTCTTATCATCCAGCATATGTTCTCCGAACAGACTCAATCATTGATAAATCAATCCTTGAGTTTGATGTCAAGCGATTAGTAGAGGAGCAAAGCCTTGTCCCCATTCCGAACCGTAACCTCGTGGTCATACGAGACTCCGCTCAACTTTACCGTTACCTTGATAGATGGAAAGACAAGCTGTGTGTCACGGCCGATATTGAAACTCACAAGTCGGTCCCGGTTTGTGTTGGTTTTGCGCCTAGCCGCCATGAAGCTATCTCGATTCCTCTCTTCAATGAGTTATGGGGAACTCGATTTGGTAATTACGCGGACAGAGAACTTGTCGAGTTCTGGAAGTGTGCCGACATACTCTTACGGAACAAACGAATCATCGGGCAGAACTGGAAGTTTGACGAAGCAAAGCTAGTTCAGATGGGATTCAGAGTGCCATCATTTCACGCAGACACAATGCACATGGCACATACAAGGTATCCCGAGCTACCTAAAGGTCAAGCATTCCTTACTTCAATCTACACAAGAGAACCGTACTACAAACTAGAAGGTAAAGAGTTCAACCCGAAGAGAGATTCTAGCGACAGACTCTTCTTGTACAATGCGAAAGACTGCGCGGTTGACTATGAACTCTTCGAGGTATTGGATGTTGAACTTGATAAGTACGGTGTTCGTGATTTCTATTACGATTTTGTGCATAAGCTACATCGGCTGTACAGTGATATAGAACACGAAGGAATCTTGTGCGACCAAGATGTACGGGCAACCTTGCGTGAAAAGTATAAGGCCTTGCTCGTAACCAATGATGCAGAGTTAGAAGCTCTGTGCGGTCATGCGGTTAACGTTGCTTCTCCCAAACAGATAGGGCAGTTGCTATATGGTGAACTCGGATTACCAGAACGAGATGGTACTGGAGAGGAAGTTGTTATTGCTCTCCAAGCTAATCATGGCGAGAAGTTCCCTAAATGTATTCCGATCATTGACGCAATCCTTAGAGGAAGAGGCATTAGAAAAACCCTTGGAACTTACATCGACGCTTGTCCTGACTACGATGGAAGATATCGAACAAGTTATCAAATCGTTGGGACCGAAACTGGAAGAACTTCAACGAAGACTCTTAAACCACCTTCCCGACCTGAGCCAATCGGACTCGCCTTCCAAACACTAACGAAACACAGCGAACTAGGCGAAGACATTATGTCTATGTTCGTGCCTGACCCTGGTTATGTATACTTAGAATGTGACTTCAGTCAAGCAGAAGCAAGAGTCGTTGATCTTTTATGCGAAGACTACGAAGGACTAGAAGAGTACGGTAAGATTGATAAGCATTTGAAAACAGCGAGGATAGTTCTTGGCCTCGCCCCTGACTTTCCGTTGAGTAAAAAGTCGCCCGAGAGATTCTTAGGTAAGACGAGCCGCCACGCCGGTTCGTACGACATGGGAAAGAATCGTGCGATGGTCAGTATGAATACGGATGCAAAGAAGTACGGCATCAAACTTCGCATCTCAGAGTACAGAGCGGGTAAGATACTTGAGAACTTTCATCAAGCCTACCCAAGGATTCGTTCGGTGTTCCATGTCGAGGTTCAGAATTGTCTAGCCAAGCATCAACGAATCCTATGCAATCCATTCGGTAGGAAGCGAGAGTTCGGTGGTAGGTGGGGAGATAGACTGTTCAAGGAAGCATATGCTTTCATTCCTCAGTCTACCGTTGGTGATGCATTAAAGAGAGCGATGCTCTTTGTGAAAGATAGAATACCAGAGGCGCGCATCGTGATGGAAAAGCATGACTCGATGGGCCTATTGGTTCCCGTTAACGAGGTTGAACGATACGCTAGAATCATTCGGGAGGGAATGGAAATGCCTATTGATTTCGCTAGGTGCTCTATCGTGCGAGGTTCAATCATCATCCCTGCCGAATTTGAAATCGGCGAAAAGAACTTCAAGGATTTGATAGAGTATAAGCTAGCGGCATGAACACATGGCTCGACGCCTTGATGTCGCAGACGAAGGAACTGGAATCACCAAGGCGCTACTTCTATTTTGCCGGATTAGCCACGTTGTCAGCGGCCGCAGGCCGGAAGATTT
>Ga0137314_1000374_pt1 | contig 13350 bp, 9 predicted proteins | sample EasRivERMZT199_2_FD_102289 | JGI IMG/M metagenome (GOLD analysis project Ga0137314, IMG submission 102289) | Soil microbial communities from meander-bound floodplain in the East River, Colorado, USA - East River MetaG ERMZT199_2 | ecosystem: Environmental > Terrestrial > Soil > Floodplain ... | reverse complement strand
GTCCATGCGAGTAGCTCCAGGGATAGCGTTCGCTAGACGCCTTGTGTAATGTCGCCGCTCCGGAGTGCCTCTCCGCGCGCCACATCGCGCATCATTTCGAGCGTTGCCCTCCCGGCGAGGCTACTCGCGCGATCAGGGCGCCATGGACCTGCAGCAAGCACGCTTGCGGCGAACGGGGTCATCGCGACGGCGGTGAGCAGGACGACGATCGCGCCCGTGCCGATTCTCGATTCCGGACGCATGACGGTCAGCAGCGGAACCGCTCCCAGGGCACAAACCCAGACCAACAGAAATGCTCGTGAGGCCCAATGCACCCGTAGGTGTCCGTGCAGGACGGACCCCGTGGGGGTTGGCCGAATCTCGCCGGCAAATACTGGCAGACAGTTGCTCTGGCCCGCGATTCGTGGTGTGACGACGACGCGTCCGTTCTGCGCCCGGACTATCCAGCCGAGAGCACCAGCCGCGCGCGCCGCGGGTGATGGCGCCGATTCGCACCATTCATGCGCGTGACGCTCCAACTGCGCGAGCACGGCGTCGGGCGGAAGCCGCGACTCGATGACAACGCGTTGAGATCGTATGAGCATGAGATCCTTCGCTTCGCTCAGGATGACAACAAGGCAGGCGTCCTAATCCGTGGCCGCCGCCCGGGCGCTCGCGCGAAACGCAAGCGGGGTCGCACCGAACTCGTCACGGAATGCGCGGTTGAAGTTCGAGACGTCGCCGAAGCCGCTGTCGTACGCGACGTCGATCACCTTGGTCTTCTCGCCTGCCAGCCGCAGCGCCGCGGCGCGCAGACGGGCGCGTCGCACATACTGGTGAGGCGTCAGCCCCGTCAGACGCTCGAAAGTCCGCAGAAAATGGTACCGGCTCAGGCCGGCCCACTCCGCCAGGCCGCTCAACGTGTGGTTACCAGCCGGCGCGCTCTCGATCGATCGCACGACTCGCGTGACGCGCGCGACCGCATCGGTCGGCGCGACCGCCGGTGCTCGTACGTGACTGCTCGCGAGACGCGCGACTCGCGCGGCCAGACGCAAGGCAATCTCCTCCCAGGATACGTCCGTGGCGCCGATCAGCCGCGCGCCCGCCTGCGCGACGACGCCGGCTGACTCCCGGAGCGCCGGCAGTCGCGGCGCTGCAAATCGCAGCCCTGCGCCACCTGCGCCAACGTCCGCGGCGATTGTCTCGAAGTACCCCGGCGAGTAATTGAACGCGATGCAGCGGTCGCCGCTCCCGTGCTCGTGCCCGCACTCGAAGCATTGTCCCGCGTTGCCGAGCAGGATCGAACCCGGCGTCATGAGTGCCCGGCCGGTTGTCGACCGGTATTGGAAGGTCCCCGCGGCGACGATCGCCAGGGACACCCGCGAGTGCCGTTCCTCGAATGGCCGGTCCGACGGATCGGACGTGCAGATCACGTCGTGCACAGACCATCCGTCGCCACTCGCCAGCAACCGTCCCGATGCCTGGCCGGTGCCGCCGCGCAGGCGACGATCCACCAGAGCGCGTTCGAGATCGACAGCAATTTTTCCCAAGACCCACCTCCACCGACGCACTATGCTCACGGTGAGCACCCCAACATCGAGGCCCTATGAGCAGCGCAACATCAACTAAAATTGCCGCCGCAAGCGTCGTGGACGCCAGTACGCTTGCACGCATTGCACAGGAAGGGTATGGCCCCGGCGCGTGGCACGGTGCCGATCTCAAGGCGGCGCTGGAGGACGTGACGCCGGAGCTGGCCTACTGGAGGCCCAAGCCGGGACGACACAACATCGCCGAGATCGCGGTGCATCACGCGTATACGGCGCGGTCGGTTCGCGAGCGGCTCACCGGAAAGGCTGCCGAGCCATTCGTGCTCAAAGGCGAAGACTGGTTCGACCTTGCCAATGAATCAACGCTCGCGTGGTCGGAGATTCTCGAGCTCGTCACGACCCAGCAGCGAAAGCTCGACACGGCGATCGCCGATCTCGGTAACGGCCGGGCGCAGCCTGCCGAGGACGTGAAGCCGTTCGACGTGGTCCTCGGGATCACGTGCCATGCGGTATATCACGCCGGGCAGATTCAGCTGATCAAGCGCCTGCGGGCCAAGTAAGGCCTTATTTGGGTGGGCCCTGGGGCTCCCGCCCTCGTGCCCGCCCCAGCCCTGGCCTATATTCGCCTCGCCTTCTTGCGAGGTGCGCCCTTGTCCGACCTCGGTGTCCGGATCGGCAACGCGCTCGGCGCGAACTACTCCGTCGAGCGCGAGTTGTCGCCCGGCGGAATGTCCCGCGTGTTCGTGGCGCTGGATTCTGCCCTCGGAAGGCGCGTGGTGGTGAAGGTGCTCGACCCCCACTTCGGCGCGACGATCTCCGCCGATCGCTTCGCGCGTGAGATCCGCGTCGCGGCGCAGCTGCAGCACGCCAACATCGTCCCGGTGCTGTCGGCGGGTGAGATCGACGGTCTGCCGATGTACACGATGCCCTACGTCGAAGGGGCGTCGCTGCGGGCACGGCTGGAGAGCGGCCCTGCTCCGTCGATTTCCGAGGCGATCTGGATTCTTCGCGACGTCGCCACCGCGCTCGACGTCGCGCACGGCAAGGGCATCGTCCATCGCGACATAAAGCCCGAGAACATTCTCCTTTCCGGACACTCCGCGGTCGTGACCGACTTCGGGATCGCCAAAGCTCTCATGGCCGCCGACGCGGAGAAGGAGAGTCGAGGCGCCACGCTTACGCAGGCGGGGACGGCCGTGGGCACTCCCGCGTATATGGCGCCGGAGCAGATCACAGGCTCCGACGTGGACGGCCGCGCCGATCTCTATAGTTGGGGGATCGTCGCCTACGAGCTGCTCGCCGGGTACCCGTTCGACGGAAAGACAACGCCGCAGCAGATCATCAACGCCCAATTGACGGAGACGCCAACTCTGTTGTTGACGCGGCGCCCCGAGCTTCCCGAGGCGCTGGCGCGCATCGTCCACCAGTGTCTCGCGAAGGAAGCGCAGCAGCGACCCGCGTCGGCCGCCGTGGTCGTCGAGACGCTCGAGGGCCTGAGCACGTCGACCGCATCGATCAGGCGCCGACCGGTGCGGCTCGGCGATCCACGAAGCTGGCGTCCCGCGCACGTCGTGGCATTGGCGGCCGCCGTGGCGGCGGTGATCTCCGCGCCGATATTCACGAAACATCGCCAGGCGGTGTGGGCGCACGACCAGGCGATCCCGCTCATGCGCCAGTTCGTCGAAGACGGGCAATTCGAAGAGGCGTTCCAAATCCTCCGGCGCGCGAAGGCCGCGATCTCGGGCGATAGCGTGCTCGCCGAGGTCGAGAGCACGATCGTCATCCGGGCAGCGATCACGTCCGATCCCGTCGGCGCGACGGTGCACCGGCAGATGTATCGGAGCGGTGTCGTTGGATCCGACACTACATGGGAGCTTCTCGGCACCACTCCCACCGACACGATCAGCGTTCCTCGTGGGATGTCACGCTACCGGTTCGAGCTGGCGGGCTACAAGCCGATGCTGACCGCCCAGGCGGCGCGAAGAGCCACGCTGATTCCCGCAAGCGACTCCGGCGCCGAGTTCGTGCGGTTTTCAGCGGTCTCCGAGCTCCCGAGGAACGCCCTTCCGATCGGACTTCGACACATTCCTCCGCCACCGCTCCCGTCGTTCGCTCTCGCCCGGTTCGAGACGACCAACGCCGAGTATCAGCGATTCGTCGCGGCGGGCGGCTATCGAACGCGCGAGCTGTGGGATTCTCCCGTCCTCCGCGACGGCCGCCCGATCTCGTGGGATTCGGCGATGGCGTCGATGGTGGATCGTACGGGGCGGGTGGGACCAGCGACTTGGGAGGCCGGCACCTTCCCGACGGGGCAGGAGCGCTACCCGGTCACCGGGATCAACTGGTACGAGGCCCGGGCGTTCGCGCGGTTCGCGCACGTGGAGCTCCCGACGATCTACCACTGGTCCGCCGCGGCAGGGTTGGGGGTGGCGCACTTCATCATTCCCGAAAGCAACTTCGAGTCGAAGGGAACGCTGCCGGTAGGGGTCACGCGCGGCATCACCGTGTCGGGACTCGCCGACTTTGCGGGGAACGCTCGCGAGTGGTTGCTGAACGCCGAAGGGGCGTCCCGATTTATCGGTGGCGGCGGATGGAACGAGATGAGTTACAGCTACCTGTTCGCGTTCCGCGTCGACGCGTTCGAGCGGTCGCCGCACAATGGCGTCCGGTTAGCGCGATACGACGTGGACTCCGCAGCGGCCCTCGTCAGGCCGGCTTCGCTTTTCGCCCGTGATCTCGCGGCCGAGCGACCGGCGTCGGACGCGGTGTTCGCGGTCTACAAGCGCCTCTACGAGGTCGATCCGTTGCCGCTCGACGCGCGCGTCGTTCGCACCGACACCGCGCCGGATTGGATCCACGAGCGCATCGTCGTGCGGTCGGCCGTCGGCGACGAACAGCTTCCGATCGATTTCTTCCGTCCGCGGACGGGTGGACCTCGATTCCAGACCCTCGTGAACTTTCACGGGAGCACGATCATTCGGGCGCCGGGGCGGAACGGTGTCCCCGAGCCCATGATCGTTCCGTTGATCCGTAGTGGTCGCGCGGTGGCCGCGCCGGTCTACAAAGGCACCTACGAGCGATCGGACGAGCTGACCGCGAACACCGACCGCGTGTCCCGCTTCTATAGAGAGCGGGTCATTCTATGGGCACAGGAGGTCCGCCGCGTGGTGGACTATCTGGCGACACGGTCCGACGTGGAGATGTCGCAGCTCGGCTACTACGGCAACAGTCAGGGCGCGCGTGTGGCCCCGATCAACCTGGTGGTGGAATCGCGGTTCAAGGTCGCGATCATGAACTGCCCCGGCATTGGCCTCGACCCGACCCAGGCCGAGATCGACCCGTTCCACTTCCTCCCGCGCATGCGCGTGCCGACGCTGATGGTCGGCGGCCGGTTCGACGGCGTCTTCCCGCTGGTGACGTCGCAGGTGCCGTACTTCAAGCTCCTCGGCGCGCCGGACAGCGTGAAGCACCATGTGGTGGTGGACGCCGGCCACTGTCCGCCGCGCGAGATGTTCTACCGCGAAGCGCTCCCCTGGCTCGATCGGTACCTCGGCCCGGTGCGTTGATTATCCGCGTACCTCGTAACGAAGCGCCACCATGCCGCTCTCGTAGGCTTTGACCTCCGCCAAATGGAGGGCGACATCTCGGTCGAGTTTCTCGAAGAACGGGATGCCGTCACCAATCAGGATCGGCAGGATCGAATAACGAACTTCGTCGGCCAGCCCGCGGCGGAGGCATTCGGCGGACACCACGCCGCCTCCAGCAAACCAGATGTGATGAAACATGGGCCGCAGGCGCCCATTCACGAACTGCGCGAGATCGCCTGCGTAGAACTCGACGGTATCCCGGATCCGAGGCAGCTCGCGATGAGTGAGGACGAAGGTGGGTTTGTCGCCGTACGACCACCCAAACCCTTTGGCCTCGAAGTTCAACGCGGTCTCATATGTTCGCGATCCCATGACGTAGCAGTCGATCGTCTTGAGGAACGCCTCGACAAATCCCGGGTCCATGGTCTCGCCGCCGACGAAGACATCCGAGGTCTCGAGCCAGTCGACGCTCCCGTCCTTTCGCGCGATGAAGCCGTCGAGGCTCGCCGCCATGTGGATCGTTACGCGTGAATCAGCGTTTGGCATCGATGCCTAGCTTTTGCCGCACCCGATCAAACCGCGGATCGTGCCGCAGGTCTTCGAATGCCGGCTCCATGATATTGTAGTGAAGCGAGCGGTCATCGATGGACTTGTCGAGCCACGCAAACGCCTCGTCGAAATTACGGAGGCCGGCGTACGCGAGCGCTACACCGTACGCGCCGCCTTTCCCGCGACGCCACTGGGCCAGCAGCGTGTCTCGAATCTCGCGCCCACGAATTGTTTCGCCGCCGCGAGCGAGCATGAATCCCAGCCACGGATTTCCTTGTAACGGGGTTTGCTCCGCGACGCCACGCACCGCGTCGATCGCGTTCGTCCACATCCGTTGCTGCGCGTAGCATTGGGCCGCGATCGCGCCCACGCGCGCGGGGGGCGGCTGCAGCAGCATGAGCCGCCTGAGCAACGGCAACGCGTCATTGCAGCGTCCGTTGACGAGCAACGCGCGCGCCTGCTCCGCGATCGCGGTGGCGGACGTCGGATTGTCCGCCGCGGCTCGCTCGGCGGCGGCGAGGGCGTCGCGCGGCCGATCCGTGAAGATGTAGAGCCACACGAGGAACTCGCGTACGTATGGCGTCGTGGCATCGAGAGCAACCGCTCGCTTGAACTCCACTTCCGCCTCGGCGAACCGATAATCGAACAGGAGCACATGGCCGAGCGACGCATGCGCGTCGGCGTGGAGACTGTCGAGGCGGATCGCGGTCCGCGCCGCCACTTCCGCTTCCGTGAGCTGCTCGCGTCGTGATCCGCCCGCGTTGTCGCTGATCATGACCAGCAAGTGGGCCAGACCGGCATGCGCCGTGGCAAAAGTCGAATCCACGGCGATTGCCTGTCTGAAAAACCCAAGTGCCTCCCGTCTGCCACTTTCCGTGCGAAACAGGACATCTCGATGCCCCTGGTCGTAGAGATCCTGCGCGGCGATGCGACTCTCCGACAGGGCCGGGCGATCGCCTCCACGCCAGGAAACTGCGAATGCAACGACCGCCAGCACGGCGACCGAGTATAAGGCGGCCCGTCGTCGCCAACGCATACTGGGCCGCTGTGCCGCAATCAAAGGGTCAGACCCCTTGAAAGCGCCCGATGTGAGATCGAGAATCAGCGCTTCCGCATCGGCGTAGCGCTCGGCCGGGTCCTTCGCCAGCAGCCGCTCGATGATCGAGCCGACGTGCGCGGGAAGATCGTCGCGGAGCGTCTGCGCCGGCGCCTGCGACTCGTGCACGATCGCGTACAGGATCGCACCGGCGTGCTCTCCGCCGAATGGACGCACTCCCGTGCACATCTCGTAGAAAACGATGCCGAGCGACCAGAGGTCCGAGCGCCGATCGACCGCGCGCGAGGTCACCTGTTCCGGCGACATGTACGCGATCGTGCCGGGCGTCACACCGTCGTGTGATGCACCGATGTCCAGATGTCGCGCGATTCCGAAATCCAGCAACTTCAGTACGCCGTCTTCGGTAACGACGACGTTCGCCGGCTTCACGTCGCGATGGATGATGCCGCGCTGGTGTGCGGCGCCGAGTCCGCGGGCGATCTGCGTCGCGTAATCGATGGCCGTGGAGACAGGCAGCGGTCCTCGCCGCAACAGCTGCTCGAGCGTCTCTCCCGGATAAAACGCCATGGCGATGAACGGCTGCTGCTCGGCCGTTTCGCCAACTTCGTAAATCGTACAAATGTTCGCGTGGTCGAGCGCCGCGGCCACGCGTGCCTCGGTGAGCAAGCGATCTCTCGCACGCGCGTCGTCGGGTGCCTGCGCGCGGAGGACCTTGAGCGCTACGGTACGGCGCAGACGAAGGTCGGCGGCACGGTAGACGATGCCCATGCCACCCTGGCCGAGCCGCGCTTCTATATGGTAGTGCCCGACGGTGCGACCGACTATCGGATCAGCCGCGGGCGGCGCCGTGGCAACCGCCTGGTGCTCCGATTCGGCGGCCGTGTGAGCCGACTCGGCGACGACGCTCTGGAGCCGATCGAAAAACGCTTCAGCGGCGCCGGCGCGCGCGAGCAGAGATTCGAGCTCTTCGCGGAGCGCGCCGTCCAGGGCATGTGATCTGAGCAGGGCGTCGCGCTGATCCGGCGGAAGCGCGGACGCGGCCTCCCAGAGCGCGGCGAGCCGCTCCCAATCGTCCGGCTCGACGCGATGCTCGCGCATCATCCCAGCTCGTGCTGCATTTCGCGGTGCAGCCACGCCTGAGCCATCGACCAGTCGCGCTTCACCGTCGCGGGCGAGACGTCGAGCGCTTCCGCCGTTTCCTCGATCGACATGCCACCGAAGAATCGGCATTCCACGATGCGGCTCTGTCGCTCGGATCGTTGCTGGAGTCGCTCGAGTGCCCGGTCGAGCGCGAGCAGCGCATCCGCTGCCGGCCGTTCGAACGCCGCCGCACTCTGGAGCGCGTGCTCGACCTCCTCGAACGAAGCCGGCGCCTGCCCGCCGCCGCGCTTCAGCGCGATGTTCCGCCGCGCGTGACCGATGAGGATCTGCCGCATGGCGGTCGCCGCGACCGCCATGAAGTGCGCGCGATCCTTGAAGTCGCGGCTCCCGGTGCCGAACAGCTTCAGGAACGCTTCGTGTACGAGCGCCGTCGTGTTCATCGTGTCCGTGCTCGGTGACCGCCGGCGCTGTCCGCGCGCGATCTCGTGGAGCTTGTCGTACACGACGGTAAACAGGCGGGCCGGCGCTGTCGGATCGCCGCTCCGCACCCTGTCGAGCAGCACCGTCACGCTCGCTGTCGCTCCCGTCTCTCCCAGCATGAGCCAGTTCCGGACCGTCTTGCGTTAACCCAGCAGACGACACGCACCGAGGCGCCGCCATGCACTGCCCGATTGTACGGACAGGGCAGGCGGCCGGCAACCGGCACGCGAGCCGTCGTACGCAACTCAGTCAACTAGATCATCCATTCATTGAGGGGAGGGTAGGTGTATGTCACGAGGTCCGCTGTACAAGACCATAAGCCTTGCCGTCGCGCTGGTCGTAACGGCGTGCGCGGGGCAGCCGGCGGGAAATGCGCCGACGTCGATCGAGGCCCCCGAAGCACCAAGCCAGGCCAAGGCCCCAATTGCCGTGAGCCCTTCGAGCCCCGGGTGGCAGGCGCAGGCCCGCTCGCTCGTCGGCGCCAATAACATGAGCCCTCTCGCCGCGGCGAGAGTCTACGCCGCATTGAGCGTCGCTCAATACGCCGCCGTCGTCGCGGCGGACAATTCGGAGTCCAATGAGGGGCGCAGCGGGATCGAAGCCCAGCGCGGCGCGGTCGCCGGCGCATCGGCGCAGGTGCTGAGCTTCTTCTTTCCGGCCGCCGCCACGACGTTGGAGCAGCGCGTATCGACTGAAGGCGAAATGGGCCCGGGGAACGTGCACCCGCATTTCACGCGCGGTGTGGCGATCGGGCGCGGCGCGGGAACCGCGGTGGTGGATCGCGCGAAGAACGATCACTTCACCGCGCCGTGGACCGGCACCGTTCCGACGGGTCCGGGGAAGTGGGTCGCGAATGGACCGCCGGCCGGCGCGACGTTCGGCGGCGTGACGCCGTACCTGCTGACGTCCGGCAGTCAGTTCCGATCGCCGCTGCCACCGGCGTGGGGCTCGCCCGCGTTCCTCACGGATCTAGCCGAGATCAAGACGATCGAGGTGAACCGCACGCAGGCGCAGCGAGACATCGCGAACTCCTGGAATTACCCCACGGGAACGTTCACGCCGCCCGGATACTGGAATCTCACGACCTCGAACTACGTCAACGCGTATGGGTTGGACGAGCGCGCGGCGACGCATGCCTTCGCGTTGACGAGCGTGGCGATGATGGACGCGCTGATCGGGTGCTGGGACGCGAAGTACTACTACTGGGTGATTCGGCCGTCGCAGGCCGACCCGTCGATCACGTTGGTGTTCGGTTTACCGAACCATCCGTCGTATCCGTCGGGCCACTCGTGCGCCTCGGCCGCGGCGGGGACGGTGTTGGCGTACTTGTTTCCCGATGCCGCGGCGGAAGTTAGTGCCTGGGTGACGGAGGCAGGTTTGTCGCGGATGTACGCCGGCATTCACTACCGGTTCGACATCACGGCCGGGCAGAATCTTGGCAATGCGGTCGGGCAGTGGGCAATCGCTCGCGATCAGACCGGGCTTCTGGCGGCGATTCACTAAGGCGATTCACTGACGAACGCAGGCTCCGGTTCAGCTTGCCGGAGCCTGCGGGGCAGCGCCGGCGTCACCGCGTTGAGTCAAGCTCGCTCGGTCTGATTGCCAACTGACATTATCACAGACCCCAAGGCTTGCGGCAAGGCCCTGGTGCGAGTTCAAACTTCGCAGCTCACTCTGAACCAGGAGTTGCGATGACCGAACATGCGGTGGTGATCGCCGGAGGCGGCCCGACGGGGCTGATGTTGGCGGGCGAGCTCTCGTTGGCGGGGGTCGACGTCGCGATTGTCGAGCGGCGCGCCAGCCAGGAGCTCGTCGGCTCCCGCGCGGGCGGCCTGCACGCACGCACCATCGAGGTCCTCGATCAGCGCGGAATCGCCGATCGGTTCCTTTCGCAGGGACAGACGATGCAGATCGTGGGCTTCAGCACGATCCGTCTGGACATGACCGACTTTCCCACCCGGCACAACTACGGGCTCGCGCTGACGCAGAACCACATCGAGCGCATACTGGCCGAGTGGGTCGGCGAGCTGTCGGTGAAGATCTATCGCGGACGTGAAGTGAGTGGCTTCGCGCAGGACAACAGCGGCGTCGACGTCGAGCTAGCCGACGGTGAGTCGCTGCGCGCAGGGTATCTCGTCGGGTGCGACGGCGGACGCAGCGTGATTCGCAAAGCAGCCGGCATCGAATTCCCCGGATGGGATCCGACGGTGAGCTGGCTGCTCGCTGAGGTCGAGATGGCCGAGGAGCCGAAACTGGGCTGGCACCATGACGCCGTCGGCACGCATGCCATGGGCAGGAAGGAGAATGGCCACACGGTGGGGGTGGTACTGGTTGAACGACACATCGGATCCACGACGGCACCCACGATGCGCGACATCAGCGAGGCGCTCATCGGGGTGTACGGGACTGATTTCGGGATCCACAGTCCCACCTATATCTCCAGGTTCACCGACATGGCGCGCCAGGCCGCGGCTTATCGCGACCGACGCGTCCTGCTCGCCGGCGATGCCGCACACGTGCATGCCCCGATCGGCGGACAGGGTCTCAACATCAGTGTGCAGGATGCGGTGAATCTCGGATGGAAGCTGGCGCAGGTAGTCAATGGGACATCGCCGGATCGCCTCCTCGATACCTACCACGCCGAGCGTCATCCGGTCGGCGCGCGCGTGCTGCGGACCACGATGGCGCAAAGCGCGCTTCGCCGCCCGGACGGTCACACCAAGGCGCTTGCCGACACCGTTTCCGAGTTCCTCGGCATGGACGAGCCTCGCAAACGAATCGTGGCGGAGATGTCGGGTCTGGACGTGCATTACGATCTCGGCGACGGGCACTCGCTGCTTGGCCGGCGCATGCCCGATCTCGATCTGGTCACTGCCGACGGACCGCGTCGCGTCTTCACCTTGCTGCACGATGCGCGGCCCGTACTCCTCAACTTCGGTGAGCCCGGCGGCGTCGCGGTCACGCTGTGGCGTGATCGCGTTCACGTAATCGACGCCGAGTACGCTGGTACGTGGGAGCTCCCGGCGATCGGGGCGGTCGCGGCTCCCACTGCCGTGTTGATTCGGCCCGACGGATACGTGGCCTGGGGGGGAGACCTGACCCAGGTGGGGCTCGCCGACGCGCTAACCACCTGGTTCGGACGCCGCTCCGCATGATCTGTCTACGGGTTGCTCACATCGATCCGGAACGACATGTAGAGATGGCGATTCGGTGCGGCAATTTCATGGCAAGCGAGGGCTGTCCGAGCGAGGGAGCGCCCAAACCGGCATTAGGGTGTTCTGCCCGCGCGCGGCTTGCGGATTCGTGGCTCATTCGCCAGCCAGCTCAGGTCCGTGTACCACTCGGTCAGCATCGCGGCGTCGGGTTCCCGCGCGCGTCCCTGCGCCTCGAGCTCGACCAGGTACCGGATGGCCAGCTCACGGTCGTGGAGGGCACCCGCAACCAACGCCTTGAGCTCTGCGGCAGCCCATCGGAAAGCCACGCGGTGAGTGCCCGAGTCAGGCATCTGTTGCATGTGCGATAGAGCGCCCGCGCGGTCTCCCTTGCGGGCAGCGAATACGCCGAGCGCCGCGTGGGCTCTCATGGCGGCAAGGTCGTCCGGATGATCCGCCAGAATTGCCTCAGCCACATCTTTGGCTTCGTCGAGCGCGCCTGCCTGCAGCGCATAGTAGATGTAGTCGGCGTTTCGGCGCATTGCCGGACCGTCGCGTCCAGTCCGAAACCAGTCCAGCACGACTTGATAGAGCGAATCGCTGGGCCCAGCGCGTCTGTGGCTGCGCAGCTCCCGCGCGGCGCTTGCCAAAAATCTCAGACGAAAGTAATCGTTCAGGGATGGGTCTCCATCGCGGACCAGGGTCATTGCGGTGTCGACGCGCCCGAGAGCAATCAGCGCTCTGATTGCGCCCAAACGGCCCAATGTCAAATTCCCCGCCTCGAGACCAACGCGAGCCGCTCGTTGGGCCGTTCGTAGCTCCGCCTTGTAGTCACCGAGTCGATGCTGGGTATCCATCAGGATCTCCCAGTAAGCGCTCCAGGCGCCGGCCCAGCTGTGTTCGGCGTCGACTTGCTGAAGCAACTCGAGCGCCTCCGGCGCGAACCCGGCGCCCAACAGGATACCCGCCTGCACGACACTCCAGTTGGACGCGGGAGCAAGGGCTGAAACACGAGATCCGGCGGCGATCTTCCGGCGCGCCTCCGATGTGGAGTCGACAATGACCTCCATGAACTCGAGCGCATACCTGTCGATGGGAGCGAGCTGCGTCCGGTGCGCCTGGAGAACGCGAAGCACCGAATCGCGCACTCGGATATTTCCGGCATTCGACGCCATCATGTGCGCCCAAATCAGCGGGAGCATGAAACTGGAGTCCAGTTGCGCGGCGCTGAGGAACCGTTCCAGCGAGCGTGGGTTCGTTCCCTTCCGCCCGAACAATTCCAACCCCTCCAAGTACTGGCGGTACGCCTCTTCGAGGGGCGGTGGGGACGAGAGGTTCGAAAGGCTCGAGAGCCGCCGGTCGAGCACCGTCGCGAGTGCGCCGACGCTCCGTTGCCGCAGGACGCGAACCGCGCTCATGGGATCAGATCGAGGCGCCGCGATCGGCGGAACGATTCGGAGCACGCGGGCGCTGCGCCCGTCCGTCACCTGGGCGCTGATCACGATCGAGTCGTGTACGAGGTAGTAGGAGCCATCGATCACGGTGCCTGCACCCGATCGCGCCGACAACAAGCGTATCTTTTCCGCCTCGGACGCCGCAGCGCCATTACGTGCGCTGCGCGACAGCTCGTAGGCGGTCGGCCCGTAGACGACTTTGGCAAACTCGCTCTGTGACAACCCCTGCGTGATCCAGTCCGCGGCGATGTAGCCGACGTAGTCCAGTGTCGAGTCGCCGGTGCGGTTGGCGAACGCCGCCACGAGGACACGCGAGCTGTCCGCAGACGACGAGGGTTCTCGAAAGCGGCCCGCGGCGAAAAGCATGAGGGCTAGCGCTGCGATGCCAGCAAGGCCACCAACGGTACGCCAACGCCGCGTCCGACGCGCGCCTTCGCCCACGCG
>Ga0137314_1000365_pt1 | contig 13525 bp, 17 predicted proteins | sample EasRivERMZT199_2_FD_102289 | JGI IMG/M metagenome (GOLD analysis project Ga0137314, IMG submission 102289) | Soil microbial communities from meander-bound floodplain in the East River, Colorado, USA - East River MetaG ERMZT199_2 | ecosystem: Environmental > Terrestrial > Soil > Floodplain ... | reverse complement strand
TATCCAGAGATCGGGTCGATCATTGCGGGCCGGCTGAAGCCGGCCCCCACGCCGGATCCTACGACGACCGTTCCGGTTTCAAAGTTACTCTGACGATCCGATCGGTGACGGCGAGCTTCCGAACGACATCCATACCGGAAATGACCTGGCCAAAGACGGTGTACTGACCGTTCCATTTCGGCTGCGCCGACAGCGAGATGAACATCTGGCTGTCGGCCTCCCGTGCATCGCCGGCATGTGCCATCGAGACGGAACCTACCTTGTGCAGACGCTTCTTGCTGAACTCCGCGGCGCCGATTGATTTTCCGCTGCCGGCATCGAAGCCGCGCCCCCACCACGCCTGCTTCGTCATATCGCGCGTCTGCGGATCGCCGAACTGGACGAGCTGCCCGGGGACGATGCGAAGGATGCGCTGGCCGTTGTAGAAGTTGCGCTTGATGAGCGCGAGGATGTGATCGACGGTCTTCGGTGCTTCGTTGGGATACGTCTCGATCTCGATCGTCCCCTTCATGGTCTCGATGACGAAGACCTGACCACCGCCTGGCGATTTCTGCGCCGCCGGGGCCGGCGCTGGAGTCTTCGTAGCTGCAGTGGTCTGTGCGAGCGCCGGCACCGAGACCGTGAGCGTAACAATGACAGCCAGCCACAATGTTTGAATCATTTCTCGCTCCTTCGCAGAACCCTCTGAACCCCCTGAACCCTGTGAACCCCAATTCTTGGGCAACAGCCGGCGATCACGCAATCCCCGCAGCGAGGTCCAATCGGGCGGCAGACGTTCTGCCCCCACGTGACGAGATAGAGGTTGATGTACGGCCACCATCGGGCGTCGGTCGCCCGGTAGAGCGCCTGCTCCGTTTCATCGGGGAGCTTCGTCGTGACCCAGCCAAGGCGGTTCGAGATGCGGTGCACGTGTGTATCGACGCAAATGTTTCTGAGACTCTTGAAGCCAAGAATCATCACGAGGTTGCCCGTCTTGCGGCCGACACCCGGCAGCATCACCAGCTCCTCCAGCGTGGACGGCACACGGCCGCCAAAGCGGTCGAGGAGCATCTGGCAACACGCCTTCACGTGGCGCGCTTTCGTGCGGTAGAAGCTGACCGGGTAGATCAGCTTCTCGATCTCCTTCACAGTCAGCCTCGCCATCGTCCGCGGCGTGCGCGCCTTGTGAAAAAGGCGCGTCGATGCTGCGTGGGTCGTCGCATCCTGCGTGCGCGCTGAGAGGAGTGTCGCGATCAAAATCTGGAACGGATCCTCGGCCTGCTCTTCAGAAATCTTCTCGACCGCAGGCAGCTCGAGGCCGGTGATCGCGACCGCAAGCGAGCGCATGACTTTCTCGACAACAACTGGAGACGGCTTACGGGGTCGTTTCACAGGGACGCGTCGATCATACCTAACGCCCTGCCGCCGGCCAGGCGCTCGACGCGGCACATCACCGCGGCCCGTTTCCACGATACTCTCCAAGCGACGTAAACGCGGCGTTGGCGAACATATGGCGCGCGCACGTCCGAACCTCATTTGAAACGCATTCCGCTGCTCATCGCGTTCGTGGCTCCGACCTCGCTCCTCCAGGAGCGGCATCGGACTTCCGCGCTTCCGATTGTCGGGAACGGCCCACCAGGCACCTTCGTGCTGTTCCCACACGGCCTTCGAGTGTCGCTGCCGACGGACCAGATCGTCTTCGCCGACGATTCCGGCGGGTACGCCAGGGTTGGCTTTGGCGGGATGCGGTTCGTCGGCCCGGAAGAAGGTCGCCTGCTATTCGTGCGGGTTCGCGAGCTGTTTCCAGAAGATCAACTCTCGCCGGCCCGCAGTCACAGGATGCTGCTCGATCCGCACTGGGTGGCCACAATTTCGGTAGACGGCCAACGTGCCTGGCCCGGTGAGCGAGAAGGAAGCTAGACAATGGGACTCGTGTGGATCGTTCCGGCAGCAATCGCTGTAGTTGCTACCGCCGCAGCGGCGGCGGATGTGTCAACGGCGAGGTTGACATTGAACGCTCTGGGACCGGTCCGCGTTGGGATGACGGAAGCGGAGACGCGGAAAGCGGCCGCCGAGGATCTCGCGGACGCCAATCGCCTCACGGGGGAGTGCTACGTCCTCGCTGTACCGCGCGATCCCGGAGTGGCATTCATGATCGAGCGCGGCAGGGTGACTCGCATCGAGATCACGGACGCCCATCACCCGACACTCTCAGGCGTTCGCGTCGGCGACACGGAATCGGACGCGCAAGCCGCTTACGGGAAGCAGTTGGAGGTCACGCCGCACAAGTACCAAGACAACTGGCACTACCTGACGCTGCGGTCACGCGACAAGCGTTACGCGCTCGTGATGGAGACCGACGGTAAACGGATCACCCGGATGCGCACCGGAATCGTGCCGTCGGTCGAGTACGTGGAGGGCTGTTCGTAGCTGCGCCAGGACAGGACGTCTACGGTTGGCTATCTGGCGTGTCGCGACTCGTGATCGCGATGTAGACGACCGCATCCCACGCGTTGTGGATTCCACTGAAAAGCAGGAGGAGTGACACTGCACCAATCGCAAAGAGCGATTCCGTGGGAATCCGAGGCAGGGCGACCGCGGCGGCGACCAACGTCGTGTACGCAATCAACGGGAACACGCAGTGAAAGAGCCAGTCCTCCAGGACCGGTCGGTATAACGTCTGCCGTCGTGTCTGCGAGATGACGATGACGACGTAGATAATCCCGGCGAGTCCGCACGCGGCGAGAGCGAGAGTTGCGCCAACGACCGCGGGCCAGGGAGCACTCATAATCGCCGAGACGAGCAACACCACGCAGAAGTGCACGACCGTTGGTGTCGCGAACGCGCGCGTGATCCCGCCGTCACCAAGCGCCTGCCTCTCCGCACCCAGCGTCACCACCACGAACTGGAGGCCTGTCAATGCACCGGCGGAGGAGCCGACGATGACGTAGAAGCTTTCCCAGGCGGCGAACGGCGGCATTCCAGCTGTCTCCATAATCTCGCCGTGGAACTATTTAATGTTCAGCTCGGCTACGAAGGTCCGAGACTTCCGCCGAAAGGCTCCGCAGCCGATCGGAAACCTTCAGGAAGGCATCGATAACATCTGGATCGAAGTGTGTGCCCTTGCCTTTGACGATGAACGCAACGGCGTCGTCGTACGACATTGGCTGTCGATAAAGTCGACGGGTGAGGATAGCGTCGAGCACGTCAACGAGGGCCATCACCCTTCCGGGCACGGGGATCTCCGTCCCATGAAGGCCCTGAGGATAGCCTGTGCCGTCCCATTTTTCATGGTGGGTATAGACGATCTCCTTTGCCATCGCGAGAATCACGTCATCATGCGTTCCCGCCGCCTTCTCGGCGTTGACGATGACATCCCGGCCATGCGCCGGGTGCCGGCGCATTTCCACGAGCTCGTCCGCCGTAAGCGCTCCAGGCTTGTTCAACAGTTGATCCGGCACACCTACCTTGCCGATGTCGTGAAGCGGTGCGAGGCTCGAGAGCAGCTCGATGGTCTGGGGTGTCAGGTAATCGCTGAACTTCGGATTCATGGCGAGTTGCTCGGCAAGAATTCTGGTATACCTCTGAGTGCGCCGCGAATGCTGGCCAGTCTCCGCATCCCTGACTTCGGTGAGCGACAGCAGCGATTGAACCATCAGCCGCTGTGACCTGTGCGTATCCTGCACAGCCCGATCGGCGCGGCGATGCTCGACCGTGAACCGCCCGACGACCATCCCGGCGAACGCAAAAGTAAGCCCCATGGTTGGAAAGAGCGGCGACACAAAACGACCATCGGCTGCAATGAGTGAGACGGCCCCGGCCCACACCGCGACGAGGCATATCGCCGTACCGAGCGCGCCCCACGCAAGTCCCAGCCGACCGACCAGCAGCGTCAGGACGATACCGAGTGCGAGCACGGTCTGCGACTCGAACGCGACACCGTACTCGGGTCGATGAATGAAGTCCTGCTGCAACAGGTTGTCGGCTACGGTCGCGTGAACTTCGACGCCTGCAAACAGCGTATCCAAGGGAGTTGACACAACCTCGCGCGTGCCGAGAGCCGTGGTCCCGACGAAGACGAGCTTGTCTTTAAAGGTGTCGGCGCGCGCCAGGCCGCTCAGCACGTCCGCGGCCGAGACGTACGGCAAGGTGCGCCTGGTGCCTCGAAACCGCACGAGCAGATTGCTCTTCCCATCGAGCGGTACGCTCCGAGTACCGAACGCCAGCGTCGAGGTGTTGACGTTGATGACGTGGAGCGAGATGTCACGAGTAGTGGTGGTCGCGGCGACCGCAGCCAGGGCGAGTGCAGGATACGTGCGACCATCGAACTCGACCAGCATGGGAACGCGTCTCAGGATCCCGTCGGAATCGGGCGCGGCGTTCAGAAATCCCGAGGCGCCGGCCGCCTGCGTCAGGATCGGAAGGCTGCAGATTGCGCCCGTTGCTCGAAAGAACGGATCATCCGACGCATCGGCGCGTCCGATGATGGCAAGGCCTACCGGATGCTGCACACATGCGCTGGCTCCGTCGGAGGGGGCGTCGAACGTCAGGGCATAACCAACCACAACGCGGCCCGGCCGAAGCGCGTGAGCCAGCGCTTCGTCGGAGCCGGTGCCTTCGTATCGGTCGGACTCCGGGAAAATGATGTCGAGCGCGACGGCGGACGCCCCGAAATCCCGCAAGCGCGTGATGAGATCGCCGACGATATCGCGACGCCAGGGCCATTGGCCGATCGCCGACAAGCTGCGTTCGTCCACGTCCACAATCACGACCTTGCTGCCGGGCGGATGCACCCGGGCAGAGCGAACTACCGTGTCGTAGGCGCCGTATTCGAGCCTCTCGAGGAACTGGGGCCGGGAGACCGAGAGCCCGGCCACGACAAGCGTCGGCAACAGACCAGTCAGAAGGACAAGAGGGCGGGCTCGAGTCTTCATCGAACCGCGATTTCGACTCGACGATTGCGAGGCTCGGCGACCTCGTCGGCGGTTCGAACCAGCAGATCCGATTCGCCATGCGATATGACTTCGACAGCTGACGCGTCGAGGCCGCCTTCGACAAGCAGGTCGCGAACGGTATTGGCGCGCTTGAGCCCGAGCTCGAAGTTCATGGCAGATACGCCCATCGTGTCCGTGTGTCCGACGGCCACCACATCGGGAACCGGCCTGGCTCTGATGGCGCTCAGAATGTCCGCGACGAGCGCGCGACTCTCCTCAGTCAATACCTCGGAGTCGAAGCGGAAGTAGAGCGTGAAGTTTTGCGCGGGGGGCGGAAGGGCTGCGAGCGCATCACCGAACAGCCGATTTATTTCGGCCTCGCTCATCGTGCTGACCGGCGTAGGCGGTTGGCCCGCAGAGGCGATGGTTGAATCCCGAGCGGCCGCCAGATCGACCGCCCCGGAAGGGTTTGAGACCGTCGCGCGCCCAACTTCGCCACTGGCAGTGTCTGGCAGCAGCACGACCAGGTCCTGGCCCTGGCGTTGAGGAGTTCGAATCTGCTGTGGCCCGCACGACCACACTAGCCCAGCGACAGATATCGCCATCAGAGCGGCGATCCGGCGTCGACTATTCATTCCGGCAGGACGCGGACAGCCAGCGTGGTCCCGCGAACGCCCACAATCGCACCTGGTGCTTCGAGCCGAATCGAATCAGGCGAGAGCTTGGCAATCCGCCCCGAGACGTAGGCGACGACGCCACGGACGATCCTCAGAACGAATCCGACCTGGCTCTCGGCGGGTGCGTAGGCGAAGCGATCCAGCCGCACTTCGCTGTTCGGGCCAAGGGAGAGACGTGTGTCGTCCCTCAGGGTAATCCCTACGCGGCCATCAGCGCCTGTTCTCAGACCGTCGGCCTGGAAGACCGCCTGCCCCGCCTGCGCTGGCACAAGCGCGCCGGCTCGGACGATGAACGCCGATCCCGTTACGACCTTGATACGGCCGACGTCCACCGGCTGCTGGCTGAATGCAGGCTCCGCCATGAGGACAAACAGAAGCGCAGCAACCCAGCTTCGTAAGTTCATGACGCTCCTTTTTTGAGGGGACTCCACGATACTCCGTTCCCGGGCAGACCCGCCAGCCCGAGGCTGCCGTTACCGCGTACGTAAGCTCGTACCGAAGACGCCGGGGCCAGTATTCCTCCAGCAGCGTCGAGTGCGAGAATCGAGGAAGAGGCCGTGGGCACGACAGAAGGTCACGTGGGGCTGCTGGCACCTCTGCGCGCCTCCGATACTCCGATCGGTGATATCGACGTGACCGCACGCAGCTCGCGACGCTACGCCCCGTGGTTGTGGGTGCTGGCCGCGCTGTTCTGCGCTCGTGTATTCGCTCAGCCCATCGCTTTGGTGTTTCATCCGGGGTTCCTGCCGCCGTTTGACGCCTGGCACAGCGCCGTTCTCCCGTACCAGTTGCTATTGGCATCTCAGGGCGTCATTCTCTTCTGGCTCGCTTGGACGGCCGCGCGTTTTTCCACCGCCGCAGTCACGCCGAACCGCCGCATTGGCGTCAGCGCGCTGATACTCGGGACGCTGTATTTCGGCTTCATGGCGCTACGCCTGCTCCTCGGGGCCACGATCCTGCACGGCCAGCGATGGTTCGCACGCCCATTGCCGACGGTCTTTCATCTGGTGCTGGCGACGTATCTGATTCTGTTCGCGCACTTTCACTACCACCGCAGCTCCACGCAGGCCGTAGGTGGGACCGAAGGAAATGACGATGTCTGACCGTCTCAACGCGACCCTCTCGTGGCTGCACTATCCCGTCGTCGTCATCGGGACTTTCGCGTTGTTCGCGTGGCTGCAGTCTCGTGGTGCATCGCTGGTGGTTAGCACGTATGTTCCGGTGATCCTCGCGGCAGCCGTCGTGACCGTGCTGGAATTCGCGTTTCCGCACCGCGCGGAATGGCGGCCGGGGGCATCCGACGTCAAAACTGATCTTGCCTTCATGACCGTCGTGCAGCTGGCGTTCCCCCCTCTGATGGGATTCCTGTTTACATACACCCTGATCAATCCCGCGCGGGCGCTGAATCTCCCGATCGTCCTGCTCTGGCCGCATGCGTGGCCGATCTGGGTTCAGTTACTGCTCATGATTCTCGTGGTTGATTTCCTACGGTACTGGCTGCATCGTGCGGCGCACGAGAACGACACTCTCTGGCGCCTTCACTCCGTGCACCACTCGGTCGAGCAGATGTACTGGCTCAACACCGCGCGCTTCCATCTGATCGAGAAGGGCATGCAGATGACGCTCGACAGCCTCCCGTTTCTGCTCATGGCCGTTGACGCGAAGGTGCTTGCCCTCTACTACGTCGCGTATGCCACGAATGGTTTCTTTCAGCACTGCAACATCGAGCTGCGCTATGGCTTCTTGAACTACGTCGTTGGCAGCGCTGAAACGCATCGCTGGCACCATTCCCGTGTTCCCAGAGAATCAAATGCGAACTACGGAAACACTGTGATCGTCTGGGACCTGCTGTTCGGGACGTGGTACCTGCCGACACGACGGCGGGTCGAAGAGATCGGCCTCAAGGACCCTGGATATCCACAGTCGTTCTTCAGGCTGATGCGCGCGCCGTTCATTCGCTGACACCACGAGTTACAAATGCTGTTACGTTCGCAGATGCTCGTCTATCGGGCGCTGTACTGGCGGCGTGTCGAGCGGATGGCGCATCGGCCCGATGCCGTGCAGCAGGACGTCCTGCGACAATTGTTGCTCGCCAACCGGACGGCGCGATTCGGAGTCGAGCACGGGTTTGCGGAGACCACGAATTACCGCCAGTTTCGCGAGCGGGTGCCCGTCCAGGACTACGAGACCCTGCGAGGGTACATCGAGGAACAACGGCGAGAGGGAGTGCAGGCACTCACGGCTGAGGCCCCCCTGTTCTACGCGCAAACGAGCGGGTCGACCGGGAAGCCGAAGTACATTCCAGTCACGCCATCGGTGCTCGCGACGCATCGGGCCGAGCAAGCCCTCTTTTCCTACCTGCAGTACCGCGCATGTCCCGAAGCATTCGCCGGCAAAGCCCTCGGGGTGATGGGCGCGGCAGTTGAGGGGCACCTCGACTCCGGCCATGCGGTCGGCTCTGTGTCCGGGTATCTGTATCAGTCGCTTCCGCGATTGATCCAGTCGCGGTTCGTTGTTCCGCCGGAGGTCGCGAGCATCGCCGATTACGATCTCAAGTACCAGGTGATCCTTCGCCTGGCGCTCGCTGAACGCGAGATCACATATCTCGGCTCGCCGAACCCTTCCACGTTCCTACGTCTGCTCGACATGCTGAACGACCGGCGAGAGCCTCTACTCCGCTCTCTCGAAACCGGCGGACTCGAGGAGCTGGACGGACTCGATGCCGGGGTCCGGGTCGCGCTCGCCCGGAGGTTGAAGGCCGACCCGGACCGTGCGGCGCAATTGCGCCGCCTGCCATCGCTCACCTTCGCAAACGTCTGGCCGAATATTCGGCTCCTGACCACATGGACAGGCGGAAGCTGTGGAATAGCACTTGGCAAGCTGCGTCAAACGCTTCCGCCAATGACCGCAGTCATGGAGCTTGGCTATCAGTCGACCGAGTGCCGGGGGACAATCGCGCTCGACCTCGAAACCCCCGGTGGGCTGCCACCACTGCATCATCATTTTTTCGAGTTTGTCGAACAGGAACGCTGGGACAGCAGCAACCCGGAGTTCGTCACCCTCGGCCAACTTGAAATAGGGCACCGCTACTACGTGCTCCTCACCACGGCGGCGGGCCTGTATCGCTACTTCATGAACGACCTCGTCGAGGTCACCGGTCGGTTTCATCAAACGCCGTTGCTGCGCTTCGTTCAGAAGGGGAAAGGCGTGACCAGCCTCACGGGGGAGAAGCTCTACGAAGCCCAACTGATCGAGGCTGTGCAGAATACGGCTCACCAGTACGGCTTGGGCGCCAGCTTTTTCCTGGCAGTTGCAGACGAGGAACGTGCGGCCTATCACCTGTTTCTCGAGGCCGACGATGGGGAGCATCCCGAGGCGGAGCTCATCGCCGCGGCGGTAGACCGTCGATTGGGAGAGTTGAACATCGAATATGACAGCAAGCGGACGAGCGGTCGGCTTGGTCCACTGACCGTCGCATGGCTGGAACGGGGCGCCGCGGACGCGTATAAGACGGCATGCGTCCGCGCGGGCCAGCGCGAAGGGCAGTTCAAACCGGCGGTGCTTCAGTACCGGAAGGAGCTGGTCGTGTCGTTTGATTCGTATGTAATTCGGTAAGTGCGCGAATTCCAGCTGATGTTCGGACCAATCCAGATTCATCGTTTCGCGCTCAAGGACGTTCGCATTCCGTTCAAGACTGCGTTTCGTCACGCAGCCGCCGAGCGCGCCGAGACCTCGACGCTGTGGATTGAAGCGGTCTCGCCACGCGGCGCCATCGGCTACGGTGAATCGTGCCCCAGGCCGTACGTCACCGGCGAAACGCTCGACACTGCGCGGGAGTTTTTCTGGCGCCATGAGGAGGCGCTCCGCGAACAGGTGGTCGACCTGGACTCTCTGAGAGCCTGGATGAAAGCGCACGCCGACAAGCTCGACGCCAACCCTGCTGCCTGGTGCGCGATCGAGCTGGCAATCCTCGACGTCTTCGCACGGGAGCACGGTCGAACAGTGGAGGCATTGCTGTCGTTACTGCCGCTCCGCGGGCCGTTTCGCTACAGCGCGGTGCTCGGCGATGCGTCCTTCGACGCGTTTCAGGCCACCGCCGAACAGTACCGTCGCCTCGGCTTCACGGATTTCAAAATCAAGCTGTCAGGTCAGTTGGAACACGATCGCCGGAAGCTCGATCTGTTGCGCAACTGGGGTGCACCGGCGCCAAGAATCCGGCTGGATGCGAATAACTTGTGGAGCACGGCTGCCGAAGCGACCGCCTTTCTCCGACAGCTTGATTGCGCATTCGTTGCTGTGGAAGAGCCGATTCAGAAGGGCCAGTACGCCGAGCTGGCCCGAATCGCCGAAGCACTCGCATGCAAAGTCATTCTTGATGAGAGCTTCATCCGCAGCGCGCAACTGCCATTGCTTCCCGACCCTGCTGGCCAATGGTTGATCAATGTCCGAGTGTCGAAGATGGGCGGTCTCTTGCGCTCTCTGGAGGTGATCAGGGAGGCGCGCACACGCGATATCGGGGTGATTGTTGGAGCCCAGGTTGGAGAGACGAGCCTGCTCACGCGTGCCGCACTCCCGGTTGCGCAGGAGGCGGGCGATCGACTCGTCGCCCAGGAAGGGGCGTTCGGGACGTTCTTACTCGAGCGCGACGTCTGCAATCCGCCGCTGATGTTCGGAGCCGAGGGACAACTCGACATCTCCGCCTATCCGTGGTTGACATCGCCTGGCTTCGGTCTGCGCTGCGACGTTGCTTGACGCGGGGGGTGAACAGGAGATCAGGAGTGTAGGAGTTCTTGTGATTTCTCGTTTCAGACAGGCGTGATTGGCGGTTGACCTGACAGCACTGCCGCGACGTTACGAACGGCAAGATCGGCCATCGCTGTCCGGGTCTCGACGGTGCCGCTGCCGAGATGCGGCACGAGCATCACGTTCTCGAGCGTGAGCAGCTCGGGCTCGACCTTCGGCTCCTGCTCGAACACGTCGAGCCCGGCGCCGGCAATGAGCCGCATGCGCAGCGCCCAGGCGAGCGCCTTCTCGTCGATGACAGGTCCGCGCGACGTGTTGATCAAGTAGGCGCTACGCTTCATGCGCGCCAGCGCCGGCTGATCGATCAGGTGCGTCGTCTCCCGCGTCAACGGGCAATGCAGCGAGACAACGTCGGATGTGGAGAGCAGGCGATCGAGCGGCATCGCCTCGGCGTCGGAATCGTTCTTCGGCGTGCGGCTCGTATAGGCGATGCGCATGCCGAACGCCCGGCCGCGTTGTGCCACTGCTCTGCCGATGCCGCCGTAGCCGACGATCCCCAGCTGCTTGCCGCGCAGCTCGGACCCCAGCATGAAGTCGAAGGTCCACCCCTTCCACCCGCCACGCCGGATGAGCCGCTCACCTTCGCCGATGCGCCGCGTGATCCCGAGAATCAGCGCCCAGGTCAGGTCGGCGGTCGCGTCGGTCAGCACGCCGGGCGTATTCGTGACGATCACCCCGCGGTCGCGCGCGGCCGCCGCGTCGATGTTGTTATAGCCCACGGCGGCGTTCGCGATGATCTTCAGCTCGGTGCCCGCCTGGATGACCGCCTTGTCGACGGCATCGGTGATCATGCTGACAAGCGCCTGTTTGCCGGCGACTCTCCCAACGAGCTCGTCGTGCGGCATGACGTCGACGCCCTCTTTGCGGTATTGATCGACGTCACCGATCGATTCGAGCCTGGCGAGAACCGACGAGGGGATCTTTCCGGTGAGCAGTATGAAAGGTCGCGCGCCGCTCAATGTCCCATCGACCTGCAATAGCCGCAGTGATTGCACATCACGGCGGGCTCGATGATGCACGGACCGTCGGCATCCGCGCCCGTCGGAACGACGAACATGGCGTGCGCCGGGTCCAAACGGGTTGACGGCCGGTTCGAAACGGCTGCCGGCGGGTCCAAAAGGACCCGCCCTACGCTGCCGGGAGCGGCGCCGGCGTGGCGAGCAATGGCCTGACGAACAAGCACCCGCAATTCCTGCTCGGTCATTCCTGAACGTCCACCTGGTCGATGATGCCGATGACGGCGGCATCGACGGGCGCTGCCTTGCGGCCGAGCGCTTCGCCGGCGGCGCGTCCCTCCAGAACGATCAACACCTTCTCGTGCACGCCGGCACCGACAGAATCGACGGCCAGGAGTGGAGTGCCGCGCGGCGTGTCATCCAATGAAACGGGCTGCACCAGCAGGAGCTTCGCCCCCTCGAACTTGAGGTGCTTCCGTGTCGCGACGACGGTGCCGATGACTCGTGCGATCTGCATCAGATGATAGGCCGGCTAAAGCCGGCCCCTGCGCCCCGCGGACCTCAAAGGTCCGCGCCGCGGTTCGAATGAAACTCTACCCAAGGTCCCAGTGATCGACAATGCCGACAATGCCCGCGTCCGTGGGGACTTCGGTTGGATAAAACGGAAAGCTGGCTTCCTTGCCGCGGACGAAGAACACGATCTCACCAACGCCGGCGCCCATCGCGTCGACGGCAACCAGCGTGCGCCCGACGTTCGAGCCGTCGGCGGCAATCGGCTGCAGGACGAGGAGCGCGATCCCGGCAAGGTTTTCGTCCTTGCGGGTGATGACGACGTCTCCGATCACTTTGGCGAGCTGCACAGTTCGTAGAGGCGGACCTTCCAGCCTTCGCCAAAGGCTTCGGCGAGGCTAGCCGAAGCGCCAGGTGCGAAGGCTGCAGGTTCGCCTAGTCTCCGGCCGAGATCTCCACGGCGTCGACAATGCCGACGACGACAGCGTCCACGGGACAATCCTTCATACCTGACGCCATGCGCGCCGAGCTGCCGCTGACGATGAGCACCGTCTCGCCGACGCCGGCGTCGACGGTGTCGACCGCGACCAGATAGTTGCCTTCTGCCTTGCCGTGCGGATCCATGGGGCGGGCCACCAGCAGCTTGTTGCTGACCAGGCGCGGATCCTTCCGCGTAGCGACAACGGTGCCTACGATGCGCGCGAGGATCATCCCGGGAGGAAGAAGTGTCCTAGACTTTCGCCGTCGTTGACTTGCCGATCGGCAGCGCGTCCTCGAGGTTCGCGTGGGGCCGCGGGATCACGTGCACCGATACGAGCTCGCCGACCCGGCGCGCCGCCGCGGCGCCCGCGTCGGTGGCCGCCTTCATGGCAGCAACGTCGCCACGAACGATGGCGGTCACGTAGCCGGCGCCAATCTTTTCCCAGCCGACCAGCGTGACCTTGGCGGCCTTGACCATGGCGTCAGCCGCCTCGATCATGGCGACGAGACCCTTGGTTTCGACCATTCCCAACGCCTCTCCCATCTACATCTCCGTCAACTCCCGACTTCCAACATCCAACTCCCAAGAAGCTCGATGTCGCGACATCCGGGCTCTTTGGGCATTGGAAGTTGGGGACTGGGAATTATCAATCTCTAAGGTTTTTGACAGCGTCGGCGATGAGCGCCGTAAGTTCGCCGTATGTTAGCCGAATTTCACCGTCTCTGCTCGCCTGCTGCAGCGCGCTCGTGACGTCGGGCACGAGCCTTTCGGTCGGTGATGAAGGCGCTTCGAGCACCTGGCAGAGCGCCTGATCGAGTCCCGCTTCCGCAGGATCGGCGCACACGGGCGCCGGCGCGGCAATGCCGTACATCCCGCGAAGTCCCTGGAGCCGTTGGACCTCTTCGCGCGAAAGCAGGTTCTCGCGCCCAAGCAACCGCGCGACGAGACTGATGCGCGCGAAGTGCTCGATCGTCTCCATCTTGAAGTGGGCACTGAGCACGCTGTTGCCACAGGTCACGGCGCCGTGGTTCGCCAACAGCATGCCATCGTGCGCCTTGATGTACTTCCGCACGGCTTCCGGAAGCTCCGCTGTCGACGGCGTGCCGTACTCCGCGATTGGAATGCTGCCCAAGGTCGTGACCACCTCGGCAAGCACGGCGCGAGTGAGCGGGATGCCGGCAACCG
>Ga0137314_1000362_pt1 | contig 13542 bp, 7 predicted proteins | sample EasRivERMZT199_2_FD_102289 | JGI IMG/M metagenome (GOLD analysis project Ga0137314, IMG submission 102289) | Soil microbial communities from meander-bound floodplain in the East River, Colorado, USA - East River MetaG ERMZT199_2 | ecosystem: Environmental > Terrestrial > Soil > Floodplain ... | reverse complement strand
GCGAGTGCGAGAACATTGAGTCCAAACGGAAAGTCGATGGCGCGTCGAAACGTGCCCGCACCATCCAGCGTGGACAATCCGCCCGGTCCGTACCCGAGCCCCGCCATTACCGACCCCGAGGCGGCGCGAAACTCTACCGCGACATAGAGAAAACTCGCATCCCAGGTGATGCCGACGCGAAGGATCTCCTCGCTGGTTCCCCAGCGGGAGTCGTTGTCGAGTTCGGCCAAGGTGGAGTTCGCGTCGAGCACCCATTCGTCGGCGGCCCAATCGGAAAGATCGCCGTCGATCACAATGCGACCGGAAAGCGAGGCCGCAGTGGTGGCGGCGGCAGGCTGGTTCAGGAGAAGAGTAAGGGGTGCGAGGAAAGACAGGAGGAGTCGACGCGAGATCACCGCGTCACGCCCTCTTCGTCAAGACGCTTCAGACCTTCGAGGATCAAGTGATCGAGCGGGATGTCGATGAAGACGTCCTGCGCGTTAGGACGGCGGCCGCTGGTGAAGCGAAAGCGTCCCGCGCGCCAGCGCACGATTTCGTAAACGACTTCCTTGATCTGCTCTTCGATGGCGCGGCGCAACGTGCGCGCGTCGATGGCCCCCATCTCGACCAGTGCCGTCCCCAGTCGCGTGGCCTTGTCCTTCTCGGCCAGCGCGCGCTCCAATCGCTCGCGCGTGATCAGCCCCTGTGCGAGCAAGTGCTCGCCGAGCTTCATCCTGCGATTGGCGATCTCGGCGTAGGACACGCTGCCGTTCTCGAAGTAGACGCGGGCCGCGTTCTCGCCGTTCTCGAACACCAACTCGCCGGTGGATTGGGCGAGGTTGATGAGCTGGAGAATCGAGATGGGTCCGAAAACCGCTGAATTACCGCGTAGGTCCAATGCGAGACGCCCTCCGACGCACGAGTTGCCACCCGATAAACGCTTGGGAGGCTACTATAGATGCAAATCCGATACCGAGAAAAGCAAATAGGACCCTTTTGGTGCCTTCACTTAGCCCCCCCGCCATGACCCCGGCGATGATGATCGAGGCCGCCGTGGCCTGGACCACGCCCACCACCTTGCCCGGGAGTGTGGCCTTGAGCGTAAAGGGCCCGATGGCGAGAAAGAGGGCGAGCGAGCCCACCAGCAGCATGGCGTAGCGGGCGATGAGGAGCAGATAAAGCCAGGGCGGGCACTGTCCCTGGAGAAAAAACACGGTAAAAACGGCAAAAGTCGACGCCACGTCGGCTAAAGGATCGGCCATGACGCCGAACTCGCTCGCGATACGCCGGCGTCGCGCCACCACGCCGTCTACTACATCTGTCGCGAAAAGCACGATGTAACAGAGCAGCGCTTCCGGGTAGCGCATCGCGGAAAGCAGCAGCACCGTGGGCGCGATCAGGACGAAGCGCGCGAGTGTTAGCGCATTCGGGAGACCGAGCGAGACGAGTCTATCCCCCGAGGTGACACGAAACGTGGACGACATCGCGACGCACGAGAGCGCCGTCGCGGCACCGCCCAAGAGCGTCCACGCGACGAAGTGTACAACGGGCGGATCGCCGGTGACGTGGGTCGCGTGCAGCCACAGCGCACCGAGCACCGACACCAGCAACGCACACGCGAGCGAGAACACGATCGCGTCGCGAACCACCCGGTCGAATCGATGGGGGATCAAAGTGCGGCTTGCGCGGCGGCGAGGCGCGCGACCGGCACGCGGTAGGGCGAGCAGCTCACGTAGTCGAGCCCGACTTCGTGCATGAAACGAACCGACGCCGGGTCGCCACCGTGTTCGCCGCAGATACCGACTTTCAGCTCCGGCTTGGCGCGGCGGCCTTCCTCGGTGGCCATGCGCACCAACCGTCCCACGCCGTCGATGTCGAGGGTTTCGAAGGGATCGCGCGCCAGGATTCCCTGCTCGAGATAGTGCACCAGGAACTTGGCAGCGTCGTCGCGGCTGAAGCCGAACGCCAGTTGGGTCAGGTCGTTGGTGCCGAAGCTGAAGAAGTCGGAGAACTGCGCGATTTCGGCCGCGATCAGCGCGGCCCGCGGCACCTCGATCATGGTGCCGATCACGTAGTCGATCTTCGCGCGCTTCGACGCCAGCACCCCGTCCGCCACTCTCACCACCAGCTCGCGCATGCGCGCGAGCTCTTCCTTGAGTCCGACCAGCGGAATCATGATCTCCGGTTTCACGTCGACGCCGTCGCGCTGCACCGCGCACGCCGCCTCCACGATCGCGCGCACCTGCATCTCGTACACTTCGGGGAAGGTGATGCCGAGCCGGACACCGCGGTGGCCGAGCATGGGGTTGAATTCGTGCAGCGCGCGAATCTTCGCATTCAAGGTGGCGACGTCGACCCCGATGCGACGCGCGAGTGCTTCCACTTCGTCCGGCTGGGTGGGCACGAACTCGTGCAGCGGCGGGTCGAGCAAGCGGATGGTGACGGGGTAGCCGTCCATGGCGCGAAACACGCCCGCGAAATCGTCGCGCTGCATGGGGAGGATTTTCTCCAGCGCGGCCACGCGCTCGTCGCGCGTGCCGGCGAGTATCATGCGGCGCACCCAGTCGATGCGATCCTCGCGGAAGAACATGTGCTCGGTGCGGCACAGCCCGATCCCTTCGGCGCCGAAGCGGCGCGCGGTGATCGCGTCCTCGGGCGTGTCCGCGTTGGCGCGGACCCCCAAGCGCCGCACCGAATCCACCCACTCCATGAAGCGCTCGAAGGTGCCATCGAGCTCGGCGCGCGTGGTCGGCACGCGGCCCGCGTACACCTTCCCCGTGCTCCCCTCGACCGTGATCTCGTCGCCCTCGCGGAACACGCGCCCATCGACTTTGAATTCGCGCGCCGCGTAGTCGACCTGGAGCGCGGAGCAGCCGACCACGCAACACTTCCCCATCCCGCGCGCCACCAGTGCGGCGTGGGACGACATGCCGCCGGTCGCGGTGAGAATGGCGCGTGCGACTTTCATCCCGTCGATGTCTTCGGGCGAGGTTTCGTTGCGCACCAGCACCACCGCTTCACCCGCGTTGGCGAGTGCCACCGCGCGGTCGACCGCGAACACCACCCGGCCCGAGGCCGCCCCGGGAGAGGCCGGCAGCCCCTTCGCAATCGGCTCCGGCGCGCGCTCGGGGTCGATGGTGGGGTGCAGCAGCTGATCGATTTGCTCGGGTGCCACGCGCTTCATCGCGGTGCGCACGTCGATCAGCCCTTCCTCCACCATGTCGACCGCGACCCGCACGGCGGCGCGGCCGGTGCGCTTGGCGTTGCGCGTTTGCAGCATCCACAAGCGCCCCGACTCGACCGTGAACTCGACGTCCTGCACGTCGCCGAAGTGGCGCTCGAGGCGGGTGGCGACTTCGACCAATTCCCCATAGATGGCGGGCATGCGCGCCTCGAGGCTGTCGGGAGTGCCGTCGATGGGAAGCGGGGTGCGAATCCCGGCCACCACGTCCTCGCCTTGCGCGTTCAGCAAGTATTCGCCGAAGAACCGCTTCTCGCCCGAGGACGGGTCGCGCGTGAACGCGACTCCGGTGGCACAGTCGTCGCCCATGTTTCCGAACACCATCGCTTGCACGTTGACCGCGGTCCCCCAGTGGTCGGGGTAGCGGTACATCGCGCGGTAGGAAATCGCACGCGGAGAATTCCAGGAGCGAAACACGGCCGCCACCGCACCCCACAGCTGCGCGTCGGGATCGTGCGGAAACTCGGTTTGCGCCGCGTCGCGCACGAGAGCCAAGTACTCGTCGATCAGGTCGGCCAGCGCCTCGGCGGGAAGCTGGCTGTCATCGGTGTGCCCGAGCTGGGCGCGCTTCTTCGCCAGCGCTTCTTCGAACGCCTGCGACGGGACACCCATCACGACGTCCGCGTACATCTGGATGAAGCGGCGGTAGCTGTCGAAGGCGAAGCGCGGGTTGCCGGTGCGCGCAGCGAGGCCGCGCACGGTCTCGTGGTTGAGACCCAGGTTGAGCACGGTATCCATCATCCCGGGCATCGACACGCGCGCGCCCGATCGCACCGAGACCAACAACGGATTGTCGACCGAGCCGAACTATTTGCCGGTCTCGGTCTCCAACCCGCGCAAGTGCTCGGCGACTTCGTCGAGCAGCCCTTCGGGGTAGTTGCCGGCGTGGGCCATGAAGTGCGCGCAGGCCTCGGTGGTGATGGTGAAGCCGGGCGGGACCGGCACGCCCAGGTTGGCCATCTCGGCCACGTTGGCGCCCTTTCCGCCCAGGAGGTCGCGCATCGCGGCCGCACCCTCGGCGCGCGGCCCGCCGAAGCGATACACGAATTTCTTGCTGCGCACCGCGCGCACCTGCGTCACGGCCTACTCTCCCGCGGCGTCGGTGTCGATCTGCGCTCGTTGCAAACGACCGCTGTAGTCGACGTAGACCGACTTCCACTCCGTGAATATGTCGAGCACGGTGTGCGACGCTTCGCGGTGACCGTTGCCGGTGTCCTTGACGCCGCCGAAGGGCAGCTGCACTTCGGCCCCGATGGTGGGCCCGTTGACGTAGGTAATGCCGGCCTCGATGTCGCGGATGGCGCGGAAGGCTTGGTTGACGTCGCGGGTGTAAATCGAGCTCGAGAGGCCGTAGGGGGTGTCGTTCAGAATCGCGACCGCGTCCTCCAGGTCGTCGGCCTCTATGACCGCGAGCACGGGTCCGAAGATCTCTTCGCGCGCGATGCGCATGTCGCGCGTCACACCGTCGAAGATAGTGGGCGCGTAGAACCAGCCCTTTTCGCATTCGCCCTTGGTGTAGAACTCGCCGCCGCACACCAGGCGCGCGCGGTCCTCCGACTTGCCGATCTCGACGTAGCGGTGCACACCCTCGCGCTGCGTCTTGCTGACCATGGGGCCGACTTGGACTTTTTCGTCGAGTCCGTTGCCGAGCTTCAGCGTCTTCACCCGCTCCACCAGCATCTCGACCATCTTCTTCTTGATCGGCTGGTGGAGGATCAGGCGGCTGGTCGCGGTGCAACGCTGTCCCGCGGTTCCGAAGGCACCCCACAGGACGCCTTCGAGCGCAAGCTCGAGGTCGGCATCGTCCATGACGATTTGCGCGTTCTTTCCCCCGAGCTCTAGTGCCACGCGCTTCAAGCTCTTCCCGCACGACTCGGGGATGCGGCGCCCCACCGCGGAAGACCCGGTGAACGAGATCACGCGCACGTCGGGGTGTTCGACCAAGCGGTTGCCGACATTGGCACCATCGCCGGTGACGAGATTGACCACACCCGGTGGAAGCCCCGCCGCCTCGCACGCCTCGACCAGATTCAACGCCGATAGCGGGGTGTCGCTCGCGGGTTTCAAGACCGCGGTGTTGCCGCACACCAGGGCCGGGAACAGCTTCCAGGTGGGAATGGCCATGGGAAAGTTCCACGGCGTGATGAGCCCGCACACGCCGATCGGGTGGCGCTCCGACCACCCCGCCTTGTTGGGGAGCTCGCACGGCACCTTGTCGCCGAACAGCCGCCGGCCTTCGCCGCCGGCGAGGTAGGCGGTATCGATGCCTTCCTGCACGTCGCCGCGCGTCTCCGCGAGAATCTTCCCCATCTCGCGCGTCATGTCGCGCGCGTACGCTTCCTTGCGCTCGGTGAGAATGGCGGCGACTTTGAACAGATACTCGGCGCGCCGGGGCGCCGGGACCAGCCGCCACGACGCGTAGGCCTTCTTGGCCGCGGCCACCGCCTCGTCGACGTCCTGCGAGCTCGACTCTTGGTAGGTGCCGACCACCTCGGTGTCGTCAGCGGGGTTACGGTTCTCTCCGACTTTTCCGGTACGCGTGCGCGTCCACTTACCGCCGATGTAATTGAGCAACTCTTTGGTTTCAACGGTGGGCATGGCTTGCCTTTCGAATAGCTATCGTGCCGAGAAACGTCGCCCTAGGTTCGGGAAGGCGACCATCGACTTCTACCAAAGAAAAGCGCCCGGCGTCAAATCACGCCGGGCGCTCGAAAATCGACGCCGCGGTCGAGCCGCGACGAAATCGCAACTTTGAACTAACGAATCACAACGATGCGCCCGAAGACCTGGTCGCCGTTCGAGCTCTCCACGCGGTAGATGTAGACCCCGGACGTGACCGCGTCGCCGCTGCGGTTGGTGAGGTCCCATTCGACGTTGCCGCCCCCGCTGTTGGAAGCACTCTGCACGTTCTCCCACACCAAGTCGCCCGCCACCGTGAACACCTTGATCGTGCAATCGGTCGGGATGTTGACGAAGCGAACCACGTCGTCCGGGAAATTATGGTAGTTGGACGCCGTCAAACGGCTTCCCCCCGAGCGATACGGATTGGGGACCACGTACACGTTGTACAAATCGTTCTGGGCGTTGACTTCCATCGGGACCTCGTGCAGCTCGTCGGGACACGGGAACGGCACGCCCCCGCTGACGGGGCAATGGTCCACCTTGGTCAGTCCTTGCTGGCTCGACGATGCGATGTAGCCGCGATCGAACGTCGTGACGGCGTAGTAGTAAATGAAGCCGTTCGAAGCCTCGCAGTCCCACCAGAAATACTCGTCGGCCTCGAGGTCTAGGTCGAAGCGCGTGCCCACACACTCGATGGCGCCGAAGGGCGATATCCACGGGCGTCCCTGCCGCAGGGTCGGAACAATTTCGTAGAAATAGAGCGAGTCGATGATCGATCCACCCGGCGCATTGCCGACGAACGCTTCCTGTTTCGATAGCTCGCCGATGATGGTGAGATCGCTGCCGTTGGCCTCGATGCCACGCCAGATGTGGAAGCCCTCGAAGTCCTGCATTCCGACGCTGAAGGTGCTGAACTGGTCGATCCGTCCGGAGCCAAAACTGACTTGCATGCCGTAGTCGATCGTCCCCGCACTGAAGCGCACCGGCAAGAAGGTCCCGGGAACGTAATTCGTACTCAATGTGATGCGCCCGGAAATCGACCCCTCGAGCCGGACAAAGTACTCGATCAAGATCTCGTCGACTCCGACCATCCCCGAGTCCTGTGCGGTGAATACCACCGTGCGATCGATATCACTGTTGTAGGCGCCGGTGGTGGCAACGACAGACAACAACTGGGTCGGAGTGGTATTGAGCGCCCAGGGCGTCGGAGGTTCGATGAGCGTCCCCACGTTGTCGGGGATGTCGTCCCACGTGATGTAATTGAGGAACTGCTGGTTGCCCTGATAGTTGGTGGACACGATGACATCGCCGGGCGCTCGCAGCATCAGAGAATCGGGTGCTCCCGCACGCGCGATAGACACGACTCCGCACACCGCGACCAGCGCGACGGCCACACCCGCCGCGCGGGTCCAAGAACCGGGAACGTTCAAGTGCGCCTCCTCCTCGAATTCCAAAACGCGCGCCGCTACTTCGACGCCGATGCCGACCCAGCCGAGCCCGCGCGCCGCGGGAGCTGCCACTCGTCGAACAAGATGTACTCGATACCCGGCTTGACCTCGCCTGGATTGAAGAAAACGGGCGGGAACCCGAACACCGCGCTTCGTGCCGCCACGGCACTCCCAACTCCATCGAGCACCACGTCCGCGTACGCGCTGGTCCAGAACGCGATCGGCTGCTGGTACGTCCGCTCGCTGGTGTCGATGCACTCGAGCAGATAGATGGGCTCGAAGCACGCGCGAGGTGCCTGGACCCACTGGCAGCTGACCGCGCCGCCCTGACGGAAGTAAGCCGGATTGTACACCTCGGCATCGATGGATTCGCGATCGGGAGCGAATCTACGCCCAGTGCCCGCCGCCTCGGGACGCAGATTGATCTGCTCGAAGTTGGGATCCGACGGGATGCCGGCGCGCATGCCGTGACGAAGGCGCGATGCTTGGTTCGCTACCGATCGAAAACCAGTCACACCGCAGTATCGTGCGCCCGCGCCGCTGCCCGATAAGCGCGGTCGCGACCCGAGCAGAATCGCGTAGTCGATAACGTCGATGCACAAATTCTTGTAACTGAAGGACAGGTTGCCGGGAGGGCTGTCAATGTCTTGCTGAATGGGGCCGGTCCCGACCTGTGCGTCTTGCCGCTCGAGCTCGTAGCGCGGAATCAGCGGGAAACGAACCGCGAAGGTTCCGCCGCGCGGGACGACGTTCTGCACCGGGTGATTGCCCGCGATCAGCGTGTGGACACCCGCCTCCATTGCCAGCCCGATGAGATTGGGAAGGACCTTGCCGGATATGCCGCCCGACGCGCCGCACGCGCCCTGGGCACCCCCCGGCGGCCGCTTGGACCGGTACTGGATGTACGTGTACAAGAGCGGGAGATCGCTCAACGCCTTTGTGGCGACGTCGGAATACACGCTCCAGACGATGCTCTTGTAGCCCGCGATGGTGGTTAGCGGCAGCTCGCGGTCCACCGAGGACGCGATCATGTCGACGCCCGGGTCGAAGCCGTCGAGGTTCGACACCATGTCGAGCCAGAATCCGTCGTGCTCGGAATCGTTGGGCATACCGCCGAGGGTGATCGCCCACCCGGATTGACCGGGATTTTCGTCCGCACGGTAGTCATCGACGATCAGGAGATTGCGCGTACCGGTGAAGCGAATGATGTTCACCTTCACCTCGATGCGCGAGCAGTAGCCGGAGTTGTCGATCACCTCGGCGGTAAAGGTGTGGGTGCCGAAGTTGAAGGAGCGGTTCGGCGTTTGCGCGACGGACCCGATGAAGGGCGTATAGTCGATCTCCCACTGGTCCGGGTCGTTGGGATCGAGAATGTCCCACCCATACCGGTAGCCGGCCACCGTGCCGCCGTAGTCGTCCGCGCACGCGCTCAGCGTGAAGCTCATGTCGATGCGCGCCGGCACGTCGACGATGGTCAACGGATAATTGCACGAGTTGGCGATGATGCTGCCCATCAACTGGCTGGTCACCGTGAACTTGGGACCGGAGTTTCTTTCCGCGATCCTGATCCGGCGCACATTGACCGGCTCCTGGAGCACCGGGGTCACCGCGCCCGCTTCGTCCTTGGCGCGAATCGCGAACACGTACTCACCGAACTCGAGCGGCGGCGTGGTCCACATCTTGCCGGAGTCCTGCGGCGCGCGGTACCACGCCCACGGGTACCATTCGGGCGCGTAGGGGTTGTTCCGAAGATACTCTACCGTGGGCGCATACTCGCCGCCGTGGGTCACGGTGCTCACCATCGCCCACTGCACGGAATCGGGCTCCTGCTTGGTAGCCGAGTCGTCGATGTAGTCGATCGCGACCCAGGTGAGGGTCGATATCGGAGGCATGTCAGCAGCCGTGATGCCGAGCTCCGCGCGCGGCGTCGTGATGCGAACCTCGGGCGAGATGGTACGCGAGGTGAAGGAGCGATACACCGGCTCGCGCGAGCGCAGGCCCTCCTCGTCGACGGCGCGAATGAAGAAGGTGTGCGAGCGCTTGAAGACGTAAGTTTGGTCGTTCAGATTCGTCCCCTCCGACAGCGAGTCGGCGGAGAAGGTGAAGGTCGAGTCGTTGCCGATGACAGTGCCCCACTCGCCGTCGACGGTGTCGGCCGGGTTGAAAACGCCGGTAACGTTGTCGGTGACGAGGTACTCGTACTTTTGAATCTCGCCGTCCGGGTCCCAACCACCCCAGAACAATTGGACGGTGTAGGTTCCGGTCGAGCCCTCCGGGGGCGCCACGGCGAGCCACACCGTGGGAGGCTGGTTCTCCGAGTGGGAACCATCGATTGTGTCCGAGGCGCACGCGCCCATGACACCCAGCGCGCCCGCCACCAATGTCCATAGAACTCCGCGGTTGTTTCTCATCGCATTGACCCCCTAGCGCTCGAACTTGAGGTAGAAGGACCAAACCTTCTTCGGCGTCTCACGTCCGTTGGGCGCGACTGAGAACGTGTTGATCACGTTCGACGCGCTGACGCCTGAACCCGCGGCCTGGTTGGGGGGTACCGCGTCCCAGTAAACCTTCTGCAAGAACTCGCCGCCGCCGGTGGGCACCGAATCGCGACCGTACAGAACGAGCGTTACGACCTTATTGAAATACGACCTATCGACGATGTCGGAGCCGTCCACGTTGTTGTAGCGAACGACGATTTCGTACCGATCGGTCATGGCGTTGAGCGACGATGCTGCGAACCACGAATCGCCCGCGCGACCAATCTGCTCCGGTATCAGGGTTCCCAACCCCGGGTCATTGCCCGGTGTCGGGACATAGTTAGTATAAGCATAGTAGCGCCACGCCTTGATCGACGAGCCCACCGGATCGCTCGGATTGTCACGTCCCGATCCGCTGATAGTCCAAGACCACCGTTTCTCGTAATTGAAGCCGGGAACGTCGGTGGAGTCGTACGAAGTGGGCGCATCGAAGTCCCACGTCATGGTGTCGATTCTCGCCAGGTCGAGCTGGTCGCCAAACCCGTCTACCTGAGTCGCGGTATGAAAGATGGGACGGAAGTTGCCCACGATGCCAAAGCTCGGCGGGGTTCCGTCCGCGGTACCGTTCTCGTCGATCCCGCGCACGAACCATTGGTAGTTGACCGAGCCCATGCTGACCGAGTTCGAATCGGTGGCGGAATTGGCGGTCGAGTCGTGCCTGCCGTTGCGCGGGAGCCAGCCGCTGTCTTCCGTGCTTCCGCCAGCCTGAACCACGATGTATTTGATCTGGAAGTCGATGCACTTGTCGGCCGGGTCCGCCACTGAGCAAACCAAACTGTCGCGCGTGTCGTCGAGCGAGTTGTACTGGTAGTAGGTCCAGCTCGCATACGGGACCGTGTCGGGAACCCCGTCGGCGAAGTTGATGACTTCCTGGGTCGGAGTCGTGCCCGCATAGGTGGTATTTCGGACGTCGATGATCCACGTGTCGGGATCGAAGTTGACCACCACCTGGGCCACACCCTGCCTGAACTGCCCCGCGTCCACTTGCGACTCCGCGTTGGCGTCGTCGATGGTGCGGGCCGCGAACTTGAATACGCCGGCCGGCAGCTCCTCGTCGCCGGTGTTGGGAAACGTGCGCAGCGTGTCGGTCAGGTCCTCGGTCCACATGTCCTGGCCCGGAATGGTGATGGTCGAGCTCAACGGGAAATACTGGTAGCCGCGAATCTGTCCGTTGGTCGTGAAGCCGTGATAGCTGATTGCGAACGGCTTGAACATGCCGACCGTGTCGGCGGGCGGCGACAGGTTGCGATACGGGCGCGGAGTGGTTCCGTCGGGATAAATCACGAAACGCATCTGCGGCAACTCTCCGATGGTGGCAACGAACTCCACCGCCGCGGGGAAGGGATCGATGACGCCGTTGTCGTCGATGGCAGCAATAAAGAACGCCTGCCGGTTCTTTCGCACGCCGACGCCGGCCACGTTCTTGTACGCCGTGAACGCGAAAATCGAATCGGTGCGCGTCGTGATGCGGCCTTGACGATAGTCGGCGATGCTCTCGGCGGGATTCCACGACGTCTCGCCCGCCACCACGGTGTCCTGAATGGTCCAGATATAGCGCTCGGTGGTGCCGTCGCCGTCGACGCCCCGCCAGTACATGTGGACGAGATACTCGTAGTCGGTCGAGTCCGGCGGCGCGTACCAGAGTTGGGTGTCGGGGGGTTGATTGCGGTCGACGAGCGATGGCTGGTTGCGCCGGCAGGCGACCCCGATGGTGATGGCGCATACCGCCAGTACGACAAGGCCCTGGACGTATCTCCTCATTCGAAGAACGGCTCCTTCGTGCGCGTGGGACAATCTGGTCTGGGGTCTAGCGTGGAAGCGGTTGCAATATGAGGGAGTTCAGAGAAACCTGTCAAAACAATTCACCTCTTCTGCCCCCGCCCCCACAGCCACCCGGCTACTAGTGTCGGACGGGACTTCCGGGTTACCCCCTGGCTAACACTGCCCGGCGGGTGGCGCCGAATCAGTCCGCGCGTGGGTGGCGTCCAGCGGGCGCCCACGAGTCCGGGACTACTAGTGCGTAGGCGCGGTAGGCCCGGCGAGGTGGGCTGCTGGACGACAGGACCCGCGCGCGACTCCGGCGACACCCGCCGTCACCAGCTCCCAGAGACAAAAAAACGAGGGTCGCGTCCGTCGACGCGACCCTCGCTGCTAACAGCTACTTGCTTACTTCGAAAAACTCCCTACTTCAGAAGAACCATCTTCTTCGTCTGCGAGAAGTTGTTCGTCGTGAGCTTGTAGAAGTAGACACCGCTCGAGACGGGCTGGTTGGCACTGTCGGTGCCGTTCCAGTTGACGTTGGAGTACGCACCAGCGTCACGCGTCTCGTCGACCAACGTCCTCACCAATTGACCCGCGACGTTGTACACGTCGATCTTCACTCGGCCGCGCTCCTTCAAGGCAAACGCGATCGTCGTGCTCGGGTTGAACGGGTTCGGATAGTTCTGATCGAGGCGGGTCACAGCCACGGGCTTGGTGTCCGTCGGCTGGCCCGGGGTGTTCTGCAACCAGGTCAGGATGTCGAACAAGTGCTTCGAGCCGTCACGCACTCCATTTTCTTCGTCGTCACGAATGTAAATGAAGCTGTAACCGCTGATCATGACACGGGCGTTACCCGTGACCTTCGAGATCTCAGCACTCTGCACGGGATCGCCGGCCGGGTTGACCAGATCAACGTACGTCGACTGCGACACCGACGAACCCGTCGGTGTGAACGAGTCGAAGTCATTGATCAGCGGGCAACCGCCGAAGATGATCCACGTGTCGCCCGAGAACGCCTGGACCGGCGGGCCGCCAGCCACGCCCGTGCCCTGCGGCGCGATGCCGTAGGTCGGACGGTGGTTGCCGCCAGCCAGCGTGAAGGTGATGTACGTCGACTTAAACGTAACAGCCGACGCACCCGCCGCGGCATTGAGGCCCGCGCCGTAGTCGTCACCGCAGATGTACACGCCGCCCGGGCTGCCGAGGCCGCTCAGGAACGCATTCACCATGGCGTAGTCGTTCGACTTCTCAGGAGCGCCCGTGCCGTCACCCAAGCTCTGAGTGAGGTCGCCGGCGTCCCAAACGAGCTTCTTGTAGTTCGCGTTCAGCTGCTGAGCCACGTCGGTGACGCGGGTTCCCGGACGGTTCGACACGCTCGATGTCGGTCCACGAACGTCGTAACGATCATGGAGCGTAGCAATCTGCGTGAACGCAACGTCCCAGAAGCCCTGGGCACCGCGGCCGTCCATACCATCGACGTAGAGAACGTCCTTGGTGGCCGTTCCGTCGCAGATGAGCGGCAGAATCGTGAACTCGGACGCGTTCTGCGCGGCGACTGTGAGATCGCTCTGCACGAAGTTGAGTGCCGAGCCCGACGCGTAGCTCGTCAGGGCGCCGGTGTTGGTGGCGCCGAAGAAGAACTCCACGACGTCATTCGCTTCGAACAAGTTGTCGTTCAAGTCGACGACGAACGTGCTCGTGCCCAAAGTACGGAGCCAGCACTGAATACGGGTCCAGGTCCTGCCATCCGCCACAACCGTGTCCTTGAACGGATAATGCGGGGTGTCCGTGAGCGCCGCACCGGTCTTGGTGAGGCTCGGGACGCCGTTGTCCAGGACATGGACATAGACGTAGATGGCCTTGTTACCGTTGGTACCGCCAGGCTGGTTGCCGGTGCCACCGAGGTTATCCGTGGCCAAACCGCTGGGGTTGGTGACGGCAACCGCGGTGATCG
>Ga0137314_1000361_pt1 | contig 13544 bp, 33 predicted proteins | sample EasRivERMZT199_2_FD_102289 | JGI IMG/M metagenome (GOLD analysis project Ga0137314, IMG submission 102289) | Soil microbial communities from meander-bound floodplain in the East River, Colorado, USA - East River MetaG ERMZT199_2 | ecosystem: Environmental > Terrestrial > Soil > Floodplain ... | reverse complement strand
TGGTGCTTGCACTGGTTAGGGATTTTTTCGCTCTCGAATCATCGAACTTTCACCATAACTAAATGGGGCCACCATTAAAAAATAAGAAAGGAGGAAGTAAATGAGAACAAACCTGAATGTGCCTTATGAGCAAAAAGACATTGCCAGAAGGCTAGGTGCGCAATGGGATATAGCACGAAAAACTTGGTACATAGAAGATGTTACTGACATAAAACAATTCATGCGTTGGATGCCAGCACACCTTACTTCACCAACCAAGAGTGTTATCAGCAAAAATGCCACAAAGCTGCCAGTGATGAGTAAAAAGCAGAAAAGGAAGCTGGCAAAGCGTGAAAAAAGTTTTAAAAAAATAGTTGCAAACAGGATAGCGAGGGAAGGCAAATGAGTTGGGAAAGTAAATTGATTGAAGAAGTAGCCACCTTGCGCAAGGAAATGAATGAAGCTGAAGAACGTATATCAATGCTGATGAAGGCAGTCACTATTTTGATATTTAAAATAGAAATCCTGGAAAAGGAGGCAACCAAATGAATGAAAACGCTGGCCTGATTGCAGAAATTGGCAAGTTGCACAAGGATGTTATTTTGTTGCAAATGCGCCTTAAAGAGCAGCAAGACGATATGGAGGTGCTACGCCAGGCTGTCTTTCAACTGGTAGCGTTTGTTAAAACAATCCAAGAAAGATTATTGCAAATAGGAGGTGGCGACAATCCATAAAACTCGATGAATCAAAACACGATCAAATCTTTATTAACTTGAAAAAGTTTTATTAACTTAACCCAATGAAAGCAAGATCAATTCTTTATTAACTTAACCCAAGGAAAATACCATGAGATACGCAACCATTGAGAACAGAATGAATGACGACGACAAGAACAATGAAAAATGGATGCAAGCCACAGTAATCATAGTGCTGTTGGCTATCCTGGCAATCGTGATATTTGCCAAGCCAGCAAAAGCTGATACCCCTGCACTGTACGCACCTGATGGAACCTACTTAGGCAATGTGACCAGCAACCCCTACGATTGGAATTCCACCACCAATGAATATGGTCCACATGGCTCACCTTATGCTGCAGATTCAATCAATAACGAATATGGTAAGTATGGAAGTCCCTATAGCTCTCAGTCTGTGAACAATCCATACGCTACGCCTTCACCTGCACCAAAACGCTAATGATTGAGCCAAAAGGCCGTGCAAAAGGTGGATATGCACGTGCAGCCAAACTTTCACCAGAGAGGCGCAAGGAAATCAGCAAACAGGCAATAGCTGCTAGATGGGCTACACCAAGAGTACCAAAGAGCAAACCAAACGCAATTCTAGTGGCCCCCAATCAATTTGTTTGTGATTGTGGCTACTGTGATAGCAGCATAAGTAAAAAAACAAGCCAAAAGGCCAATAAACCAATTAAGGAGAATCACATGAGCGAAGCGAAGAAAGAATTTGAAAAAGAGTTTAAAGACATTATGGCAAAGGTAATTGCAGAAGCCACAAATAAAATAAAACCACCTGAACCAGATTGCAAATGTACTTTACGAGTCACATTGGAAAACTTTGAAAATGGTCAAGTACGCATGGAATTCGACGCTTTCGACAGAAAAATGCCAATGAAGGAAGTTATTGAACTGCTGGAACAGGCCAAGAAGCGTGTACTGGTTAAGACACTGCTGGAGCTAATAGGCGAGGTTACAGATGATAAAGCCTAACGGAATCATAGATGCTAACGACAAGTGCATCTTGCGTGTTACTTTGGAATTGTATGAGAGCGATGCAGCGACAGTTGAGTTCAAAGCGTGTAACTCTGAAACCTACAAGGTTAGCGATGCCAAAAGACTGCTGAAGCTTGCCAATTATCGCTTGGGTATGAGTACAGAAGAAATGGACGAACTGGTACAAAAAGGCGAAATGATTGCAGGAGTGCCAGAATGAATAACTGGATAAACGTGAACTATGCCTTGCCTGGCACTGGCATGAATGTGCTTATCTCATCGAGCAAGTTTGATGATGTGATGGTTGGCTGCTGCGTCTACACAGGTGCTGGTGAGAATCTTGAGTGGAGGTTGGCTACTGACGTATCGAAAGGTGTTCATCTGGCTGATACAAAGAATATTGATGGCTACGATGGTTTAGGCGTTACTCACTGGATGCCGATAGCAGCCAAGATAGAGGTTATTGACGAGAAATCCAAGAGTTATTCGCCATGCAAGCTGCGTATCACTCTTGAACTGAACAAGGACAGCACAGTAGAGGTTAATTTCGACTCAATCGAGACTGAGCATTTGAGGTTTGGTGATGCAATGGACTTGTTGGACTTTGGCAGAGACAGGTTGATACACCAATCTTTTGGAGACAGGAAATGAGTAACTGGATAAGCGTGAAGAACAGCTTGCCAGACCCACTGCTGAATGTCCTGGTGATTAGTGCAGAGAAGGATGGCATAAGAATTGGCTCAGTTATTTATAGCAGGAATGGCAAACCATTCTGGCGATTGGCTGATGAAATGCCCTACAGATGCTGTCTGGAAGATGCTGTGACTGAGATAGAAACTGATCTTGTTGTTACCCACTGGCAGAAGCTGCCATTGATGCTGGAACAGGATGATGAACCAAGCAATTGTGAGGAAGTTGAGCTAGAAATCGAACTGCACCTTCTGACTGACCATAGCACCAGGTTCAAAGTCAATTCACCAAACAGTGACACGTTTGAAAGAGGCAAGGCACTGGCTCTCTTGAAGATGGCATCGATGAAGATTATGTCTTTGGATGGGGAGAATGACGATGGGTAGCCGCGACCATGACGATGATAAAAAACTAACCAGAATAAAAATTACCTTGGAACTGTTTGAAGATTACAGCACGCGCTTTTGCCTTGAAGCACCTATGAACCAGATGGTGAACAAGACTGATGCACTGGTACTGTTGCAGATGGCAGCAGACAAGGTAAAGGAACAGCCATCTATCGAGGAAGAAGAAAATGAGAACTGATGATGAGATTATTGAAAGGGTGCGATCTATCAAGGATAGAGACTTCTTTGGTTTCGAGATAGGTGATCTTGTTTCCTGCTTGCCATTCGACAAGGCCAAGGAGTTTCTGAATGCTGATGCCAAGGAAGAAGATTGGGGTGAAGTGTATGCACATGACAGGGAATCCATGTTGAAGCAGATGCTGGACTACATGCCGTTTGCTTGGAAGAAGGCCAATAATGGGCGTGGACTTAGTGCAGGGCGCAGCATGGCTCACTATAACGCATGGATATGGCTGGCTGGTGATGACCTTGGTGATATGAGCGACTATCAATTCTATGGCAAAGATAACCTAGTAAAAATTTGTGACCACTATGGTTGGGATGCAAAGCAGTGGGACGATGGCGTGAGGGAGAACTGATATGAACAGACTACAGATAGTAAAAGCAGCAGAGAAAGCTGGTTTGATAGGAGTTAGCGTTGATGATTACTATGTTGATTGTCTGGAGAGTTTCTTGCTGAACATGGGATTCAAGCCAGAGGTGATAGATGGATTGTCGCCAAAGGAGTCTGATAAAGATTTATACCATGAAGCATGGCGCAATGATCTTATGCGAAGGCAGAAAGAAGGTGAGAAGTTTGATTACTACTCCAATGCCAATAAGTGCTGGAACTATGGTGACAATTGGTATTTCGATGACCCAGGTGATACTGAAGAACAGTTCAGGCCGCGTGTAGAAGCATGGAAGCAAGAGTACCTGGATAAGCAAGCTGCTGGTACTTCCTACTTTGAAATGTTGCATGACGATGGCAGATGGTACTTTGGTACTTCATTTGATTTTTCCAGGCCGCAAAAATCGTATCGTGAGGTGAAGGTTAATAAGTATTACCTGGCGATGGTCAGGAATAGTGGCCTGTACTATTCGGCACTATTGTTTGAAACCAAGGAAGAACTGCTTTCTGAAGTAAAAAAGTATGGTTTTGAAATCATTGGCGGCATAGAAGAACGTGTAGTGCCAGTGGATAAACCTAAACCAGATACTGAGACTTGGTACATGGTGATGATTAGATATACCGATGGTAAGGTGTGGTCGTATGTCACTAAGGACAAGGCAGAGATTTTTTCTCATGCCGTGGCGTGTCCATTTGAAATCATAGGTGACGTTGAAGAACGTGAGGTTCCAGTGTGAATGAGATTAACGACAGGGATGAGTGGATAGATTACTACAAACGCTTCGACGTTAGCATAGGGAAAACTCCATACGAACTGACCAAGGAGCGTGAGGAATTCAAGAATACATTGATTAGACAGGCACTGGAGCAAGAGGGTTTGCCTTTCCTGCTGGACTTTGCCAAGTGTAAATTCTTGAGCGTTACTTCCATTGCCATATTCAATGCTGCCCACCATAAGCTTGAAGGTTCAATCGATATTCCAGACAGCCCAACGAATCCTTTTGGTGTGCCGATACTTGAATATGTAACTGACAAGGTAATGGATGCCATAGTGTTTTCACCAATATCATTTGATAAGTACGACCAGGCAGAATCATTTTCTTACGATGTTGCGATTGAGATATTGGATGCTCTTGATGAACAGCTAAAGAAGAAAGGATTTGGTTAATGAACAATAGATCAGTTTTCCCAATAAGTGACACAACACACTATGGAATGACAATGCTGGAGTATTACGCAGCCCTTGCCATGCAAGAGATCATGGCAAAGGTATATCAAGGCAATCTAAATATTTCTGATGAAGAAATAGCCAAAAATGCTTTTGCTAAGGCTGAAGCCATGTTAGCTGAATATCACAGGAGAATTAATTAATGAGTGATTCAATCGAAGGACTGACAGAAGTAGAGTTAGGATTGTTGCTGGCAGCAAGTTCAGAGAGTGAATGGGGTGAAGCGTGTGACAAGATAAAGTCTGCACGCAATGGGCAATATCCTTACGATTGGTTCGCAAAGATACTCGCCACTGGATTCATGACTGCCAAGCAAAAGGAATGGGCAGCGAAAGATGATGAATGCAAGATGACCATTACTGTAAAGCTGTATGAAGGTGGCAAGGTATCTACTGAGGTTGAAACCAGTGAACTTGATAATCAGACTATGGTGATGTTGGGCGCACTGGATTATGCCAAGCGAGTAATCATGATGGATGCTCAGATGGATGAAGGCATCAAGAGAAACATGCAGAATTCACGGCTATGAGCAAGGTTACTGAAACAATCGAACAGAGAACATTCAGGCTGATGACTGCGATTATGCAGTTTGATCATGGTGGCAGAATTTCCATTGAACGATTGAAAGAGTCGCCATTGTTCCTGAATAGTTGTGCCTTGGTTGAGGTGGTAGCAGCAGAAGAACGCATGGCTATTGCTGACTACTTGGACAGCGTAGGAGCAGACGAATACGCAGGTTTTGAAATTGCTGATGCTATTCGTGAGGGTAAATACTATGAGCGACAAGTATGAGATTACTACTCAGTTCAAGATATATAGCGGCACAAAGGTGTATCGCATTCGCGCCCTGAAAGATTTTGACGAGGTTAAGAAGGGTGATCTTGGTGGCTATGTTGGCGATTATCACAATCTGAGTCAGGTGGGTAACTGCTGGCTTGCTCAGTATTCTGTGTGCTATGAGCGAGGCCAGGTGCTTAGAAATGCGTGGGCGTTGGATTACACAGTGGTTAAGGGTAGTGCAATGCTGACTGATAGCGCATGTATCTTTGACAATGTTGTATTGCAGGGTGAGTCAATAGTGAAGGACAGAGTACAGCTTTATGGAAGGGTATACATAGGAGGCACGCTGATGCTGGGTGGTGATCTTAGAATTGGCAGTGTCAAGGAACTAACAGCTTACTTGAAGGCAGGAAAACAAAAATGAACGAGAACGAGACACGCAAAGAACAGCTATACAGAATCATGAAGGCTGATGCAGAAAAGCAAGGTGCTACTCCAGTACCTACATTTGAAGAAATGCAGCATTCAGGTTTCTTTAATGCACTGTACCATTTGGTTCTACTGGTACTGGCAGAGGAACATGAAGCTATTGCATCAAAGGTGGAATCATTGGTACAGCACGCACCATTCAGAGATAAAGAATCAGTAGCACGCCAGAATAGCAATGAAGTTTTAATTAGAGTTGCTTTGATGATCAGGGGTGAAACGTGAGTAACAAAGGAAACAAGGTAGTGTTGTGGCTTAAAGATGATGAAGTAGCTATTGTCATTAAAAAGAGCCGCTACTACAGACTAGGCTACCCTGTTTTGGACATTGTTTTGGGTAGCACAATTATTGAATCTGCTGAAGTTCACTGGTGCGAAATGGAACAGAACTGGATGGATAATGATTAGGCGATATGGCACAGCAGCATTAGCCTTATTTATTCTGTACCTGATAGTGCTGATGGATGGGAGGAACCAGCCACAGCAGTTCATCCAACAGTATGAATGTGGTGATGATAGCCATAATGATAGTAGGCCATATCAGGCCGTGGCTAATGGTTGCTCTAGGGTGCAATGGGAAAGAAAGCTATGAAGTGCGAGAAGTGCAATGTAGAACTTATCAAGGGTATTGCCTTGCAGCAGACCTATACAGGCATCCCTGATTTTATTGGCAGTAAGCAAGTGGTAACTATGTCGCCAGGTGGCAGTGGGAAGCTGGTGGCGTGCTGGAAATGTCCAAAGTGTGGATGGAGTGTTACATGATAGGGTGGGATGTATCCATGAAGGCTGATGACTGGTGGTTGGTATTCAAGCTGGTGGTCATATTCATGTGCGGCGTGGGCGTAGGCTGGTTGAATCCAATAGAGTTAATGTGCAACTTAAAGTAGGAGAATGTGGTTTGCCAAAAGGTAAGGTACACTGAACGTGTTTACTGTACCTTTTTCATTTGGAGGCATCATGGACAAAGACACAATAGAAATTATCTTACTGGTTGTAATACTGGTGCTTATGATAACTTTCAGGTTTCGTTAATGGGTAAATTGCTCTGTGATGACATTTTCAGATAGAAGTGTACTGGAAGATAGGTTAATCAATTGGGCGCGATGGTGTAGGGATAGCAAGGCACGTGGACGATGTGGCAGTGCTGAGAGTAAGTACAACTATCGCAGCGATATGATGGATGGTGATGAAGTGATGCTACTGGAAAAGCCAGTTGCTGTTGGAGTGGTAGACCACCAGGATGCACTTGCAGTTAATCGAGCCTGGCAGCGATTACCACTACTGAATAACAGGATTATTGCTGCCCACTACATACCATTGCCGAAGGACAGACACCATAAGGCCATGTGTAAGTCACTTGGATTGCGCTTGAGTGAATATGATGAAAAGTTAATGCGCTCACAGCAGATGTTATTTAATTTGCTTGCACATTCAAAAATGTAGCAGTAATATAAATGCAGAAGTTGCTGTTTGATTGTGTTTCCAGTTGGAAATGAGTCTCTCGCCTTGCGGCGAGTACCTCATTGGCAAGGTTTTAGACGTTTCGCTTCTCTCCTAAGAGTAAATAGTTAATGGGCAGATACTTTCTCTGCCCATCTTTTTTTGCGCTGTGCTTTACTTGATTTATTTACTTTTCAATCTGTCAGTTTGTTCCAGATAGAACATTGTTAAAGCTCCACCAAAGATTAATCCAGTGAGTAGTATCAAGAAGTCGCTGAACAGTTCTAATTGGAATGGTGTCATGCTGTTTGCTCCTGTTTGGATTGCGCTGGTGTGAACGCGATTAATTACTTACGCTTTTTCTTAACGTGTGCTGGTAGCCCCTTCGTGGAGTGTGTAGCCTCAACGAAGTCTTTGGCAACCTTGCGCGATATACCTTTGCGCTTTGCCAGTTCAGGATTATCAAGTGTTGCGTACATCAAACCTAATTGCGCTTTACTTTTTGCTGGCATGTTTATAGCTCCTTGATTGATAAGATTAAAGCAACTGGCAGTGTATACCAGTTGCTATTCATTACTCGCCTTCGACCAGTTCAGGTTTAACCAGTGCGTGAACATTGCCGCATTGTGGACAAGTGCATTTGTGAGCCGCATTATGCGCCTGTCGCTTGATAGCACGTGAAATAGCTGTAGTGGTTAAGCCATTGGCTTTTGCAGCCCCATAGCGCGATGCGCCATTCTTAACGTCGATTAACGCTTGCCGCATTGCTGCCATTTTCTTATTGGAACTCATTGCACTGTCCTTAGATTGATTGGAGAAGAATAACCACTGTGTAGACTACTACCAGAATGCAGAGACAGCCTAGCGCGATTGTCTGGATGGTATTCATGGCTAGATAATCTCAAACATTGGTTTAGGCGTAAGCTCTCTATGAATCTGGTTTAAGTAGCTTTCAGTGCGTGGTTCATCTGGTTTAATGTCCACTATCACAGCATCATGTACGCAATCGCGTATGCAGAATGTGTCTGGATTGTCGTCAACGTAGCCATAGAGTGACCAGCCGCTAGGACTGTGCTTGTCAGCCATATAGATTTCACCAAGAAAGTTAAGCTTATACATGCGTGTGCCAAAGTGTAGGCGTAGCATCTTGCGTATGTTTGGAATTGGCAGAGACATTTAGATTTCCCCCTTAATCATGGCGTTGAGCATTGCTGCTAGGTTCATTGCTTCGTGTGCAGTGCTGAAATAAACATACAGTGTTCTTTCAGTGTCGCCCTTTGCTTTGACTACGCTAACAACGTGAACAGGATGCGATCTTTGCCAAGTAGCGTTTTCGACCAGCACATGATACTCGCCAGCTTTGTCGCCATTAAGTAGCGTGAGTATTTCGTTTAGCTGTGTTTCAGATTGTGGAATGAGATTGTGCATTTTTGGAATGTCCTATAGTTAGCCAGGGAGTGAACCCTGGCATGGTTAAGTTAAAGTAATTCGCTAAGAGCCAGTATCGCCAGAGCCTTATCAACCTGTTCTTGGTGTCTGGTGGCCTGTGTAAGCTTATCCACTGAAACATAGTGAATATTGCCGATGTGGTAGAGCCTGTGTGTTGGGATAATGCCGACGATGCTAGGATAAGGTTCACAGTAATCCACTACGCGGCATACAACAGTGCCAGATTCGTTTTCATGTACGAACGCAGTACCACTAACGCTAAGTGATACCAGTTTGTTATCTGCCACAGTGACTAGAGAATTAAGTGCAGGTTTGGTTTTCATTTGAATGTCCTTAGAGGGTGGCGCGATAAGACAGGGCCTGAGAAATTCTGCCATCGCGCTGTAGGTTATCGAGAAAGAAGCAAAAGGCAGAGCGTGTATCGCAGTGCTGGTCATTGTGTGAGCCAGCTTTGCGTGGCAATTCAGGGTGTGATTCCCAAAACAGTTCACGTATCTGTTTTTGAGTAGTGATTTCGTAAGGTTTAAGCTTCATCACTGTCTCCTTGCTGAGACTGTTCGCTGGCAAGTATTTCGGCATCTTTAACTTCATTGGCAAGCTTTTGCTCGATACGCTCTAGTGTTTCCTCCATGACCTTAATGTCATTGATACATTCAGGGAGCCTTTCGCGTACAGCTTGGTAGATACCTATAGCCTTACCTTTTTCGCCATTGCCGTTATTGCAATTACTAGCGATTGAATCGGCATCTTCCCTGCAAAAGCGTGTAGCTTCGATAGGGTTTCTGGTACTGTTCACACGACCAGCGACTGTTTGCCGCTTGCCGTCGATTGTCACTATCTTAGGGATAAGGTACATATCGCCAAGCTGCACTACGAATGGAGTGCTGGTCAGTACACTGTGTCTCATAGATGATTCAAGAGCCTTTTGCTCAGTGCGTAGGCCGACCAGTATTTCAATAATGTCCTGTTTAAATTCAGGCAGACTGTGTATTGCTGGAAATTTACTCATGATCTGTACTCCCTATTAATTGGCATAGTTCACGTATTTCAGCTTCGTATAAGTCCAGAGCCGCGTTTGCTGTATCAATTGCGTTTTCAGCCCACGGCGCAGGTTCTTGACAGTCCTTTGTACGCTTGATGAGCTTGAGCTTGCGCTTTTGCCCTTTGTGAGCCTTGAGAGCCTTACGCAGTTCTTTGTATGGATTTGAGATAACGACAAGTTCATTCATGATTGAGTATCCTTGTAGAGGGGAGCCGAAGCCCCCCATAGTGGTTAAGGTAAGACTTTCAAGTATTCACGTGCGATTGGTTCCATGATCGTGTACGCATCGGCATTTGCATGATGTTCGTCAATGTAGCTGCGTGAGCCAAACATAACGTCACCTTTTTTGTTGAGTAGCGCAAACGAGTAGGGAAACTGGTAGTTTTCCTCTTTGTGCATTTCTTTGGTAACAGCACCTGCCAGATAGATCAGCTTCCTGGTGGTGGCATTCTCAATGCGTGTGATTTCTTCGCGCTTGCCGTCTGAGTAGCGCAACTGGTCAACCAGTTCTCTAGCAGATATGTTTGGACTATCTTCGACCAGTATCACTGGCACGCGTGTGTATAAGCCGCCATCTTCGAAGGACTTGAAGGTAATGCGATAAGAGTGTTTCGTTTTCATTTGAGTATTCTCCATGTATGGGGGCGCGAACCCCCACATGAGTTAAGTTAAGCTGGTATCTTGAAATCAAGTGGTGCAACTTCAGGCTTTGCACCATTAGCAACGATCTTGCTGAATTCATCTTCAGGCATGATGTACATAGAAGCGTAAGCCGTGTTACCTAGATGATATGTGCCATCCTGATAGTCGCCATTAGCATCCTTGCCGCCAGATACATATTCAATCTTGCGACCAGCTTGAAGAATCTTGATGATTGCGCACGCATCATCGACAGATAGAACAATGTCTGCATAACCAAATGAAACCTTTGCCATTTGAACAGTTTTCTTTTGCATTTTTGGAACTCCTATTAGTTAGTGAATGGAATAAGATTGTCAGCTTTAGCATAGACAATGCCCAAGCCAGTGGACACGTTGAAAGGCATCTTGACAGGGGAGTACAGACTGAGAGCAATATATCCATTGCTATCTAAGTCACGCACTACCCAAACGTCACCTTCATTAACGTCCATATATGAAGCCCTGTCCTTGACCACAACTAGCTGAGAAACTTTCATCTGAACCTCCTTGTTATCGCTTGCCAACCTGACAAGCTAGGCTTAAGCTTACAGTAGTAAACTACCATAGTCAACCAATACACAGATATATTTAACTGTTTACTGACATATATCAATTAATGTGCAAATATAATTAAGTGAATCAACTACAAAAGGGAGTGAATCAATTGCCAAATAATATGTTAGCAGGTGGAGAGCCAGCCTACGGCAGTGCTACGTCATCTCCTATTGGAGATATGACAGAGGAATCAATGGAAGAAGAATCAACTTCCAGTGTGACTATCACTAAGACAGCCGATGGAGCTTATAGCGTGTCCAGTGAGACACCTGGCAGTGCTACGCCAGAGGGAGAAGGTGGAGAAGTCTATAGGACAGCCAAAGAAGCATGTCTCGCTGCCATAGCGATCCTGGACAGGAATAGCGACATGGAAGCTGAAGCCGCTTTCGCTGAAGAATATAGCAGTGGAGAGCCACAGCCAAAGGCTAAACCAAACAAAGGATTGGGAATTGCAAGCCAATACTAATCAAGTGACTGAGGAAAAGCCAGCAGTCAGACGCGTGTCACAATCTGGTAGAACTATCCCACGCACAGCCTTTGTTAAGGGGCAATCTGGCAATCCTTTAGGTGGCCCAAAGAAAACTCAGCAGGATATTGACTTGATTGCCGCGTGCCGCGAAAAGTCAGTCGAAGCCCTTGGAACTATCCTGGAGATTATGCGAAATGGTAACGAAAAGAACAGGTTAGCCGCCGCGAACATCATCATCGAGAGGGGATTTGGCAAAGCTGTGCAGCCAGTTCAGGCTAACACTGATCTCGATGTGTCTATAGCGATCTCGTTTGTACCCAAAGTTGCTAAGACTATTGACCACGAATAGCAAGAAATGCGCGACGATCTACCACGATACACGACCATTGATTCTATTGGGTTCGTTTAACATCGTCCACGCAGCCGATACAACACCAAATATTCCTGGTAATCGACCATTCACTTGCCCAAGCGTGTGAGGGATGACGACCAACGATGTGTGTGTGAACGTGAGTGTGATGCAGTGATTGGCTGATGTGGCGCGTTATGTGCATGAGAAACAAAAGAAAAAAGCCACAGAAAAAATCAAAAGCAAAAGCAAAGGCTAGGGTACATGACCCCAAATGCCAAGAGGGGTGGGGAGTGGTCCAGTACCAGTACCCTATTTAACCATAACCCTCCTTTTCCTTTCCTGACGCAATTTTTTATTTTTTTCTCTAAAAAAGAACGCTACTGTTATTTTTTTTTCTATTATTTTCTCTTCTTAGAGAATGATAGTCATTCTCGCCTGTTAGTAACTTTAACAACAAGTCAATGAATATGGGGTAAATGTCATACCCTCTCACCACGCTTATACAAAAAAATATGATAAATGTTGAGATACCAGACAAATTAAGCTTTCTGTTTGAGCCTCACAGGTACAAGGTAGCTTATGGTGGTAGAGGTGCTGGCAAGAGTCATTCTATGGTTCGCGCCTTGCTTGTTTTGGGAGCCAACAAAAGACTTCGTATTCTTTGCACACGTGAGGTACAGAAGTCTATAAGGGATTCAGTACATAAGCTTTTATCTGATCAGATAGTAAAGATAGGTCTTGAGGATTTCTATACCACCTTGGACACTGAGATAAGGGGCAAGAATGGTACTGAGTTTGTGTTTAGTGGTTTATCGAACCAGACTATTGATTCCATTAAATCGTTTGAAGGTTGCGATATATGCTTTTGTGAGGAAGCACAGACGATAAGCAAGAGGTCATGGGATATTTTAATACCCACGATTCGTAATGAAGGTTCTGAGATATGGATAAGCTTTAATCCTTCTCTTGATACTGACGAGACTTATGTAAGGTTTGTTGTTTCGCCTCCTGCATCTGCTGTAGTGGTGAAGGTGAACTATAGTGACAATCCCTGGTTTCCTGATGTACTTGAGGCTGAGAGGATTCATTGTCAGTTATACAACAGAGAGGATTACGCTCAGATATGGGAAGGTGAGTGTAGGCCGTCAATAGCTGGTGCAATATATGCTGCTGAAATGGCGAAAGTCTTGGAGGAAGAAAGGATATGTAATGTACCTTATGACCCAAGATTCAAGGTTCATTGTGTATTTGACTTGGGTTTCAGTGACGCGACGACTGTGATCATGGTTCAGAGGGTACGTTCTGAGATAAGGGTAATTGACTACTATGAGGAACGACACAAGACTTTAGATCAGGTAGCCGCCGTATTAAACATGAAGCAATACAATTGGGGCTATGACTGGCTACCACATGATGGCTACGCTATGGATATTAAGGCTGTAGCTGGTTCTGCCGAAAAGATACTTAAAAGGTTTGGCAGAAAGCCACGAAGCAAGAGCAATTCAGTACCAAACACCACCATCGACAATGGCATAAGAGCCGCACGTTCTTGCATACGTCAGACAGTATTCGACAAGAAGAAGTGCGCACGCCTGGTTGAATGTCTGAAAAGGTATCGCCGTTCCATCAATCAACAGACTTTAGAACCTGG
>Ga0137314_1000357_pt1 | contig 13644 bp, 15 predicted proteins | sample EasRivERMZT199_2_FD_102289 | JGI IMG/M metagenome (GOLD analysis project Ga0137314, IMG submission 102289) | Soil microbial communities from meander-bound floodplain in the East River, Colorado, USA - East River MetaG ERMZT199_2 | ecosystem: Environmental > Terrestrial > Soil > Floodplain ... | reverse complement strand
GGCGGTCGTCGTCCACGGCCTGCGGAAGGCGGGCGCGGCGAACGCAGGCCACGCCGCCGCTTGATATGACTCGACGCGCAGCGCGGAAAAGGTCTTCGGCACGTCGATCCCGAATTCGTGCGGCGGTGCATACTGACACGCGTACAGGCATTCGCCGCAGTTGTGACAGAGATTGGCCAGGTACGCGACATCGCCGGACGTAAACGTCAGTCGTTCTTCCATCGCCTGAAAGACGGGGCAGTACGCCTCGCAGTACCGGCACGAGTTGCAGACGGTCATCTCGTGCTGCGACTTGACCGCCGCCACAGTGAGGACGGCGATTGGGTCAGCCCGCACGATGCTCTGCCTGGCTCGCTGACGTGTCCGACGAAGCGCCACGCCATGCCTCTCTCCCGGCGATCTCGCCGAAGACAGTCCCGATGGTCATTCCCACGCCCGCGACGTATCCCTTTCCGAGAATGTTGCCCGCCATGATCTCGCCCGCGGCGAAAATATTCGCCGCCGGGCCGCCGCGCAGCGCGACGCGCGCGCGCTCATCAACCTTGACGCCCAGGTAGGTGAACGTGATCCCGGGCCTCAGCGGATAGGCCCAGAACGGAGGCGTGTCCAGACGCTGCGCCCAGTGCGTCTTGTTCGGCACCAGCCCCTCGGTGCGGCAATCATCCAGCGCTTCGTGATCGAAGGTGCCGGGCCGCACAGCGCCATTGAACCGCTCGACGGTCGCCGCAAGCGTGCCGGCAGGCACGTCGATCAGCGCCGCCAGCTCGCGGATCGAAGCTGCGGCAATCGGCGGAAAGACCGACGGCATGAAGCGACCGACCGCTTTGGCGTCGATAATCGAGTAGGCAATCTGGTCGGGCTGCTGTGCCACGAGCCGGCCCCAGATCGCGTATCGCTTCGGCCAGAAGTCCTCGCCTTCGTCATAGAAGCGATCGCCATGCCTGTTGACGACGATCCCCAGCGACACGCAATCCAGGCGCGTGACGATGCCGCCGTCGAACTTCGGCGCGCGGGCATCGATAGCCACCGCGTGGCACTGAGCCGGATCACCAACCGGTTCCGCGCCCGCGTCGAGCATCAACTTCAAGACCGTGCCCGTGTTGTACGGCGTTCCGCGGATCAGAAAGTTATCGGCCGCTTCGCCCCAGATCTCCTTGAGCCACTCGAGATTCGACTCGAAGCCGCCTGCCGCGAGCACCACGGAGCGTGCCCGTACCTGCTGTTCGCGTCCGTCGATCCGTACGGTGGCGGACTCGAACCGGCCGTCGTGGATCTGGAGCCCAACGACGTCCGCGTCGTACACGACGTCGACGCCGCGTCGCTCGGCCGCGGCGTAGTAGCTGTTCATCAGCGCCTTTCCGCCGCCCAGAAAGAAGGCGTTGGTGCGGCTGAGATGGAGCGTCCCGCGCAGCGATGGCTGCAGGCGGACGCCGAACCGGCGCATCCGGGCCGGCGCGTCCGCCGATGCCCGAACGACCATCCGTGCCAGCGTCTCGTTGGTCATTCCGCCTGTGACGCGCAGCAGGTCGGTCATGAACTCGTCCTCGGAGTAGCTTTCGGTGAGGATGTCGGTGGGGGCGGTATGCATGCACCGGAGGTTGCGCGTGTGACGGCTGTTTCCGCCGCGGAACACCCTGGGTGCGCGCTCGAGGACAATCACCCGAGCGCCGCGCTCCGACGCGGCGAGCGCTGCGCACAACGCGGCATTGCCGCCGCCCAGCACGGCGACTTCGTACACCTCCGGGGGAGCCATCGGAGCGATTGAACCACGAAAGCGCGGGCACTCGGCACTCGGGCTTCGGCATCACCTGTGCTTTGGGAAATCCCGGGAGGCTCTATGAAGCCAGGGATCTTCGAGCGGCCGCAGGATCCGGCACCGCGCCGGGGCGAGCCATCGTCGCGAAATGAGCCAGAAATCGAGGCTGCGTGCGATGACGGTTTTGTCGGCGTCGCGGAGGAGGAGCTGGAATTCTTCGACACGGTCGGCGTCGAGTCGCCGAACGCCGAAGACGCGTTCAGCTTCGCCGGTGTGCGGGTGCGACATTAGACGAATGCCCAACGCTCAATGCGGAACGCCCAATGCCCAAGTTGAGCATTGAGCTTTGAGCCTTGAGCATTGAGCCTTATTTCTCAACGCGCAGCGTATTCTGGACGCCGATGATGCCGGGAATGCCGCGGACGATGTTCTCCGCCTGCCGGCGCTCGACCTCGGAGTTGACGACCCCTGTGAGGAGCACGCTGGAGTTCCGCACGATGATGTGGACCGGCGGAACCGCCTGCGATGCGTAGTTCGAGAACGAAGGGTCGCGGTAGATCGCGTTGGCGATGATGTTTCGGAGCCGGTCGTCTCCGAGCGACGCCGGCAGCACCTCGAGGCGGTTCACGAAGTCCTGCGCTCCGTCCACGTGCGACACGCGCCTGGCCAGATCCTCTGATTTGATTGGCTGCGTCACGTAACCCTTCAGCGTCACGACCCCGTTATCGACACCGATTTCGATATCATCGAACACCGTGAAGTACGACGAGCGCCGAACCTGGTCGGCCACGCGCTCGGCCAGCGCGCGATCGCTCTCCGCCCGGGCGATCGTCAACTCGCTCACGATTTCCTTGACGCCGTCGACCTTCAGGACCTCGGCCACCAGATCCTGCTTGGCGCCGACGCTCCCGACCGGGCCTGCGAGTGTGACGCTGCCGTCGAGCGCGGCGACCTTGATGCCCCTGACGCGTCTCTGCGACAAGCGCTGCTCGACGCGCGTCTTCAGCTCCTGATTGGCGGAGCCGGTTGTTGCCTGGCCCGCATGAACAGCGGGCGCAAGCGTCAGCGCACAGAGAACGTACGGAAGCGCGGCACGTACCGTCTTCATGGGTCTTACCTTACGTCAGATAGAAGGCGCCAATCACCTGAAGAGTCTGGACGTAGTGGATGCATTGTCCACCAAATTTGGGACTTGGGTGTGGGATTTGGGCTTTGGGATTTACTAATGCGTGAGCGCGTAGAGAACCATGTCAATCGTGACCTGGTAGCCCTCGGGCGAGAACGCCGCGAAGAACGCCGGATCCTCCGACTCGCGCTCCATGGAATCGCCGATGTCGGTGTTGTGCGTCATCACGACCATGATGCGGCCGTGGCTGTCCGCGATGCCGCGGAAGTCGGCTTGGGGACTGTCGTTCCCGCGCTCGGCGGTGCCGCCGCCGCTCGCGCGCCAGAAGTTGATCCCCGGCACCTGCGGCACATGTGACACGTCGAACAGCGTCTCTCGAATCGGATGATCGAGCGGAATGTCGAAGATCGGATGCTCGGGCAGCACCTGCCGCATCGCGTCGGCCCACTGGTCCCACGCGCGCGTGCCCCAGAAATCATCGACCCAGAGAAAGCCGCCCTTGAGCAGGTACTCGCGCAATCGTTCGACTTCGACCGGCGCGAGTCCGATCGTGCCAACGTCCGAGCCGAGGAGCAGGGGGCATTCGAACAACGACTGGTCGGTGAGCCGGACGGTCCAATAGTTCGCCTCGCCGCGCGAGTCTTTACTGATGCGCGTTTTCGTCAGCTCGGATGAGCGAAGCATCAGGTTGAGCCCGGAAAACGGATAGTCGGTCGACCATCCGAAACCGTTGGCCTCGCGCCTGTTGCTCGTGAATATCATCTTGCATATTGTGAAGGCGCCGTCGCTGAAATGGGGGGGCGGAATCCTCAGCGGCATGCCGGGCCCTTCCATGACGCGGAACCGCTGCGCCCACGAGACCGAGGCGAGGGCACCGACGAGCAGCACGACCACGACGAGGACGCGGCAGCGCAGGAACATCTCTGCTCAGTGTACGATCATTTCGACGGTGCCAGAGGAGGCAAACGATGTCCGGTTACCTCATTACAAGCGCGCTGGCCACGATGTTCGCCCTCCAGTCCGGGTCAGGGCCGGCGCCGGCGACAACCGGTGGCAAAGATCCCAAGGAGATCCGGTTGAATGGCTGCATTGCGCGCGACCGCATTATGCCCGGCCAGTTCACTTTTCTGGACAACGAAGGCGGCGGGAGGTACCGGCTTACCGGCAAGGGACTCAAGAATTTCGTCGGTCGCCGCGTAGAGATCGTCGGCGGTCCTCCCGGAAAGGGCATCACCTTCAGGACCGGGCTGCTCCCGTCACCGAACGTCGCCGCCCAGGCGGGGGCGATCGATCCGGCGCGGGCGGCGGTTGCGAATCTGCCGGGTGGCGCAGCCGACGCGAACTACAATACGCCTCTTCCGGAATTTCGTGTGATCCGCTTGCGGAACGTTGAGGGAGCCTGTCAGTAAATCAAATCCCAAATCCCAAATCCCAAATCCCAAATCCTAAGGCCCAAATCCCAACGTCATTTCACTATTTTGATTTGGGATTTGGGTTTTAGGTTTTGGGATTTCTCGCTCTCCCGCTCGAACGTGAGATACAGCGGGAACGCGCCGAGCATGAAGAGGAGACCGAACGAGATCCTGCCGGTTCGGTTGATCGCGGTGAGCTTCGCGTGCTCGCCCGGGCGCAGCACGATCTGAAGTGTTTTCCAGAACAGTGTGTTGTGCGCACGCAGCCGGTGAGGTCCCGGCTTCACCTCGCATGTGTACGACTCGCCGAACTGCAGCATCACCAGCTGCTCGCCATCGAGCGACACGAAGATTTCGCGGTAGCCCGCATCCTGCTGTGACTGCCGGCAAATCGTGATCCGCGCCGGCTCCGCCGGCTGGCGCTCGATGTTGAGGATGTCCGCGCCGATGTCAATGGCCGGAGGATCGGCGGTCGCTCCGCTACGCAGCTCGAACTGCGGCCTGACCCGTCGGCGCCGCTCGGGTGCGCCGCGCCATCCAATCGAGCCGCCCGGATAAATCGTGAATGACATACCCTCTTACGAACCGCCCCGCGAATATTGCGCGGTCCCGCGGAGTGTTCAAGAATAGTCGCGCGTCGAGGAAGTAGGATGCGATTTCTTGCCCGTCTCGTCCTCAACGGTTTCGCGATCATCGTCGCGGCGTGGCTGCTGCCGGGACTGCATCTCAGCGGCCCGTTTGCGGCACTCATCGCCGGTGCGATCCTCGGCTTCGTCAACGCAATCATCCGCCCGATTCTGTTTCTCCTGACGCTGCCGCTGACGCTCGTCACGCTCGGCCTATTCATTTTCGTGCTGAATGCGCTTTGTCTCGGGCTCACGGCGGCGCTCGTTCCAGGCTTCGAGATCGACGGCTTCTGGTGGGCCGTGCTCGGTGCGTTGCTGGTGAGCGTCGTGAGCTGGATCCTCAACGGCATCTTCGTCGGGAAGAACGAGGAACGTCGCTCATAGCCGAGTCACTGCTGTTTTTGCGGTCGGGAATGGATCGGCGATACTGGTGGGCCTTATCGGCACTACTCCGTGAACACCCTCCCGGCCTGGAGCGCTCGACCCGAGCGTTTGCTGCGGCACTCGATCGGGCGAACAAGATGACGATGAAGCAGCTGCGCGGAACGACTTTCCCTCTCAAGAGCGGCCAGGGGTCTCTCACAGGGACTCAGTTGCCGAACAAGTAGGCGGCCCGTCGGAGAACAGGAGCTGTTATGAGCAGGCGTATTCAAATCGGACTCGCAGCCGTGATCGCGGCGGCGTTGCTCGCCACCGCGACTGCCAGTGCACAGCGCGGCGGGGGCGCCGCCGGCGCCGGGGCTCAGGCTGGTCAGCGCCAGGGCGGCGCGGCGGCCAACGGCGAGCAGCCACTCGGACGCGGCGCGTTTCAGCCAACGGTCTGGTGGGGCGACGAGATGTTCCCGAAGTGGCCGTACCCCGCCGGCGACGCGGCCTACGCCGATCTCGATGGCCCAAAGATCAAGGGCTACATCAACGAGATCACCGCCATCGCGCGCAAAAGCCGTGACGACGGCAATCAGTACTGGGGCCGTATCACCGGCTCGCCGTACGACAAGATGACGACAGACTGGGTCCAGGCGCAGTTCAAGCGCATCGGCCTCGAGCAGGTTCGTTCCCAGGAGTTCACCGATCTGCCTCCGCAGTGGTGGCCGACGTCATGGGAAGTCACGGCAGCAGGCGGTGGCAAGACGCTCGAGTTGAAGACCGCGTTCCCGCTGTACCACTCGGTCGGCACCAACGGCCAGGCGGACCTCGAACCGGTCTGGGTGGGGATGGGAACGCCAGCCGACTTCCAGGGACGTGACGTCCGCGGCAAGGCCGTGATCGCCTACGGATTCCCCAACCCCGGCGGCCGCGAGGATACAGCGCTGACCTTCGGCACCGTGAAGCGCGCGGATGAAGCGGGCGCAGCCGCGCTGTTCATCGTCCTTGGCTTTCCCGGCAATGTGATGAACGAGCCGACCGCAGGCGGCACCACCGACCCCGCGCGGATGCCGATCTTCATGCTCGGCAACCAGGACGGCACCGCGGTCCGTCAGATGATCGAGGCCGGCGAGTCACCGAAGATCCGCTTCCGTCTCGCGGTGGAGCTGAAGACCGACCAGAAGACGGCGAACGTCTGGGGTGTGCTTTCCGGCGCAACCGACGAGAACATCATCGTGATGGCCCACACCGATTCCTTCTTCGAGGGGGCGATGGACAACGCGTCCGGCGTCGCCACGATGCTCGCGCTTGCCGAACACTACGCCAAGATCCCAAAGGGGCAGCGCCGCCGCACGATGACGTTCCTGACCACGTCGGCACATCACTCGCCCTCGGGTGACAACGCGGGCATCCGGTGGGTGCACAACAACATGAGGGAGATGTTCTCCAAGACGGCGCTGATCGTGAACTGCGAGCACACGGCGCAAGTGGCGACGTTCCTGATTGGCGAGACGTTGTACGCATCGAACCAGGTGAGCGCCCGCCGGTGGTACATCGGCGGCAGCAATCAGCTGAAGACCATCATCATGAAGAACTTCAAGGACTACGGGATGGCACTCTACTCACGTCCCGAAGGACGTCCCGGCGGTGAACTGAGCCAGGTGTACCAGGACGCACCGAGCTTTCACATCATCGACCACACCGTGTATCACACGGACATGGATACGCTGAATGCCGTTCCCGCCGCCGGGCTCGAGCAGTCGGCGCACGTCTTCGCGAAGATCATCGACGACGTCAACAAGCTGGAGCTGAACGCGCTGATCGGTGCGCCTGTGACCACTCGCTGACGCCGAGTGTGCGACTGCACCGGACGGTAGACAGTAGACGGTAGACATGGCGAGTCGTCATACAGATGAGAATCGCGATCATCGGGGCTGGTGGGGTTGGCGGGTACTTCGGCGCGCGTCTGCAGCAGGCGGGCGCCGAGGTCGGATTCGTCGCGCGCGGCGCGCACCTCGAGGCGCTTCGTCGAGATGGACTGAAGGTCGAAAGCCCGCTCGGCGACATCCATCTTCCACGCGTCAACGCCACTGACAACGCCGCCGACCTCGGCCCGGCGGACATCGTCTGGCTGGCGGTGAAGCTGTGGGACACGGAAGCCGCCATTCGATCGATGAAGTCCGTGGTGGGCCCGGGCACCGGCATCATCTCGTTTCAGAACGGCGTGCAGAAAGACGACGTCCTTCGTCAGGCGTTTGGCGACCAGGCGGTGATGGGCGGCGTCGGCTACATCGCCGCAAACATCGACCGGCCGGGCGTGATCAAGCACACCGGCACGATGCAGCGCCTGATTTTCGGCGAATACGACGGGAGCCGCTCCGTGCGCGCCGAGGCGCTGCTCGATGCGTGCACCCGCGGCGGTATCAACGCGGAGCTGAGCGACGACATCCGCAGGGCGATCTGGGAGAAGTACGTGTTTCTCGTCGGCCTCTCGGGATCGACGACGACGATGCGCGCGACGATCGGACCGATCCGGTCCAACCCGCGGGCGCGCGCGTTTCTCTTCGACCTGATGCGCGAGACGGTGGCGGTTGGCCGCGCGCTTGGCGTTGCTCTTCCCGCCGACTATGCTGACCAGCGCCTCACGTTCGTCGACAGCCTCCCGGAAACCATGACGTCGTCCATGCATCACGATTTGAACGGGCGCAAGCGGCTCGAGGTCTCGTGGTTGAGCGGCGGCGTCGTCCAATTGGGCGAGAGAACAGGTCTGCCGACGCCGATGAATCGCGCGGTCTGGGACGTCCTTGCCCTTCAGGAAATGGGGACGCCCTAGGGGCGGGCTCCAACCGCCGTCGCCTCGCTGCAAAAAAACCTCCCAATTCCCAACGCCCAACTCCCAAGGCGAAGACGAATGGTCACAACGACACCGACCCTGACGATTCGATCGCTGCGTACCACGGCTGTGCACGTGCCAATGAAGCGCGCGCTCGGCACCAGCGCGAGGCGCATGGACATCGCGCCGCTCGTCCTGATCGATCTCGACACCGAGGAAGGCGTGACCGGCCGCGCGTATGTCTTCTGCTACCTCCCGGCGGCGACGATCGCGGTCGAATCGATCCTCCGCGACGCGTCGGCGCGCGTGAAAGGCGACCGCGTTGCGCCGGTCGACATCAACGCCAAGCTGGGACGGCACTTCAGACTGCTTGGCGTGCGCGGCGTCGTCACGATGGCGCTTGCGGGGCTCGACGGCGCGTGCTGGGATGCGCTGGCTGTTGCAGCCGGCGTTCCACTTGTGTCGCTGCTTGGCGGCATCATTCGCCCCGTGCGGGCGTACAACAGCAACGGCCTGAGCCTTAATGCGGGATCCGGGATCCGGGATCCGGGATCCACATCTACAGATCCGGGATCCATGTCTGCGCTTGCGGATGAAGCGGAGCAGTTGCTGAACGAGGGCGGATTCACCGCGATCAAGCTGCGCCTCGGGTATCCGACGCTCGACGAGGATCTGGCCGCGGCGCACGCGGTGCGCTCGCGAGTGCCTGCCGGGACGACCATCATGTCGGACTACAACCAGGCACTTACGGTGGCCGAAGCGCTGCAGCGCGGGCGCGCGATCGATCAGGCAGGCCTCGCGTGGATCGAAGAGCCGATTCGTCACGACGACTATGGCGGCGCGGCCGCGCTCGCGCGCGAGCTCGCCACGCCGATTCAGATCGGGGAGAACTTCGACGGACCGCATGCGATGGCCGACGCGCTGGCCGCAGAGGCATGCGACTACGCCATGCCCGACTTCGCGCGTATCGGCGGGGTCAGCGGGTGGATGGAAGCCGCAGCGCTCGCGCAGGCCGCTGGGATGGCGATGTCATCGCACCTCTATCCGGAGTTCAGCGCCCATCTGCTGGCCGCAACCCCGACATGTCATTGGCTGGAGTATGTCGACTGGGCGGTACCGATTCTGAAGCAGCCAATCGAGATTCGCGACGGTCACGCGGTCATTCCGCACCGATCGGGAGCTGGAATCGAGTGGAACGAGGAAGCAGTCACTCGATATCGGGTGTAGTCGACAACTCCCGATTCCCAATTTCAACTCCCAACTCCCAAGTCCCAACTCCCAAGGAGCTTGTTTTCGCGACGCTGGATTCCTTGGGAGTTGGGGGTTGGCAATTGGAAATTGGAGTTATCGCTCAGCTTCCGCGGCGCACTTCACGTTCGAGTATCCAGACCTGAATGGCGTGACAGTTCCAGCGTCAGGGTCGTACTTGTGCCGCCAGACGCAGGCCGTGTCGTTCGCCAGCAGGTGGATCGACACCGACGGCGTCTCCGACACGGTCTTCACGTAGTGCATGTCACCCTCGGGGGGCAGCAGCGCATAAAACTCACCCGCGCCCACCGTCTGCCGGCTCGCCACCTGTAACGTCGCCTTCGCCTCGTTACTCCCGTCATCCAGCCGCGCATATGTGGTGTCGAGCTGTGCGCCGCGATAGACGCCGACGAGGCCCCACGCGAGATGGTCGTGCACGGGCGTCGAGGACCCTGGCGGAACGACGAGTGAGAACAGGCACAGCGAGCCTGCCTCATCACGATACAGCGCGTACTGACCAATCCCGCCCCCCATGCCGCTGGTGGCGTCCGGCTGAGCGAACTGGTCTGGTAGCCACCCGTCGGCCGCGAGCAGGCGTGCAAAGGCGGGGCGCAACGCCTCGACACGCGCCGCGTGCTCGCGAATCGTGCCGGCCAGGCGCCGCGTCTCATCGATTAGCGCGCGTATCTCGGGCACGTCGACGATGAAGCCGAAGTCGCCATGTTCGTGGTGATGATTCAAGTCGCACATGAGAGCTCCATGGGCCGGCTAAGGGCTAAAGCCTGACCCCCAGGTACCCCGTTTGGGTGATTCGCATTTCTGACATCTGTTCTTAGGATCCTGCTATGAACACCGAACCGCGCGTCGACGACGATCAGCTGCTCGACGCATATTCGCGCGCCGTCATTCAGGCGGTTGATGCCGTCGGCCCTGCCGTGGTCAACGTCCAACGCGAGCGAGGCGGCGGCTCTGGTGTCATCTTCACGCCGGACGGCCTCGTGCTGACCAATAACCATGTCGTCGACGGAGCCGCGCGGGTCGAGGTGATCTTACCGGAGGGCCGCGCGCTGCGCGCCGACGTCATAGGGCAGGATGCGGGGACCGACCTGGCGATCCTGCGCATCGATGGTACATCGCTGCCGTGGGCGCGGTTCGGCGACTCGCGGCGTGTGCGTGTCGGGCAGGTCGCCATTGCGATCGGCAACCCGTACGGATTTCAGCACTCTGTAACCTCTGGCGTCATCAGCGCGCTTGGCCGATCGCTGCGGTCGCGATCCGGACGGCTGATTGACGACATCATCCAGACCGACGCGGCGCTCAATCCAGGCAACTCCGGCGGCCCCCTGGTGACAACGCTTGGTGAAGTCATCGGCATCAACACCGCGATGATCCTTCCGGCGCAGGGCCTCTGCTTTGCCATCGGCATCAACACGGCGCGGTTCGTGGCGTCGAGGTTGATTCGCGACGGGCGTATTCGACGGGGGTATATCGGGATCGCGGGACAGAACGTCGATGTGCCGCGGGCGACGGCCCGCGCGAATCAGCTGGCGGTCTCGTCAGGTGTGCTCGTCACGTCCGTCGAGGCGCGCAGCCCCGCGGAGCGTGCGGGTTTTAAGAAGGGGGACGTGATCCTCGCGTTCGCGCAGAGCGCGGTCACCGGCGTCGACGATCTCCACCGGATGTTGAGCGAGGAGCAGATCGGCCTTCCTTCCTCCCTGCTCGTGCTGCGGGGCGCGGAAAGGTTGACCGTTACCGTTGTTCCAACCGAGTCAGCACGAGACTGATCCGGATCCCGGATCCCCGATCCCGGATCCCCTACAGGTTCCAGGAGTCAGAGCGAGATCAGGCCGCGCCGCACCGCACGGCGAACTGCATCGGTGCGATTAACGGCGCCCAGCTTGCCGCAGATCGAGGCGACGTGGAACTTTACGGTCTGGTCGCTGATGCCAAGGCGGACGGCAATCGCCTTGTTCGACAGTCCCTCGGCGAGGAGCTCGACGACGTCGATTTCACGTGGAGTGAGCGGCTCCTCGAATGCCTCTCCATTATCGCGGCGCGGACCTTTCAGGTCCGCGATGAGGATCCCATCCGACTCGATTCCTGACGCCCGGGCATCCGCAAGCGTCGCGAACTCGCCCGCGATCGTAAACGAGGCGTGATCCAGCTCCGCCCGAAGACGCTCGCGTTCGTGAGGCGTTCCAACCAATAAGAGGCGCATCCGCGTAGGCGGGTCCTCGTGGACCCGCCATCACATTAACGCGCCGGCCGCTCTCCGACAGTCACGGAAAGATCAATCGGCGAGCCGCCCCGGAGGAGGTGCAGCTGTGCGGGTTTCCCAACGCGATCCCCGGCGAGCAGGTCGAGCAGATCTTCCGGCGCGCTGATCGGATGGCCGTCGAGCGCGACGATGACGTCGCCGACGATCACGCCTGCCTGCGCCGCCGGACCCTCCTCGGTAACGCCCACGACCAGCAATGCCTTGCGCCGATCGTCGGTGCCGTGCTGTCCATCCGGGAGACGCGCGGGCTGGCCCGCAATCCCGATGTATCCTCGCTTCATGCGTCCGTGCTCGAGCAGATCCTGCGCCGCTTTCCATGCGATAGCGGACGGAATCACGACGCCGAGGCCGCGGATCGTCGACGCCGTCGTGATGCCCACGAGCGCACCGGTCGTGTCGACGAACGCGCCGCCGGCGAAGCCGTCGTGCATTGGCGCTGTGGTCCGAATGACTTCGTGAATCGCGCGTCTCCGGCCGGTTGGCAATGGCCCTCCGATGATTGACACGATGCCCGCACTCGCGGTCACACCGTTGCTCCAGGATCGGGCGATCGCCAGCGCGAAGTGCCCCACGCGCGCGGTGTCTTTCGCCACCGCAATCGGTGGAGCTGCGAGCGCTTGGGCTTTCAATACGGCCAGGCTCGTGGTGGGGTCCCAGCCAGCCAGCTCCGCGTCCGAGACGTTCCCGTCTTCACCGCGCACCCGCAGGCCGTCTTCACCACCTAGTGCCTGGATAGTCGTCACGACGACGCCTTTCGCATAAACGACGCCGCTGGCGGGACGACGACGTCCTTGTACCTGGACGACCGATCGCGCCGCAACAGCCGCGGCATCAGCCAATTGATTTGAAATGTCGGTAAGCATGGGTCGATCGTCGCGCGAAATCGTGCCGCTCGGATCACCCGATTGGGGAGGGGTGGGTGCGAGGGGTGCGAGAGGTGCATCCTTCGCACCTCTCGCACCTTTACTCTTCTGACTATGCGGTCGAGCCTGAGACGCGGAGGTTCTTATTGAAGAACGCCCACGTGCGGTCCTGCGACAGCTTGGCTGCCGCCTCGTCGTAGCGCGGCGTCGTGTCGTTGTGGAAGCCGTGGTTCGCGCCGGCGTACATGAACATCTCGTAGCGCACGTTGTTGGCCTTGAGCGCTGCTTCGTATGCCGGCCACCCGGCGTTTACCCGCTCATCAAGACCGCCGTAATGGATCATCAGCGCCGCTTTGATCTTCGGGACGTCTTCGGCCTTGGGCTGGCCGCCGTAGTACGGCGCCGAGGCCGAGAGTGACGGCACGCGGACCGCCAGCTGGTTGCAGACGCTGCCGCCGAAGCAGAAGCCGACCGCGCCGACTTTGCCCGTTGACTCCGGTCGCTTCTGAAGGACGCTGACCGCCTCGATGAAGTCCTCGATGATCTTGTTCTGGTCGAGCGTCCGCTGCATTTCGACGCCCTTGTCGTCGGTGCCCGGGTAGCCGCCGAGCGGCGTCAGGGCATCGGGACCGAAAGCGACGAAGTTCGCGACCGCGAGACGGCGCACGACGTCCTGGACATACGGCGTGAGGCCTCTGTTCTCATGCACGACGAGGACTGCCGGCAGCTTGCCGGTCATGTTGGCCGGCTTCGCGAAGTAGCCCTTCATCTTGCCCTGGCCCTTCGGCGAGTCGTAGTCGAGCATCATGGTCGTGATGCGCTTGTCATCCTTCGGCACCTGCTCCGCGTACGCGTAGTTCGGGCTAAGTGCCTGGAGCATCGCCGCAGCCGTCATCCCGCCGACGGCGAACTTGGCCGCCCCGTCCAGAAACCCGCGCCGGTCAATCATCCCGTGCACGTAGCGATCGAAGAGCCTGAGGACTTCGGGATGGAAGTCGTCTGCCTTCAGCCGCTTCTGTTCGATCTGCTGTTCAACTTGCTGTGCCATACACGTGACTCCTCGATTGGTAGAGGCCAGTCTGAAGGCCTGTACATCGCTGATTTTGAAAGGGGGGCCGAACTGTCCGCTGGCCGGG